>SDBV01005825.1_pt1 | contig 17278 bp, 16 predicted proteins | sample 2277081 | NCBI WGS metagenome assembly SDBV01 (sample SAMN10402039, study PRJNA504765) | marine sediment metagenome | isolation source: marine sediment core GS10_PC15, 223 cmbsf | place: Arctic Ocean: Southern Knipovich Ridge | collected 2010 | reverse complement strand
ATTAAGGCCTGAATCAAAATAAAAAATAACAAAAATCCTGAATCAAACAATGGATTCCATTTTTGGTTAATTAAATTACGCAGCTCATTAATTTTTGATATTTTAAAAAAATTGAAGTAGAATGGTTTATTGTCAGTCACAGGACTAACATCAAAAATATAATTTTTATAAAAATCATTTTTGCCCTTAATTAGATTTTGTATAGCATTGTAATAATAAGGTTCCTTAAACTTAAGATTTTTGTTTGGAACAAAATGAGAAGGCAAATAAATAATATCAAATTTATTTTTATTGACAAAATTTTTAATTTTTGCTATTGTTATTGAATCTAAATCTTTTTTTGACAAGATTACTGTAACAGTTGTCCACGACCTGAACATAGCAATTTTTTCTGCATTATCATCAATTTCCAAGGCTAAAGAAAACAACCTCAAACTCTCTCTTGGTGGAAATAGTAACCATCTTGTCACTATTAAAAAACCATTATCACTTAAAGCATTATAATACTCCTCAAAAGCCTCTTTTGTCAGCAAATAATTCTCATTTAATCCGGAAATCCCTGCAGAACTGCTTAAAACATTTCCAGCCAAAGACAATACAATAACATCATATTTTCCTTCATTTGTATTAATAAAACTCCTGCCTTCTCCAAAAATTACATTAGCCTTATTGTAAATATCTCCAGAATAATCTGCATAATTATTTTTTAATAAATCAATAATAATTGGATTATTCTCTATTGCAGTTACTTCAGCATTATTTTTTAATGCAGTTAAAACATCCAGGCCAGCACCAGAATTTAGAACTAATACTTTTGGATTTTTTATTAAATTATATGGAATTGAAGAAGGAAGATTATCGATAAAGTGTAAATTCTCATATTTTGTAATAGAATTCATACTACTTCCATCCACAGTAATACCTACCTGGCCAGGTAAATTTCCTCTAAAGGTCGGACTCAAACCCGGAGCATACCTCGTAAAAGAGCTATTAATAATATCAACTCTGGAAAAAGAGTTATATTTTGTATTTATTAATTTAGAATTAGGAACATTTAATGCCTGGCTTAACTCTTTGTATTTAGATATATTAAGCTCCACAGGAATAAAAAACAATAATAAATTAATAACAATTAATGCAAAAATAATATTTTTTTTATTTTTTATAAATTTAATTTTTTGTTTTTTATTATTTTTTGATTTTTTATATGATTTTTTATTTATTGTATTTTTATTTATTTTATTTTTTTGTATTGTACTATTAATGAAAAAGAAAGAAGACAATAATCCTATTAATGAAATAACAAATATTGTTTTAACATTAAAAATAGATATAAAAAATAATGAAGCTAAAGTCCCAATTGCAGAGCCAGACATATTGTAAAAATATATTTTCCCTGCTTTGTTCTGGAATTTTGAAAATGAATAAGCAATTATTATTCCAAAAAAGAAAAACGGCATTCCAAGAAAAACATAATAAATCAACAAAATAAAAATATGATTGAAATTAACTATTGCCTCAAAAGGGTCAAATATTATCTTATTTGCTATAAAGAAACCAATAATAACAGAAATAGAGAAAAAAATTGAAGACAAAAATAATGGATTTCTTAACTTTTTTATTGCTAAAAACGTGCCAGAAGCAGCTATCCCAAACAATGCAATACTCACTACCATAAATGCAAAATGATACCATTGACTTATCGAGAAAAATCTGATTAAGCTGATTTCTAAGGCCAAGGTTGCTAATGAGATTAAGAATATTCCAAAGTAGAGTTTGTTTAAGTTTTGCATGTTTCAGTTATAATATTTTTGTTGTTTATATTTTTATTTAAAATGTTTTGTTTATTTTTAAAATTTAAAAGAATATAGAATTATTCCAGCACAGCCTTTATTCTCCTAACACCGGCAGCAGAACTCTCTTCTTTTTTTATCTTAAAATGACCTAATTCTTTAGTATTCTTAATATGGGGACCGCCGCAAATCTCTATGGATTTATCGCCAATAGTATAAACAAATACTTTTTCATCGTATTTTGATTCAAATACTCCCTGAGCTCCTTTTTTCTTTGCCTCTTCTATTGTCATTTCTTCTCTTACAACATCTAATTCCTCTTTTATTCTCTGATTTATCCATTCCTCAACTTTTTGCAGCTCTTCTTTCTCATGTTTTCTGTCAAAATTAAAGTCAATCCTTAATCTTTCTGGTGTGATGTTAGAGCCCCTTTGGAATATGTCTTTCTTCCCCAAAACTTCTCTTAAAGCCTGGTTTAATAAATGAGTCGCAGTATGTAGTTTAGTGGTTGTTTCTCCGCTATCTGCTAGGCCTCCTTTAAAGCGCTTTTCTGCTCCTACTCTGCTTAATTCCTGGTGTTTTTCAAACTCTTTTTCAAATCCTTTTTTATCCACTTTAATTCCTTTTTCTGATGATAATTCTTCTGTCATTTCAATTGGAAAACCATATGATTGAAATAATAAGAATGCTTCTTTGCCAGATATTTTTTTGTCAGTAGACATTTTTTCAAATTTTCTTAGACCTTTTTCCAGAGTTTGTCTGAATTTTTCATCCTCTTTCTTCAGTTCATTTAAGATGAAATTTTTGTTTTTTTCTAACTCAACATAATCACTTTTATGAATATCAATAATTATTTCTGCTAATTCTGCAAGAAATTCTTTTTCTATGCCTAATAATTTACCATGCCTTATAGAGCGTCTTATGAATCTTCTTAGGATATAACCCTGGTCTAGATTAGATGGAACTATCCCTAAATTGTCTCCCAAGACAAAAGTAGATGCCCTTACATGGTCTATTATTATTCTTATAGAAAGTTCTTGTTTCTTGTTAGGATTGTCTATTTTTGCAAGTTCTTTTATTTTTTCTATTATTGGAGCAAATGTTTCTATTTCATATACTGTTTTTTTTTCCTGCAGCATCGCTGCTGTTCTTTCAACACCCATTCCAGTATCCACAGTTTTTTGTTTTAAGTGAGTATATTTTCCTTCTTTTGTTTTATTGTATTGTATAAAGACATCATTCCAAATCTCAAAGTATTTTCCGCAGCTGCAGCCTGGCTTGCAGTTTTTGCTGCATTTTTCTTTTCCAGTGTCCATAAACATTTCAGTATCCGGGCCGCACGGTCCTATAGAGCCAGCAGGACCCCACCAGTTATCTTTCTTCGGCAGATAAAAAATTCTTTCTTTGGGAATTCCTAAGCTTTTCCATATTTTTGCTGATTCTTCGTCTTTTTCAGCGTCTTTATCTCCCTTAAAAACAGTAATATACAGTTTATTTTCATCTAAACCAAGCCATTTTTTTGATGTCAGGAATTCAAAACTCCATTCAATTGCTTGTTTTTTCCAATAATCTCCTAGGCTCCAATTTCCAAGCATTTCAAAAAATGTCAAATGAGAAGCATTTCCTACTTGCTCTATATCTCCTGTTCGGATGCATTTCTGGACATTAACTAACCTTTTTCCAGAAGGATGGGGATGACCTATTATATAGGGAACAAGAGGATGCATTCCAGCTGTAGTAAATAAAACAGTAGGGTCATGCTCAGGAATCAGAGAAGCAGAACTGATTAATTTATGCTGTTTTTCCCTGAAAAATTCAAAATATTTTTTCTTTAGCTCTTTAGCATTCATGACTTATATAAGAATGTGGTTGTTTAAAAAGTTTGCTTTTAAAATATAAATAAAATTATCTTCGTTTCCTGGATTTTTTCCCAGCACTCTTCTTGGCTTTTCTTTTAACTTGTTTCTTAGCCTTCTTTTTAAGAGGTTTAACTGCTTTCTTTTTAACAGGCTTAGCTTTCTTTTTTGAAGGTTTTTTTACTACCTTTGTTGCAGGTTTCCTTAAATTAGAGAATATTGCTCTGTCTTTTACGTGCTTTTCTTCTGACTCTTCAACATCATCTTCTATTTCATCTATTTGTTCTTTTGTTAATTTTTCACTCTTTTTTCCAAATAAATTCGAAAAGAATCCCATTTTGACCTCCTGTCTATTTTATACTACTCTCTCAAAACCTATATTTAAATGTTGCGGTAGAATTGCAGGCAAAATTATAAAATGCTCCCAACGGGATGGATAAGAAAGGTTATAGTCCCATTATCTATGATATCTTTCCAACATTATTCTTCCCGCTGGATAAATACCAAAAGATTTCACGTTATCTTTGCCGATTTCCTTACCAATTGCATCTAAAAGCCCATCTAAATTTTGTATTGATTTAGAACGCATACCAATAGTACTATAGGAAATTCTATTAAAAACTCTGTCAGAATCATCTGTTTCATCTGCTGGTCTTGAATCAATATTATTAGTCCTATAACCTGCTTCATGCACTAAATTCAAAACTTTCCGTAATTCCCAGGGCAAAACTGAATAAGATACTGTTACTTTGTACATTCCCTCATTAACCTTTATCCTATCTTCAATATCAGATTTTCTTCCTGCAGGCCTTACAACCAGGAATTTTGTAGTATTTTTTTTCTTGTCCTGAATATTTTCAGCGATAACATCCAAACCATATGTTTTTGCTGCTGTTTCGCTTGCAATCGCAAGGTGTCCATATTTTTCTTCTTCCGGCAACTCTGACACATAGCGTGCTGACCCTGCAGTATCATCATCAAATTGTGCTCTTAAGCCTGTTCTGGCAATGAATTCTTTGCACTGGACAATTGCTTGCGGATGGGAATGCACAATTTTGCCTTCAAGATCTGTATTTTCTTCATCCTTATGGCCCAAAAGGAAATGTCTAACCTGGAGATAATATTCTCCTATTATCTGTAAATCATGCTGTAGAAATAAATCCATAGCATTGAAAACAAGACCTGCTGCTGAATTTTCTATTGGGACCATTCCCAAACCAGTTCCACCTGAAATTTCTTTGAACAGAGCATCAAAATCCTGAGTGGGAACAGCTGTAAAACCAATATCATGCTGAGCTCCAAATTCCTCTATTGCCTGCTGGCTATAAGCTCCAATTTCCCCCTGAAATGCTATTGGTATAGGTTCCATATTGATTCAAGTAAACATGTTTGCTTTATTAAATTTACTACTTTAAAGAAATAAAATGCTCCCAACGGGATTCGAACCCGTGTCTCGGCCTGTTTCCGACTATTTGCGAGCGTCAAGCGAGCACGTGGGACTTCGCCAAAGGCGAATGTCGCACCTTGCGTGTCGACCGCGCGTAACCAGTCGCGAGAAGGCCGAATGATTGGCCGGACTACACCATGGGAGCAGTGAAATTAAAATTGGCAAAGCCAATTTTATGGCTTGCTTAAAAAAAGTGGGCCCGGAGGGACTTTCATCAATCCTTCCATTGCAAAGCCGGGTCACCGAACGAAGTGAGTGTGACCCTCTGATGGTTTTGGTCAAGCTTTTGCGCGTAAGCGGAAAAGATTGTTTTGAACCCCTGACCTCCGGCTGGCTTAGCTCTCTAATGGCTTAAATTTTGCACCATTAGTGGTCATATAAGACCGGCGCTCTAACCAGGCTGAGCTACGGGCCCATAGCTTAAAAAGAAATCTAGTGTATATTTAAAAGTTTCTCCTAAGATTTCAACTTTTCCTTCAGCAGTTTGTGAGTAGTCTCATCATCCGGGTCATTCATAAAACCTCTGCAATCTTTTGACCTGCAGTGGCACTTCTCAAGACCATCAGCATCAAAAGAATAATCATAAGTGATTTCCTCTCCTTCTGCAATATCCTTATCAGCAATAACCCAAATACCATCATCAACAGAATCAGTATATGCATTAGGACTGCAGGAATGGTTTATTAATCTAGCATCATTTCCATTTACACTGCCATCAATATCATATTTGTCATTTAAGATAAAGATATATGTAAGTTTCTCGTCCATCTCAGACCTTCTGTCCCCTTCTGCACTGGGAATCTTTTCTCCTGTATATTCTATAATTTTTTGGCCTTCTTTTATAAGCTCTGCAGCAAATATACCTCTGCCATGTATGCCTGATTCGTTAACAATCACTTTAGGCAGTTTTGTTTCTCCGTTCTGTTCTAAATTATTGTTCATCATTTTCATAAAAACATTGGTTTGGTCCCAAGATTTTAAAGAATGCGGCAGCCGAGATTCGAACTCGGGTCCCAGCCTCTTTACAAGGTTTGGCAAGGCCGGATCTTAACCACTGGACAACTGCCGCATAAAATTAGTTTATCTAAAAAATGGTGGGCCCGACCAGACTTTCATCAGCTTTTTTGATTTTGCGCAGCAAAATCCAGTTCAAATGACGTTCAGTCATTTGAAGTCCCAGAGGGAAACAGGAACAAAGTGACTGTTCTTTTTCCCAGGTTTTTTGCGTAAGCAAAAAAGCTGTTTTGAACTGGTGACCTACTCGATGTAAACGAGTTATCATACCGGGCTAGACCACGGGCCCATAAGACATTAGAAATCTAAACCATATAAAAATGTTTTGTTGCCATTAAATTTAAATACAACCATTGCATAGAAATACCTAAATGGACAGCAATGAAAGGATATTTCAAATATTGTACAATAGCGATGAAGTTACCTGGCAGACTCTGCTTTACGAGCTTGTAAAGAAAGAAGGAATGAATCCATGGGATATTGATATAAGCCGGCTTACAAAAGGGTATATACAAACAATAAAAAAACTAAAGGAGCTTGATTTCAGGATTTCTGGCAAAGTATTGCTTGCCGCCGCTATTCTATTGAAAATAAAATCTAACAGGTTAGTTAACGAGGATTTGTCTGAATTCGACAGGCTGCTTACGCAATCAGAGGAAGGACTTCTTGAAGAACTGGATTTGGATGAGCCAAGGACTTACGACGAAGAAAAACGTCCTTTAATACCTCGAACACCGCAGCCAAGAAAAAGAAAAGTCTCTGTTTTTGATCTTGTAAAGGCTTTGGAAAAGGCTCTTGAAGTAAAAAAACGCAGAGTGTTAAATTCTATCCCTCCAATGGATGTCAAAATACCAAAAAAAACAAGGGATATCACGCAGATAATAAGGGAAGTTTACAGCAAGGTACTATCATTTTTTAGCAGGCAAAACAGGCTTACTTTCTCCCAGCTTGTGCCCTCAAGCACAAAAGAAGACAAGATTTACACATTTATTCCACTATTGCACTTAACAACCCAAAGAAAAGTGAATTTAAGGCAGCAGGAGCATTTTGGAGAAATAGAGATAATGCTCAATTCAAAAAAAGAGATTGATAATGAACTTAAGACAGAAGTTTGAATAAAACATAACCAATAATTTTATAAACAAAAACACAGTTCTTAAACCCTAAATTAGGGGTAAAATGGAAGGAAAACTTAGGTTAATAGCAGGAAATGCAAATAAGAGTCTTGCTCTGGAAGTAGCCAAGCGTCTAAACATTAAACTTACTCCGGTAGATATACACAGATTCAGTGATGGAGAGATTTATGTCAGAATCTTAGAAAGTGTTAGAGGCTGTAATGTATTTATCATACAGCCAACAAGCCCTGATGCAAACTTGCACCTTATGGAGCTTCTAATTATGGTAGATGCCTTAAAACGAGCATCTCCAAAGAGAATAACTGCTGTTATTCCATACCTTGGCTATTCAAGGCAGGACAAGAAAACAAAACCTCGCGAACCGATAACAGCAAAGCTTGTTGCAAAGCTTATAGAAGCGGCCGGTGTTGACAGGGTTATGACATTTGACTTGCATGTTCCACAGGTACAGGGCTTCTTTGACATACCCTCTGACAATTTAGAGCTAACCCCAATTCATGCAGAATACATACTAAGCAAAAAACTCAAAAACCTCGTTGTTGTTGCCCCTGATGTAGGAAGCGCCCCAAGAGCAAGAGCATTGGCAAGAGCAGTTCATGCCCCTATAGCCATTGTGGATAAAAGAAGGCCAGAACAGGGTGTTGCGAAAGTGGAGCATGTCATTGGAGACGTTAAAGGCAAAACAGCTATCCTGGTGGATGACATGATAGACACAGCAGGCACTATCACAGAATCCGCATCTATGTTAAAAAAATTTGGTGCAAAAGATATCTATGTTTTGGCAACACATCCGGTCCTTTCAGGACCTGCAGTAAAAAGGCTGCAAAAAGCGCCTATAAAAGAAATTTTTATTACAAATACTATAGAGCTTCCAAAACAAAAAAAGATCAAAAAAATAAAAGTGATTTCCATAGCGCCTTTGCTTTCAGAAACCATCAAAAGGTCCCATGAAGGGACTCCTATGGGTATTATTTATGAAAAATTGTATGAAAAACTAAAAAAGTAAAAATGGCAGCATACTCACTAACGTTCGTAGCTTCCATTTTTAAAATTTATAATAACAGAAAGGTTACTTAAAAATGAAAGAAAATGAAGAAAAGCTGCAGAAACTTTATCTTGAATTTCAGATGCTTGACCAGCACATAAAGCAGCTTGAAAAGCAGAGTGCAGCCATTAATAATCAGCTCATGGAGCTTATGGTAACAATCCAAAGCCTGGATGACATGGAACATACAGATGAAAAAACAGAAATTTTGGTGCCTTTAAGCAATGGCATATACACAAAAGCAGAGCTAAAGGACAACAAGAATCTTATTGTAAATGTAGGCTCTAATACAGCACTGATTAAAGATATCAGCTCAACCAAAAAGATGATTGAAGACCAGATTGATGAAATCAAAAAACTGCAGGAAGACCTTGTAAACCAGCTGCAGACTCAAACTTTAAAAGCAGCTTCCTTGGAACAGGAAATAAGTAAAACTGCTTCTTCAATTCAGGATAAATGATAAATAAAATGGTGCTGTGCCTAACTCAGGGGAGGCGGGTGGGCAGAATAAAGCAAAGATATCAATTAAAATGCTGTGTATCGCAACCAAATGATATCTACAAAAGGATATCAAGATGCAGCATTTTGACTTCAGTCCGCTCTGGCACAGCATAAAAACAACAAATAGGTTTTTACTATGTTCAAATTTTTAAAAGACAAGTTAAAAGGAGCTATCTCTAAGTTTTCTAAAAAGGTAGAGGAAGAAACCAAGGCAGAGGAACCGGTAAAAGAAGAGGCAAAGGAAGAAGTTATAGAAAAAGAAGAGAAAGTTCTTGAGGAAGAGAAAAAGATAATTGAAGAAGAGAAAAAACTAGAGGAAGAAAAACCAAAAGAAGCTCCTATTGAAAAAGAAGTCCAGGAAGAAGTAAAGAAAGAAGAAGAAACAAAACTAGAACAAGAAAGAATAGATAAAGAAAAAGAGCTGGAGAAAGTAGAAGAAGAAAAAGCTGGGGAGCAGGAGCCTGAGAAAAAAGGCTTTTTCGGGAAATTAAAAGAAAAGATAGTAACAACAAAAATTTCTTACGAAAAATTTGAAGCTTTATTTTCTGATCTGGAATTGATACTAATGGAAAACAATGTAGCTATGGAAGTGATTGAAAAAATAAAAGATGATTTAAAACAAAACTTGGTGGAAAAACCGATAAAAAGGACAAAAATAGAGGATACAATAAGGAACTCATTAAAAAACTCCGTAGGAAATTTATTTGACGTCGAAAAAATAAGTTTATTGAAAAAGATAAAAGAAGAGGAAAAGCCATTTATCATTGCGTTTTTCGGAGTTAATGGCTCTGGAAAAACTACAACCATTGCGAAAATTGCAGATTTGTTAAAAAACAATAAAATTTCTTGTGTTTTGGCTGCCTCTGATACTTTCCGTGCAGCTTCAATTGAACAGCTACAAATTCATGCTGATAAACTTGGAATTAAACTGATAAAACACGACTACGGTTCTGACCCTGCAGCAGTTGCATTTGACACAGTAAAGCACGCAAAAGCAAAAAACATTGATGTTGTATTAATAGACACAGCAGGAAGACTGCACAATAATGCTAATCTTATGGAGGAACTGAAAAAAGTAGTAAAAGTTTCTAAACCCCACCTAAAAATTTTTGTAGGAGAAAGCATAGCAGGCAATGACTGCATTGAACAAATCCAAAAGTACAATGAAATAATTGGTATCGACGGCATAATCCTGACAAAAGCAGATGTAGATGAAAAAGGCGGTGCCTCTATTTCTGTAAGCTATGTAACAAAAAAACCAATAATGTATTTAGGAATGGGCCAGGAATATAGTGATTTAAAGGAATTTGAGCCTAAATTGATTGTAGAAGGGTTGGGGCTTTAATATCATTCAAACTCAACTTCTCCGTCTAAATAAACCCCTTTATGCAGCTTTACAGGTCTCCAGTTATCAGTAACTAATTCTGCTTTTAGCCATTCCGCTAATTCTTCTGGATTTCCTATTGTAGCGCTTAAACCAATAATCTGGACTTTCTTAAGCAGCTGCCTTAATATCGTGATTAATATCTCTAATGTTGGCCCTCTTCCAGGGTCATTCAACAAATGTATTTCATCTATAATTATTGTGGATATTAAGCTTAGCCATGGAGCATGATGCCTTATCAAGCTGTCAAGTTTCTCTGCTGTAACGATTATTAAATCATATTCAACCAAATAAGAATCTGAGCTGTCAATATCGCCAATTGATAATGCAACTTTAGCTGCATTGCCGTATCTTTTCTTGAAATCCTTGTATTTTTCAGAAGCAAGAGCCTTTAACGGCACTATGTAAATAGCTTTTCCATTGCCTTCAATTATTGATTTCAATGCAGCAAGCTCAGCTATTAGTGTTTTGCCGGAAGCAGTTGGCGTACATACCAGCATATTCTTTCTCTCCAGCAGGCCTTTTTTGACAGCCTTGGCTTGTGCAGGCCTTAAAACCTCAATCTCTTTCTCAAGAATCTTATACAACTCTTTAGGTATTTTATTTTTTATAGATTTTAACTCCATAATTCGGGATATATTCAGTGAATTTTTAAATATTGCGTAATAATAAAATTAGAGGCAAAAAGCAAAAGAAAAATAGCAGGAATCTTGGGTGCTGCTGCTTTGGTTTTGGAGAATAAATAATTATTTCGCCAGCTTCAAAACAACTTTCATCAAATCCCTGCCTAATAAAGCCCCTAAACTTCCATTTCTACACTCTTTCTCTCCGAACTTAACAACATTATCCGCCTTGACGTTCCCTCCGTGAATTAATAATGGAACAGGGTCACCAGAATGGTCTTTATGGCTGCATGGTGTGGAATGGTCTGCTGTTATTATCAATAAACCTTTGAAATTCTTTAACCCGCTTAACGCTTTATCAATTTTCTCTATAAACTTCTTTTTTCCTTGGCAATCACCATTTTCTCCATAAATATCTGTTGGCTTAATGTGAACAAAAGCAAAATAATATTTTTTAATGTATTTTTTAGCTGCTTTAATCTTTGCATTAACATCTGTATTTGGCAAACCAGTGGCTCCTTTTACGTGTATTAAATCCATTCCTGCAATGCTCCCCAAGCCCTTATACAAGCCAGCTCCTGCTATACAGCATGCTTTTAGATTATATTTCTCCTTAAATGACTTTAATGCTTTATAATGGCCGGGATATCTTGTTACAAGATAGTTTCCCCTTAGCTTGCCTTGTTTTTCCCTTTTTGCGTTTAAAGGGTTTTTTTCCAGTATTTCATGAGACCTTTCCAGGAATTTTTGCAAAACATCTGCAGTAAATTTTGCTTCTTTTGTTTTGTCAAGTGGTTTTATTGTATTGATTTTATGATCATACCAGTCTTCAACAACCTTGCCTCCAGGAAGATAATGGACATCTGAGTTAGATATTTTATCGCTTAAGCTCTTTCCCCGCATTACTATTGAAACCCTGTAACCTGTACCTGATTTAACAATAAACTTTACTCCATCAATTTTCATGCCATCTAATCCTTTTGTGAATGGCTTTGTATCTTCTATCCTACCAGCTCTTCTGTCTTTTACCCTTAATTCCTCATCAACAGTGGCTAAATTAGACCTAATGGCAATATCTCCATGCTCTAATTTAATACCAACACCAGCAGCTTCTATTGGACCCCTTACAGGAAAATCTTTTTTATTATAACCAAATAATGTTAGATGGGCCTCATCGCTGTTTGGCCTTACACCTTTTCCAAGAACATGTATTATTCCATTAACACCTTCTTTTGCTAACTTATCCATATTTGGGGTAGAAGCAGCCTCTAATGGAGTTTTTCCTTTAAACCTCTTTACAGGCAAATCTCCCATGCCATCACATATTATAAGAATTATTTTTTTCATTTTTTCTCAATCATAATATCGTCCCCAATTTTAACCTTATATTCTTTTGCAAAAGAGCCTTGGTTTAATGAAACTTCCACTCTTCCATAATCATCCTTTATAATTAAAGGTTCTCTTTTCTCAACATTACCAAAAGTTGTAACAAAAGGTACTTCTAGCTCTTCATCTTCAAAAAATAAATTAAACTCGTCATTAATTTTTACATTAAACTTATCCCATGCTTCATGTCTTATATTTAAATGCAAAGAGCCAAATTTATTAATAGATATTATCCTTGCATGAATTTTATCTTCTTCTACTATTGCTTCTTCATACGGAGCCTTTACTAGCTCGTCTGGTTTCAGTTTTTTTCCAAATTCTTCTATCTTAACGCCTTTAGAAAGATATGCTGCTGCTGGTGTAAAAATATCTCTTCCATGAAAAAGTGGGCTTACAGGCTTTTTCATATATTTTTCATTTGTTATTTCAACAACTTTTTTTATTCCGCCCAAAAATCTTGTTCCAGGTATTAAAACGCCATTATCAGGGCCAATTAAAAAATCTCCTCTTCCTGTTTCAATTATTATTGGCTTTCTTTTTGTTCCCACACCAGGATCCACAACACAAACATGATAACCAGATGGCATATAATTTATTGTCTCCATTGTTCTTGCAGCATAGAATAAGTTAAAGCTTGGCAGTCCATGCATTAAATGAATAACATGCGCTTCTGGATTAATCTCCAAAGCAACACCCTCCATAATTCCAACTCCTTGGCTCTGCACACCAAAATCGCTTGTTAAAGTAATGAATGGTTTTTTCATTTTAGAATTTAGTTTTTTACTTTTATTTAAATTTATTGATTATTAAAATATAAGTAAACCAATAGATTTCTCTTTTTGTAATAGTAACATTTAAAAAATAAAAGGCATTTGTTAAAGAAATGGATAATGATACGTTAGTAGAATTTGTAAAAAAAGAGTCTTTTTATGTGAAACATTACTCTCCAGCATATGATAGAGTATTAGAAGCAATGAGGAAAGTAGATAGAAAAAATTTCTCAAGTACAGATTCGTTACTTAAAGTAGCTGTTGATCTTGATGAGTTTAGAGATATGTATGAAGCTTACATAAGTTTAACGGCTAAGACAGATGATAATAATTCGAAAGAACTTTCAGCTATGATAAAATCTATAGACAATGTAGCAAATTCTGCACTTTACTGTACAGTCCAGATTAGAGATTTAGCTTATAATAATAGAGCTCTTCCTATAGGGTATAACCAAACTTGTTCTCAGCCTTCTATAGTTGCTTTTATGACTTATCTATTAGAATTAGAAGAAGGAATGAAGGTTCTTGAAGTTGGTTCTGGATGTGGTTATTCTGCTGCTATCACATCTCATTTAATTGGAGACTCAGGATATTTAGTTACTGTAGAGACTATACCTCAACTAGCAATGTTAGTTCAAAGAAACCTAGAAGCTCATTTTGGTAAAGAATGTCTCGAAAAAAGATTAAAAGTTGTAGCTGGAGATGGCTCAATTGGGTATGAAAAAGAAGCTCCATATGATAGAATTTATTTAACTGCTGGAGTGAATTTACAATCTTTTAATCCTGAAATACTTGCAAAACAATTAAATCCAAAGGATGGAATTCTATTATTTCCTGAAGAAAAAGGTGATTTAATAAAACAAAGATATTTATTAGGAAAACCTTTAGGTGAACCAGAAAAATATGGTCCAGTAGGATTTGTTGCATTACAAGGAGAAAACTCTTAAAAATAATATTACTTATAGTTTAGAATTTAGCAAACCCTGCCTTTTTTCCTAATTCTTCTTCAATTCTTAATAATCTATTATATTTTGCAGTCCTCTCGCTTCTTGCAGGTGCTCCAAATTTGCTTTGATTTGCACCTAAACCAACGCATAAATCAGCAATAAAGCTATCTTCTGTTTCTCCGCTTCTATGAGATACAACAACATTCCATTTATTTTTGAAGGCAAGCTTTGCAGCGTTTATTGCTTCAGTTACAGTCCCTATTTGGTTTACCTTCAACAACAAAGCATTGCACGCATTATCCTCAACTGCTTCATTTATCCTGTTAACATTTGTAACAAGTAAATCATCTCCCACAATCTGTATCTTCCCTCCCAGCTCTTTGTTCAACTGTTTCCATCCATTCCAATGGTCTTCTGCCATTCCATCTTCTATTGAAACTATCTTATATTTTTTAATCAGATTTCTGTAGAAATCTACTAATTCTCCAGGACTGTAATCCTTACCCCTGATTTTATAATAATCAGAATAAAAAAATTCAGAAGCAGCGCAATCCAATGCCATAAAAATCTTACCCTTATAACCAGTATTATCTATTGCTTTGTCAATCAGCTCTAATCTTGCTTCAACATTATCTATTTTAGGAACAAAACCCCCTTCATCTCCAAGCAATATTCCCTGCGAGCCAAACTTTCCCTTAAGCAGCTTACCTAATTCATGATAAACCTCAACCCCAGCTCTTAATGATTCTTTAAAACTCTTAAACTTAACAGGTACAATCATATGTTCTTGTATATCATTTTCTATTCCTGCATGTTTTCCGCCATTCATAATATTTAATTGAGGAACAGGCAATGATAATTTTGATTTTAAATTATAAATTTGATTAATATATTGATATAATGGAATGTTTTTACTAATGGAACCAGCTTTACAAACAGCCATTGAAACACTTACAATAGCATTTCCACCTAATTTTGATTTATTCTCAGTACCATCCAGCTTAATCATTAACTCATCAATTTTTTTCTGATTTTCACAATTTAATCCAATAATTTTCTTAGAAATAATCTTATTAACATTATTCACTGCTTTTAGAACTCCTTTCCCATTATATCTTTTTTTATCTCCATCCCTTAATTCCAAAGCTTCATGACTTCCAGTACTTGCACCAGAAGGAATAATAGCACTCGCAGTAATTTTCTCAGCAACAACATCCACTTCAATAGTAGGATTACCTCTGGAATCAAGAACTTCTCTTGCTACCACCTTTTTTATCTTAGACATACTAACCTTATTTAGAACTAGAATAGTTTATTTATAAATATTTTGGATATAATAAGAACTACCCTATATAATCAACATCGCTGCCAAACTTGCTCTTCAATTTCTTCAAAGCTGTTTGTCTTGTCACTTCGTTCATCTGTTCTGTCCTTCCCAATAAGTCAGACTCTATTCCCTTTACTTCTTTATTCAGTCTGCTCATGCTTATACCAAGATTTAATTTTTTATCGAGAACTTTTAAAATTTCCATTGCGCCTTTAATGCCCAAGTACATGGGATGACCGTAAGTCTCTGCCAAAAAAGATATAGCATCAATATTTCTTTTTTTTGCCAAGCCAACCAATAATCCCGAAACGCCCACAATCGGCCCTACAACGCCGTAAAGCTTGTCATTCACCATTCCATTTTTGTATTTCTGGATTATTCTTTTTGTATTTGCAGTACAATAAACTTTTGGTTTCTTAGGCACTTCCCCTAATCCAATACCGCCTAAAGTTATAACCTCTTTACTTTTAAACTGCTCAACTATGTCCAATACTTTTTCAGAAAATTCATAGCTGCTTACCTCATCTATTGGCTGTACATCCCCGCATAAAAGTATTAAATCCTGTTTTTTGCCGTTGAATTTCTTGTAAAATATTTCTATCTTCGGTAATTCCACCAAATTATCTTCATTTACAAAAACAGAATGGGGAAAAGTATGAGATGTTACCTCATAAATTTTTTTTGCGTTTAGTTCATCTATCAAAAAATCTACTGCTACTTTGCCGACATTCCCAATTCCTGGAAGTCCTTCTATCAATATTGGGTTGTTAAGTTTTGGTTTTTTTCCTATATTATCAATTTTCCAGGTGCTCATTTTAGTTTATATTTTGTTGGTTGTGTACTGTTTTATAAATTTGTCGGGGTGGGGCACTTTCCCTTGTGTATCATGTAATGGGGGGACAATATTTAGCGAAGCTAAATATATCCTTCGTTTTTAAAAACATCAAGTTTAGCTTTCCTTCTATAACTGCCATACTTATCCTCTATACTGAATTTAGCAGGCTTTGGTGTCAATGCCTTTCCTCCGCATTCACAATCATCTTTCATAGTATATTTTCCGCAATCCCGGCATTTCAATATGCTTCTCATGTTTCAGCCCTTACAAACTCTCCTTCGCCTTCATTCTTTCTTACATATTCCAATGCTTTTTCTAGTGCATCTTCCAGCAGTTTTTCAGCTTCTTTATAGTCCTTTGCATTAACCACAAGATTATAAGAGCCTGCGCCTAAATATTTTATTGAAATACTTTCCTTTCCGCTTTCTGCTGCTTTTTTAAGTGCTTCCTTAACCACATCCACGCCATTTAACGCATAGCTGGTCAATTTTAATTTGCCCTCAATCCTAACACTTACTTCTTTAATTCTGGATTTGACAGCTTCTTCGAGTTTTTTTGTTGTTTTTGCGTCAATGCCGGCATCTTTAATCGCATTGCTGTCTGTAACAATCTGCTGGAAAAATTCATACAAGGAGTCATATTTTTTAGATATATTAGTAATAATTTCCTCAAATAGTTTTTTTACGTCTAAATTCAGGCCTTTAGCAACAAACTCCAGAATTTTTTCCGCTTTCTGCTCCTGTTTTATTTCATCTACTTTGCTCCTTCTCTGCGTTTCTGTTACTCTCCTCAAAGATAAGTCTATATGGCCTTTCTCCATATTAATTCTCAAAACCTTGCAGACTACTTTCTTTCCCTCCTTGACGTAGTCCCGTATGTTTCTTATTCTTCCAGGACTCACTTCAGAAATATGGATCATTCCGCTTTTTCCGTATCCGTCTAAATTTGCAAAAACAGAATGAAACTGGACTTTTGTAACCGTGCACATAACCAATTCGTCTTCTTCTGGAAATCCTTCCTTCTTCAGCAGCATTTTCAATTACGATTTATTATAGTACTTCTAAAATTCTGGCCTTAACCTTGCTTTTTCCCCCCGTAGGATCAGCAAGTATCTTGCCGCACACTAAACAAGTTACTTTCGAAGACAATTTTCCGAACATTATTTGTTCGTTCTTGCATTTAGGGCATCTTATCTTGATGAACTTGCTTGTAGG
>SDBV01005824.1_pt1 | contig 17282 bp, 22 predicted proteins | sample 2277081 | NCBI WGS metagenome assembly SDBV01 (sample SAMN10402039, study PRJNA504765) | marine sediment metagenome | isolation source: marine sediment core GS10_PC15, 223 cmbsf | place: Arctic Ocean: Southern Knipovich Ridge | collected 2010 | reverse complement strand
GCCCCGCTACTACTGTCTTTTTTCAAACTGTCTACCCGGAAACTATACAACCACGCTATGAAACGGCTTATCCTACCTTTACCTGACCCCAGGTCCACTAAATTCTACGCTACTAATAATTTGATAACCGCTGACCTCCTTGAAAAAAAGATAAGGGAAAAGACAGCTAAATCGTCCATGAAGATCGCAATGGGAGAAACTTTTAAAAGACAAAGCCGATCATAATGGAGAAGGCGCTGTTCATGACATCAGCTTCCACACCGACGACGTCAAGAATCGTGCTCAGACCACGTTCATACCGCAATTAGGCGATAAACCCATTTATCTGAGTCCCCATTACAAGGACTAATCCCATATCGGTGCTTTTACGAATGTCATCCAGATCGCCGGATGAAGAAAAATCCAAGAATTCATATAAGAGCTTCACATCCTCGGTAGTATCGTATGCCGTGGACAGCAATACAGCCGAATAGGGTCCGGCGAAAAAATTGAAGTTGCTGGAGGCATTTATCGGCAGGAGCAGCTTGGCCAGCACAGGTCAGATGCGGTAGGGACACCCGTCACCGCGTGCCCCCACACAGATCCGGACGTGAGGTACTACGCTCATCTTATGTGCTATAGCACATAAGATGAGAAAAGAAATAAAGAGAGTAAAATCAAGTATATCCCGAATGATAGATGCATATGCTGAGGAGTTTTTAGCCAGGATGAGTTTGAATCGAGAATTCAAAGGTTTAAAGAGCGCCTTGCGCGGCTAGAAATGCATGAAAAGATAAAATTTAATGAAGAGGAACAGCGAAAAACACTTAAGGTAATTATTGGTTGTATGCAAGAGTTTTCGAATAAAGTAAATAAAAGATTGCAGGAAGAGGACTGGGAACTCAGGCGTGAAATTATATGTGCTTTGGTAAAGAGAATCGAAATTGATGATGATAGCGTGAATATTGTATACAAAGTTAATCTGGGATCCTTTAATAAATCGCCCCAAAAAAACAATGGGCAATATTGCATAAGTCGTGAACCCGAGGGGTGTGGAAACGAATGGAGTTTTGTATGAGGCTTGCTCCTCAGGGCTGGAAGGAGAAACACCTGGATAATCCTGCAGAAACAGAACAGTTATCCGCTGAAATACCTGAATGTCCTATCGAGCAAAAAGTTTAAAAATCTACCTGGGCCAGGCTTATTAAAAAAGTCTACGGCACTGATCCGTTCGTATGTCCCCGCTACGGCGCCGATATGAAAATTTTAGCCATAGTCATGGATCCCGAGGAGACAGAAGAGAAGATACTTAAGGCTTTCTGGTCAAGGTCGGCCGGCCTCCTCCCAATTTTGATCCCCTCTCTCTGAATTGGCGTTTCTCTCCAAATGCATACTCGGGGTTGAGGTATACCTTTGGGTAGCAGCGCTTGAGTGATTTGGCCAAAATGAGAATTGCTGACTTGCTGTTTGGAATACTATACGAAATAGAGGAGTTTTTACAGGAACATTTTCGGAATTTCAACTGACTTTGCTCTTAATGCCTTGTAGGGGATTATAAGTTTTACTATCATTAAGGTTTAACACCCCAGGTGTAGCCTCCTTAGTAACTTTAACAAGTGCGATAGACATCAGATTCGTGGGGAACGTAGGTATTCCGTCGGGCGATCTCGACATATTGGAAGCGGCCCTTGGTCCCGGGGTTGTTATGCGTCCATGACGATGACGAAAGGCAATAGAACGTTTCAATTACGAGATCGGATAGTTACCATTGGTGCTGCTTTGTAACGGCAAGGGGGCTAAATTTGTGAAAGAGGATACGAACAAACAACCAAAAAAGAGTGGATATGGTTTTGGAATAGTATTTTTTATCATGATTGCGGGTGTAGTCATTTGGATTGCATATCAAGCAGGGGCATTCGAGAGTCTGCTTCTTCTGCTTCCGAAAAAGCAACTCGAGAAAGACCTATACTGGGGGCCATCAACAAAAAAGGAAGTCCGCGTCAATTTCACTTGGCTTAAGTCTAAGGTTAAGCGAGAAAACCCCAGAACTAATATCGATGAAACCCAGACTTTCGTGAAAGGAACCGTTTACAATCTTGTAGCCAAACCGCTTGAGGTACATTCAATAATTCTTGTTCTCAAGTCGGCAGATGGAATTACATTACATGAGCTTTCGGAACGAACTAAGCTGAACATACAAGCACAACAGAATGAATCCATTAACTTCTCCGGCTGGGTGCCAACCGCGCTTCTCGGCGATGTGAAAAGGCTGAGTGGGAAACTTGGATATACCCTGGCAGGCAATTAACCGTGGCAAAAGTACAAGGAGGTTTGGAAAATGAACGATAGACCTATTGAGTTGTTTTGCCCGGATTGTGGTTATGAATTATCGATTGTTGAAGCGAATCCTGGCAGATATGGCAAGAGTCGAGAAGAAACCGTTAATGTAATGCGAATATTTCAAGCTACTGATCACCCGTGGATATGTATAAAGTGCAAAAATGACAACAATAAATCAGTTCCTCTGGAAGTGAGATAGAGTTTCAAGGTAGAGTGATGAACAAGAACCATAAATGTTCCTGTTCGGCAACATTTGTGCAAAAAGGCCCGTGTTCAGCAAGATGTTACCGTGCGGTGTTATTGCCGAGTTGGAGAGAGAGGATGATTGAGACCTTTCTCAAACAGAAAAAAGGGGATTGGTAAGAACGAAAATTCAGGCTGATGAGAAGCGATATTTCAAACGAGAACAGCGGATTAAGATTTAGGGGGGAGGGAAACGATGTACGATAGCAGAGAGGAGCTGATCAAGCAGATCAGCAAAGCGAACGTAATGCGTCGGCATTGCGACCGCATAGCGGACAAGATCGGCAAGACCAAGGAGAAGTGGTCTCACATGCTTCAGAACAAGCTGGAGATTTTCCGTCGAAAAGCCCAGAGGGGCGGCGAGAAGGAGCAAACTGCATATATGAAGCTAATACAGCAAAAGAAACTTCTGACCTGATCTTTCCAATATGACATGAACCCGAGTTGATCCTGTTGCTGATCGGATGTCCTCAGCCGGAAGAGGTACCGGCAATCGAAGATGCTTCAAATGTTCATGAATTACCATATTGCGCCTGAATAGCGGGGAAGTCATAAGACTCATCCTGCTTGATAAATCACTTCCGGAACAATAGGGTAAATCCCAGTTTATAAAGCAGCTACCGCCTTTCATCCATTTTCGCGTTTTCTGGATCGGCACACGAGACATCAGTCGCATTGCCAACCCACTTGATGATAGATTGGGAAATGGAAAGCAGTTGATACATAAGCGATATTTGCGAAATACCTGAATCTATCATTCACTCTCTAATCAAACTAAACTTTTTTTTAGGCCCAGCTAAAAGATAGCCAACAATGATAGGAATTATTACAACTTTAGAATCAATTAAAATCGATGGGAACCAAAGCTCTAATTCCAAGCCAAAGAGCCCGACTAAAACAATCAAGTCCATCAACAATATTATTACATACCATGCTATTCCAGCTTCCCAAGCCGTACGCCTGTAGTTTTGTCCTTTATCTCTAAAAACCAAAAATAGCGCCAAGGCTAAACCAATCCCCAAGAAAAATGCATTGATACCAAAGGCCCACCACACCCCAGTTGAGGGGCCGTCTTCCTCGGTACCAAAAATGACAAAAATGAATAAGCCTGCTATGAATTTTATTACCCACATCATCAATCCCAACAACGCAATTTTCACTCTTTTGTTCATATTGGTAACCCTCAATTTAATTTGAAATTGTAATTATTTTTTTTTATTCATCATGATGACCCAATATTTAAACCTACTTAAGTTTAGCAAAATGGTGGTATTATGAACACCTTTTTTTGGTGTCAAAATGGGCATCGAACTCGAAAGCCTACATTTCGCGACCTGTTCGATGACGCTGTCTTGACCAAGGAGACTCCACGGAGATGAAGCGGGGCCTTGGAAAAAGTAGATAGGAGAAGGGACTATGCTCAATAGAAGGATGGGAAAAGTGTGGCATGATAAGCTCCAGAACAAGCTGGAGATTCTGCGCCGTAAAGCCCAGAGGGGCGGCGAGAAGGAAAAGACAGCCTACTTGCAGCTTGTGGAGCACAAAAAAATGTTGGAATAAGATCTAACATCATGAGTAAATGTATAGTTCTCTTATTAGTCTTCAGCTTCATTATTGGATGTTCAACTTTACCTGAGCCAGAGATTGAGACTCTTTTTGATATAGAAACAGAAGAAATTGCTGATTCGTTAATCACCCACCTTCCTATTGGCAGCAATGTGCTGGTTTTCGATATGACAGATTGATTGACTACATAGTTGATAACAATTTTTGAATATGGCATGATGTTCTCCTGGGAGGAGAACTATCATGAAAAAGAGGTAACGAGTAAAGCTTTCAAAATCAGAACGAAAACGTCTTAAGAAGTTTGTAAAAACCGGAATCGTAAAAGCGCGAGAAATCCTACGAGCCAGAATCCTAATGCAGGCTGATGAAGGTCAACATAGGAAAGCGAAAAAAGACCCAGAAATTGCAGAAGAGCTGGATGTGTGTCTTAGGACAGTGGCAGCTACTCGAAAACGGTTTTTCGAAGGAGGAGTTGAGCGAGCATTACATGATCTCCGCCGCCTACCCCTTCTCTTCTATCGCAAATCCGAACGATTCCCTCCACGCTCGGGCGGTAAGGCTGTTTGCGGCCATCAACAATGATGAAATCGTTACGCAACCCGTGCATCTTGACAAAAGGTCTACCAGGCCGGATCAAGGCCTCTTCCATCTCGGAAAACCATGGGTGTTGCTGCATATATTCATATCCTTCCGTGAATTGCCATGAAACGGTTCAATTGCCGTCACACAGATGGCAGGCGCAAAAATGCCCTCCTCCCAGATCGATTAAAGGAGGCTCCTCTTCCTCACATCTTTTAAATACTTGAGGACAACGAGTGCGAAAGCGACAGCCGGAAGGCGGATTGATGGGACTGGGTATTTCACCTTTCAAAAAGATTGTCTGTTTCTGTTGTCCTGAGGACACCTGGGGGACCGCAGAAATAAGGGCCCTGGTATATGGATGGGCCATTTTATCGAATACTTCGCTTGTTCGGCCCATCTCTACCAATTTGCCAAGGTACATGACCGCCATGTCGGTGGACATGTATTTTACCTGGTTCAGATTGTGTGATATCCACAGATAGGTGAGGTCCATTTTTTCCTGCAGGTCCTGCATCAGATTCAGAATTGTCGCCGCGGTGGAAATATCAAGGCCGGAGGTCGGCTCATCGGCCATGATAAATACCGGGCTCAGGGCAATGGCCCTGGCAACCCCGATGCGGCGTGCCTGCCCGCCGCTGAATTCGTGGGGAAACTTTACGGCCGCGTCAGGATCGAGGTTAACCGCTCTGAGGAGCTCGGCCACTTCTTGCTCAATGTCCTGTTGGCTCTTTTGTTCGCCCCGGCGCATTGTGAGCGGTTCGGCAATGATTTGCCCCGCGGTCATGCGGGGATTCAGGCAGCCGAAGTGATCCTGAAAGATCAGCTGGGCCTTTTGGCGAAATTCCCTCAAGTCCTTTTGATCCATTTTCACAATATCGCGGCCCTCGAAAATAATCTCCCCTTCCAGTGGTTCCACCAGTCGAAAGATGGTTTGACCCAGTGTGGATTTGCCGCAGCCGCTCTCTCCGACAAGGCCGAAAGTGCGTCCCTTTTGGATGGTCAGGCTCACGCCGTCCACGGCGTGAACGATCTTTAATCCCTGTCCGAACAGTTTGGACAAAAGGCCTTTGCCCTGAAAAAAATAAGTTTTTAAACTCTTGATTTGGATCAGATCCACTGCCATTTTTGCCTTCCCCTTTTTTGATCTAAAAAGCAAGCGGACCAATGCTCTTCAGCGACTTCAATCAGGGGCGGCGCCTGCTGGTGACACATCTCCTCTGCAAAATGGCAACGCGGATGAAAAGAGCACCCGGCGGGCAACCGGTCCAAAGGCGGTACGAAGCCGGGAATGGAAAGCAGCCGTTTACCCCTGGTTTGATAGCCCGGCAGCGATTCCAGCAAGGCGGCGGAATAGGGATGCCAGGGGTCACCAAGGACGGACTCGGTCCACCCCATCTCGAATATCCTGCCGGCGTACATGATCATGATGCGATCCGAGATTTCCGACAGTACCGCCAGATTATGACTGATGTACAAAATCGAGGTTCCGTACTTAGCGGCAAGCTCGGTGATCAGCCGGTTAATCTGGGCTTCGATGGTCACGTCCAGGGCTGTGGTCGCCTCGTCGGCAAGAAGCAAAGATGTGCCGGACGACAACGCCATCCCAATTATCACCCGCTGTTTCATACCGCCGGAAAATTCAAACGGGTAATTGGAAACGCGCGCGACCGGGTCAGCAATCCCTGTGCTCTTCAGACGTTCGATGGCCTCCTGTCTGAAATCCCGCCGCCGTTTTCGACTCCCAGGATTCTGATATTTGTCCTGAACGCGCAGAATATCTGTCATCTGGGTTTCAATCTTAAACACCGGGTTGAGTGCGTTCTGCGGGTTTTGAAAGATCATGGTGATCTTTTGGCCTCGGATCTCCCTGTCCATCTGCGCTTCGGAGAGCTTCAGCAGATCGGTACCATCGAAGACGATCTCACCCCGTCTGATCTCAGCAACCGTGGGCAGCAATCTGATGATGGACAGTCCCAGGGTAGATTTTCCGCATCCGCTTTCTCCGGCAACCCCCATCACCTGGCCTTTGCCAAGACTGAAACTGATCCGATCCAGGGCTCGCATTGTACGACTGCCCAGGTTGTAATCCAGGGTCAAATTACTGACTTCAAGTAAAGGCTCAGACATTATCTTTCCCGTTCCTTAGGATCCAGAGAAATCCTCAACCCCTCGCTAAAAAGGGAGAAGGCGATCATCGCCACGAAAATGGCCGCCGCCGGCCAAAGCAGCATCCACGGCGAAGTCTGCATGTATTTGTAACCGTTGCGCAGCATGATACCCCATGAGGCGGTGGGGGGCCTGACCCCTAATCCAAGGAATGAAAGACCCGATTCCCAGACAATCATGGTGGCCATGTCCATGCCCAGGCAAACGATCACCGGGGCAATGATGTTGGGGGTAATATGCCTGAGAATGATTTTAAGTCGTTTCTGCCCCATGGCCTCGGCCGCCTTAACATAATCGGCTTCCTTTACGGAAAGCGTCCGCGCCCGGGCCACCCGCCCGTAGAAGGGAAAGGCGGTAATGGCCAGCGCGACAACCACGTTAAACAGCGAGGGCCCAGCCACGGCCACTATGGCCAGGGCCAAAATGATCTGCGGAAACGAACGAACGACATCGAACAACCAGATAATGAAGTAATCGATTTTTTTGCCCTCGTTGTATCCGGAAATCACTCCAAGAAATGTACCAACTATAGACGAAAGGCTCACCGCACCGAAGGCTACCATCAAAGCGATGCGACTGCCGTAAATGATGCGGGAGAGGATGTCGCGTCCCAGGTAGTCGGTCCCAAAAAAATGCTCAAAGCTGGGGCCGGCAAACCGGTTGATGATGTCCTGGGCATTGGGGTCGTAAGGGGATATCCATTGCGCGCCGATGGCGCACAGAAGCATGACTAAGATAAAAATGCCGCCCCACAAGCCGCCTTTGACCTTAACGACGGCGCGTAAAGTCACTCGTACGGTGTCAGGCCACTTGCGTTTAAGGGTCAATCGAGCGGGGCTCATTCCAGCTTCTGTTTGATTTGCGTTAAGTATTTTAACAAAACGTTTTCTCACATCAATCATACTGGATTCGTGGGTCCACGAAAGCATACGATATGTCGGCAATGAGATTGGCGAAAACGAATAATATCGTTGCCACCAGAATACCGCCCTGAACCACGGGGAAATCTCTGGCATAAACAGCATCGACGATCAATTTACCAAGGCCCGGCCGGCTGAAGATGATCTCCACAAAGACCGCGCCGCCCAGAAGCTTACCCACCCCCAGGCCGATGACAGTGATGGAAGGAATCACGGCATTTTTCAGAGCGTACCGATACGCGATGACGCGCTTGGGGACGGCAAAAGCCCGGGAGGTACGGATGTAGTCCGAATCCAGAACATCCAGCATGGATTCGCGGGTGAGCCGGGACAGATAGCCTACCCATCCGATGCCCAGAGCCGTGGCCGGTAGAATCAGATGCACGGCAATATCGATTAGATTACCCTCGGTACCTGCCCCCAAAGCCGGCAAAATCGGGATTTGAATACTAAACAAAAGCATTAGAAGCAGTGCGGCCACAAAATCGGGCACGGCCACGCCCAGAAGTGAAACGATTGTCACAACACCCCCGACTGGACTATCCTGCCGAACGGCCGCGAATGCCCCCAACAGGATGCCGATAAAGGCGGCGATGCCCAGGCTGGTTACGGCCAGCAAGGCGGTATGAGGCAGCGCCGTTGCAATCAGCGAGCGGACCTTATGGCCCGACCAGACGGAAGTGCCCAGGTCCCCCCTGGCAACCCCCAGCAGGTAATAGCCCAGCCTCACGGGCATCGCTTTGTCGAAATGCATCCGCTTGTTGAGTTCCTCCACCAGCTCAGGTGTTGCCCGGGGGCCAAGCATGACCGATGCCGGATCCCCCGGCATCAGGTAGGTCAGACTAAACAGAATTATCAATACACCGACCAGGGTCGGAATCACCCAGAGCGTTCTTTTGATGATGTATTTCAACATTATTTTATTGCTTCTTTCCCCTGACTGTTACCGGATTAAGCAGTCTTCCCGAACGCCCCCGAGCCATAGAGCATGGAGAAGAGGGGTTACTCTATGCTCCATGCCCTATGCCGTTACTACACAATACTACTTGAAACTTATCGTCCAGGGCGCCAGGCGGCCGTTGGGATAAATTGAACCGATGTTCACGTTGCTTCGGACGATCCAGACCATCGTGCCGTGGGTCAACCAGATCGCCCAACAATCCTTGTCGATCACTTTTTGGGCGTTCAAGTAAATCTGGGCCCGCTTTCGAGGATCGATTTCGCTGGCGCGATTTTTGATTAGCTCAGCATACTCGGTGTTGCGCCACTGGCTTGGGTTCCAGCTTTCAGCGGCAAACCAACGCATGATGTAATCCGGATCGATGGTGGCTGTGTAAAACTGGATATAGGCATCTGTCTGGCCTTTGTTGGCGGCTTCGTTAAAAGCACCGATTTCCTTAACCTCAATGTCAACATCGATGCCCGCCCTGGCGGCGTCGGCTTTTATCACTTCGGCCATGATCCGTTCCGTATCGGATGCCGGAATATAAAGCTTGACCTTAAACCCTTCGGATTTACCGGCTTTTTTCATCAGGTTTTTAGCCTTCTCAATATCCTGTCTGTACACCGGCGCATCGGCCCAGAAGTCAGTAAGGCCAGGCGGCAATATCGTGTTGGCCCGTTTGGCCGCACCAAAAAAGGCAGCTTCGACGATATTGTCTACATTAACTGCATACCGAAAAGCCTGGCGCAGTCTGAGCTTGTCAAAGGGCGGCTTGTTGACGGTCATGCCAAGCCAGTATGTTTTCAAGGCCGCCTTAGAATATACATTGAATTTGGGATTCTTTTTAAAGTCTTTGACATTGATCATGGCAGAACGCCCGATATCGATCTCCCCTGTTTTGAGAGCCGTTTCACTGGTGGCATCCTCTACGATGGGAAGGAAGGTTACCTTTTTGATTTTGGGCTTTTCTCCCCAGTAGTCCGCGAACGCAACCAGTTTAACATGATTTTTCGGCTCCCACGAGGCCAACTCATATGGGCCGGTACCGACCGGGTTTTTGCTGAATTTCTCCCGACCCATTTCTGCCACCGCTTTTTTAGAAACAATCATGCCTGTGTTCATGGGTAAGGCCGATGTGAACAAGTTTACCATTTGATCTTTCAAAATCAGTTTAACCGTGTAGCTGTCAATCACCTCGACGTGATCCAACAGTTCCCACTGGCTTTTTTCCGGAGACTTTGCCGCCGGATCGATGATCCGCTCAAGAGAAAACTTGACGTCTTCGGCCGTCATTTCGCCGTAACCTTTGTGGAACTGAACGCCCTTGCGAAGGTGAAAAGTAACCGCCTTTCCGCCGGGGGCTACTTCCCAGGATTCGGCCAGGTCAGGCACGATCTCCCAGCCTCCTTCTTTGTACTTTACCAATCCATTGTACAGGCAGGTCATGATGGTGAGCTCTCTCTCGCCGCTGGTCATCCAGACGGGGTCGAAGGTGTTCACATCCTCCCACGTAGCAATCTTGAGCTCCTCTTCCTCCTGGCTTCCTTTTGCTGAAACTGAGAAGGAAAAGAGTAGCAAAGATGCCGCCACCAGAATAAGAATCTTTCCAATCTTCATTTTCGCCTCCTTAAATTTACAGGGTTTATGTAATATACCCCACTCGACTTCTACGAGCCGAGATAATACCATTATTTACCTTTTGCCGGTTCCCTGTCCGTCGGACCTAAAATCAACAGATAGGAATCGACCTCCTGCCCATAAGCCAAAAGCATCTCCACTAATGCTCCTGCTCCTGCTCCTGCTCCTGCTCCTGCTCCTGTCAATTTGTTGGCCTCCTAACAAACTTCTGTCTGCAACTTCGCAGATACTGAAATTTAAAGCGCTTCAAAAGTCGAAAACCTCCATTTGTGCGAGGCGGTTTTGCAAACCCTCCAATGCGTTCTTCCGGATATGGCGGATGTGCTTAGCCATGGTATCGCAGGCTGCCTTCATATCACGAGCCACCACAAAATCGAAAATGGCCTGGTGGTCCCTGTCGGCTTTATCCCAGGGTCGGGAAAAGATGAGCTCCTGCCCGAATCTAAGGTACAAAAAGTCAAGAAGGTATCTCAGTATCCTTACATAAATTTTCTTTTTGGATATGGCGGCTAAGGTGAGATGAAAATTCATATCCTTGGCCAGCCGTTGTTTAAGAAGACCGCGGTGGCTGGCTTCCATATATTCCTCCAGCGCGATTTTGAGCTTATGTTCGCTTTGGTCGTCGAGACAGTCGATAACTTTTGGCATCATGGAAACCTCCAGCACCTCGCGCAACTCATAAACCTCCTCAACTTCTTCCGGCTGCAGATTTTCGACAAAGAAACCCCGGTTAGGCTCATGTCTGACGAATCCCAAAAATTCCATGTGTTTTAGTGCTTGAACCACAGGTGTAAGGCTCATTCCCAGATTGTCGGCCAGGGCACGATAAGCCACTTTTTGACCTGGCAAGAGCTCATTGAAGAAAATCATCCGCCGGATATCATTATAGGCTTCTCTGGTAAGATCCTCTGCTTCTTTTCCGGAAGAGATACCTGATGAATCTTTCTTGGTTTGCACAGCTTTCGCTGAAGGTTTATCCGTGAAGTAGCCCCCTTTCGGGTTTTAATATTGAATACATTTTATTCATACAAACTGTATAGCAAATGTAATTCAATTTGTAAAGTAAATTTTTAGCTTTCTTTTATTTTTTTCCGGATAACCAGATATTTTACAATACGAGGATGCGTTCTCCTGGTCTGATACTCGTGGATCGACAATCAGAGTCCAATCAAGAATGAAATAGGATATCGCTTTCACGGTTGCATCGAGATGTCCGCCTCTGATTATTCCAAAGCTTATTGCAGAGTCAAAGAAACATCCCCCGGGATGCGATCGTCTCGGCGATGCTCAAGCTGCCGGCCTATAAGCCGGAAAGCGAGCATGCCGAATACTACAGCCGCTTCGTGCTGGCCGTAAAACCCAATATCAAGAGCGAGTTTATTGAAGCCGGAATTTTCAAGGCCCGAAACAGGGAGTTTGATTTTGCTATAGAGATCTTCAAGGCCATCAGAGGCATGTTCCCCGAATGTGCGAAAACCAGGCTCAACCTGGCGGTGGTCTATGAAGATGCCTCCGCATTCAACGAACAGAATGGTAAGCTGGATCTTGCCGAAGCGTATACGGAGAAGTCTTTTCAAGCGTACAAGGACGCCGAACGAGCCGATCCGCAATTACCGTATACTCACTTCAACTTCGCCCACTTTTTCTTGAGCCAAAAAAACTTTCAGAATACCCTCGAGCACTTCCATCTTTTCTTGAGGCTGGTGAAACAGAACCAGGCTTTGTTGAGTGAGTATCTTGATCAAACCGCCGAGCATATACGAACGGTCGAAGGGATCTGCGCTGAGATCGAATCCTGGGATGATACGGATCGACTCTTCAAAGAGGCTTTCGATCTCATCAAATTGAATCGGAAGCGGGAAGGTGTCGAACGGATCAGCGCCTTTCTGGAGAAGAAACCGGATGTCTGGAACGTCTGGTTTCTCCGCGGTTGGGGGCATCAGCGGCTCAACCAGTATGCGGAGGCAAAGGAGGCTTTTATGAAGGCCCTCGAAAAATGGCAGGGCTTTGCCATATTCTTCCCTTTAAAGCTCGTACATGTTTCTTGCCCTCCACTTTAATGTCGCTCATAGAAAGCCTTCACACGATTGTTAACTTTGAGCACATGAAGCCGAACCGGCAGCTTCTTCTGTTGAGCTTTATGCAATATGTCTTTGAGGAGTTACGAGCCGATACCCCGTCTTTGTGACTGGGGCAATATACGCAATCACTTAATAGAGAGACTTACCGGAGTCGCCGACACCTGTCATTTCTTAGAACGAATGAGCCCCTTATCCGAATTGTAGAAGTAACTTCCAAAACAGGAATCGATTGCAAGAAGTAACTATTCTTTTTGCAAAACTAATATCTTCCTCATGAGCGAGGTGTTTTTACAGGAACATTTTCGGAATTTCAATTGACTTTGCTCTTAATGCCTTGTAGGGTTGCATAGGGGATTATAAGTTTTACTATCAATAGGCATTCCCCGGCGAACTGCAGTACTTCGCTAACCCACCCAACAGAGTTGTACTTCGTACAACCAAATCGCTTCAATATCTGTGATATGGCACCAATACTGCATCGCCCTTCAAGACACAAACATATTACAAGAACAAGGGCATTCCTTTTGACCCATTCTTTTTCTGCCTCCAAGAACCTCCGGCACTCGCCGAAGACCTTCTCGGTCGTAGCCTATAGGTCATGCCTCAACATGTAGACGAACGTCCGAGAGATCATGAACTCACGGGCCAACTCGGTAACAGCCCCCCATACTACTTGTAGAGCCATGAAGGCTATATGCAGTCGCTTTTCCGGGGTCAGATCCCGCCTGCGTATGAATTTTTTCCCTTCACATTCCGTCGGTGATAGAGTATCCTTATCAAACATAGTCCCCTCCCATTGGGTTTTTGGTTAGGACTCTATCTTACCGGGAGGGGATACTTTTTTCAAATGTGTAAACCGGTTTGTGAAGGATGCCGACTATTTTAAAGAAAATGTCAAAATATTCGATGCGGATGATTTTATAGCTGATTTGACAGTACACATTCCGCCCCGGGGCGCTCAGTACATCCGGTGATACGGATTGTATGCTTCCCGCACACGCGGAATCTGCATTTCGATGCCGGAGGTTATTGCGTACGTCCCTCAAGGGTGGAAGAATGAACATCTTGATAATGTGGTTATCAAAGTCGAAAGTGAGAAAGAAGATTCTGGTATGCCGCTGTCCGAAAAGGAGAGACGCTCTGCATGGGCGAGGCTTCTGGCAAAGGTTTACGAAATTCAACCGTTTGTCTGTCCAAAATGTTCTTCTGCTATGGAAATTATCGTAATCATAATGAACCCTGGAGAAATCCGCAAAATATTGCAGCATCTTGATAAAATTGAGAGATCCCCACACGGTATAAATACTACATGCCTAAACTAATCTTTCTTTTTCTCATGGCACTGAATTAAGGGTTAAGCTATGTTCTTTTAGCGTTATATAAGGTCATATTTTGGGAATATGTGAGAAATTCCATCCTGTAAACTAAATTGGCATAGCATTTTTTTATCTTGTAGGACTATTGATTATTTATTTTTCCATTCCTGCCGGAAATTCCTCCAATTTCCTTGATATTTAGATCATCCTGTGATATAAGTTTTACTATCAATTACAATCAATTACTATCAATAATTGTTGCTGAAGAAAGGAGGAACCATGAAACAATATCTCAATTTTTCAAAACAAATATTTTGGGGTGTGGCAATTCTGTTTATTTTTCATACTGTTGCATTTGCACAAGATTCAGAAGACCCAAAATTTAAACGGTTGGGGAGCTATAATGCGGGCGGGAAGAAATGGGTTAATGTGCTTGTCCAAGCCGATACAACCGAACGACAGTTAATAAAATTAGCTAAGAGATTGCATAAGGAAAATCCTAATGCATTTTTTCATATTTTTGATGATGATTCAAAAATAAAGGAATATGTCGACTGGGATCGGAATTATCCAAATTCAAATTATCCTTTTCCCGAAAAATGGGTGTTAAAACATTTTCGTGGTAATATCAGAAAAATGTTTATTAGAGGCGGCCTGCAATGGCAATTGACCGATCAATATGGAAGCGAGATATCTGTATTAGAATAATTACGTATGAAGTAGGCTTGTTCTTTAGAAACTAATTAACTCAAGTAATTTAATGGGTTAAATGCAACTAAGGATAGGTATTAGAAGAAATTGATCAGCTAACCATGGGGGGTCAACCTGACCACAAACAGCGCGGCAGTTTCTTGAAGGCTGTACCCCGCTTTACGCTCGGTAGTTCTACAAAGTTGGTGTCCCCGCCTGTTTGTGGTCAGGTTACCCCGATCGTTCGGTGGAGAAAACCAAAATGAAAAAAGATCCAGAGTCACTCTTTAAAAAGAGCCTTAAATCTGTCGTAGCGTCATTTCCTGTCGCTGCATCATTGGCACAATGGTGGTCTGAAATGGATTCAGATGCACAAGAGGAAGCCATTGATGAAATCAAGGAGAAAATCGTTAGATTCCAAAATCCTATACTGTTTTCTCATCCTAAAGCCAAAGATGCATTAGAATTGATTTTTAGAAAAATTGAATTGACAAAGGATGTCCACTGGGAGATGGACAGTGAACTTAGGCAATTTCTTGAGGTATTAAACCTATGGGAAAAACAGAATCTTTTATCAGGTCAGCATACTATCGGAAATATGTGGATATCTATTTTTCTCGATAATCCAGTATTTATAATGGCTGTATTCAGCACCGTGCAAGGTGATTCTACTAAAGCAGAATTGAGACAAAATGTTTGGAATATAATAAAGCAAGAAAGAAAAGGTGTCCACGGTGAGCATATTGCTAAAAACATAGGCGTTCCACTTCCACATGTGAACGCCTTATTTGCTATTTTAGAATCAGAAGGCAAAGGGTGGAAATCGAAAGAGATAGGGAGTTCATATTTTTCCCCTGATCCAGCTCTTTGCTAAGCTATCACCAAACTTATAATCGGTAAGCACCGAACAATCTCTTTCAGCGGAGCGCAAAAAGCTGCGCCCGCTGAAGAGTACGTTCGGCTTCAAGAATAAAATAAAAAAATGGGGGGGAATATGGCTGAAGTAATAACATTGAGTTTCGATTATACGATTCCTGACCTACTTACAGACATTTTCACGTAATTTGAAGGCCACTTCAGTCTCTAATTTCAGGGCCACTTATCATGGCTGACTGGTCTTCAACATTGATACGAATTGCACGATTATTCCACCATGGAACTCGCCAACGATCAAGTTCATGAAGTCGTTCAAACTATGCCTATCCGGTTGACCCACAAGGTCCGCTGCGGTAGCCTTCCAGGCCAGGAAGTCGCCCTGTGTTTCGCGTCCCCCTCCCCTGTGGCCAGCGCGCCGCCCCTCCCGGCTTCACCTCCCCGACTTCCAGGGGGTCTTCCCTGACGAGTCGGCCTGCATCGCCCACTTGTTAGCTGTACGATGGGACGTGGATTCACCCGGCGGTGGCCCGGGTGCCGGAGCCCAGGGCTAGTGGGTCAACCGGATAGGCATAGTTCAAACATATACTTTAATCTTTTTTAAGACGCTACCCGCTGCTGGAGCCTCGTGTAATCCAGCCCCAACGTCAGAGCAATGTCGCTGAGGATTTGCTGCTCCGACAACTCGGCCGCGGCCTGCCACAATCACTGCGGTATCCTCGATCCCCTTTTCCTACTGCTACGCCAGATTCGAAACTGCTTTTGCACTTCCGTTAGTGTCGGACGCTTGGCCGGCAAGTTCTCTTGATTCATCAGCCATCCTCCTCACGATCCTGGGATGGCTCATGTTACACCCTCCGGCCGCGTTTTCCACGCATGCTGACCGAAAGGACACGATCTTCCCGACTTCATACCCTTCGGGAATCCGTCCTTGCCATCCGTCATGCTCTTTAAAAACGCTCAGCATCAAGTTCGAACTTGTGCCGCCCGACCCGAATCACTCCGCAGTCTTTCAACAACTCATCAACTGCGTTCATCCATTCATTTGTTGGCTCTTCTTTGTGGTCAACGAATATCCTGCCAGGATTAAGCCCCTCTAATCACTAACAGTACGCCTTGCCGGTAAAACCTGAAGGCTCTCGAAAAATGGCAGGGCTTTGCCATATTCTTCCCTTTAAAGCTCGTACATGTTTCTTGCCCTCCACTTTAATGTCGCTCATAGAAAGCCTTCGCACGATTATCAACTTTGAGCGCATGAAGCCGAACCGGCAGCTTCTTCTATTGAGCTTTTTGCAATATGTCTTTGAGGAGTTGCGAGCCGATACTAGCAGGATTGTGCGACAAACCTTTTCCCCGTGGTCGCTATGCGCCACAGAAAAGTTAACGTTTATCTACTGCACTTTTCTCTTTCCTTCCCTGGTTTGGGGTTAAGGAGTGTATACAGTCACCTACTGTTTTTTACAAAGCATAACCTTTCAAGGATCCTATTGCTCCTTGACTTTAATCATAATAACCTATAAATCACCGAGGGGATAAAGAGAGTCAAAGAGCTGGGCAGGACGATTGACTGTGTGTTGGATTCAGGCACCTGTATCAGCGGCAGCCTGGACACGATGGAGCCCTGCCAGGTAATGTGGACCAGGAACAGTTGAGAAAGAAATATGGCCGTTGAACCGCTGCCGCTGGAATTCTTATTGAAAAAGTACTCTAGCAGGTTTATAAGTTTATTAATATAGGAGGAGCAGAAATGAGTCCGATCGACTACCCTAAACTGGTTACCGACCTGCCCGGACCGAAGGCCAGGGCGGTAATCGCCAGAGACAAGCGCTTTATCTCTCAGTCCTACACCCGCAGCTATCCCCTGGTTATCGACCATGCCCAAAGTGCCAGGTTGACCGACGTTGACGGCAATGTATTTTTAGATTTCACTTCCGGGATCGCCGTT
>SDBV01005823.1_pt1 | contig 17282 bp, 15 predicted proteins | sample 2277081 | NCBI WGS metagenome assembly SDBV01 (sample SAMN10402039, study PRJNA504765) | marine sediment metagenome | isolation source: marine sediment core GS10_PC15, 223 cmbsf | place: Arctic Ocean: Southern Knipovich Ridge | collected 2010 | reverse complement strand
GCCTACTATCATAAAAGTAGAGCTAATGGCAAGAGCAGCATTAGGCCTTTATATATTGTAAGAAATAAAATTGTACATATAATATTTGCTGTTGTTAACAGAAGAACTCCATATGTTCCACTTTATCAACATGCAGCATAAATTTTTGTGCATTTATTTGGTTTTACCTTAGAATACAGGCAGGCACGGTCGGCGTGAACACATTGAGGCCTTGCGGGTTGGCCGGCCTTTAAAAATGTCGTTTTTGCACTGAGCTCAGCGTATTCAAATTGGTTAAGACATTTTTCTGCAGGGAGAGGTCGTGCGTTTTGTGCGGAAATGGGTTTTTATGGCTTCTAATTGACAGTCATTCAGTCACTTGCCTGCCGGTCGGCAGACAGGCTCACTTTTTGGTACCTGCCTACCGGCCAGGCAGGCTCGCCATAATCTAAACTATGCCTCCGTTCCAAAAATCTGCGCGAGCACCTGACTAACAGCCACTTAGAATCCTCGCTACAAAGTCTAATGACAATTCTGTGTTTAATGGTTCAAAATGGTTTTGAGGCTCTGATAACTATAGACAAAAACCTTATGTATCAACAAAACCTGAATAGATTTGATATTAAGATCATGATTCTCAATGCCTCAGATAATAAGCTCCAAACTCTCGCTCCCTTTATTCATGAACTTGAACTTAGATTGTTGAAATCTAACAAAGAAAGTTTAATTGTAATAGAGATTAGTTAAGGAAATTTGCTTATCACTTTACTTTACTCATATAACGAAAAATGGGTGATTAATCAGCTTCATTTAGAATAACCCATACCATTCATCCCAAAAATGTACCGAATTTACCTTATTCTTATCTTTTGGCACCAATTCTACGTTTTTCATGTTGCGACATATATAGCTTAATTCAAATTCAAACTCAAAATCTAAACCACATGATCAAACAAATTACAACTTTCAAAGTTGCAGTATCTGCAATTTTGATCTTTGCATTTGCTATTGCTGATGCAAATTCGCAATCGATTACCACACCGAGGGCAGCAAGCCCGGCGGCAGAATCCTCGCAAACGATTGGTATCTCTAAGATCACCATCAACTACTCCAGGCCTTCCGTCAGGGAAAGGGAAATATGGGGAACCAGCCTGGCCCATTACGGCTACAAAAAATTCGGGTTCGGGACGGCAACAGCGGCACCATGGCGTGCAGGTGCGAATGAAAACACCACCATTACTTTTTCAGATGATGCAAAAGTGGAAGGTAAGAGCATTCCCGCAGGTACGTATGGTTTATTTGTAGGCCTTCATGATGATGGGAAAGCTGATATTATCTTTTCCAAGAATACATCTTCGTGGGGAAGCTTCTTTTATAGTGAGTATGAAGACCAGCTTCGGGTAACCGTACAATCGGTTGAAATCCCTCATACCGAACGCCTCACTTATGATTATGTAGATATCGACAACACATCTGCAGTCGCCGTATTGGACTGGGAGAAAAAGAGGTATCCATTTAAAGTAGAGTTCGATGTTCATGAAGTTGTATTATCGAATGCACGCAATGAACTGCGTAGTACTACCGGATTCGGATGGCAGGGACCTGCGTCAGCAGCCCGATACTGCCTCCAGAATAACATCAATCACGAAGAAGCCATGAAGTGGGCCGATCAGGCTATTGCAGGAAACAAAAACTTCCAAACGTTGTTTGTAAAAGCAAGTTTAGAAGAACAAGCTGGCCAGAATGCCACTGCCGCTCTTGCGGAAGCAATCGAACTGGCTTCAAATGCGCAATTGAATGGACTCGGATATCAAATGATGGGCCAGGGAAAAAATGAAAAAGCCCTTGAATATTTTAAGTTAAATATAGAACGTAATCCCAAGGACCCGAATGTATTTGACAGCCTGGGTGAGTGCTATAAGACGTTGGGTAATAATAAAGAAGCAATTAAAGCCTTCAAAAAGTCACTTTCCATGGATCCACCGGCAAATGTAAAGGCCAACTCCATTAGACTTTTAAAAGAAATGGGAGTCGATACTTCATCCTATGAAACAGATTAGATACCAATCATTTCAAATGCTGCCCTCAAAAAGCAGCATTTTTTTTCTTATTTGACTTTAATTATCATGGAAAATAAAAAGAAATTATTAAAAGTCGGGATACCTATGGCATTTGCAATTGCTTTTGCGTGGGCCGGAGTATTTGCTCAAACAATTACTACTCCCCGGGCAGCAAGTCCTGCCGCAACAACTTCCCAGACCATTGGGATTTCAAAAGTAACGATAAACTATTCCAGGCCATCGCTACGTGAACGGGAAATCTGGGGAACAAACCTGGCCCAATACGGATACAACAACCTTGGGTTTGGTACAGCAACTGCTGCACCCTGGCGTGCCGGTGCCAACGAAAATACAACCATTATTTTTTCTCATGACGCGATGGTGGAAGGTAAAAGCATTCCGGCCGGTACCTATGGATTGTTTGTTGGACTACACGAAGATGGGAAAGCCGATATTATATTTTCTAATAATTCGTCTTCATGGGGAAGTTTCTTCTATAGCCAGGACGAAGACCAACTGCGCGTAACAGTTAGTTCGGAGGAAATTGAACATACCGAGCGATTGACATATGATTTTGTGGACATCGATGCAACATCAGGAGTAGCGGTCCTCGACTGGGAAAAGAAGCGTTATCCGTTTAAAGTAGAATTTGATGTAAATGATATCGTACTCACCAACGCAGAAGATGAATTGCGGGGTACGACCGGGTTCGGATGGCAGGGCCCGGCTTCAGCTGCACAATATTGCCTTCAAAATAAAATTGAGCTTGACAAAGCCCTTGCATGGGCCGACCAATCCATCGCAGCCCAACAGAATTTCAATAACCTCAGCCTGAAATCGCAGATCCAGGCTGCACTTGGTAAATCTGAGGAATCAAATGCAACAATGGAACTTGCCCTTAGTGACCCCGGCGCCGGGGCACCGCAGTACTACACCTACGGAAGGCAGTTAATAGGACAGGACAAGAACAAGGAAGCCATGGAGATTTTCGAAAAGATCAGCAAAAAATGGCCGGAGCACTGGTTGGCACCTCATGGACTTGCCAGGGGTTATTCTGCAACCGGTGATTACAAAAAAGCTTTGAAATATGAAAAAGAAGCGCTTAGTAAGTGTCCGGAAGGGAGCAAACAGTTTCTTGAAGGTTACGTTGCGTTACTGGAAAAAAGCGAAGATTTCAATTAAGTCATACAACCACCCGTTACTTAAAAGAGGTCTAATGGCCTCTTTTTTTTATGAAACAATAATTACTGGATTTGAAACAATATCAACGATAATTACGCAGGGTAACTATGATATTTACAAAATGACGCATTGGATTTTTATAACACAGTTGAATTCATTACCAAATATTGGTATCTTTGGCAATGATTGATTAATTATGGCAAAAAATACTTCAGTTTCGTTGGGAGATCATTTTGAAAATTTCATGAACACTCAAATTAGAGCAGGGAGGTTTAATAATGCAAGTGAGCTTATTAGAGCTGGATTAAGACTTTTGGAATTAGAAGAAAACAAACATAAAGCCTTAAAATCTGCTCTTGAACTTGGTGAGAAAAGTGAAAAAATCGATGATTTTGACTCAAAACAATACTTAAAAAATTTACACACCAGGCATTTATAATATGCTTGATTACAGCATTTCAAAAAAGGCGTTGATAGATTTAGAAGAAATTTGGGTATATACTTATAAAAATTGGTCATTAGAACAAGCAGACAGATATTATAGTCTTATCATAGGAGAAATTGAGTATATATGTGAGCACCCAAATTCTGGAAAATCGTATTCCATTATTAAAGAAGGGTATAAAGCTTCTAAAGTAAAGTCGCATTTGATATTTTATAACCTTGACTCAAAAAATAACATTCATATTATCCGAATATTACATCAAAGAATGGATGTTGAACAAAAGATTAAAAAGGAATGAAACACTATTTTGATACCACCATCAACTTGAAATATTAGTACATTCGTTTTTATTCATCATAATTACCTAAAAGCACTCCTGGCATCCAAATTGAGTCTTTTAGGAGCTTGAATTGAGTCTTGAGGTGTCCAAATTGAGTCTTGAGGTGTCCAAATTGAGTCTTGAGGTGTCCAAATTGAGTCTTGAGGTATCCAAATTGAGTCTTGAGGTATCCAAATTGAGTCTTGAGGTGTCCAAATTGAGTCTTGAGGTGTCCAAATTGAGTCTTGAGGTTCCCAAATTGAGTCTTGAGGTACCCAAATTGAGTCTTGATGTGTCCAAATTGAGTCTTGAGGTGTCCAAATTGAGTCTTGAGGTGTCCAAATCGAGTCTTGAGGTGTCCAAATTGAGTCTTGAGGTGTCCAAATCGAGTCTTGAGGTGTCCAAATTGAGTCTGTCGGCATCGCAATTGAGTCTGTCGGCAATGCTGCGATCTTTTTTCTACTATAATGCCGCCAAAAAGGCTTTTGCCTTTTTCGTTTTGCTCTTTAACCCGGATTATGCATTAGAAATCTATTACGAACTATAACTGACTATCATCCAGGCACTTGCTCAAATTTTCCTACTCACCGTAGCGGTGCTATGCCTCCGTTGCAAAACCCTGCGCGAGCACCTATCTAACAGCCAGTTATAGCTCTCACGACAAAGTCTAATACATAATCCGGGTTTTAAGTACTGCGTTAATCCTTCGGCACTTGTGGTTATTCCGGTGGGGCCTGGCGTCTTGCTCCCAAATCTACAATATTACGTACATTCTGATATGTCTGGTAAAACACCGGTTCGCTGTTTTGATAGCTTACCATTAATTTGTCAAGTTGGCTTTTAAGGATGTCATCACCCTGCGTAAATAATTCAACCAGTTGCGTAGTAGCGGTTGCTCTTGTGCCAATAGCTGTTCTTGGTTTTGCAAGTATTGCAGCATAATCATCTATTTCTTTTTGCATTTGTGTGAGGTCGGCCGGGGTTTTGCCGTAATCGGTAAGATTGGCAATTACCTTATCTGCTTCATCGTGTATGAGCTGGCAAATATCTTTCAAAATGTTGTCACGTGAGCCGCGAAGGTGGCTTGGGCTGTAGCTTACTTTGTCCCTTAATTCATTGTTGCTATTTATTGAAGCATAAGCAGAGACGGTTGTAGCTATTTCAAGGGTTATTTGTATCATCTCATCTTCTTCTTTCTGTTTGTTTTCGGTGATACCCGTGGTTTTGCCTTCCTGCACCTGACTCTGGGAATCAATATTGGCAACGGTGGTTTCAAAATCGCCAAATGTGCGAACGAAGGCCGGCAGCCCTTTCCAGATACTGTTGTTGCTGTTGCAGACCCTTTGTACCGCGATGTACATGCTTCTTTTGTTGTCCTGACTGTCTGTCATAATTTTTAAATTTAGTTGTGGGAAAAATTAATTAAGGCGGGAAATTGGGGGAATATCTTCTAACGTCAAAGGCGACATTCAATTGCGAACAGTATTTCTTTTGTGAAAATTGCAATTATCCAGTTCAAAACGCATTTATTCAGTAAAAAACGCATATGTCCCATCCAAAAACGGACATTTTTAATTGAATAACGCAAATTTTCCCGTGCGGAATGTACATATGTAATTGAACGCATTTTCACTATTTGTAACATCATCTCCTATGTTCGGGAGATCAATGTCCTTAACATCTCCTTTATCCCTTACATATTGATATTCAAAAAACAGAATAGTCAAAAGCCGCCTATTGGTATATGGGGGTATGGGTGTATATCAAAGCCACCTTCCAAGAATGTGTGATTTTTATTCATTTTTAGTAATACATATTTATTTTGCAGTTCCCCACCTGAAGCACAACAATATAGTGTTTTATAGAATGTTTGCCTAAAGTCAGAAGCAGACAGTTAAAATAGATCAAAACGATTGTTTTAAAGAATTGCGGATTTAACGTATTGGTGCATACGCCGTAGCACTACCCCAAAAGTATAATGATCCAACTACGCATCTCAGAACCACATTTGCAAAAAAACATCTCGTCAAATCAGCTATGGCGTATCTGCACCTTGTTGGCCGAAGTACTTAATCATCTTCTATTTGTTTGTCTTGACTTTTTCTACCAATAACAAAGACGGTTACTAATCCTACAATTGTAGTTGTACCAAAAATACCAGCTATTGTTTCATGACCTAGCAAAGCGAGAATGGTTGCTAAGATCAAACCGACCAAACCCAAAGCGAATCCAAAATTTTGACCTCGTCTACTTTGTTTTAGTTCTTCTTTAATTGCATGATCTTCAAGTTGTATTCTATGAGAAGACTGTTTTTCTGTCATTTTAAAAATCCTCTCAGCACCATTATCAACTATATCATCATATTTAGTTAGAAGTTCCGGTGGTGGAAGTGGCCCACTAAATGAAGATTCACGAGTTAAAGATATTTGGGCAAAGGCTTTAACAATTTGACCCCTTTTAGATTCCGGTAAATCTTTTAAAACCTTTTGTAATTCGGGAGGAAATTCGAGATTAGGCTCTGTCGATTTAGTAATTTTTCTAGTTTCAGAATCTTTCTCCTTTTTACTCATTAACTTCTTCTAGTTTTTGTAAGGATTCTTCTCCAGATAAACTATGAAAAACTTCCTTAATGTCTTCACCAATAACACCCCAATCAGATTCAAGAGCTTTTAGATCGGCTTCTTCAGAAGATTTTGAATAATTAAATCGAAAATAATTACCACTAATATTAAAAACACTTCCCATACCGACTAGGAAATTAGTTCTAGGAAATAATAAGTTTGATTTATACCGACGATTCATAGTTCCAAATATATTAATAAGTATTCAAAATGATAACGAATTAATTAATATAAATGTTGTTATAGGTATTTCGTTCAACGAATGGCTATTAGGAACTCAGTTCCTAATACTAGCCATATGGGTTCCTCTTTTTACCCTAATATAGGGCTAAACCCGGATTATGCATTAGAAATCTATTACGAACTATAGCTGACTATCATCTAGGCACTTGCCTGCCTTTGTCGGCAGACAGGCTCGAATTTTTCTACCTACCTAAAGGGCGGAAGACAGGCTCACCATAGCGGTGCTATGCCTGCCCTCCTACACAAGTTTCGGCGGACAGGCGTTGCAAAACCCTGTGCGAGCACCTATCTAACAGCCAGTTATAGCTCTCACGACAAAGTCTAATACATAATCCGAGTTGAATTGCATTTTGTTTCTGGGGTGTTGTATTTTTTTGTTCTTGTTAGCCATACTCCATACAACAGGTAAGCATCAGCTTTCAGATCAGGGCTGACCCGAAATAGCAGGGCTTTAGGATTTAGGATTGGTCAACGGTTTAGATATGACGCTGTGCCTCTGGACTTTATTATTTCTTCTAAAGTAGCAGATTTGTACATCAGTTTCAAATTGCAGCCTGAGGTATGCGCTCATATCCATTGTTAGTTACTTTTGCCCAAATTTTTTGTTTTCACCATCGCTTTTCTAATTGTTCCTTCTTAAAACAGTATATTTCGAAACCATCCGAGAAAATTATTGTACTGCCATCATTACTTACTCTTACTTCTGGAGTAAAGTTTTTATGGAATCCGGCTGGCGGTTCAAACCCGTAATACCAATAATTCTTAGATTTCCAATCCTCATCGCGCGAATAATACTGTAAACCATATTTGCCTAGCATATCTTTAGAAATTAAAACAACATCACCAGTATAAGAGACCTCAACCTCACGCCAATCTTTATCTAACGAACCAACAGACGATTTAATAATTCCCCCATTTGTATTCAAAAGTTGAACAGTTTTGTAACCCGAGTTTGCCCATAGTTGATCGTCAACTAAGTTTATTATCCCTAATATCTTGGCAGCCTTATTTAGACAATAGCCATTAAAATCAGGACTATCAAAACCCCATTTTCCGTCACCATTCGAATCGAATGTATACACCTTTTTGTTGTTCATCTCATAGGTAACAATAAAACTGGCATCATTTGAGATGCTGATTTTTTCAAAGGAATATTCGAATTCTTTCCCAAAAGAATAATTCCAGATTTTCTTACCATCTCCATCAAAAAGGAAGAGTTCGTTTCTACTTGATAGGCAGATATACTCTCCATTTGCTGTAATATCAATATCTGTGATTTGCTGTTCCAATTTTTTACTCCAAAGCAATTCCCCCTTCTTACTAATAGCAAGGATATAACCTGTACGAGAGAATAAAGCACTGATAAGGGCGTAGATATTTCCATCATTAGCAATTAATACTTCCCTTGGTTCAGGCCACTCACCCATTCCATACTTCCCAATTAACTGCCCATTATTATTTAATATGTTTATTGCGACATCCAGAGATGCAGTCCCCGTATTTTTGTAGGATATAAATACAGCGTAATTAAAATTGTCAGAAGTATTTAGAGAACGTGTTTGGTTATTTGGATTGTACTTCCATTGGATAGAAAAATCCTGACCAACTAATTGGTATGCTATCAAGTTAATTAAGATTGTAAGGGCAATAGAAGTTTTCATTGTTAATCAATTTTAAGCTTATAAAACCTTCCCAAACCTACTCCTCCGTTCTCGATTGAAATATCATATATTGAAACGGATGTACTTAAATTCTTTAATGAAATGCTGTTAGTTCCTCCGGAAACATGATTTGTTATATCAAAGACATAAGTCATTTTGTTTGGATTGAGTACTTGAAATTTTGAATTTACAGCGTCACCATTTACAGTTATATTTAAAGATGCACTTGTTTTCGGATTATCATTTGATATGGTAATGAATAGCTTAGTCTGATTGGGCACTCCTTGATTAGTATGAAAGTTACATTTTATGGTTGATCCATATTGGGACATTACCAACTTACCTGATTGCTCTTGGATATCATTGGAAAGCCTAATATCGATATCGGAGATAAGAGGCTTTGAATCTGGAAGCGGTTCGAAATCAATTTTATGATAAGCGACCTTGTTTTCTTGATAATAGAATCGCTTCATAAACTCATTAAGTATCTGAGAGTTTGAGAATTCGGAAGGTATATTTTTATCAAATAACTGATAATTCTCTCCTTTAGGGTTTATTTGAAGAAATGAAACTTGTTTTGGACGCACGGTAATATAAAGTGGCCCACAGCTTTCCTCTGCTAAGTCAAAAGGAGTAAACCATCGTTGAGATACTCTCAATTGATAAAACAGAAGATATTTACCTGCTTTAAGGTTTACAGAATTGAGACCGGTTTTAGATGTTGAGAATTCTACACTTTTTATTTGATCCTGTGCGGGTTCTTCCAGTGGAATAAAATCAATAACCAAACCCTGAAAAGCTGGATTAATTGCGACAGTTCGAAATGATCCTGTTGGATATGCAAGAGAAATACTGACCAAACCAGTATTATCATCCAGTGCTGCCAATTCATTCGTTAGTTTTGACCTTATATCGGTTTGGTATTGAAATTTGAAATTTTCAGCTAATTGAATGCGTTCCTGAATTGGTGGATGTGTTGCCATTAAGTCGTAGCCCGAACCACCTGAGAATCGATCTAAGATTTTAAATGCATCAATTCCACCGGTTATATTGTATCCGGCTTTTGTCATGTACTTGAATCCATAGTAATCAGCTTCCTTTTCAAATTCTCTAGAATAACCGCTATAAATTACTTCCATCACAAAAGGAACTATTTCCTTTAGAAAGTCAGTATTGTTTCTTCTGAGTAGTTCACTGCTCATCCAGCCCCAAAAATCGGTTGAATATTTTTGTTTTATTTTAGAAACCCAATGCCTTCTACAAGCATGTGCAACTTCATGTCCCAAAACGAATGCAAGGACATCTTCTTTATTGCTTTGTTTACTGATTTCAGTTAGGAACGAACTGGTTAGGTATACTCTACCTCCAGGTATCACAAATGCATTAATCCCGGGCATGTCAATAACGAAAAATTGATATTCTAATCCGTAAGGCAAATTTCTACGATCACAGACATTCACTATTGCATTTCCTTCTTCTGTATCTATGGGGAGTATTTTGTATGACTGGGAAAGGACTTTTACCATTTCGTCATGCAGCATCTTTTCTAGGACATCCCAATCACCTACCGTAAATGCCCAGTCTTTATAGAGTTGAGGATAATCGGTGTATCTCTTGTAAAAAATGTCTAGAATTCTATCTAGATTTTGGGCATAGGAAGTTGTAAGTAAAGAGATAAATAATACTGTTAATATCGTTTTCCAAATTCTCATTATATGGAATGCATGGAATTATAAGTTATAAAATATCTTATAACTTATCAACCTTCCCTAAAGCACATGTCGTAGTGGACATCTCGCTCTAAATTGGGGCAATTGTAACGAACGAATGGCTATTAAGAACTCAGTTCCTGTTAGTAGCCATATGGGTTCCTCTTTTTACCCTAATATAGGGCTAAATTGCATTTTGTTTCTAACCTGTTGTATTTTTTTGTTCCTATTAGCCAACTCCATAATACAACAGGTACGTGGCGGAATAGGCGCCTGAGGTAACTATCCCCGGTAGTGAAGATAGTGAAAAGCAGTAAGGATTCAATGTAGGAAGATTACCGCCATGTACTATACCCAGAGTCATGAGAATTTTAATTTTTTCCTTCTATTAATTCAATATTTGTTTTTCGAAGTAGGGTAAGACGAATTAATCTAAAAGTTTGGATTAAAGCTACTATGAATAAAATTTGATTTACGGCAGAAATCCATATTGTTAAGTTTGAACAATCCAATTGACCTACAAAACTTAATGAAAGAGTAGACACCCAAATTGCCAAAAAGGAGATCATTATTGTCCAATATGTTCTCTTCCTCAATCGCTTTAAATAGCTTTCTCCATCTTCAAAGCACAGCGTGTAAGTGACTTGCACTCCCTTTGGCCTTGATTCAACAGTTTCTCCTTTATCTATTTCAATATCTCGTAAAACTTTAATAACTTCTCTAATCCCACCAATATTTTTCCTATTTAGTGCGTCTCGTAAACGATCTTTGTACTTCTTTTCTTCCCCTCTACGGAATTCATATCCCTTTTCCCCTAAACGATCATAAACCACTTGGCCAGTTCCTACCAGCAGTTCATTTACTTTGTTTATTCTGAAGAATGCGAAAGCACCTGAGAGAGCCGTAGTAGCGGCTAATACCTGGGCAATTGTGCTGAATGAATAATATAAATCATTCAGGCTCATATATTTATAGAAAAAATTAAATTTCTCATAACAAACTAAGTAAACACCATATGGCGTATATTTCCCTTATAAATCTAGTTCGATTATGTTTATCCCCCAAATTTGTCTGGATAAACGCCATTAGACCCAAAACGACAAAATTCAGTTTTACACATCATCGTTTTTTCTTTTTGTGAGACACATAATGCCCGAATGCTTGTAATAGCCCATCCTTTCGTATGCTTCCATTGAATTTGTGTTCCAGTCTTCAATCAGGCAGGCGACGTTATCAATTCCCAGTGCGTAGAACCTATTCTCGACATCAGCTTTCAGGTCAGGGCTAAGCCCGAAACAGCAGGGCTTTAGGATTTAGGATTGTTCAAACGACCTTGATAAAATGCGTTTTAATGCATTTTATCTATTGTTGTATGCTCGTGTGTTTTTATTTCTAAAGAAGCCTTCATAACAAAATACATTTCGACCTTACCTTTATTTTTAGCTTCGATTTTACCTCTTTGTTTAAACAAAAGGTCTTCATCTTCTTTGACCAGATTATAGGTATTCTCTGATATATTAACAGTACCCACTTCACCGCTGCTTTCCATTCGACTGGCAATATTGACAGTATCGCCCCAGATGTCATACTGAAATTTCTTGTCCCCAACGATTCCTGCCACTACTGAGCCTGTATGAATACCGACTCTCATCTCAAAATAAGGTCTGTCCCTACTCGCTAGCTCATTTTTTCTTTCTTCCATAAAGTTTTGCATTGCAAGTCCTGCCATGATAACATCTTTAGTAGTTGAGGTTCTAGGAATGTGCAACCCTCCTGCAGCCATATAAGAATCCCCAATAGTTTTAATTTTTTCCATCCCGTATGATGTGATTATACTATCGAAGGCTTTAAAACAGGTGTTTATTTCAGCAACAAGTTCTTGGGCACTTAGTTTCTCTGATATAGTTGTGAATCCCTTAAAATCGGAGAAGATGACTGATACATCTTCAAAATCCTTAGCACTTGATTCTCCTTTTTCTTTAAGTTCTTCGGCAACTTCGTCTGGTAGAATGTTGTGCAATAATTTATCACTAAGTTTTTTACCCTTCTTTATTTTATTACGCTGTTTAAAAAATACAACTGCAAAGACTAACACCGTCAGAAAACCAAGGACAAAACCATTTCGTATTAATTTCTGTTTTTCTTCTTTAGCTTTTTGAATTTCATTGTCTTTTTCCAACAAAGCAATTTCTCCTTCTTTTTTTTCAATTTCATAATTGAATAGTAATCTATTCTGTGCCTTCATGGATTCAATATTATAGATGCTATCTTTTACAGCCTGAAGTAAGCTTTGATATTCATTTCCTTTACGGTAATTACCTTGAATAAGATATAATCGCATAAGGCCACTATATGCATCCACGAGTTCTGAATTAGCATTACTTAATTCCAATGCTTTTACTTTTGCTTTTTCATACAACTCAATTGCTAATTCTAATTCGCCATGTTCTTCGTGTGCTAAAGCCAGTGCATTTAATGACATCGCAATTGATTTGTGGCTTTCCGATTCTAAAGCATCAGTGTAGGATAAATTGAGATATTTCAACCCTTTCTCATATTCAGCTTTTTCCAGATAAACATTACCTAACCCCATTAAGGCACCGGGATAATAATAGGGCGAGGTTTTAAGGAATTCTAGGGACATTTTGAGGTAGATTAATGCCGAGTCATAATTTTCGTTTTCTATATATATCTCACCAATATTTAATAAGGTCATTCCAATTCCATCATCATCATTTATTGATTCAAATAAGGGTAAAGCTCTTGTTAAATTATTGAGTGCAAGGTCGAAATCATGATTGTCTTGGTGCATTATACTTATATTTAGCAAGGCTGTTGAAATTCTTAAAGTGTCTTTTACTTCTTCAGCAAGTTTTAGTGATTGCAGGTTCAGTTCTAACGCTTTAACATGGGCACCTTGATCAGAGTATACTGCCCCCATATTGCTAAGCATATTGGAAATCCCAACTACATCGTTTATCTCTTCAAATATAGATTTAGCGTTCTGCCAATAAGATATAGCCTGTACATAATCTGACAAGTAGTAATATCCAATTCCAACACTTTTAAATGAATATGCAACACCAGAACTGTAGTTAATTGATTCTGATAAAGTTCTTGCCTGTTCACTTATTGATATTGCTTTATTGGGATCTGAACCAAAAAACTCTTTACTCAAATCCAGCATTAATTGGACTTTGGTTGTATCGTTTTCAGATTGCTCTATTAAAATATTTAAACTATCAATAGTGCTTCCTTGAGCAAAACAATTATTATCAATCAAGAGAAATACAAGCAGGTAATAGATTTTTTTCATGAGTTCTTGATCATGGCATACAACGAATGGCTATTAAGAACTCAGTTCCTGTTAGTAGCCATATGGGTTCCTCTTTTTACCCTAAATATAGGGTTAAATTGCATTTTGTTTCTAACCTGTTGTATTTTTTTGTTCCTATTAGCCAACTCCATAATACAACAGGTTTTACTTTTTGATTTTTTTTTCAGCGCCAAACAGCTACGTAATTTCCTGTTGAAACGAACGTGTATGATTGTTGCTCTGTTGTTTTTTGTGCCCTATGGAATATAGGCTACACTCCGCATCGCAAAATCCACAAGGTTAAACGGTGGGATCGCTTCTTTTAATTTGCTTCAGCGGTAAGTTCCCAAACAGCAGGGCTTTAGGATTTAGGATTGTTCAAAGGTTTTGGCTAAAAATAAGCGATAGCGACCCGCAGGGTTATTTTTAGGTTTTGTTGTGCCTTCGTGCTATTCATTTTTTTTCTTTTTTAGTCGTGCGGTGGGCATTTTTCATAATTTCTCTTTTTGCATTGGCGGTTTTACTCTTTGGCGCGCGCAGGTACGAGCACGACAATGTGTAAAACAGTGATGGCTAACTAAATTCCTATTTTCTGTCATAGCTAACAATTATTTCAAATTCAGTTTTAGTCAGCTGTGTTACCGCTATTCGTTTTTGTTTTAAAAAATTTGGTGTTTCAGTAAACATTTTATTTAGTTCAACCAGTGTAAGTGCATTTGAAAAAGTTTTTAACGGTTTGAAATCAATGGACAGCCACCCGTTTGAAGATGTTGTATCTGTGTATGGTTTTGAAGATACTTCCATAACGCCAAACACCTTTTTGCCCTGACTACTGCTATACCACAAAACTTTATCTCCCTTTTGCATTTGCGCAATATTATTTTTAGCGGCATGACTGCGAATGCCATACAATTTAAAGACGCCTTGCATAAGCACATCCTGCCATGTACGGTTTTTATAGGGCGAACGAACAAACCAGTACTTAAGCATCGGCAATTGTTTTTTCAGCTTGTAATCTTGCAAGATTCGCACGCTGGGCTTTTATAAGTTTTGTGTACCTGCGGGCATACCAGTTTTCTACTTCTTGTATATCCTGTTTGTTTAGACCGTATACCTCATATACCAATCGGTCGATTTCCAATTGTTCATTGCTGGCATAATCATATTTATTTTCACTCTTTTGATTAAGTTTTATCTCATTTACCAAACTCCTTAAATTATTTTCGTAAATGCTATTTAGCTGAATAATTGGAAACTCAAGCATAATATCAGCTTCTGCTTGAACTGTGTGACATAGATATACCTTATATAAATATTTAAAAAATCTAGAATTACAGACAGCTAAGCCCAAAAATTCATCTAAGAAGAAAACTGAATTACTTTTAGAATCGAAACATGATTTGGAGCCAAATCTAAAAGTTGGAGCATATATACCAGTTCTTGAGTAAGTGGAATATTCTTTGAAGGAAGATTCTACATTTTGAAAACGTGAACAAATTCTTTGATCATTAGAATTATCTCTTTCACCTATTGTTAAGGTTCTCATTTTATTTACTGCATAAGTACTCCAGTCAATAAAGTATTCGGTAGGGACATAATAATTAGGCATCCAACCACCTTTTGCATCTGAAGCTCCTCCCTTATCGTAAGGAACTATATATCTGTCTCCAAAATATCGTTCACTATTGGCATTGTCTTTCGAAATACCTTTTTCAATAACTCCCAATCTCAATTTTTCATTTTCTCTAATCTTTTTCAGGTCTGATTCCGTTAACAAATATTTGCTAAACTCTACTATGCTTCGGTAGTTTCCACTTGCTTCAGGATTCTGAAATAAATAATCATGATTATTTCCAGTCGCAAGTCCTTGTTTTATCTGTGCATTTTGACCTAATTTTATAACCGTAATATTTTCGCCATTTATCTCTATGTGCCTTCCGTCAACATCATTATCCCCAACTTTTATTTTTTGTTTTTGAACAGCTGTATCGTTCATTATAACAAACATTTTTGGACTTGCCACAAAAAAGGGTTTGTTACTGTTGGTCGTTATAAGTGTTTGTGGGTAAGTATAAATGGCGTATTCCTCGCTGCTTTCACTTGTCCAGTTTTTGCCACTCATTCTTAAAACCGGTAGTTTATCGCCTTCTTCCTCAATGGATTCCTTCAATTCCGCCTCTGTTGTACGATACAATAATTCTAAAAAACGGTCATAATTTTCGTGTATGCTGGTGTTGGTCAAATCTGCCATCAGCAATTGGTGCTTTTCATCAAAAACACGTTCAGGATGTCCATATTTATTTTTAGGAAATACATTTCGTTCACTCAGAATAATAGCCGTATTCACCGTTGCCTTAAAAGTATCAGGATGCACCCGTATCATTTTATGGATGTAGTTATCCATCATCTGTTTGCGCAAAGGCTTATGGGTTTTAATGGTCATAAAAGTATCGCTTACAATGTATGTAAGGATACCCTGGTGTTTTAAAGGGGATTTCTTATTTCCTGCAGTCAGGAAGCGAGCAATAAAAGCACCATAGGGGTCTTTGCTCCCCAGATTCAAATTATTCTGTATATCATCGGGTATTTTATCGCCTCCATAAGGCGGATTTCCAATCACAATATCAAATCCACTTCCTTCCAATTCGGGAAAGAATACTTTCATACTAAAGAAGGGTGCGGAGAGGTTCGCATGCTTGAACCACTCTGTTATGTATTTCTTGTTTCTAAGCTCTTCACTTGTTGCATCCGGTAATTTTTTAACGGTTATTTGTTTGGCAAAATCCGGATAAACAGAATGCAATGTGTCTGTGATTTTAGTAAGTAAAATATCTTTATCTGCTTCAGTGAGTGACTGGTTTTGATAATACTCTTCTTTAATACCAATCAATTCTTGTATTGCTTGTTCCTTAAAGATGTCTAACTGCTCTGTACTGTCTTTTAAGCTGTTAGCACATATAATTTTAGTTTCCAGGTTGGGCAAAGGAGCAATATGATAGTTGTGTTCTGCATCATCCAAATCTATGTCTTGCTCAATAAGTAATGAAATGAAAAACCTGAGTTTGGTAATCATAACTGCAAGCGGCTGAATATCTATGCCATAAATACTATTCCGGATTATTCCAAGCTTACGCGCATAGTTTAATTCATGTCTGTTAAGGTCTTTACGCATTTGATCACGCATTTCAACAGGCAGTTTTTCTAGTTGAATATCTATCCACAAATTATTATCAGGATCAATACTGCTAAGGATGCTCACCATTTTATGTAGCATTCCCATAGGGAAAGCACCTGATCCACAAGCCGGATCAATAATTTTTATTGCATCTAAGGACTCAACTACATATTGTGAAAAAGTCGTATCAGATTCGTTATAAAGATTGTAGTAAACCAACTCCTCCAAACCATCAACCGGGTAGTTTTTTGTTTTGAAATTGTTTTTTAAATACAACAAAAGTGACTCATTTACCATGTAGTCTATCACCTTACGTGGCGTATAAAATGAGCCCGTGGCTTTTCTTGCCGATTTGGAAATCACATCATTAGGATCAATTTCTGCCAGGAGGTTTTCAAATACCAGACCCAATAATTCCGGATCAAGTGCTACTTCTTCTTCAAGTGGTGTATTCTCATCAACCGTAAATTTGTATTGCTCAAGAATTTTGTTCAAGCCTTTTGTTTTTCGGGATTTGCGATCAACGGTAATAGATAGTTCTTCTGCAATAAAAAGCTCATTGGGTATCTGAA
>SDBV01005822.1_pt1 | contig 17283 bp, 13 predicted proteins | sample 2277081 | NCBI WGS metagenome assembly SDBV01 (sample SAMN10402039, study PRJNA504765) | marine sediment metagenome | isolation source: marine sediment core GS10_PC15, 223 cmbsf | place: Arctic Ocean: Southern Knipovich Ridge | collected 2010 | reverse complement strand
AATATCCCCTTAACGGAAAAATTCCTCATCTTTCGCGAATGGATCGAAGTTATAAAATTAACAATGAGCAAATTTTAATATCGAGCTTTCATGAAGCAGAAGTATTGAAGTTTGATTTTGTCAATAAAAATATCCGAACAATTTCCCTAAAGTGTCCAGAGGAACACGTCGTAGAATGGAACTATCTTGGTTCTGATTTTGGTGTGCTCTATTTTCAAAGATTTGATCAATTTGGTCTTTCCTGTTTTCAGGAAATTGGGGGAGTGTATCATCACGTCTATGTTGATCTGAAAAAGCATTTTTCCAGAAGATTTACTGGTCCGATATATTGTCTTCCCATTAATCCGCAGCAAACAATTTTAGCTGTTCCCAATGGAACTGTGATGCTTCTGAAAATTGAAATGGGGTCTATCACTCTTGTTAAAAAGAGTCGATTACCCGAATGGTCTCGAAGTCCTTATTTGTCTAGTATTATTAATATGGTATCTAAGGGCAATGAAGTCTTAATTAGTTATCAGGAAAAGCTTTGCTTGCTCGATGTGTCTACATTAGAATCGATACCTATGGCAATTGGTGATGGGAAGCTTAAGTTTCGACCTCGAAATAAATATCAGTGTTATTTAGTGCATCACAATAAATTTATGGCTCTTTATAATAGTGATAGTTTATTCAGAAAATATGAACTTGACGATCAGTATGTTTGGAATGAAAATTTAATGGATTCAGAGGAATCGATAAAATTTGTTCATAAGATTAGTCAACCTAACTTTTATTATAATGAAACCGGGTTTTATTTAGACAACAATTCAATATATCATTTTTCCACTGAGAATAAAATCATTATTGTGCTCGGATTATTGAGACAGTTATTAGTGGACATGTATTTTATGAAAGATGGTGTTTTGATCAATGAAACAATTGATCATCAAATGACCTTTCGCTACATAAATTTTGATAATTCTTCGCGAAAACGAAAATCCGAACATTTAAAAACATAAAGTCCTGGAAGGACGGCATCTGACAGCCTAGGGTGGAACGGAGTGGAACCCTAGGTTAAATGTGACGAAAAAACCGGAGTCCTGGAAGGACGGCATATTAGGACCTTAATATGCCGTCCTTCCAGGACTCCGGTTGTTTGGGTAATCATCAAACCTAGGGTTCCACTCCGTTTCACCCTAGGCTGTCAGATGTCGTCCTTCCAGGACTCATGTTTTCAACATTTTCTCAAGTTCACCAGATTCAGCCAACTCACAGACGATATCACAACCACCGACAAATTCACCATCCACATATAACTGCGGAATTGTGGGCCAATCGGAAAACTCTTTGATCCCTTGACGCATATCATCAGATTGCAAGACATCGTGCGTCACAAAATCGGTATTTAAAGTATCCAAAATGCTGACAACTCGACCTGAAAATCCACATTGTGGGAAGACCCGGCTCCCTTTCATAAAGAGTACAACTCGGTTGTTTTTGATTTCATCTTCAATAAAGTCCTTAATCGCCATCTTTCTGCCTCTTCTTCCACTCATCTGGTGTATACGTTTTCAAAGCCAGAGCATGCAGCCCTTCTTTAAAATGTTCATTCAACGGTTGCATCACTATTCTGTGTTGTTTCACTAAGGATAAATTAATGAACAACGGAGAGATCACAATCGCTTCCAAATGAGTTTGGTCATTCCTGGGATCTAGAATATAGATCTCGGAATCGGGTAATGCACATTTCAGTGTCTTTTTAATTTCTAGGATAATTGACATTAGTTATAAACCGAATTTTTCATTCTTTTGTACCAATCAAAAACTTTTTTATTGCCTTCTACATATTTAAAGGCGGGAAGTTTATCGATGCTTCCTAGGATACCAAAAACCACTATATCTGCGCCATTAAGATTTTTACCATTTAAGAACTCATCTTCAAGAGCTTTGCCCCATTCATCAAGACAATTTTTGAAATGAACCACCGGATCGGGGATATTTTGTCTTTTAGCGCTTTTTTTGGCGATTATCATCATCACCATTGAGCCTGAATATTTAATCAGCATTTTTTGAAAAAAACTAAATTTTCCTACCTTTGTGATGTAATTGAAAGCTTTTCGGGAATTTCTGAAGTTATCATAAATAAGGGGAGGCAGGGCTCGGACCAGTACTTCATCGGCCCATTTGACCCATTTATCTTCTTTTTCAGAATTGTCAAATACACTCTCATCGGCATCGATATGGCGCATAATGGAAGTCGAGTCATTGATCTGTTTCCCTTCAGTGTCGATATAAATGGGCACTTTTTTATACTCTTCAGAGAATTTCAGTTCTTTTTTATTGAGGGGGTGAACTTCGATCGCTTCAAAGGGGATTTTCTTATAAGCCAGCAACGCCTCGACTTTTTTGCAAAAAGGGCATACGGCGTACTGATACAATTTAGGCATTGTTTGGGTCATTAGACGTCTCCTGTTAAATTTGCCTCCAGTAAACTAGAAGTGGCTCTTTGTATCAAGCAAAATATAGATATAAATCAATTCTTCGCGCATCTTCGCGATCTTCGCGATCTTCGCGGTTAAAATTTACTAAGACACATCGAACAAGGTCACTCCCACTCGATCGTCCCAGGAGGCTTCGACGTGACATCCAAGACAACTCTATTTATCCGTGGCACTTCATTGATAATCCGCGTACTCACACGTCCCAGTATTTCATGCGGTAGGTTGCTAAAGTCCGCGGTCATTCCATCCGCACTGCTCACAGCTCGCAATGCAATGACATGCCCCTCCGTGCGCTGATCGCCCATGACACCCACCGTAGATATCGGCAGCAAAACCGCAAAGGCCTGCCAGATGTGATCATACAGCCCGGCTTTCCGGATCTCGTCGATATAAATTTCATCAGCCGCTCGCAATGTCTCTAAGCGATCCTTGGTTACCTCACCCATTATCCGTATAGCAAGCCCTGGCCCAGGAAACGGATGCCGCCAAACAAGGTGATGTGGAATGCCCATCGCTTCGCCCACGCTCCGGACTTCGTCTTTAAAGATCTGTGCATTCGGTTCGATAATCAACCCTTTTTGTCTCTTCTCATCGACAAACGGAGAGTTCACATTATGATGACTTTTAATGACAGCGGCTTTTTTCCCACACCCTTTTCCACTTTCGATCAGGTCAGTATAAAGGGTTCCTTGGCAAAGGTAGGTTTTTTCATCTTGTACTTTCAATTTTGCCATTTCTCGATCGAGAATCTGGATAAACAGATCGCCAATAATTTGTCGTTTCTTTTCAGGTTCACTGATTCCGGTTAAGGAGTTCAAGAATTCTTCCGAGGCATCAATAAAGTCTAAATTCTTCATGCCATGGGAACGGAGCAGTTCGACAACTTGCTTACTTTCGTTGTGGCGCATCAGCCCACTGTCAACGTGGATGGGGATGACTTTCTCGGGCCCAAGGGCCTCGTAACAAAGAAATGTCGCAACCGTGGAATCGACCCCTCCACTCACAAGGCTGATCACTCGTCCATTTTGGACTTTGTCGCGGATTTCCTTTTTGATATTTTCTAGGACTTGATGAGGTGTCCAGTCTCTACTGCAGCAACAAAGGCTGAGAAAGTTGTCAAGGATCTGATGCCCATTCGGAGTGTGGGTCACTTCTGGATGAAATTGAACGCCGAAGTGGGGGAATTGTTGATGCTGAATCGCAGCGACGACACCATCGTGACTTCTTGCGGTCACGCGGTAATTGGGTGCCAGATCTGAAATGCTGTCTCCGTGACTCATCCAAACCACCTCTTCTTCATTCAATCCTTTAAAGATGGGATTAGATTTCTCGATGGAAATCCGTTGTTTGCCATATTCTTTCAGAGGCGATGATTCGACACGCCCCTTGTTCAGTACATTAATCAATTGCATTCCATAGCATATCCCCAGTACCGGTGTTTTCCCATTGAGAACATTAGGATCAAGGGGATGAAGAGTTTCTTCGGTGGAACCGGGGCCTCCTGACAAGATAATACCTTTAATAGTCGGATCGATGGGATAAGGATGGTGAGGATCAACAATTTTCGTGAAGACTTTCAACTCCCTCAATCGGCGTGCAATCAGTTGCGTATATTGGGACCCAAAATCGATAATCAGTATTTTTTCCACAATTAAACTCCACTGATAGCAGTCCGTTCGACTGTTTGAATATCTTTTTGTCTCATTTTCTGTAATTCCTCACTTCCACAAGTGTTTGTGGGATATTTGCCATTCACGCAGGCGAGGCAGAGTCCTTTAATTCCTATCACGTCGACAAATTCTTGAATATCATTGTAAATAAGCCCATCTACGCCAATCTCTTTCGCGATTTCCTCGTTTGTCCGACCAAAAGCCAGCAATTGATCTTGATTCGCAAAATCAATTCCATAGAGGCAGGGATGGCGAATCGGAGGAAACGTGGAAGCGAAATAGACCTTTTTTGCTCCGGCTCTTTTTGCCAGAAAGGTCACTTTCTTCGAAACGGTTCCTCTCACAATACTGTCGTCGATAATAAGCACGTTTTTATCTTTGAAAACGGAGTAGACAGGTCCGAGTTTTCGGCTTATCGCTTTTTCCCGCAATCCCTGAGTCGGCATAATAAATGTTCGTCCAATATATTCTTGTTTCACAAATCCATCTTCGCACGGGATATCCAGTTCTCGGGCCAGGGAAATCGCAGCAGGTCGGGCAGTATTGGGGACCGGAACCACAACATCGATATCAAAACCACTAGCCTTCACTTTTTGTGCTAAGGTTTTCCCAAGATTCGAACGGATTTCGTACACTTCGTGATGTTCGATTACAGTATTGGGCTTGGCAAAGTAATTGAATTCAAAGCTGCAGTAAGAAGGAGATTGATTAATGAGCTGTTTGCGGTAGGGAGTGAAGTCTTTGTCGACAAACATTACCTCTCCTGGGCGAATATTCTGTAAATTGCGGAAATCACAGAAGATTAAAGCGTAAGTTTCCGAGGCAAATCCGACGGCTTTGCTCCCTTTTTGTGTGCCGTAGAGAAGAGGACGAATCCCTGCGGGATCTCGAAAAGCGATCATGCCGATTCCGGTCAAAGTCGCCACAACAGAATAAGCTCCTGATACACGACGATAAACTTCTTTTACTGCACACTGTATATCCTCGAATGAACATCGACCTTTTGAAAGATGTGATGATAGGATATGGAGAATTACTTCCGCATCGCAATTGGATTGAAATTGGCACCCTTTCGACTCGAGTTCTCGTCGCAGGGGAAGATAGTTGACAATGTTTCCATTATACCCCAGTGCAATTGTGGGATCGTTCCCCATGACCATGGGCTGTGTATCTTCAATGCTCCCATCACCAACAGTTTGGTAACGGACATGACCAATACCCCATGAGGCTTCGGAGAGAGGGAGCGTTTGGGGAGTGAGTACTTGATTGACGAGGCCGCGGTTTTTGTGGAGAAAGTGCTTCCCTGTCTTTGGATCATAAGTGAATATCCCTGCAGCATCTTGACCACGATGCTGCAGCTGGATCATGCTTTGGTAAATCCATTCAGCTACTGGTTGGTCGTCAATAATTGCGATGATCCCGCACATATATGGTACCCCTCGTTGTTGTCGATTACGACATTTCCATTTTGGTTGAGACCGATTCGTCCCTCTGCAATCAGTTTTAACGCCTCGACACTGGCAATCCAATCACTGTATTGCTTCTGTTTTTCGTGATGGACTTTGATTTTTTCCTCTGTGAGCGGATATCCCTCAGTATAGTTAACAGAAGGTCCCAATACAAGAAGCTGTCCCGTATCAATGTTGTCATCCACAATAAAGACAGAAGATCGTGTTGATGTTTCACCAGCGTTAAGCGCGTCGGAAACGCCATCCACACCGACATATTGTCTGTGTCTTTTTTCATCCAAAATCGTGAGATCAGCTGGATGAACATTCAGGATTCGATTGGGAAAGGCTTCAAGCAGCGGTTTGTGCACCAATCTCATGTACCCAGCTAGGAAGATGATGTCGGTCGTAACGTTTAATTGTGAAAGAAGATAGATCACCTGATCCTCATAAGAAAATCTGGTCTGTAAATCAGTTTTGTCTGTGACACCTTTTTCCTTAAAATACCTTTTGAATGATAGGTAGATGGTGGGTATGCCGTTGTGATCTCCAATTTCAAGACAACGGCATTTACGGTCGCAGAAAATCGCTTTGATTGAATAAAGGTCCTTCTGAGCTTCAATCAAAGCTTCCAAATTAGAGCCTGTTCCAGAGCCGAAGGCCACCACATTCATCGGTTTTGTGGGGGCAGGGGAGTAGAGTAACTCTATTTTTTGTTCTGTTTCCATTACGTGGCAAATTCTCTTAGTGATTGGTTAGCAATATCACGCCGATAATGGGCATCTGTAAACGAAAGTTTGCTGACACATCGATAGGCATGCCCTACGGCTTCGTTTAAACTGTCTCCGATTCCTGTCACACCCAAAACCCGACCTCCGTTGGTGACCACTTTTTTATGGTCGTTAATTTTTGTTCCTGCATGGAAGACAATAACATTATCGTCATTTTGGAAGTCCTCTAGTCCATAAATCTGGTATCCCGTCTGGTAAGAATGGGGGTATCCTCCTGAACACATCACGACAACACAGGCTGACTGGGGTTTCCATGTCACTTTCTTTTGAGCTAATGTTCCGTCACAACAGGCCAGCATGATTTCGGCTAAGTCGCTTTGGAGCAAAGGAAGCACAACTTGCGCTTCGGGATCTCCAAATCGACAATTGTACTCCAATACTTTTGGCCCTTGGGCCGTTAACATAATCCCAAAGTAAACGACTCCCTGATACAGAATTCCTTCCTCCTTGAGACCTTGATTTGTCGGTTCCATAATTTGGTCATAGATCTCTTGAAGGATCTGTTCTCCAATGAGGGGGACAGGAGCATAAGCTCCGACTCCACCTGTATTCGGTCCGGCGTCATTTTCCCATAACCGTTTGTGGTCTTGAGAAGGTATCATGGGAATCATCGTTTTTCCATCGCAGAAGGCCAGTAATGAACACTCAGGTCCTTGTAAAAGTTCTTCAATCACAACTTTATCGGAGGCATCACCGTACCGTTTCTCGTCAAAATGAATGCGAATCGCCTCTTCAGCATCTTGAAGCGTTTTGCAGCACATCACTCCTTTTCCTGCCGTTAGCCCACTAGGCTTAATGGCGACTCCGCCCCATTCAGCAAAATGATCGCGGATAATTTGCTTGGCTTTCTGTGAAGTCCGGCAAGTGAAAAAGCGAGCACTTGGAATCTGATACTTGTGCATAAATTCCTTAGCCCAACTTTTACTGCTTTCTAATTTGGTAGCTTCTTGCAAAGGACCAAATAGCTTTAACCCCTTTTTTGAAAAAATGTCTTTGATTCCATTCGCTAAATAATTTTCAGGGCCGACGACAGTGAGTGCAATGTCGTTTTCTTGTGCAAATTTCACAAGTTTTGATGTGTTTTCAGGGCTCACCGCTTTTTGCGGTGAAAGTTTGGATGTTGCGGCATTACAGGGGAGGGCCACAACCTGATGTCCCTGTCTTAAAAAAGTGTGACATAAAGCGTGTTCGCGGCCACCAGATCCAATTACAAGTATTTTCATTTTACCTCCATCACTTTTAAGATTCTCATTGCGGCAAGAGCTGCATTTTCGGGTTCGATAACAGTTAATACGGGAACATTGCTGGGCATTTGTAGTGTTGAGTGAATATTCACTAGGTAATCGCTTTTGTCTTTGAACGGAGGACACGCTATGACGGGCCAGTGAGTGTTCGCGGCAAAGACTCCGGACAGGGCATTGCTGCGCCCCGCAATCGTGATAAAGACGACCGGTTCCAAAGACTGGTTGAAGTTGTCAATGAGCTCGATCACTTTTTTGGTGTTCTTATGCGCTGAAGCCACGGTGATTTCATGGGGAATTCCGTGTTCCTCCAATACCTTTGTAATTTTCTCGGCATGGGGACGATCCACTTCACTTCCAAGAACCAAATGACAGTACACGCCCTTAATGAGTTTTTCGCGGCGAAGGTTGCAAATTAGCCTGTCGGGAATATTGAATGATTCATCGCCAATTGATTGCCCTGTGATGTTATGATAGATCTCTTTGTAGCTTCTGCTCACTTCCAGCATGATCTCTTCTGGCAATACCGGTACCTTGCCATCGCCCGTGAATCCTTGGGAGCGCCCCCACTCTCTCACAAACTCTTTATCGGGAAAACGGATCTGTTTTCTTTCCACATCTTTTACATACCAGTAGCGGCTGGAATCAGGAGTATGGATCTCGTCAATCAGAACTAATTGATCCTCTTCATCCAAGCCAAATTCGTATTTTGTGTCGACGAGAATCATTCCACGTTGATTGACAATTTCTTGTCCTCTTTGATAGAGCTCTAAAGATGTTTTTTCCAACTTGTTCCACAAGTCAGCAGAAACGATACCCTGTTGGATGAGCTCTTCTTTTGTAATATCTTCATCGTGACCCTCAACACTTTTTGTTGTCGGAGTCACAATAGGTGTGGGAAGGGGATCATTTTCTTTGAGACTTTCAGGGATAGCAATGCCACACTTGGTGCGTTTGCCAGCCGCATAATCGCGCCACATCGATCCGACAAGGTATCCCCGGACGATCATTTCCACCATAATGGGCTCACATTTTTTCACAATGATCACATTGGGATCGGGATGGGAGATAATATGGTTTTGGATAATGTCTTTTGTTTTTTCGAACCAGAAGAGGGACAGCTCGGTTAAGATTTTTCCCTTATCTTGAATAGGTTGTTCCAATATACGGTCGAAAATAGAGACTCGGTCGCTTGAAATGAGAGCTAATGTTTTTCCGTTCTCATAAATATCACGAACTTTTCCTTTTCGTGGTGTTCCTAGTTCAGGAATGAAGGTTTCACGTAACGTATGATAACTCACAAATCTCTCCTTAATTAATGTGAAAAGTTTCGGATGCCCGTAAAGATCATGCAGATCCCACATTCATCGGCAGCATCGATAACGGTTTGGTCTCTTTTGGAACCGCCTGGTTGAATGCAGTACTTTAAGCCCATTTCGGCTGCGTAGCGAATGCTGTCATCAAATGGAAAAAATCCATCACTCGCTAAAACACATTTGGATAAATCTTCCCGGGGATCGTAGTTTTCTTTTCCTTGATTTTCTCGTTTTAGGTTTTCGATGGCCCGCGGTATGGCCAGCAGTTGTAGGCAGTCGACACGGTTAGGCTGACCTGCCCCGATTCCAATCAGCTGATACTCATTTGGCTTTACTTCTCTTGCGATGGCAATCGTGTTAGATTTGGCAAAATTGACAGCGGTTACTGCGAATTGGAAGAGACCATGTTGACTGGACGGAGGTTTTTGTTTGGTGACAACACCATAGTTTCCCATTTTATGAACAAACATGTCTTCTCCAGAGGGATAGAAGTTGTCTTTATTGGTTTGAATCAACATGCCTCCGCTAATGTTCTTGTAAATGAGCTTCCCTTTGTGGCCATTGGGAACTCGTAGAAGTCTTAAGTTAGGGGTAGTCTCTTTTGCCCATTCGATGAATTCATCTGAAAAGGATGGTGCGATGATCACTTCAATAAATTTCTTCTCCAGTTCGGGGACCAATTCAATGGTCACGGGATTATTGATCGCGATGACACTTCCAAAAGCTGACTTTATATCTCCTTCCCACGCCAGTTGAAATGCTCTGGGCAAATTGGTTCCTGTTGCATAACCACAAATTCCACCATGCTTGATGATGGCAATGCCGGGGAATGGAGTGAGATTACATAGGTTTTGTGCTGCGTTATAGGCGATGGTAGCATCTTCATAGTTGTTGTAGGAGAGTTTTTTTCCTGATAAGACATCAGCTTGAGCAATTCCTTGTTGATCGTGAAACTTGTAGACCCAAGCCTCCTGATCTGGGTTTTCTCCATATCTCAATTTTTCTCCCTGCACAAGAAGAGGACGACAAGTTTTCTCGTCTTTCAGCCGCTCTGTAAAGTCTTCTGCCAATAACGCTTCGTAGTCGGCGCTGAGATTGATGGCTTTAACCGCCAGGTTTTCACGGGTTTCTAAACAAACTGAGCCATCAACTTCCATTTCATCTATGATAGTGGGATAGTCATGTGGATCGACGACAACCACGACGCCCGTGTAATTTTTGACAGCAGCACGAATTAAAGTTGATCCACCGATATCCAAATATTCGATTAACTTATCAATTTCAAGCCCTTCACCAATAGCTGCTTCAAAATCATAGAGATTACAGACCACCATGTCAATGGGCTTGATTCCCAACTTTTTAGCCTCATCATCATGAAGCCCTCGGCGAAATAGGATCCCGCCGGCGATCATGGGATGCAGCGTCTTGACCCTACCGCCAAAACACTCTGGATAATTCGTGTAATCAGAAATGGACAGGGTATCAATTCTGGCCTCTTTCAACGTTTTTGCTGTTCCGCCTGATGCAATGATGGTCAGGTCGGGGTTCACCGTTTTTAATTGAGTGGCAAATTCCACTAAACCTGTTTTGTCGGTGACGCTCATTAAAACTGTGCTGACTTTTTTCATTGGGTCCTCTTTAACTCGAGTTTAAATAATCAATTGCATTTTTGAATAACATGTAGCCCTCGCCGTATTCTGGGAGGGGAGTTTTCTCTCTTTTAGACTGTTCTTTTCGTCTTAACCAATCGGGATGATTCGTAAAGTATAGAGCAGCTTCAGGATGGGCCATCATTCCCAAGATTCGTCCTGTTGAATCGCAGATGCCGGCGATATGTTCTTCAGATCCATTGGGGTTGTTGGGATGATAACGAAACACCACTTGATCGGCACTGATCAATTCATCCACAAATTTTTTGTCTTTCACGACAAATTTACCTTCTCCATGTCGAATGGGAAGGTGTAAATGATCGAGTCCTTGAGTGAAAATGCAATGGGAAGAGTGGACACGGTGACCAATCCAACGGTTGTCAAAGCGGGCGTGATCATTGTAGGTGAGCGAGATCCGTTGTTCTTTATCGGAGTTGGGGAGCAGTCCCAACTTCACCAATAGCTGGAATCCGTTGCAAACACCGAGAATACATTTTCCCTCAGCTACAAAGTCTTTAAGGTCTTGAATCAGAGATTCTCGCCTGGAAATTCTGTTGGCAAGAACCTTAGCAGCGCCCAGTTCATCTCCAAAGGCAAAGCCTCCCGGAAGACATAAAAAGTGGTAGTCATTCAAATTGACCTGATGATTGAGCAGTCTTTGAGCATGGCAGATCGTGGTGTCTGCACCCGCCATTTCGCAAGCCACCGCCATCTCTTTTTCACAATTGATTCCATAACCTGTGATCACTAGAGCTTTGACGCAACTCATGATTCACCTCCCAAAGTTTTCTGCCAGGAAGCTTTGAGCTTCGCTATATCCTCTTGAATCAAAGTGTTTTCGTTTAACCCTTTGATGGTCACATTGTTGTCGCTTGTGACGACTCCTATTTTCGCAAAAGGTGCCCGCCCGAGAATTCTCTCAAAACTTTCTGAATGTTCCGGAGCGACTGAAATGAGTAATCGACTTGCTGACTCGGAAAAAAGCAATGCTGTCTCGGATAAGTTTTCATTTGTGGGAACTTGCTGGAGTTCTATGAGAACTCCGTATCCACCTGCAAAAGCGGATTCAGACAACGCAACCGCCAACCCACCTTCCGAACAGTCGTGACATGAGGCGACGAGTTCCTGTTCGATGGCTTTATAGAACGCATGATAGTACTGGATCGCTTGCTGTGGTTCCACTTTAGGCACAAAACCTCCTTTTAAACCTAAAAGCGCTGAGAATTCCGAACATCCCAACTCATCTTTTGTTGTTCCAAGGATGTAAATTAAGTCTCCTGTTTGCTTGAAATCCATGGAAACCACTTTCATCACATCGGGAACTTTGCCGAGTGCAGAAATAAGCAGTGTAGGGTTTATCGAGATTTTTGTCTTTCCGATTTTGTAATCATTTTTCATGCTGTCTTTGCCTGAGATAATCGGAGACTTATAGATTGTGCTCAGGTCATACAGCGCTTGGTTTGCCCGCACAAGATGAGCGAGCTTCAGTTTTCCATCCGGAGTTTTTTGTTCATCATAAATCGGATCCGGCCAACAAAAGTTATCTAGAATGGCAATCGTCGACGGGTCGGCACCCACTGCCACACAATTGCGAAAGGCTTCGTCAATGGCATTGGCAGCCATGTGATAGCCATCGATAACACTATATCGGGGACAGATGCCATTGGCGACAACAAATCCCACTTGTTCATTCATCACTTCAAGAGGCCGTGTGACCGATGCGTCACTAGGTCCATCGTCGTCAATACCGACAAGGGGCTTCAATGTGCTTCCTCCTTGCACCTCATGATCATACTGGCGAATGACAGATTCTTTGCTGCAGATGTCATAGCGGCTTAGAAGTTGATGCAAGATTTTCTGAGGTTCATATGGAGGTATTGATAAGGGTTTTTCTGTTGGTGTGATCCATTCGGCGTCAAGTTCCAGTTGCGGCAGGCCGTTATGAAGAAAATTGAGGTCTAAACAGGCGACTGTTGAACCCTGGTCGAGAACGTGAAACAATCCACTATCTGTAAATGTACCCAAATGACAAAGTTCGATTTCATGAACCTTTGCCAGTTGGCAAAGTTGTGAATAATTTTCAGAGGAGACAGCAAGCGTCATCCTTTCTTGAGATTCGCTGACCAAAATTTCCCAAGGAAGACAATCTGTCTGCTTTAAATGCGCTTTGTCAAGATGGATTTCGCATCCACCGCTGAGTTCAGCAAGCTCACCCACTGATGAAGAAAAACCTCCGGCGCCATTATCTGTCACCGTCCTGTATAAACTCAGATCTCTCGCTTCAATCAAAAAGTCGTGCAGTTTCTTTTGAGTGAAGGGATCTCCGATTTGTACGGCACTTGAAGGACTGTCTGCATGAAGCTCCTCCGATGAAAAAGTCGCTCCGTGGATGCCATCCTTTCCTGTCCTTCCTCCTGCAATCACAATCATATCTCCAGGAAGGATCTCTTTTACATGAGAGGGGTGACCGTTGATTTCTGCAGGCATAATCCCGACGCTTCCGCAGTACACAAGTGGTTTCCCTAGATAACAGTCATCAAAAATGATCGCTCCATTGACTGTCGGAACACCGCTCTTGTTTCCTCCGTGCTCAATCCCCAAACGGACCCCTTCAAAAACTCGTTTGGGAGAAAGCAGTCTTTCAGGAATAGGTTTGTCATAGTTAGGGGGCGCAAAGCAGAGGATATTGGTATTCGCAACCAAACGAGCTCCGATGCCTGCTCCCATGATATCCCGATTCACACCAAGAATTCCTGTGAGAGCTCCGCCATAGGGATCTAAAGCCGAGGGACTGTTATGAGTTTCCACCTTAAATGCTAAATTATAATGATCTGTAAAACGAATAATCCCAGCGTTATCACTGAAGACGGAGACGAGCCAGGGGCATTCGTCTTGCAAGTCATCTGTCGCCTTCATAATATAGGACTTGAATACGCTATCGATTGTTTGGGTGACTCCATCCTCGAGGTAGTGGATTTTCGCTTGGAAAATCTTGTGTTTGCAATGCTCGCTCCACGTCTGCGCCAAAGCTTCCAGCTCTACGTCTGTGGGTTGGGGAGGAAGTTTAAATTCTTCCCGTTTTTTTCTCACATCAGCATCTAGGTAATACTGCTGGATCGTTTTCATTTCTTTTAGATTCAGCGCAAGCTGCATCCGTTGGCTCATAAGAACGAGTTCTTGATCATCAATATTCAAGTCAATGATTTGGACACCGGGAAGAGAGTAGGGCAAGTGATGGATCTGTATCGATTCAATCAGGGGATTCGCGAGCATTTCTTGAGCAATGATGCGAACTTGCTCCCTGTTGAGAGAACCTTGTAAAAGAGTGTGGGTGGACGAGCTGACAAACTCATCATCTTCAAAAGGTAAATCCAAATAATCTTCAATGGTAATTTGAGCCGTCTTCCCTGCATTGTCTGTAACACCTGGCTTAAAACTCACTTCAATACACCAATCATAACCTTGGTAAGCCTGATCGGAGCAAGGTTTTTCAATCACGGGATCGATCAGGAGGTCACAAGTGATCTCATGGATTTCGTCAGGACTCAAAGATTTATGAATCGTATAGGATCTTAGAATTTTCACAGATGTCACATCAAATCTGAGATACTGACAAATGGCCGAAGCGAGTTTCGCATTTTTTGGGTCAGGATGATCCTCTTGTCGTTCAATAGTGATTTTTGAAACTTGCAGTTTATCGCTTGTTGCTAGTACCCTATCAACTTTATTTTGCCAAGTGGGGCCGCGTGAAAGCTCCCGCGATTGAACGATCGTAAGTGGATCAATATTATCAATATGGACCCACTTACGATCGTTCAATCCCGGGGCTTTGACGCAGTCCCACTTGGCAAAAGAAAATTGATAGGGTACTAGTCCCATGAAACCCCTTCTCCTTTCACCACTTCTCCGATATGGAAGCCATTAAATTCATTTGCGATCTCTTTGGCATGTTCAGCATCCACAATGACCGCCATTCCAATTCCCATATTGAACGTGCGATACATCTCGTCTTCAGGAATATTTCCTTCATTTTGTAACCATTGAAAAATAGAGGGGACTTCCCATGATCTTAGCTGAGCCCCTAGTCCATTCGGGAAGATCCTCGGGAGATTTTCCGTGATGCCTCCGCCAGTAATATGCGCCATTCCACGGACCGAATATTTCTGAATCAGTTGGCGAATCGTTTTGGCATAGATTTTGGTCGGAGTCAACAATTCGGGGATTTTTGAGGCATCGCAGATTTTTCGAATCAAAGAAAACCCATTGCTGTGGACTCCCGATGAGGGAATTCCCAGAATCGCATCGCCAGCCCCGATTTTCGAGCCATCAATCACTTTATCCTGATCGACAACTCCGACAACAAAGCCCGAGATATCATACTCGCCAGGTTGGTAAAACCCAGGCATTTCAGCGGTTTCACCTCCCAATAAAACACATTCAGCCTGTTCGCAGCCCTCTACGATTCCTTTGAGCACTTGTTCAGCTTGATCCACATCCAATTTGGAAGTGGCATAGTAATCGAGAAAAAACAGCGGCTTGGCTCCGCTTGTCAGAATATCATTCACGCACATCGCCACGAGATCAATTCCAATTGTTGAATGTTGATTCGTCTCAAAGGCCAACTTCAGTTTTGTCCCCACTCCGTCGGTCCCTGCAACTAGATACTGGTCACCCAGTGGGTAAAGGCCACTGAATCCTCCGATCTCAGGACAAAGCGCCTTTAGCCGTTTTACCAGTTCATTTCCAGCATCAATGTTGACTCCGGATTCTTTATAAGTCGTCATAATTTCTCAGTTGTATAGCAGTTGTGGTTGCCTGTTTTCAGCCACCGTTTGTGTGAACATCTCTTCTGTATGAACAGCATACAAACCATGAATGTCACCCTCTCGTTTAGCACCTTCCGATCGTCGTTCTATCTTGATTTGATTTTGAGCCACTTTTCTGTGGATATCATCAATTCCCTTCATTCCCAGTTTGTGAAGTCCTTGACGAACACCTTGCATTATGCAGGGGATCCACTCGGCAATGGATCCACGAGAAGAGACCATGCCCGTGACCCCCTCGGGGACTCTGAGTGCGCTCCGTTCGATTCCATATCGGAAAGAACTTCCACGCTCCATCGCTGGCATCGATCCCATTCCCCGGTATTCTTTCACTTTGACACCATCTTTAATATGGGTTTTGCCTGGAGCTTCATTGGTACAAGCGAGCAATGACCCCAACATCACAGCATTGGCTCCTAAACATAGAGCTTTGATGATATCTGCACTTTTTCTGATGCCTCCATCAGCAATTATAGGAACCCCATGAGAGAGACATACTTTTGAACACTCATAGACGGCGGTCGCTTGGCCGCGACCCACACCACCAACCTCTTGAGTCGTGCAAATTGATCCAGAGCCCATACCAATTCGCAAACCGTCAACTCCGGCCTCAATCAAAGCTTCACAAGCATCGGCGGTCACCACATTACCTCCGATCACCTGAAGATCGGGATAGTGCTGTTTCGTCCATTTCACCAGATCCAGCTCATACGATGTAAATCCTTGAGAAGTGTCATAGACAATGACATCTACGTCATTGTGGATCGCGGCAAGGCGTTCTTCAGCTTTTTCGAACCAAGTTTCCACCGCTGCACCTACTAATAAACGCTTGGATTGGTCACTTGTAGCATGGGGACAGCTGATGTATTTTTCCAAATCTGAACGAGTAATAAAATACTTCAGGCACCCTTTGGAATCAATGATCGGGAGGGCCGGGCTACGACTGTCCACCAAACTTGCGTTGGCTTTGTTAATATCGAGGGTGCCGTTGATGCTGAGCTCACCAAAAGTTGCGATTGTGAGCCGATCTGCTGGGATCATCCGTTCCGCAATGGTTTTATCCAAGTCTTCATCTGTTAAAGTGGAATAATCGTACTTGGTAATCATTCCCACAAGCTGACCATGGGATTTTCCATCGCTCGTGATGGGAATGCTGGTGAAACCGTACTCATTTCGGACTGCAACCACGTCCCAGATTCTTGAATTGGGAGAAAGAGTGAGGGGATCCGAGCCAAATCCGCTCTTAAATCCTTTCACTCGTCTAATCTGTTTCCATTGTTCTTCGGGGGACATATTGTAGTGAATCAAACCTAAGCCCCCTTGGAGAGCTGTGGCGATTGCGAGTTCCACCTCGGTAACGGTGTCCATGGGAGAACTGGCGAAAGGCGTGTTGATCTCAATTTCACGCGTGATTTTCGTTTTGAGATTTATCGATTCGGGTGCAAAGTCCACATAATCAGGAAGAAAGATCAAGTCGTCGTAGGTAAGACTATAACCTTCAAATTTTTGGAAGAATTCTTCAATTTGCATGTTACCACCTCTCAGTCTTAATATGGCAAAGGCCGCAGAAGCATGCTTCAGCGGCCTTTAACTTAGCAGAAAAAGGAAACTCTTTTGTGAGAAAGTATGACGGAAAGTCATCGAGTTTCATAATCATTAATCGTAGGGAATTTTGTGTTTTCAATCAAGAGTGAACTTACTAAACAATATTTATACTTTTTTTTCACCACCGAGCCACAGACTCAGCAATTCCCGCTGGAAAATTTGTTGATAAAATATAATTTCACCACAGAGGTCGCAGAGAACACAGAGAAAGAAATAATGAGATTCTCTCTGAGTTCTCTGCGACCTCTGTGGTGATTTAT
>SDBV01005821.1_pt1 | contig 17283 bp, 23 predicted proteins | sample 2277081 | NCBI WGS metagenome assembly SDBV01 (sample SAMN10402039, study PRJNA504765) | marine sediment metagenome | isolation source: marine sediment core GS10_PC15, 223 cmbsf | place: Arctic Ocean: Southern Knipovich Ridge | collected 2010 | reverse complement strand
ATAGTAATAACATTGAAAATGACTTACAAACTTCTTCTGTATTAAATTGTAGTGCTGTGGCCAAAGTGAGAAATCCTTTGAAAACTATCTACAAGCCCCGTCCTTCAGGGCGGGGTAGTTGACTACGAATCTATGCCAATCAATCTTCATGTTTAAGGTCGAAATGTGGCTCTATAATAGTCGATCGAGGTAATCACGTTATTGGATGGGGTTTTAATTCACTTCCATTAAATTATTTTCCTGATGTCTGTATTAAAGACCAATTACCACTGTTAAAAAAATCAGATCGCAGTTGTTGTGTACATGCAGAACAAAGGGCAATTATAGATGCATTAAAAAGTGGATCTAATGATCTAGCAGGCTCTACGATATATTTTGCAAGAGTAGATGAAACAGGTGAAATTATTCCTTCTGGTGAACCTTGGTGTACAATTTGTTCTAAGCTAGCACTAGATGTTGGAATAGGTTATTGGGTATTATTTCATAAGGAAGGTGCCAAAAAATATACCGCAAAAGAATATAATGATTTATCGTTTAAATCCAATAGATTGAGGAAACCCAAATCATCTATCCAGACAGAACTAGAAACCCTTGATATTTATGATGATTTTAAGGATCACAAGTTTACGGAAGTAGAAAAACAAAAGATCCTTGATGATCTTGGGCCTGCAGATGAGTTGTTAGATTAATCGATGGAGTGAAAGATGATGAGTAAATCGATCGATATGGGTTCCCACAATATGAATCTAAGTACTGAACCATTTAAATTAATTAAAAATAGACAAAAAACTGTAGAAGTCCGATTGTTTGATAATAAAAGGAAGCAAATTAAAATTAATGACAATATAATTTTTACCCATCTTAATAATAAGAATGAAAAAATTGAAGTTAAAATAATATCACTTCACATACATCCCACATTTAAAAATTTATTTGAGCATTTTTCTCCATCAAATTTTGGAGATGGTTTAATCCTAAAAGATAGAGTTGATCGGATGCTGAAATACTATTCATTAGAAGACGAAGAAAAATTTGGAGTTATAGGGATTAAGATTCACCTAATTTAATTCCTTGTTGTCTTAATGAAAATATATATTAAAATGAAATCACGTATTGAATAATTCATTGGAAAAACTAAGATCTGGACAGATATTCATTTATAAAAAGGCTAATTTAGAAAATTATTTGTTGATACTCATAATTAAAATATAATTATATTATAGTTATACTAGACCTGTAGATGAGTTGTTAGATTAATCGATGGAGTGAAAGATGATGAGTAAATCGATCTATCTACCTGTAAGATGAATTCATTAGGTCTATAATATTAAATAGTAAATTCAATCTAGTCTTTCATATGAGTACAGAACAAAGTTCTGATCGATCGATCCCTATAAACTTTGAAATGGAAACCCCCAAACGTAAATTTTTTGTTCGATTGATCTCATTTATAGCAGGAATATATACAGGAATATGTACAGGAATATTTATCGTAATATTATATTTATTTTTAATCGGTCGATCGGCAGAACGGTTAATAGTGCTATTGGGTGTTTTAGTGGTCGTTTTAGTGGTCGTTTTAGTAGCAATACGACAGTTTCTACCATCGTCACTTTACGATGATTCTAATGAAGAAAATACAGCACCGATGGATCGAGCTATGATTAGGCGTATAGTTAGGGAAGCAATGGAGGGTTTAGAAGATTTATTAACTCCTGATCTTATAGGCGACTATAATGAAGCAATACACACCCATGGTGAATTAAATGGGAATCGCTTAATGCTCAGTAAATTATTATTAGAAATAAAAATAAGGAAAGAGAAGAAAAGATTTACCGGTGGAATCCGGAAATTATATTACAATTTGATTAACGATCTAGAAATAGACATTAGGGGTAAGCCATATCTACATCACGAATTAATTTTTGATCCGGCTGTACAAATAAAAAGGAATATGGGTTTCGATCAATCGACAAATTCTACAGTCGCAATTACTGCTGATACAACAGTCGAACAACTGGAATATATTCTTAGGGAACAGGAGATCGAAGATTAATATAGTATCACTAATTCGATTGATCCAGTTGATTCATTAGGTCTATAATATTAAATAGTAAATTTAATCTAGTCTTTCATATGAGTACAGAACAAAGTTTTGATCGATCGATCGAGAATCGCATATCTGAGAATAAACGCATGTTTGTTCATATTTATCCTGAGAGTGAACAAGAATATTGGTCAGAGAAATTTAAATTCTATCCTAAAAAATTACCTTGGGAAACAACACTAGATCACCAAGAAAGATTGTTTGCACATGCTAAGACAACAACAGCAGTTAGGAGGCTTGTTACTAATGGCTAAGGCGATCGATAGAAACTGTTGGACAAAATATTTTGAGGTGTAAGAATGACTGAATTAGTTTATACTTCATATTTGAAAATTCCAAAAGAATGTGATAACTCTAATTGCGGTAAACCTCCCACTGAATTAGTTCACCAACAGGAACAAGGCGACAATAGAAATAAAGAACTAGAGAATAAATTCCATTTTGTCTGTGTCTACTGTTGTAGAAAAATAAAGGATGGTGTATTTTGATCTTTATGAAGCAGATTATGAAAATCATATACGTGATGATTTGTATCCTACACAGGGATTGATTAAATGAGATCGATCGAGCAAATAAGTAGGATAAGGCGAAAATGTGATGATTGTCGAAAAGAACAATTGGTTCCTTCTGCCCGAAAAACTAATTTAAAATTCATTGGTAAACTAATTCAATTCTTTTCTAAAAAACAATGGTTTCATTATAAAATTTGTAAAGGTGGTAGTATTGTTTTAAATTCTAAACATCAGATCTGTGGTAATTGTTTGTATATCTGGCATATTAAACCATATCAATTCATTGGAGATGATTTCAGATAGCTAACGAGACTAAATGCGATTATCAGTATTGGAAAACTGAAGGCGAATATATTTATTATCGATGTCCTCATTGTTTCAAAGTCAGGAGGGAACTAAGATGAGAATTAGATGGAAATCGGAGTATCAATATTTAGGTGAATTATTCTACACAACAAATGACATATTAAATTTTGATTGGTCAGTATTTCACCAAGGTCATCCCATTCGAAACAAAAGTGCAGGATCAGCAAGTCATCATAAAAGGTTCTTTGTAGGCTGGCTTATTCGAGCTATAATAAGGAAACAAAGAAAGGAGGCTGGATTAAAATGATCGATCGATATAGGGATTTGGGGTTAATATTTTGAAATTCAAAATCAATGAATTTATCACAATTCTAAAATCAAACCATGGAGTAAATTTATTCAATCCATATACTGATATTTGTCCTATAAATGACAAACCAAACGGAAATGACATCCGTAGTTCAAATCTAAGGAAGTTTCTGGAAAAACTTGATACAATGAATTCAATGTTAGTTGGTGAAGCACCAGGTCATTTGGGGTGTAGAAGAACTGGATACGCCTTTACTGATGAATTAACATTTCCACTAGCAGAAGAATTATTTGGAATCAAAGATTTACAAGTAGCTACAACTGGTGGTAAAAATAAAGAGAACAGTGCCAAATTTATGTGGGGTGTTATTAAACAAATTAAAAATCCTCCTATGCTATGGAATATAGTCCCATATCATCCAGAAGATCCTAAATCCAAAAATTATCCTCTTTCAAATCGTGCACCTACTAAAGCAGAATTTGAATTATCAAAGGGGGCAATTCAATACCTGTTGGATCATGGCGATTTCGACAAAATAATTGCAATTGGAAACAAAGCAGAAACATATTTAACTAAAATAGGCTATGATGTAACAAAAATTAGGCACCCTTCATTTGGGGGGTCTAATATCTTCAGAACAAAGATGTTTGAGGAATTCGAATTATTAGATTCTGATGAAAGGAAAATAACACCCAACTATCATGATCTATCAATTGATTCATTTTTTCGTTAACTATATAAAATAACTTCCCGAATAAAATATTAGAGAAGATGACTTTGCTAGGTTCAAGCACAAAATGTAAATTTTGTATTCCTAAATTGAACGAGTTTGGAAACTATGTTTGTGTAAATTGTTGCTTGAGTGTTCTTGATGACAATGTGATTCGGTTTTTCGAACTACTAGGATTAAATAATCTAGACCAACCTCAGAAAATTGAATTTGAGAGTTTTACCAATACTAAGGAAACAAGAACTATATGTAAAAAATGCAATCATGTTCATCAAAAGAATGATGTCTGTGATTTCTATCTGGAAAGCCATCATTATTGTATATGTAAAGCAACCCAAGAATTACGGATTTCTAATAATAAGGGAATAACTGATGTTGATACTAAGTGTCCTTATTGTGATGATAACCTACGTGCCGTTTGGGTTGGTGTTGTAGTAATTTATGAAGATGGCGAATGGGATAAGTTTTGTGATTATGCTTGCTTTCAACGAAAGATGGTAAAAACTTGGGAAGATGAGATTAGATCAGTAATGATTTTGGAGGTTGATAAAATATGATAGGTTTTCTTTTACTTATTTTTTATATCCTGTTTTACGCTATATTTACTAACAATAGTGAATTAGTCCTTTTGTGGACTATTAACACAATTCGGTATATCTGGGGGTTAATTATAGAATGATCGAAAAAACAAGCACTAACTGTGAAGTGTGTTTAAAGTTTCCATTCCTAGCACACAATGAAAGCCATGAACAAGAATTGCAGATTTCCAATAATGAACATAACATGGCCGTTCTTGATAAAATGTTTACCAAATATGACAATCAAGCTAAGGCTATCCAACAAGAGAGTTTAACCAATACTTCCCAAACTTGTGCAAAATGTAAACATCCTATATGTTGGGATGGTTCGCACTGGTATTGTAAGAAATGCAATGGTGATGATTTAGATCATGGTTGTGAGCCATTGTATATACCCAATACTGAGCGAAAAATATATCTATGTGTTGGGGAAAAACTTGGTTTCGTAGAATTAAAAATTGATGAAGATTCAAACGGGCAATTGGGGATTTCAGGAAAAGAACAAGTAGAGAGATTATTAGAATTAATTAATGAGGTGTTAGAAAATTGAGCACAAAAAATAATCAATTCTATTGGCTAGTAGAATTTGGTAATGATGAAATGGAAGGTCAATATTGTGTTGTCGCTTCAGATCTTCAAGAAGCTGAAAAGAAAGCAGATCGATTAATTTTCAGAGATTTATTGAAGGTATTAATCCCACTTGGTATTCAAATTGAGATTAAATCGTTGAAACAATTAGATGATGAACAATTAGTTATCTGGAGGAAGAAAAATTGACGATCGATCGATCGAAATGCAATAATTGCCAAAAAGTAATTGACTGGAGTATTTACAAGGATTTATTATATTATGGTGTTTGTGGGGATTGTTATCGAAAAGATCCAGAAAAGTATTATCCAGATTATCTCAAGATTCACATCGGTATACGCAAAAATCTTAATCAATTGATCGAGTTTAATACAAAATACCAAATTAATACCCCTAGGCGACCTTCATTCATTTCAGACCGAAGAATGAAAGATCGTTTGAAATGGAGTGAACTTGAAAAAGTAGAATATGAAGAATCGTTTGAAAAGAAAGATATGGTCAATCTTGCAAAAGAACTTGGAGATAGAATGTACTTACTTCTGGGTGACATTACAGAATACGGATTAGGAGAGATTTTCCCTGATATCATGGATGAAATTCACCGATCAAATATGAGTAAAAATTATTCACCTGGTAAATTAATCAAAGGAGAAAATTATTCTAAAGCTGATATTAAGTCGATTTTTGAAAGAATTAAACCCGTTTGTGAATGTGAATGTCATCCATATTCAAATGAATGTCAAGATTGTTGGCATGAACACCAAAATGATTATTGTTATAATTGTGATAAAGACTGTCTTAACTTAGTTTTTGGTTGGTGTGAAAACTGTATTAACAAGCTCCAAGATGATCGATGTAATTATTGTAAAAATTTATATACCGAAGACCAAGCAGCACGAGATTCAAAGACTGTCTAACTTGGATATAAAGAATCTTGACTATAGAGGCATTTAATTCATTAGGTCAATAGTATTAAATAGTAAATTCAGTCTAAGCTTTTGATGAGTAATGATATTAGTATTAAACGTATAAATTACCTATCCTTTAAGGGTGTTAGTAATTTAGATCCTGAAGAACTTGTCGAATATGAAAAATTGACAAATTGGTGTTATTCGTGTCTGGATAATCTAAATCATTGTAAACATAGTATTGATGGGTCGATCGATCCGGACCAATACGAGACGACTGTTGATAAAACAATGGAATTTATTAGTGAATCTCTTCTTTCAATAAATCCTGATTATCATTGTAAATACTTGATTAGTGTTAGAAGAAAAACATTGGAATTACAGGGAATGTATCCAAAGTGAGTAAAGACGCATTTTGTACAAACTGTAAAACTTTCATCGAAATTGGTGATACTAAACATTCAGGACATTTAATTGATTTTCGGGTTACAAATACCGTCGATCAATCATATAATATAATCAAAATTCTATCTCGATCGATCGTAGTTGGAAAAAACACATCTTTACAGATTTCCAATACTCAGCAAGAATTATGTAAAGGAAAAAGAGGAATGATTGCAATGCCTTGTTTAGATCAACCATTAAACGATGAAGGATATTGTCTGGGGCATGAAGAAGTTATTAATTTGAGTAAAAACACAAGCACTATAATCAAAGTTACAGATTTTATTGGTGATCTGAAAGTATGGTGTTGGGGTTGTAAAGCATCGGTAAAAATATACAAGTTCGAAATTAATGTATTTGGACGACATGCTGTTTTTAGTGATTGTGTGCATGCTAGGCTATTATTTGAATTTGTGGAGGAAGCCCAAAAGCTTATAGAAAAGAATCTTCTAGATTATTGGTCTTTAGATGATATTGATTATTATGGTTTGGTCCATATAGTTATTGAAGATGATTACAAACATGAATCAAACTTAAAACAGAAATGTGAGAAGTGTGAAAAGGTATTTGGGGAATTAAAACCAAATGCACCTATACATCATCGCAAGGCAAAAAGTTGGCTTTGTAGTGATTGTAATGATTGTAAAGAGGTAATTTATGAGAACAAGGAGCTGACCAACAATTGAGTAAAGACGCAAGCCTTAATCGAAAATGTAAATATGGTCAGTGTAAAACGTTTGATGGTATGTTATTTGAAATGTGTGAAAAATATCCTAATTGCCATGAACCAGAAACAGAATTGCAGATTTCCAATACTGTTGATAAAGAGACAGGGGATCGAATTGATCAAGCAAGAATCGAAATAAATAATCATATGAACATGCCTCCATGTAATAATCCGAATTGTAAATTATGCGAGGCTCGCATTTTCAATACTGAACACAATGATGAGTATGAGAAATTACCACTAAAATTAAAAGTTGCGAACCATCTACATATAGCAGCAGAACTGATTGAAGAATCAGAAAACACAGATACTCAAAAAATCAAATGGTTGGAAAATATTGCCAATGTACTGAAGGGCATCGAGAATGAATGGGAGCTGACAAATTGAGTATTGGAAACCCCATATCTATAAATGAGCTAACTATGATGAATGCACCCACAAAGCATACTTGTAAATCTTTACCTTACGGAGTAAAAATTGAAGCACTAGATACCGAAGGCGGATTAACATGGTTTCTTACCATTTCATTAGATGAAGACGATTTAGAAGAATTTTCAAACCCAATATTTCAATGTGCTTGGTGTCCCGAACAATTAATAGATTATTCTATTGTAAATTTGAGAGGTCCACACCCACCGAATGAAAAAGGAGAATATCTTTGTAATGGTAATTGTAACTGGGAAGATTGTGGAAAATTAGTTTTAAAATGTTCTGAGTGTGGGTATCTTTCATGCGATTCTTGGAAATGCGGTGAAAACTTTGACGATTCTATTCATCGTCTATTAAAATTAGAGAATAACGGCGATACATTCTGTAGAAGCTGTTTATTTATGAATACGGAGGAATATATCTAATGTCAAAAAATAGCATCACCGATACTATACGCAGGTGTCCATATCACAAGGCCTACATTTGTGATGAAGTATGTTTTGAGGAACCTAGTTTTAATAAAAATCAAGTTTGTGGTGATTGTAAGCATCCAATATTTTGGGATGAATTGAAGTATTATTGGTATTGTAAGAAATGTAACGGTGAAGATTTAGATCATGGTTGTAAACCAAAAGGGCTGATTTCGATAGCTAACGAGACTAAACGTAACTGGTATTGTTCTGCATTGAGAACTTCACACAGAAGAGGGGGAATTTGTACTCGATTAGTGAAGAAGGGCGAAAGATGTTTTCAGCATCCCAATCAGCCAACTTACAGTATCGGACAATATATGATAGAGGAGCGTGTTGTTTAGAATGATAGTTTGTATAATACAAGGATTGGTTAACAATCTAAAGAATAGGATTAAGGATCGATCGATCATTAGTCGAGGTGAAGGATATGTTTGGGAGCAAATATCTTGAAATTTCATTCTCCTTTGAGATACCCTGGTGGAAAATCAAAAATAGCACCATATATCAAAAAAATCCTTTCCAACAATCACCTATTCGATGGTATTTATGTTGAACCTTACGCAGGAGGATCTGGTGTTGCACTATCTCTCCTTTTTGGTGAATATGTCGATAAAGTAATTATTAACGATATAGATAAAACGATTTATGCTTTTTGGCATTCAATTTTGAATGAGACTGAACGATTTTGTGAGATGATCTTAAATCATCCAATAACATTAGAAGAAAGAATCAATCAAAAAGAAATTTTCACAAATAATGGATCTGATTTGTTGAAACTAGGATTTTCTATGTTTTATTTAAACAGAACCAATCATTCTGGGATTTCATCCGCAGGACTAATTGGTGGAAATAACCAATTAGGAAAATGGAAGCTCGATGCTAGATTTAATAAAGAAGAGTTAATTAAAAGAATAAGAAAAATTTCACTTTATAAAAACCGTATAGATTTATTTAATTTAGATGCAATTGATTTAATAAAAAGAATTAAACACAAATTGACTCAGAAGGACTTCCTATATTTTGATCCTCCTTATTATATCAAGGGTAAGGAACTTTACCTTAAATTTTATTCTCCTGAAGATCATGAAATTGTGTGCACAGAAATTACTAAATTAGAGGACTTGCGATGGGTTGTGACATACGATAATAATGAAACTATTCGTCGCTTATATCAAAATTTTACGATTAGAGATTTCTTGATTAACTACTCTGCTGGAAAAAAAACCAAAGGTAAGGAAATTATGATATTTGCAAATAATATTTCCATTCCTGATAATGAATTTATATTATAATTAGATCCCTAAATTAATGATTAACGATTGACGAGAAAAAAAAGATAAAGTTTAAATAAAATATTAATACTATATGATTTGTAAACTTCAAATGTTATCTAGCAAGTTTAGAACATGGCATAAACGAACGTATAGGCCAACCGCCGATATACGTGTAGTAGAGGCCATCGTCGGACAGGAAAATCAAGGCCGATACTACTAAACTTTGCTCAAGAACTTTGTAATGATAAAATAATAGCTGAAATAATTTTTGAACTATTTTCGAAAGCAGACGAGAACTTTGCGGATATAAGATAGTCTGATCTAATCTCCCTCCCTTCCATAATCATTCTATAAGATCGATCGATCATAATGGTTGATGTAAGGTGGTAACCAGGGTTCAAATCCCTGTATCCGCACCAATTTTGCTATGTCGACGGAGCAAGTTGGTTATATGCACTTGACTGTTAATGGACAAATGATGTCTGATTGAAATCAGTGATAAAGAGGTTCGATTCCTCTCGTCGACGTTTAATAGCCCTGTGGTGTAGCTGGATAATCATGTTAGACTTTGAATCTGACGACCTCGATTCAAATTCGAGCAGGGCTACCACTTCATAGGGAGTACTCGTTGGCGAGATTCTGCTTTTACATGGCGGATAAGGGGATTCGAATTCCTCTATTCCCACTTTTCATTAGCCCCGATGGTGTAGTCTGGATCAATCATGATCGGCTTTCACCCGATCGACACGAGTTCAAATCTCGTTCGGGGTGCCATTTCTTGTTTGATCTTAGTGAATACTGGATGTGGCTGATAAGGAAGCAGCGGACTGTAAATTATAGACAAATTAACAGTCATCCGTTCAATGTGGGTGCAAATCCCACCATCCAGACCATTTTGTTATGTGCGTGTAACTCAATGGAAGAGTAGTGCCCTTCGAATCATTGGATTAAACCAAGAAGATAGGCAAAGGTTGCGGGTTCAAATCCTGTCACGCACACCATTAACTATGTCGGGATAGTGTAATGGTATCATACCGAGCTGTCTACTCGGTGATGCGGATTCGATTTCCGCTCTCGACGTTGCTGCTGAGGCCGAACTGGTGAGGCAGGTCCCTTGTAAGGATCAGAAAAAGGGTTCAAGTCCCTTCGGCAGCTCCATTTAAATCGAACACATTCATCGGGCTTGTAGCTAAACGGTAAAGCACTGTCTTTGCAAGGCAACGACTCTGGATTCAACTTCCAGCAAGTCCACCATTTACAAAGAAATTATGTTGCGGCATGATTTCGTAAATCAACGGGGTAGCCTCTGAGAGGAATCGAGTCTCCAAATTTGGGAGGTAACTTGATAGGTGAGTTCGATTCTCGCTTACCCCACCATTATCTATGTGTCTGTAGTTTAATGGGAGAACACTTGGCTGAAGAACAAATATTAGACACCTAGCAATCTTGGTTCAATTCCGAGCAGGCACATCATATAGGGCATGTAGCTCAGTAGTCAGAGCGCTAGGCTCATAACTTGGAGTGCATCAGTTCAAATCTGATCATGCCCACCATTGGGAATGTCGTCTAACGGAAATTAGGATTGGGCATTTGGGATGCTCGGATCGGGGTTCGATTCCTCGCATTCCCACCATTTACAAAGAAATTATGTTGCGGCATGATTTCGTAAAACAATAGCCGTGTTGGTGTAATAGTAGCATTGACGACTGTGAATCGGCAGGAGCAGGGGTAGAACCTGCACACGGCACCATTACTCTATATTGGGCATATAGTGAAATGGAATCACAAAGGCCTTCTATTTGGTCCAGAACGATTGATCGAACCTGAACCATGGAGTAAGCCTTTATTCTCAGTTCAAGTCTGAGTATGCCCGTTGGTCACGTAGCTGAGCTTGGTTTAGCGTTCGACTTTTAATCGAGAGTACGAGGTTTCAAATACCTCCGTGATCATCTTTTTAATTAAATTGAACAATAATGGGTAACGATACCTTTTAATAAAATATTTTGAATAATAAATTAATCATGATACTCCGTTTGAGTAGCTCGGCATTACTATTATCATCCTTACATTAAGTACCACAAAAACAACTAATTTTGGCACAATCACCATTGGCATGGCATCTGGATTTGAAATCCAAGAATCTTCATCGAGGTGGGGGATGAATTGCGATATTAAAAGAATATGATAATATAGTTTTCACTTACAATGCACTACTGTAAGCAGTTTTATAATTGATAATTGTATAATATAATTAGTAATGATATTAACTCATAAGATCCGTATTTATCCAACATTGGATCAAGAAAAGATATTATGGGATTTATCAGAGAAGGCTAGGTTGATTTATAATTTTGCATTGGATGAACGCAAACAACGTTATGAAGTAATTAAAAAATTACCCAAGAAAGAAAGAAAATATATTTCTTATGTGGATCAACAGAATCAACTACCCAAGTTGAAACAACAATTTCCTGAATATAATTGGGTTTATTCTAAAGTTTTACAAATGACTTTGAAGAAATTAGATGCAAATTATAAATCATATTTTGGATTACTAAGGAATGGATATGCAGATGCAAGACCACCTAAATTTAGAGGTAGAAAGTATTTTCAAACACTTAGCTATAATCAGAGTGGTTTTAAAATAAATAAGTATAAAGATATTATCTCATTGTCTCATAAACACCCGTCTAAGATTAAATTGGATTTTAAATTAGATATAATTCCTCCTGGATTAATCAAACAAGTTGAGATCTTTATGGATTATAAGAAACGCTGGTTTGTATCAGTAAATGAGGAATTTGATACACCAGAATACAAAGATAATGGATTTTATCAGGCAATTGATCTGGGAATAATTAATATAGTATCTGCAAGTAATTTGGAGTCAAAACATATACAGATAAAGAATAAACGTCCAGATAAATATTGGGGAAGAAAGATAGATGAGGTAAAATCGAAGAGAGATCATTGTATAAAGAAAAGTAATAAATGGCACTGGTACAATGATAAAGTTGCTTCGATGATACGTAGGCGATCAAAACAAACAATAGATTTTCAACATAAAATTTCTAAAGTTATTGTAAGCAATACCAAAGCCAATACTATTATTATTGGCGAATTAGATATAAAGAAAATGGCTAAGAAACAAAATGGGCAGACCAAAGCCCAAAAAACGCTCAACCACTCATTACAGAATACAGGTTCAATGGGTAGATTTGCTGAATTTTTGACCTATAAATCAGAAAAAATAGGTAAGAGAGTAATAAAAATTAGTGAACGAAATACAACTAAAACCTGTTGTGTATGTGGTAAAATGGAAAACCGTAAATTATCTGAGCGAAATATAAATTGCAATTGTGGTAATATTATGGATCGAGATCTCAATTCATCTATCAATATATTATTGAAATTCTTATGGATGAAATATATGGGGTTAGATAAATTGGATAAATCGGGTAAACCGATTAAATTCGATGGATTTGATAATTACCTATTGCAGCGACCCTCTGTGAACGAGGAATCATTTCTCAATAAATATAAATTGGGAAGAGATTTACTACGACAAACAGCCAAACGTGAAACGAAAGTACCTCAATTAGTTTTAGTAAAGACTAGTTGCGTTGTGAGGATTCGTAGGAAGCCACGTCCTTTAGGGCGTGGTAGTTCACCTCCAATAACCGATATAATTACTAAAGGATTAATTTATGGCACCATTCTTGGTATTGCAGCATTTTTATTCAGTACACAGGTAGGAGAGAACCAGGTATCACCACCACTAATCTTTATTGGATTTGTAATCCCCTTCATTATTTTAATAATCAAGGAAACAAGGAAACAAGTAAAAGATGAATAAATCGAACAATCGATGTCTAATGCTCAACATTCCAGAAGTTGTTTCCAGTAGATGTAATGCTCTTGTATATGGTAGTTTAGTCGCAACGGTAATCCATAGTTCAGGAAGGATTACTCAACAAACTTGGGGGCTATGCAAAAAACATTTTCCCATGGTATTATCATTAGATCCTACCAAATTTACTAGGGTTTATAGAAATGGAAAGGTTGTTAATGTTTTAAAATTTAGAGAATTAATTGAAATCTAAAGAAGTCTCCTTCCTTTAGGGCATGGTAGTTCACTTGAAATCTAAAAACAATAATGACTTCCAGAGGCAATACATTCTTTACATAAATCGTTATTACAAAACTTTCTCTTCTTTTTACTTCTTAGAAACGCTTCTTTAATCTCATTACATGATGGACATAAATCAAGATCAACACAACAATCTCGATAATCTGGTAATTGGAAAAATCGGGTTTTCATACATCTAGTCATATTAATAATATAATCTTCAGCTCCACACTGATGACATATTTCTTTTAAATTTTTGTGAGTCCCATCTAGAAATGCTTTTGCAGGGGATATATCAGCTTCTTTCTCACGATGCATTGTCGTAATAGTTCATATAACTTATTTAAATTAACAGTAACAATGAATCCATTGGGTCGATCGAAATGAGATGAACCCTTTATTTTATTAATCAAAATTAAACTGTATTCTTAGTGTCGAACCCATTAACAGCATTGTCTGACGCGATAGTTGCGTTATATGATGGAGCAAACGTTTTTCAGATATTGGGAATTTCATTACTGCTCTTCATATTTTTCGGAGTAATAGGATATGTAATATTTATACCTAAGATAATTAAGAGTCCAAATGGAAGAGTAAGTATTTTCAAGGCCATTCTTGCAGAATTGGTTGATCTTGGAATATGGATCTATTACAAATTACTAGGGACCTCAATCAAAACAATACTGATCTCAATTATCCCAGTAATTATAATCCTATTTTTCGTAGGAATAATTTATGGGTCGCCTTTCGCAATTTCATCAGCAGGTGAAGATTTCTTCTTGGCGATTCAAAATGGAATATCAACCATTTTTGAGTTAGTGAATCCACCAGACTAAAATTCAGTGAACTACCATGCCCTGAAGGACATCGATCGATCGATGTATAATATTTTAAAATCCAACTAATTAATAGTAACTAAAAAAAATCTAATCAAATTCATTAAACCGTTATATATTTATAAAGTATCATCAGATCCATCACAATGAAAATCTTGCATATAGGTGCAACTGCTGGAGTTCCATTTACTTTAGCGAAATACCAACGCGAAAATGGTTACGAAGCAGATGTCATTCATTGGGGTAAATTAGATGGATTTAAATTAAAACCCGAAGCTGACTATATCACAACAGTGTCAAGTAGTATTTATTCATATTACATCAAAGTGCTTAGGAAGATCAGACATTATGATTTGATCCACATTCATTCAGCAGATAAGCTGTTGAAATATCTGAGAATATTCTACAACAAACCTGTAGTGCTTACATATCATGGAACCGATATTCGGGGTAGATGGGAAGAGAGATCAAAATACTGGAAATTAGCTGATGCAATCACAGTTGTTACTAAGGATCTATTATGCAATGCACCAGAAAATACCATGGTAATTGAAAATACATATGATGGAGATAAATTCAAAAGAGATCAAGATTATATTAAAAACACTGCCCTCTTGATGAATGTAAATAATGTTGAGATGGAAAAAGTATCTGATCGCTGGGCAAAAATCATTTGTGAAGAGAATGGTTTAGTATTGATAAAATCCGAAAGGATATTCCCCCATGCAATATATCCTAAATATTTAGAATTGTTTGAGTATTACTTGGAAAATAAGTATGATCCAAATAACAGCGAACCTCTTAATGTGCTATCACTGAATGCAATAGAATTTCTAGGAATGGGAGGTAAAGTTATAACAATGTATGGGAACTACTCCGAGGTTCCAACTAATCACATGCAAAAATGTGTAGTAATGAAATATATCGGAATATATAATGGAGTAATGTGAACTACCCAGTCCTGAAGGACGGGGCTTCTTGCTTCAACGAAAAATCTTACCATCTATAATTTCTCTATGAGAAAATGATCGATCGATCTATTCATCCAACGATTGAAAAAATTACTAAATTCATTAATGCTCAACACATATATAGGAAACATATCAATATCCACCAATGACAAACATCAAAGAAATGATGGATGGAATAAGGACCTTAGTTACCCTTAAGGAGTTTCCTGATACAGTAAATGCTCTGGATCAGAAATTACTATGGGCATTTAATGAATTAAGTGATGCAATGATCTCGCACTTGAATAACGACCCAATTTATGATGTCCAATCAGAGTTCATCGATGTAGTATTTTACATACTGGACTTTTGGGGTATTGCGTACAGAGATAGATGTAACTACAAAATCAATCAAACGATGTATTTAACAGAATTTGATGAGTTTATATCTCCAGAAACCCCATATAGCAACATGAACGAGGTGTTTAATCTGATTTTGGTTAAATTAGGTAAGCTCACTGATAAATACAAAAAGGGAATTAACTGGACAGAGATTGAAGAAGGAGTTGCGGATTTAATGTTGGAATTGTCAAATGCCACATACTGGTATGGTAAGATGAGGTTGGATGCACTGGATTTAAACGGAGTAGAATTACATTCACCCTCAGAAATATTCAATACAAAATTAAAAAAGAACCTTGGTAAAGAGAAACAATTTGGTCAAAAAAGATCTATTTCATTAAAAGTATAGTAAAGCCCTAGTTAAATTCAGACAATCCGTAGGGTTAATTAAGTATTACATTCGATAGGATTTTGGTAGTGTATGAGTGACTGGATCACCCGATCCATGTAACAGGCCCACACTCATGCCTTCTACCCAATTGATCGATGATCGAAACTATTCACTTTTAATTCACACGGACTTAAATTTTTATATGATAAATAACTATGTTTTATTAAGTGAAACAGAAGTTAGTACAGAAAAACCGCATTAGAGGATTGTGTGCTAAAGATTATCAAATGCTTCGTTTCATTACTAAATCAACAAAGAACCTATATAATTATGCCTTGTATATTATAAACCAAGAATATGAGAAATCTGGTAAATATCTTAACTATTTAGATGCATGGAAATTATTGAAAGGAAGTGATCAATTTCTTAAATTGCCTTATGATGTTGCTCAACACACTTTGAAATTATTAGATAAAAATTATCGTTCATTTTTCAAATTATTAAAATTTAAGCAGCAAGGTAAATATGATGGAAATGTACAAACACCTCATTTTATTAGGCGAGATGAATATTTCTTAACAATATTTACTAAAAACCATTTTAAAATAGTAGATGATCAGATCAGGTTGTCATTGGGTAGATATGCAACGAGAGAATTGAATCAACAATATGTATTCATTCCCCTACCTTTTCATATTCCTCAGAAATTTAATCAGATCAGATTATTACCTTTCTACAAGGCAAATTATTTCGAAATAGAATTTATCTATGAAATGGAAACTAAAACAGTTGATTTAGATTATACACAGTATTTATCTATAGATCTTGGATTAAACAATTTTGCTACCTGTTATTCTACAAACGAGACTCCCTTCATTCTTGAAGGTCGAGGTTTAAAATCATATAATCGTTGGTGGAATAAAGAATATGGTAAATTAAAATCCTATTACAAGAAATTAGATATTCATCTGGGTAAACCAATGATCCACATGTTGGTCCGAAGACGTAATACTATTCGCAATTATATGGCTCAACAAGTGAATTATATCATCAAACATTGTATTAAGAATAAAATTGGCAATATTATTGTGGGTGATTGGGGAGATATGAAGAGAATCATTAACCTTGGTAGAAAAACCAATGAGAAATTCTTTCAGATCCCATTCGGTCTTTTCAAACAAAAATTGAAATACAAATGTGCAATGTATAAAATTAATTTGGTGTATACAGAAGAATCATACACATCTCA
>SDBV01005820.1_pt1 | contig 17284 bp, 25 predicted proteins | sample 2277081 | NCBI WGS metagenome assembly SDBV01 (sample SAMN10402039, study PRJNA504765) | marine sediment metagenome | isolation source: marine sediment core GS10_PC15, 223 cmbsf | place: Arctic Ocean: Southern Knipovich Ridge | collected 2010 | reverse complement strand
AGAAAAAGGTTTGCGGGAAAACGATCCCTTCGATGAAATTGTGGCTCGCAGCTTAGTCATGGGTTTCACTAAACGTATGGCTCGCAGCTGTTCCATAGGTTTCACATACCAAATGGCTCGCATATGCTAAATGGGTTTCATATGGTATTTGGCTCGCAACGAATCCCTGGTTTTCATTTTCGATATGGCTCGCAGATAACTCGTGGGGTTCACACGTCTGGTGGCTCGCAAACCTCTCCTGGGTTTCAGATTGTTGATGGGCGCGTCGGAGATGCAGACCTCGCTCTTGGCGGCGCCGCCCCGGGCCTCGGGACCGTAACTCTGGGTCTGAACCACCACGCGGCCGTCGTAGAGTCCCGCGGCCTGGGCCAGGATCGGGCCCCGGTCGACCTCGAGTTCAGCCACGAGATCAGAGGCCGCGAGTGGACGATCGAAAGCGACCGCCTGACGATCCTCCCACGCCGGCACCCACCACCCCAACACCTATGAATCGGAGAACGCTACAGCATGACGCAAATCAAAACACACGAGGAGGTGATCGAGGGGCATAAGTTCCAGGTTTTCAAGCTCCCCCCCCTCGACGCTCAAGATCTCCTGCTCGATATCCTCGCCGCCATCGGCCCGTCCGTCGGCGCGCTCGCTGGCGGTCTCAAGGGCGACGCCGACACCCCGATCACCGAACGCGAGTTCGATCCCACGGCGCTATCGGCAGGGATCGGATCGTTCGTTCGATCTCTCGACAAACAGACTATGCGCGCCATGGTCAAGACCCTGGCCGAGGTGTCGACCGTCGACGGCATGAAACTGACCGAGCAATTGCCGATCGTATTTCGCGAGGATCTCTCGCTCATGTATCGTTGGCTCTGGTTCGCGCTGAAGGTGCAGTACGCCCGTTTTTTCGCATTGTTGCCAAGCGGGGCGAGCGGCGCGCTAGGCAAATTGGCACGCGCCGCGAGCTCCCAGGATACCTCAAAAGGGGATGGCTCATAATGCGACTGGTGCACGCCGACGTCGTGACGTACCGCGAGGCGTGCGAGTTTTGGGATATCGACGAGGTGACCGACGCGCACCAGATCCTTGATATCCACGAGGAGCTCGACGAGGACCAGCGCAAGAAAGCCGAGGCCGCAAAGTGATCGTGCGCGAGCTCATAACCCTGATGGGGTACGAGGTCGACGGTGCCTCCGAGAAGAAAGCCCAGGGGAGCCTCGACGGTCTCAAGAAAATAGCCGGCACCCTCGCGGCTGTGTTCGTCACGGGCGCCGTCGCTCAGGGCTTTCGCAAGGCGATCACTCTCGCCGGCGATGCTGCCGAAGTCGCTGATCTGCTCGGCGACACGTTCGGCGACCTGCAAACCGACGTCACCAGCTTTACGGATCAGTTTGCGAAAGATACCGGGCGCTCGAAATTCGCGCTGCGTGAGTTTGCCGCCGACACCGGAGCTCTAGCCAAGGGCCTACTCGGGACCGAGGAAGCGGCGGCGGATTTCTCGAAACAATTGATCACTATGGCGGTCGACCTGAGCTCGGCGCGCAATGTCCCGCTCCCCGAGGCCCTGCAGCGACTCAAGTCGGGGATCGTCGGCCAGTCTGAGCCGCTCTTGAAGTTCGGCGTTGCGATGACGCAGGCCGCACTCGAGCAATTCCGCCTTGAGCAGGGGATCGGGAAGTCGGTCAAGCAAATGACCGAGCAGGAAAAGGTCTTGCTGCGGCTAGAGTTCATACAGTCGCGCACGGCCGACGCCATCGGCAACGCGGCCAAAACGGCCAAGTCATTCTCGAATCAGTCCCGGGCCCTGTCTGGATCTGTCCGCGATCTGTTCACCGATGTTGGGTTGTTGTTGCTCCCGGCCGTCGAAAAGTTCCAACGCGTGCTGATCGAGATCGTCCAAACGATCTCGGGCCCCATCGTGTCGGTGTTTCGAGTCGTTGGACGAGCTCTGCAGGCGTTCGCTAGTCCGCTCCCTAGGATCGTGTTCGCCCTCGGCGCAATCGTCTTAGCGCTCAAGCTCATAGGGGCCCAGGCGATCGTCACTTGGCTGATAGCCGCCGCTCCGATTCTCCCGTTGATCGCGGCCATCGCGCTCATTGGCGCCGCCATTATCCTACTGCTCGAGGACTACCAGACCTGGCAGGAGGGCGGCGAATCGGTGATCGGCGCTATCATCGGCGAATTCGAGTTCCTGAAAGAGCAGACCGGCTCAATCCTCGGGGCCATCGGCGGGATCCTGCAAACCGCGGTCGACTTTTGGGCGAACGTGATCTCGGAGTTTTTCGCCGAGGATCTCGCCAAGTTCAACGCGTTTTTTGACGACTTCAAGGCACGCATTGAGGCGATAACCGCGGCCGTCGGTTCAGCGTTCCGGATCCTCGCGTCGTTGCCCGATCGGCTACTAGGGGAGGGCGCTAGCGGCGCCGTCGCTACCCTTGCCGATCCCCTGAGCCTGTTCGGCGCTGGCGGCATAGGCTCGACGGGGGGCGGCTCGAGCTCTACAACAAACAACGCGGCGGCAAACGTGCAGGTCAACGTCGACGCTCGCGGCAACCCAAACGCTGCGCAGATCGGCCGGGCTGTCGGATCCGAGGCGCAAGGCGGGACCGAACGCGGCCTGCGAAACACCCGCAACCAGCTTGCCGTGAGCGCTGGATAGCATGTCGAGCCTAGTCGCCACCCGGTTTAACACCCGGATCGAATCGCAGCTATTCGTGATCGAATTCGACACGACTCCGCGCGAGACGCACACGGGATCGACGACGCCGACCGATCACCCGGTCGAGGACGGGTCGATCGTATCGGATCACGCCGTCGACGCTCCCGACGAGCTTGAGATCCAGGGGATGGTAACCACCCGCCCGATCATCGTGTTCGCGTCACAGCGCACCACTACCTTTATGGGAAACGGGCTCGACGGCCGCCCTGCCGAGGCGTGGGAATTGATCCGCGAGCTCCGCAAAACCAAAACACTCGTAACGGTCAACACCGAGCTCCGGACGTATACCGACTTCCTGATCATAAGCGACTCAGTGACGCGCGACGCGCGAACGGGTCGGGTGCTGGATATCACCGTTCGCCTGCGTGAGTTCAGAAAGGCGACCGTTGAAACCGTCGAGGCACCCGAGCCCGAGTCGGAAGTCGACAAGCCGACACCCGATCTCGGACCGAAGCAAACCAGGCCAGCGCCTACCAATGTTGAGGCCAAAAGCTCGAGCACGCTCGCCGACGCAGCCAACGCATTGGGCGATCTATTCTCGAAAGGCGGCTAATCGTGCCTGCCGTCATCCTTGCCAACGATACCGACCTCGCGCGCTATCGCTTCCGGGTCACCCTGACCGGCGTACCGTTCGGGTTTCGGTTCTATTTCAACCGACGGGCCGATCGGCGGTTTTATGACATCGAGTCGGTGGACGGCACCCTGTTGCGCGCCGGGATTAAGCTGGTGGCGGATTTCCCGACCCTGTTCGGCTGGACGCAACAGGGACGGCCTGTCGGCCAGATCCTCGCCATCGATCCCGCCAGCGACACCGACGCCGGTCTCGATGAGCTCGGCTCGAGGGTTCTCGTAACATACGACGACGGTCCCGAGTAAAATGGGCGAGCTATTCAATCGAGAGATCTCGGTTAACCTCGGCGGGAAACTGATCGCGACACGCAACGCCGACGGCGAGTCGGTTCCGATCCTGCGCGTCGTGTTCGATATCGAGCTAACCCTCGAGAAAGATCCCAACACGGCGAACCTGCAGATCTACAATCTGAAAGAGCAGACCCGCGCCCTCGTCGCTGAGAAAAACATTCGGACCACGATTGAGGCAGGATACGTCGGCCGCACCTCGATCATATTCGACGGGGCGCTCGACTTCGGCTCGACGAAACGCGAGGGGCCGGACTGGATCACCGAGTTTCAATCGACGGACGGCGGCGACGAGCTGCGCAAGGCGAGGATCAACGAATCGCTCAAGTCGGGTGCGACCATCGATCAGGCGCTACAAAAGGCCGTGTCGGCGACGGGTCTCGGGATCGGGAACGCACTCGAAAAGATCAAGGGCGGTAACATCCGCGGAGCTCTGGAGTCGTTCTCGGGCGGGCTCGTTATGTCGGGGTCGGCGCGCGATCAGATCACAAAGATCCTAGATGCCTCTGGCTATGAGTGGAGCGTACAGCAGGGTCAGATCCAGGTGTTGGAGCCGGGAGGGCTGATCGACCCCGGGCTCGCTATCAAACTGTCGGCGACAAGCGGGCTCGTCGGCTCGCCGCAGCCTGGCGAGGACGGGTTGATCGCGGCGCGGAGCCTATTGCTTCCGGACCTGCTACCGGGCCGCAAGGTCGAGATCGTAAGCCAGGAGGTCGACGGGTTTTTCCTGGTGCAACGCGCGAGGTTCATAGGCGACACGACAGGCGGCGACTGGTATGTCGACATCGAAGCCGAGCCGCTCCAATGACAAGCCGAACACCAAACCTAGCCGAAGTCATCCGCACGGCGATCAGCACGCGCCTGTGTGACGTCCATACGATGCTCCCGGGGAAGATCGTTAGCTACGACGCCGCCGCACAGAAAGCGGACGTGCAACCCCTGATCCGGCGCCTTCAAAAGGCCATAGATGGGGAGATCAAAGAAAGACTGCCACAGATCCCCGGCGTCCCTGTGGCGTGGCCGAGGTCGGGCAAATACCGCCTGACAATGCCGGTCAAGGCCGGCGACTTTTGCATGCTCGTTTTCTCGGAGTCGTCGATCGACGCGTACCAAGCGGGGCAGGGGCAGGAGGTCGACCCGGGCGCGTTCTACCGTTTCGACCTGACCGACGCCGTCGCGCTCATGGGATGGAACCCCGACGGGCAGAAGCTGGGCGAGACCGACTCGAGCGTGATCAGCGTCGGGCTTGAGGGCGGCTCGTTCGATTTCATCGCCCACGCACAAAAAACGTTCGACGAGATCACGGCTCTACGAGACGCCGTCGACTCGCTCGTGTCGACTTACAACGCACATAGCGTAAGCGTCAACGTCCCTGCGCTGGGTCTGGTCGCTCCGATGGGAGGGGGGCCCGTAACCGGATCGGCCACAGGGATATCGGTAGCCCCGGGCGATGCCTCGGCGCCGCCTTCGGTGAATTCCGTTGCAAACTCCGACGTGAAGGTTAGCTAGGTGGATATCGAGATCGACAGTTTCAACGATCTGGATCTCACGTCTGGTGATCTGCGGATCGTGAAAGCGGCCGACGCCGTCTCGCAGCACCTCCGGATCCGCCTTCGGTTCATTCGCGGCGAATGGTTCCTCGACCTTCGGATCGGTATCCCCTACTTCAGCGATATTCTGATCAAGGCCATCAACCTCATGAGCGTGCGCGGCATCTATGCCGAAGTAATCCGCAAAACCCCGGGCGTGATCTCGCTCGGCGACCTTGCGCTCGAATTTGATCGCAGCGCGCGGATCCTCGGCGTGCCATTCTCCGCATTGCTCGACGGCGAGGACACGCCGCGAGAATTCGACGAGGAGTTGATCCTGTGAGCTCATTTGGACTCGACGACGGCGTCGGCTTCCTTCAAAAGTTTGTCGACGATATATTGTCGGATATCGAGGACGCCGAAAAAGCGGCTTTCGGTACCGGGATCAATACGACTGCGACCTCGGTTTTCGGTCAACTCAACGGCGTGTTTGCCGGCGCCACGGCTGAAAACTGGGAGGTTCTCAACGAAGTCTACCAGTCGTTCAACCCCAACACGGCCACGGGCGCAGCGCTCGATCGCATCGCCGCCCTGACCGGAGTTGTTCGCCTGCCGGCGACACGCTCGTCGCTGCTGGCCGCCAATTCTGTACCGAACCCCGTGCACGTAACCGGCGACACCGGCGCAACCCTGCTCGCGGGTCGAGTCGTGAGCGTCGCCGCCTCGGGTGATCGGTTCGTGAGTCAGGCCGACGTGGTGCTCGCAGCCGCGATCGTATGGACACCGACGACTGCCTATGTCGTTGGGGACGTGCGCGAGAACGTCGGCAACATCTATATCGTGACAATCGCCGGCACTTCGGCAGGCGCCGGCGGCCCTAGCGGCGAGCTCGAGGTCATCGTCGACGGGTCGGTTACATGGCGGTTTGTCGGGAATGGCGACGCGTTCGCGACCGCCGACTTCCTCGCCGAGGCGTTCGGCCCCGTGCTGGCGCTGTCAAATACGATGACGATCGAAACCCCGATCACGGGATGGAGTTCGGCGAAAAACCTGCTCGACGCGCTCGTCGGCGTGAATCTCGAAACCGACGCAGCCCTGCGCAACCGGCGCAACAATAGCCTTCGGATCCAAGGCACGGCGACGCTCGAGGCTATCCGAGCTCGGCTGCTCGATGTCGAAGGGGTGACCGAAGCGATCGTGTTCGAGAACGATACGATCATAGTCGATTCTGAGGGGAGGCCGGCAAAGTCGATCGAATGTGTCGTCGAGGGCGGGACCGACGTCGACGTCGCTCAGGCAATCTTCGACAGCAAGGCCGCCGGGATCATTACGTTCGGCTTCCCCGGCGTGATCGTAACCGAGGTGATCACCGATTCAACCGGCGGGCTCCACACGATCAACTTTTCCCGACCCGACACGGTCGAGATATTCGTCGACATCACGCTCGACACCGATCCTCTGCTATATGAGGGCGACTCGGCCGTCGAGGCGAAGATCGTCGAGGTCGGGTCAACGCTCAATATCAGCGACGACGTGATCGCCGAGCGGATCAAATGTGCCGCGTTCGAGGTCGCCGGCGTGCTCGATGTCACGGCGTTTATAATCGACATCACGGCAATCCCGCCCGGCACCAATGAGGCCAACATCCCCATGGCGCTGCGCGACCAGGCGATCTTCGACTCGGCGCGGATCGACGTGTTCAGCTAGAGCCAATGGCCAACCTTCAATCAGGCGAGCGCTGGATCATACGGCGGGCGGCGAGCTCGGGGCCCGATCTGAGCGGCGTAGCTTACAGTGTCCTGCTAGATCTGTGGTCGCTGGCAGGGCCGGGGGCATTCTCGCTCGGCCAGATTCTCACAGTGACCGGCTCGTCGCTGATCGATTTGATCCCGGTGTTCAACGCTCAGACCCTGTCTGGATCAAAGCCGCTAAATGCCATCGCCGCAAACGCCGATGGTAGCGTGATCTGGGCGGTCGGCGACGACCAGCATTCATACCGTTCGGTCGACGGCTCGTCGTGGCCATTCGTGACAATCCCAAACGCCGGATCGGATGCTACATCGATCAGGTATGGTCTCGCGACCGGAGGAAACCTGTTCACCTGTGTTGGCCCCAATATTCTGGCCAAGGAAACGAGCTCGGGCGCCGGCACATGGACGCAACTTGACGCTTCGGTCACCGGACAGCAGGCGCTTACGGACGGCGGCCCTACCGAGCATTGGGTCTCTGTCGGCAACGATGGTGTCTCACGCTCGGACTCTCGCGAGTCGGCCGACGGCCTAACGTGGGCCGCTGTCAACCCCAGCACATTTATCACGAGCCAGATCCCCCGCGCGATCAGTCAAACGAACGCCGGCCTGTGGGTAGCTGTCCACGACACCGGGCTCGTTTCGACATCTCCGACAGGGGTCCACGGATCTTGGACTACCCAACTTGCCACGGTACCGGAAAACCTGCACGGCGTCGAACACCTCGTCGGCGTGCGCTGGGTCGCGGTCGGGGATGGCGGCGTGATCCTGCTCTCTACCGACAACGCGCAAACATGGAAGCAGGTCGGCGTCGGCGTCACGTCTGAGGATCTCCAGAGCGTAGCTTACGACGCCGCCAACGATCTGCTAGTGGCATGCGGGTCTAACGGGCTCGTGATCACGTCGCAAGCGACCGAGGTCGGCGAGCTCGACGATACTCCGGTCGCGCCCGAGCCCCTTGTTGCCAATCCGCGAATAGTGCAGGAAGCTATCGGCAGGCTGGCGGGGCAGTTCCGCAGCGGATCGGGCGAGCCGGAATGAACAAGATCGAATCCCTAGTCGCGGCGTACGTCGCTGAGATACAGGAGCTCGACGACGTCGCGCTCGACGTGTTCACAAACTTCACCCTCGACAACGCGACTGGCGCCAATCTTGACGTGTTCGGTGTGATCCTCGGACGCGGGCGTGCGGATGAAACCGACGAGGTCTATCGAACAATCCTGCGCGGTCAGATCCTGTCAAACCAGGGCGGCGGCACGGTCGAGAATATTCTCGAGGTGCTCCTGCTCTCGTTCGCTTTCGACGTGACTCTGTTCGAGGGGACGATCGCCGAATTCGAGGTCGACGTTTTGGAGTCGATCACGGTCGACCAAGCCCTGCTTATGGCGCAAACGGTCGGGCGCATCAAAGCCGGCGGGGTGAAGGGTAACCTAAAGTTTTTTCACGACGAGCCCGTTTTCGCGTATGACGGATTCGGAGGCGCCAAGTATGACGGCGGATTCCATTACGGGAGCTCAATCGATACCGGGAGCGTGATCTAAGATGGCACTAGTTAGACCCCCTGAATTTCTCCGGTGGAGCACCGACGAGTCGAACGACACCGAGCCGCTAGAGGCCAAGAAAGATACCGGCCTGACAGTCGACGAGGAGCCGAGCTCGGCCGAGGCAAATTTCCTGTGGCGTATCGCCGGAGAATTCCAGGAGTGGCTGCGCCAGCGTATGGACGATGGCCTGATCACCGAGGGCGGAGTCGAGGATTTCAAGATCCAGGCGCCCGACGCGGCGACTATCGGCGGGACTCTCACACTCAAGGGTGGCGACTCCGGCGACGCATCGTCGATCTCCGGCAGCGTGACGATCACTAGCGGCCTTCCTGGCGCGACCGGGCCATCGGGCAACATTACGATCACGACCGAGGACACGATCGACGGATCCGATCCGGGTGGCGTTACAATAAAGCCCGGCAAGCCCGGGATCGACAGCGCGAGCACGGGGTTTGCGTCCGTGAGTGGCGGCGACGCCACCGGTACGGATCGCAACGGCGGCGTGGTCGTGATCGAACCTGGCGACGGCACGGGCAACGGCGGCGGCAACGTTGTGTTGCGCGGCGTCACGTCTGGCCAGGGGGCTGGCGCCACCGTTCGCGGCCCGGCTAATTTCCTCGAGATCAACGGCCTTAAAAACAAGCTCGAGGCATCGCGACCGTTTCGCCTCACGCCACAGGCCGAACGTGCGTCCGCCTTCCAGGACGCCGGGGATCTGTATTGCGATTCCGGCCGCGTGGATCAACTGCGCGTGCTCACCCCTTTTGATTGGAGCTCGCTCGTCGGTCAGATCGTCAGTAGCCAGGGCAGCGTCGAGTCGAACTATTCCGCCGAGCAGGATCTCGACGGTGGTATTTTGACGATCCCGAGCGGCGAGATCTACGACGGAATGATCCTGCGAGTGGATGCGGTCGTGCGGATCGCCAATATTAGCGGCGTCTCCACGGCGTTTACGGATCTAAAAATGCTGATCGGTGGTCTGCTGATTTCTGATCTCCAGCCCGCGCTGCAGACCCTGCCGGGGGATCAGACCATGGCTAGACTGTTTGGGACAATCAGGTTTAGCGCTGGCGGCGCGAGTGCTTTTTTTGTCTCCGACATGCGCTCCGAGTCGTATAACGCGACGCTCGACGCAAACACGGTGGTGTCGGTCGGTGTGGTCGGGGAGCAGCGATTCCTGTATGGATTGGGAACATCTAAGGTCGACAATACCAGCGATGTTGATCTTGTGCTGCGCAACTTGTTTGGCGCCGCCGACGACGACTTTTCAACGCAGGTGCTCGCGTTCTCCGTATCTTTCGCCTAGGGGAATCCACCCATGGAATACGCAAACGAAATCTGGGTCATCGTCTGGGCCTTCACTGTCGACATCTTCAGGAGCCCAGCGAATTACGCGATCCTGGTTTCGGCTTGGTTCGCCGTCGAAGCCACCGGGCCCCTGTTCGCGTTCCTGGTGTCGCTCCCGAAGGTAAGTAAGGCCGCGCGGCTCAAACTCCACGCGATGCTAAACCGAGGGAAGCAGGTCGGCTCAACCCTTTGGTGTTTGATCTTCACTATGATCCCGTACGCGCAGCCCGAGCTCTGCGACGACGCGCGCCTCGCCGGCTGCCAGACCATCATGGATCGGATGGCCGTCGCCGTGGTGCTCGGTCTCGGTCTGTCGGTTAGCCATAGGCTCGTCGCCCCTCGATTGCGAAAGCTCCTCGGTCGCGACAAATTGCACGGGATCACCTGCTCGAATTGCCGCAAGCGGATCAATGTGGCGTCGCTCGAGGACGCCTGCCCTGAATGCGGCGAGGTTCCTCTTGAGGTAACGGCTCCAAAGTGAAGCGGGCCTGGACAGGGATAAAGAACCGAGCCTGGGCCCTCTTGCCCCTACTTTTGGCGGGCGTGGCTTTTTTGGCCTGGGTTGTACGTCTATCGTCGACGACCCCGCGGAGGGTGCTCGAGCTCGAGCGGCAAGCGATCGACGCCGGCGAAAAAGCAAAGATCCGCGAGGCGGAGGTCGGCCGCGACAAAGCCAACGCCGAGATCGATCATGAGTATAATACAGCCATCGCCAAGCTCGACGCCAAGCAAAGCGCAAAGGCGGATCGCCTGCGTCGTGATCCCGGCGCTCGTGTTCGCCTGCTTAACCGTCTATCCAGCAAGAGCGGCGGGTGAGGGCGAGGAGCAAAGTATTGTTGTGCTCGAGGCTGGCGACGTGGCGCCATTTGCCGGCGACCTTTACACGATTGCTCGTTCGATCCGCATGGCGCTCCGACTCGAGGGATTCGAGGAACGAGCCAAGCTCAAACTCGAGCGCGAGTATTCTGCTTTTGAGGTCGAGCTCAAATATCGCGATAGCGTCCAAGCGACCAAGCTCGAGGCCAAAGACAGCCGGATCGAGCTCCTCGAGCGCGAGCTCGGCGAAGCTCTCGCGTGGTATCGATCGCCCGTCTTCGTCACCCTCGTCGCAGTCGTTGCTACCCTCATCGCGTCGACCGCGGTCGGCTACACTTGGGCATATCTAGGACAGGTCCGCCAATGAGCGATTGCCCAAAGCCGGTTAAGATCCCGTTTGAGTGGACCGAGGGCAACACGCTTCCCGATGTCGGATTTGTGTTACCCGGGGGCCAAGCCGTTTCGGCATTCACGATCACTCTGCGTCTCGACCGCCCAGACGATACCGTTGTAGTAAAAACCGCGATCGATCTCGGCGGATCGCTTGGTAAATTCGTGTGGGCGGCTACCGACCTGATCGCCGGAGAAAACCAGCGAGCGCAGATGACGCTTGACGATGGATCGGGAGGGGTCCAAACGCTCGAAACGATGTTGATCGATGTGCGGGGCAAGGTCTGATGACTGACGAACGCGTCACGATCACGGTCGATGGCCAGACGATCACCATCGGCCCGGTGCTAGCCATCGGCGCCGGCGAAGCGAACACCGGCGCGAACGTAGGCGTCGGTGCCGGCGTCTTCCGTGACAAAACCGGTGTGGCCCTTAATTTGCGTACCATCCGTGGCGTTGGGGGCATCGTAACGACTGTCAATGGAGATCAGGTTGATGTCGACGGCTCAGCATTGGCCGGCACACGATCGGCCTTCTACCCCGCGAATTTCGATGCCAATCTCGGGGACATGCTCTCTCTCAGGATCGGATCGGCGGGGAGTGGGCGTTTCAACTTCCAAACCCCCGCCGACTTTGCCAACCTGACCTCTCTCGCCCTGATCGGCCAGCCGTCTGGCACGAATGCTACAGCAGATATTGATCTGGGTTCCGATTACGGTGCCCTAGGTGAAGCCTCGAGCAACCACAGCGAGACCGACACCGCGATCACGTTCGATCTCACGTCTGGCCAGCTGGAAGCCCTGGACATCTCCAATGTGTTCAGCTCGCTTGCCGCAGGAGACTTCGCCGGCATAACCGTTCAACACCAGACAATCGGATTCGATATGGATTATCTGGGGATTTTGCTAACCTACGCTCAGGCATGAACCAGTCCCTGTATACACGCTCTCTCTGAATGGCAGAATCACTCACATTTACGCGTGTCGCTGGCGACGAGGGCCCGCCATTCACCGTCACGGATAACGGATTTGAAACTACAGGTTGGGCGATCACTCTACGCGCAACGAAAGAGGGCGGCGCCCAATACACTCTGGCGGCGGTGATCGATGATGTCGGAGACGTTGGCGCGGGGACACCGGCACAATATCACTTTGATTTCGGCGTCGGTGATCTTGAGAAAGGCGATCAGAAATTCGATCTCCATTTTGTTAATCCATCGTCTGACGATTTCAGCATACCGGATGATTTCAAAATGACCTTACGGGTGCGTGCCGCGTGAGCGATCTGGTTATCGACAGACCCTCTGGCCTGGTCAATGGGGCGCCTTTTGTTGTCGTGGGAACCAAGGCTGTCCTGCTCCCCGCCGATACAACCGGAATCTTTGACGGAGATCCGAACGATGCGGCGGCCCCAATCGAAATTACGGGTGCGGCGGACGGTCTCCTCTACTTGAACACCGCGAACGAGCTCTACCAGAAACAGGGCACTACATGGGCGCTTCTCTCGCGGCCTGGAGACACGACGAAGGAAGCCTTCACCGTCGCGATGGCGGCCGCCGGTACGACGCCGCCGCCTGGCGTGGTGATCAATAACCAGGCCATCTCGACTGCCCTTGGGCCGTTCAACGACATCGCGGCCCTGCACACTGGGCGCAACTTTCCCGACGTCATCAAGCACGTCATCACGGTCACCTTCCCGGATGGAGTCACTAGCCTCGCCTCGCTGGGCGACTTCGCCAGGTACAACATCGAAGTCACCGCACAGGGCTCGATCAATCCGCCCACCGGCTACTTCGATTACAAGAGCGCGTCTGGTCTCGTGCGCGTGGGCGGAACCACGACGTATGCCGTCACATCCAGCGACGGCAACGGCAACGTCACCTTCACCGGTGATCCCGGCTTCGCCGCAGACGCACGGCGCGGCGAAGTCATGAACGTCGACAGCGGACCCCAGGCCGGCGCGACCCACATGGTGAGGACGCATGCGACCACGGCCTTCCAAGTCACCGGAGGCTTCAGCCCCGTGCTCGGCGCCACCGACGTCGTGGAATTTCTCGAGCCGGCCGCGACTCTCGAACTCAGCATCTCCACTCCTACCATCAAGGCCGAGATGGTGCCGCGCCGTTACCCGATCTTGCGGCTGAACGGGATCAAGCTCACCTCGACTGAGCCGAATGCCATCTTCCGGATCACCGGATCAACCGTCCAGTTCCTGGGAGGCGCTCAGATTCTTCTCTCTGTAGGCGTGGTGGGCGGCAATCTCCTCATCGATGACTGCGTGGTCGTCCCAGGAAACACCTTCGATGGAATCACAATCAACTCTGGCTTGGTCCGTGGCACAGGCGGTGGCTCTCCTCCTTTGATCTATCAGGGAGGCACGCCCGCCGGCACTTCGGGAGTCCGCATAATCGGCCCCTCGGGAGGGGACGGCGGTCTGGGACAAGGCGGCTCCCTCTTCACCCTCGGCGCATGGTGCCTCGATGATTTTGAAACCTCTGCGGTCGTTCTGGTCCAAGATGGCGCCCTCTTCACACCGACATCCTTTGGCGGCGCCTACCCTCGCCACAACGCCACGGCTCCTGTGGCCGTTCGGATTGAAAACGGAGGCTACATGGCGGTCGACAATGTTGGCGCCCTCGACACCGACGGGCAGTTTGAGGGCTCCAGCGACTCGGTCTCTCTTGACGGCACCGAGCTTTCGTGGACCACCATCGACGCTGACACGGATAGCTCTGCGATAAGCCAACTCGGCAGCCGCGTGATCGAGCAAAGGTCGAGTTTCTAATGGCTATCTTATTAGGCTCACAGCGTCGGTTTCCGGGCCAGGTGCTTGTTGAGGGTGGCTTGAGCTCTCCGGGCGCTGGTACGGATAGCGAACGACTGGGCCTGGGGGCTCTGGCGGATGGGCTGCGCTCCACTGCGGTCGGAAACAACTCGACAGCGGGCGGGCTGGAGTCTTTTGCCGGTGGCTTCGGGGCTGATGCTGCGGCTGCTCGTTCGGTCGCCATCGTCCCCAACGCACCGATACCCTCCGGCGCTTTCGACGCTATCGCCATTAGGGGCTCGGTGTTGAATCCGAACGATATAGCAATCGGTGGTTTTTCGGCCTCTGCAGGCGGTAGCGTGGCGGTTGGAGCGTCGGCATTGGCGGGTGCCGAAGGGGCCGCAGTGGGAGTCGGATCTCAGTCGGGAGCATTCGGAGCAGTGTTCACCGCTGCTTATGGCAACCGTGCAAAAGCGAATAATACCAACACCGTGGCGCTAGGGCCGTTTGCCGAGACGGGGGGTACGCAGTCGATTGTCGGAGGCGCGTTTGCCGATTCACGTCAGGACGGGGCAGTATACGGATACCTGGCCCAGGGTCTAGGCGTGCGGTCGTCCCTGCTGGGCTCGTTCACCGCAGACAACGGCTTTGCTGATGCGGCGATTCTCGGATCAAGCGCTGCTGTCAATGCCGCAAGCGCGACGGCCTTGGGCAAAGAAGCCACCGTCGCGGCAACTCACACCGGATCCGTAGCGATCGCTTTTCGGTCGCTCACAACTGCAGCTCAACGCACGACGATAGGTCGCGTAGGTGGTTTGTCGACCGAGCTTCAGCAACTACAGGTGAGCAACGGCTTCGCGGCCTTCGGCATTGCCCCGCCCGCATCGCAACCCGCAAAGATCACGGACCCCACGGACTTGGCGTCAGCGTTGACCGCTATCGCCGCAATTATCGACGTGCTAGAAGGCGCGGGCCTTAGCGCCGCCGCATAGGAGAACCTCATGCCCAACAAAAACGTTGAAGTCACCGAGTCAGTCCACAACGATGTCCAGATGATCGTGATCAGCTATCGATCGGGATCCGTCGTGGAGATGCAGGTGGGGGCCAAGGTTCGCATGACCGGCACAGGCAAGGACATGATGGGCCAAGGAACTCAGCACACCTCTAAAATAGATGGGGACGACCTCGCTCCACAGCTCAAAACGGATCTCGACGCACTGCTGCCCCACGCACTGGCTATGATTGTGGCGGAGCACTTCGCCTGATCGTACAAACGTCATGCATCTCTCTCCGCACTTCACGCTGTCCGAGCTCACGCGCACGTCGCACCTCAACCTGTTCGAGTCTGCTCTCGATCGCCCCTGCGCTGACATCGCCGCGAAATACGGACCCTGGCCCGACTGACGATGGCTTCGGACCTGAACATCGAATACGTGGCGTCGCCCAACCGTAGCAGCCGGAGGGGTCTAGCCGTCACTGGCACCGTCATCCACTACACGGCCGACGGGCCCGAGTGGAACCCCGTTCGGTGGCTTTGCATGCCCGAGGCGCGAGCCAGCGCCCACTTTGTGATCGAGCGAGACGGCGACGTTTTCCAGCTCGTGAATCTGTCGAAGAAAGCCTGGCACGCCGGGCATTCCCGCTGGATCTACGACGGGGATGAGCGCAGCGACGTGTCGGCCTATACGATCGGCATCGAGCTCGCGAACGCCGGCCTTTTGGTTCGGGATGGTGATTCTTTCTTCTGGGAGCAGGGCCGTGGCCTCCGCCCATACCGAGGCCTCGATCCTGTCTACGGCCTGATCGAGTATCCCAACGGGACGCGCGTCGATGGCTGGTGGGAGCCATACCCCGATGAGCAGATGCGTGCGCTGGAACTCTTGCTGAGGCACATCGCCGCCAAGGGCTACGAGGAGGCCGCGGCCAACCTCGTGGGGCACGAGGAGATCTCTGGCGCCCATATCCGCAACTCGCGATTCAAGATGGACCCGGGGCCGGCATTCCCCTGGGCGCGTTTCAACCGCGGTCCGCGTGCCGTCGAATGCGTCGTCGGCAAGGGCGCTCCGGCGTGAGCGAAAAACCCAAGACGACTCGACCCAACGGGACCGCAACTATCGCTCTGAAATGGATCGCCGGGGTGGCGGGGTCGCTGCTCGTGATCATTCTGGTAGCCGCCGCTACGGCCATAAGCTCACAGGGAACGCGCCTGGCTGTGGTCGAATCGGAGGCCGACGGCCGCGACAAAACGCTCGCTCGAATCGAGAAGCTATTGATCGAAGTCGACAAAAAGGTCGACGCGCTCAAATAAGCCGGAGCTGTTTCCCGTGGGCGCGTAACGCATCCCGCAGGCGTCGATTCTCCTGCTCGAGCAGGGCGTTCTTCTCGCGGAGCTCGCTGTTGCGCTCTTTGAGATAGTTGATCTCGCTCTGGTGCTGACGGTCGAGAAAGTCGCGGCGCTTACTTTTCGCAGGGCGCGCGGCGTTCGGGTCGGGCGGCCGTAGGCGGTATTCGTAGAGCGCCCCGCTCTTGCCGCGCTGGCGCCGGTCGACCTGCCACTTTCCAAACCGGGGCTTGCGAAGGTGGCGGAGTTGAGCGCTGATCGAGGTGATCGGGTCGTCGATGGCGTCTGCGATCTCTGCGAGCGTTTGCCACTCCCCGCCGCGCATGAATCCGCGCACCCGGGCGAGCTGCGTTGACAGGCGGTCGTTGTCGCGACCGTGGACGTATTCCGGGCCGTCGAAGTGCGGACGCTCGGGGGATGTGCTCACGCTGCACCCCCGAATAGGTTTTGCTGGCCCTTGGGGTCATGAGTCCCAAGGCCCCGGAGACGATCGCTGGCTTTGGTGAATCGTTCGCCGTCGAGCTCGGCGCCAATGCTGCGGCGCCCCTCCATGCGGGCGGCGAGGAGCGACGTGCCCCCGCCCGCGAACGGGTCGACAATGAGATCGCCCGCGATGGTGTAATTGCAGATGAGTCGTCTCATGAGATCAAGCGGCTTGCCGCCCGTGACGATGTAGTTTCCCGACTGGGCATTCTGTTGTGCGCTGATGTAGTGACCGGGCCTCGATCCGCGCCTGGGTTTTGGGAGCGTCCCCTTTGGCCTTGCTATGGTGATGTGTTCGCACGAGCTCGCGGGCCCCTCCGCCGCGAACCTGGGCGGGGCGTTGGTCTTCACCCAGATTACCGGCGCAAAGGTCTTCCATCCTAGATCATCGAGATCGTCGCGTAGCCACGCGGCCCCGCTGTGATCATTGAAGATCACCAACCACCAGCGCGCTATTCGGGTCGCCCATTCGCAGAGCTCGCGGGCCCCTTCGCGGGTAAGCGCGTCGTAGGGGATATTGTAGGTGCGCTCCGATTCCTTGAGCCAGCGACGCTTGCCTGTGCGGGGGTCAGGCTTCGCCACGCTGCCAGACACAAACCCGTGCTTCACCCGCGAGGTGTAGGGCGGGTCCGTGATGACCGCATCGCATTCTTCGACGTTGGCCAGCACCTCTCGCCAGTCGCCTTGCCTGAGGT
>SDBV01005819.1_pt1 | contig 17284 bp, 14 predicted proteins | sample 2277081 | NCBI WGS metagenome assembly SDBV01 (sample SAMN10402039, study PRJNA504765) | marine sediment metagenome | isolation source: marine sediment core GS10_PC15, 223 cmbsf | place: Arctic Ocean: Southern Knipovich Ridge | collected 2010 | reverse complement strand
GACGGAAGTACGGTTAAAAAAAATTAAACACGGAGCGGCAGATAGGGCAGACGCATAAAGTGTGGCGGCCTTCGTGAAACTTTCGTGGAAAGTGAATTGCTCGGCCATATCAAAGGCGCCTTCACCGGTGCTGCCGGCGACAGAAAGGGACTGTTCGAGGGCGCCGACAAGGGGACATTATTTTTCGACGAAATTGGCGATATGCCCTTGAATATGCAGGTCAAACTTCTGCGTGTCCTTGAGGACGGCATCGTTGTGCCCGTAGGCTCGACCAAACCAATTGTGGTTGATGTCCGCGTAATCAGCGCAACAAACCATGACCTGGCAAAACTCGTAGAAGAAAAGAAATTCCGCCAGGACCTGTACTTTAGAATCAAAGGTGTCAGTGTCTCTGTCCCTGCCCTGCGCGATAGAGGCCAGGACATGCCGATTCTTACAGAGTTCTTTCTTAACGAAGCCGCCGCGGAAATTGGCTCCAAAGTTACAGGCATAACAAAAGCCGCCCAGGCAATCCTTGCAAACCACGACTGGCCCGGCAACATCCGCCAGTTGCGGAATTGCATCAGGACAATGGTCGTAATGTGCGACGCCGACGAACTTGACGTAGCCGACATTCCACCGGATATTCGTCAGGTTCGCCAGTTAACAGCCGGTGACCGCCCGGAAGGCGGCCTCGGCGGTGTCTCGCTAAATGAACTGGAAAAACAGGCCATCATTGACACGTTGAACAGAACCGGCAACAACCGCGAAAAGGCCGCAAAAATCCTCGGCATCGGCGAAAGAACACTCTACCGAAAAATCAAAGAATACGACCTGTAAATGATAATGCACAGCATGCCTTACGGAATTGATTATTACTTCCTTACCTCTTACTTCTTGCTTCTTTTTCTCTGCAGCCATTGGGGCAGTTGCTCACGGGTTACTTTTTCCCATAAACCCTTCTTTTGACTGCGTGCAATTGTTTCCAACTGCTGGTATTTGTAATAAAAATTGTGACGAAATCTTAAATCCGCATAAGCAAAGCCTTCGGCCAATAAAACCTCATTCAGGAACTCCCCGTCCGGCAACTGCACATAAGCTAACAGCCTGCCATACTTCCCCCTGGTGCTTTTAGAATCCAGATACAGCCTCACCTGCTTCCCAAGCGCCAGTTTCGTTGTAACCTCCGTAGCTTCCGGCCCGAAATACATAACCTCCGCCCCCGGTTTTTTTGTCTCCGGTGTATCCACTCCCCAAAGCCTTATCCTTGTATGGCCGAACTTGCCATCGGGGGCATCGATGTCGATAGTGTCACCATCAACGACGTTTGTAACGAGGAAGGTTTTTTCGTGATACTTTTCAAGGTCGCCGGCTTTGACCTGTTCGTCAGATTTGGGTTCAGACTGGCCTTTGTTTCTGACAGTGCTTTGGTCGAGCCGGACAAGTATAATCGCCGCCAAAACGCACACAGCAATTATGCCGTTTCGCCGGCGCCTGCTCATCGCAAAAGTTATTTTCTTCTTTTTAGACGACACAGATATCAGTTTTTTCGTTTCTCAGGCGGTTTGTCCAAATCGAATGCCCCGCATACGGTCTTAAGTGCCTCTTCTGCCTGGCCCTTATCCACGATACAGCTGATACGAATTTCACTGGTGGTAATTGAATCGATATTGATTTGTGCCTTGGCCAGTGCGCTGAACATTTTATCCGCCACACCATAATGAGTTCTCATCCCCACGCCCACCACAGAAATCTCCGCAATGTCTTCGCGAACAAAGATGTCATCGAAATCCACATCGCTTTTGATTCCCTCAACAGCTTCTTTAGCGGCGGCCAGTTCGCTGATCGAGGTCGTGAACGACAGGTTCGCCTTCTCGGGGCTGATTTCTGTTTGAATGATGTCGTTGACAACTACCTTTGCTTTTGCAAGATGTGAAAAGATCTTAGCGGCGTTGCCGGGTTTGTTATCCACGCCGATAAGACCGATTTTTGCCATATCTTTTTGGATTGTCGCCCCTGAAACTACTACATCTTCCATTTGTGGTACCTCATGAGTAATTATTGTTCCTTCGATTTCTTCGCTACTGCTTCTTACGTGAATTTTAATATTATATTTTTTGCCGAACTCGATGGCCCTGCCGTGCATAACGCCGGCCCCGAGACTTGCCAGTTCAAGCATCTCGTCATAACTGATTTGCTTCATCTTCGCCGCGTTTGTAAATATTCGCGGGTCGGTCGTATAAATTCCGTCGACGTCGGTATAAATTTCGCATTCATCGGCTCCAAGCACCGCCGCCAGCGCCAGGGCGCTTGTATCAGAGCCCCCTCTGCCGAGCGTGGTTATGTTTTCGTTTTCATCTATACCCTGAAAGCCCGCAACCAGAACCACCTTGCCATCATCAAGCTGCTTATGAATTCGCCTGACTTCGATGCTCTTGATTCGTGCCTGTGTATGAGCACTGTCGGTAATCATCCGTATCTGGCTGCCGGTAAAGCTGATGGCGGCGTAGCCTGCCGCCTCAAGCGCCATCGCGAAAAGCGCCACGGTCTGCTGCTCGCCGGTACTCATCAATTGGTCCATCTCGCGTTTGGACGGATTGGGATTAAGCTCCAGGGCATCAGCGATGAGGTGGTCGGTCTGCTTTCCGCGGGCAGATGCCACCACCACCACCTGAGAACCGTTGTCGACCGCTTTTATTACCCGCGAAGCCGCCAGTCGAATCTTCTCGGCGTTAGCAACACTGGTCCCTCCGAATTTTTGTACAACTATCGCCATCTTTCCTAACTTTCGTTTAATCCCTTATTATATAATAACTCACACTAATTGCCGACGAAGTCGGCATCCACTCACTAACGACTATTCGCTAAATACTATTCACTCTCAAACTGACCGTTTCTTCGAAACGGTCAGTTTGAGTAACTTAACTTTTTAAGAAATACTCCATCAATTCGAAACCGTTTTCTATCCTAAGCCCTGATTTGGCGGCGTTGGCTTCGGTGAAAGTTGTATTCAAAACTCCGCTGACATCGTCCCCTGCCATAGCAAACGGAACCGGTTCAGGGCTATGGGCGCCGCTGTGAATTGGCGTCGGATGGTCCGGTGCCACAAGTATCCGCCAATTGTCATAACACTGTATCGCTTCGTATACCGGCCCGACAATATGCTTATCAATCAGCTCGACCGCCTTTTTCTTGACCTTGGCGTCACCGCTATGCCCAGCTTCGTCAGGCGCTTCTATGTGCACAAAAACGATATCGTATTTATCAAGTGCTTCGATTGCCGCTTCCGCTTTGCCCTGATAATTCGTATCGACAAAGCCGGTAGCGCCAGGCACTTCGATTAAGTCAAAACCGATTAGCTTGGCCAGTCCTTTGGCCAAATCAACTGCTGTAATAACTGCACCTTTTAAGCCGAAGCGCTTTTCAAAGCTTTCCATCCGGGCTTTCGTGCCCTGGCCCCACAGCCAGATTGAACTTACCTGGTTTTCTCCAAGGTCTTTCCTGACCCTGTTAATATCGTGATTGACAAAAAGCTGCTGTGAACGTGCCATCAAATCGATAAGAGTCTGGGCCCCTTTGCCGCGAGGCAGAATCTTCTCTATGTCGGTCCCGATATAATCGTGCGGCGGACAGGTCTGAACCTCAAATTCCATCCCTCTGAAAACCAGCAGATTCCTGTAACTTACACCCGAATAAAAACTGATCTGGTCACTGCCAAATTGCTCATCGAGGTCTTTTATCAGTTTGCCTGCTTCTTTAGTGGAGATATGCCCCGCGCTGTGGTCGACCATTTTCCCATCGGCTATAGTAACCAGGTTGCACCTGAATACCCAGTCACCGGCATCGGTTTCAATGTCACGCGCCACCGCTTCGATTGGCGCACGCCCGGTATAATACTGCTGCGGGTCGTACCCAAGCAGACTCATCTGCGCAACGTCACTACCCGGCTCCATCCCCGCAGGAATCGTTCGCACGATACCCTGGCGACCCTGGCGGCTGATTGCGTCCATATTGGGTATCTCTGCGGCCTCGAGTATGGTTTTATTGCCAAACTCTTCGAGCGGTTCGTCCGCTGCGCCATCCGGAATTATTATCACATACTTGGTCACTGGTCGCTATCCTCCGGAATATCTACGATTCTTATACACACCGGCTTATTGCAGACCGTATCGAGCTTGTCAAGGTCCTCCAGTGCCGCGGTCGTTTTACTTTGCTTGGTCGGGTGAGTCGCTATGACCACCGGCACGGTATTGCCCGGCCCGTATCCTTCGTGCTGCAGAATACCGGATATACTAATGGCGTTGTCAGCAAGAATCTTGCCAATCTGAGCGAAAACGCCCGGCTGGTCTTCGGCCATCAGCCGGATATAAAATCTGCTCACAGAATCACCAATCTTTTCAATTACACCTGCCGCTTCACTGTTTGGCTTCAGATTCAGGCTGCGAAAAGTAGTAGCGCTATTACCCAACGCCACATCGATAATGTCAGCCACAACGGCGCTTGCCGTCGGCATCATCCCCGCGCCTCTGCCGTAATACATCACGTTGCCGACAGCGCTGCCGAATATATTGATTGCGTTAAACGAGCCGTTAACATTGGCAAGCGGGTCGTCCTTGGAAATAAACGCCGGATGCACTCGAAGCGAAATCCTGCCGTCCTGATTCTTTTCTCCGATTGCCAGCAGTTTCAGGCAGTAACCCATCTCCCCGCCGTATCTAATATCGTCCTTTGAAATTCCCTCGATGCCCTCAACATAGATATCCTCAAGGCCGATTTCATATCCGAACGCGATAGACGCTAAAATCGCCAGCTTATGCGCGCAGTCTCGGCCGTTAATATCCAGCGACGGGTCCGCTTCTGCAAAGCCAAGCTTCTGTGCCTGGGCCAGCGCCTCGGCAAAGTCCTCGCCCTTGTTGCTCATGTTCGAAAGAATATAATTACAGGTGCCGTTAACAATGCCGTATATAGCGGTAATGTCATTCGCCGCCAATCCGGTTCGCAGACCGGAGATTATAGGTATCCCGCCTGCGCAACTGGCTTCGAACGCGATGCACTTGTTATTTTCGTGTGCCGCTTTGTAAAGTTCGCTGCCGTGCTCCGCCAATAACGCTTTATTGGCCGTAACGACATCCTTACCAGCCGCTAACATCTTAAGCTGAATATCTTTTGCCGCACCGGTACCACCTGCCAACTCGACGGCGATAGTGATACTGTCATCATCCAGGAGTTTGTTCAAATCACTGGTTAGAATCCCAGCCGGCAGCTTCACCGCCCGCTCGGTCTCGGTATCGATATCGACCACACAGCCAAGTTCCAGCCGAATACCGGTCTTGGCTGCTATCGCGCCAGCCTGCTCTAATATCAGCTTGACCACACCACAGCCGACCGTACCGAAACCAACCAGTCCGACTTTAACAACCTTTTCACTCATATTACTACACCTTAATATTCCGCGACTTACAGTCCCTTAGTATATGATTGCAAAGACATTAAGTCAATAAAACACGCCGGATAAATGTTATTAGCAAACTGACCGATTTGCGTTATAAATTTCGTTTAACTTATTGTTATAGAAAAAGTTAAATCAATTACCGACAAAGTCGGCTTCCACTCACTAACGACTATCGACTCTCAAACTGACCCGTTTCGAAGAAACAGTCAGTTTGAGTAAATCACTTTTCCGCAAAAGTTTATACTTTTACCGCCTTATAGTCAATACCCAATTCTCCTTTCCCTCCCGACGCTGGCGCGCTATAATATCGACCAGCGAAGAAGCGGCCTCTGTGTTTTGAAAACCAGTCTGTCACATAGCAACTTTTCCAGGAAAGGGGATATGTAAAATGAGAAAGTTATTTGTAATAATAGTGATATTGTCTTCAGTGGTTTGCGCCTCAGCAGGCCGGGAACCTACACACAGATTCGAAAAAGTTGTTAACCCAATGGTAACCGCCATCAATGAAGCTGATTATCCCGCAGTCCAGACTGATTTCGGCCAGATAATGCTGGACTTTTTTCCTTTGGAAAAATCCAAACCTTTCTTTATCAATCTGACAGATCTTTACGGCAAAATTGAAAAACTGGGTTCGCCAAAATACACCCCGCCCAACCAGGCCGTTTTTCCAGCCCACTGTGAACGCGGCATTTTAGATATAAAGATTGTGCTTGATAATGAGGACAAGATTATCGGATTGTGGTTCCTGCCGCATACCGAAGATATACCAGCCCCGAAAAAAAATCAGACAAAGCTGTCTCTGCCTTTCAAAGGCGATTGGCTGGTTGTCTGGGGCGGCGATACCAAAGAACTCAATCAACATCACGATACCCCCAACCAGAGATTTGCTTTTGATTTTGTTGTTGCAGACCAAACCGGCAAAACGCATAAGGGCGATGGCGCAACCAACCAGGATTATTATGCTTTCGGCAAAGAATTATTAGCTCCTGCCGACGGTGTTGTAACCGATGTCATCGATGGCGTCAGAGACAACGTGCCCGGCTCGATGAATCCGTATTCAGCCTTGGGCAACGCCGTCTTTATTCAGCATCGTGAGCATGAAGTCTCGGTCCTGGCTCATTTGAAGCTCGGCAGTATAAAAGTAAAGGCCGGCGACAAGGTAACAAAAGGCCGCCTGATTGGTCTTTGCGGAAATTCAGGCAACTCTTCAGAGCCGCACCTGCACTATCACCTTCAAAATACACCGGTAATCCAGGATGGCACCGGCATCAAATGCTATTTCCAGAAAGTAAAGGTGACAGACAACGGCAAAACAGAAGTCCAGCCGAATTATTCCCCAACAAAAGGCTGGACCATCTGTGCCCAATAAATATTGATTAATGATTATGTATCGAATTTTGCTCTCTGGAAATGAGAGGCGGGCAGGCCTTTGGCCTGAGAGAGTAGAACGTTGAGCCTTCGGCTCAAAGAAAGTAGAAAGTAGAGCAGTTGACAGTAGAGCAGGGAATTTAGAATTGAGAATTTAGAATGTAGAATTCAGAAAAATCAATCATAGGCGCAGGTTTTGGGGGAAATTCGGGTTGAATTTTGGGGGTGAACGTTGTTTTTCGGCAGTAATCGGCAATTTGTGTCGATCATATGCGCAAGTGTTAAAATGGGTAAGGCGAAAATCGTGACTTTTAGCGATAAATTTGTAAGTTTTAGCGGGTTTTTGTGAGGAAATCGGGAGAAATTCGGTGTTTTTGGAAGTTTTTAAAATGCGAACTTGCGCGAATGATGCGAAATCGGGGTTTATGGGGGTGAAAAGCGGGGTCAGGAAAAAACGTTGGCACATATTGCCTAAATTAACATATTGGTCGTCTGAGACATAAGACTTTTTCCCGGAATTTACCGCAACAGTACCCCTTCGGCAAGGGCTTCGACTGAGCTCAGCCGAATGTCCTCAGGGTAAACTCACCGCTAAAATATTGTTGATTTTAAGGATGACAACTGCTGCCATAGTATATAAGCATATGCATATATACTTATGTAATACAGTAACGTCATGAATTTTTAAGTTAGTGGTTTAATATCATATTTGACTATTGTGTTGAGTTGGCACGAAGAAAGGAGATAGTCGTCCTCGGGACTCTTCCGTAAGGCGCCCCTGAGTGGGCTGACGGATAGCAGTTGACAGTTGACGGAGGGCAGGGGAGCGAAGAAATTTAGAATTGAGAGTTTTTTCCGGGATTTACCGCAACAGTACCGACTCCGACGATCTTTTTTTGATGCCCATTCTCGTTGGAACTGTTGCTGGATTAATCTTGATGGCAAGTGTGAGGTTGGACTTTGTAATGGCCAGCTATTGATGCCGTAGGTCGCGATGAGAAACCTACAGTATTACGCAGGCACGGAGTATAAAAAGTAAATAAGTATCGAACCGCAGGCAGCAATAGCGTTGAGCGAAAAGCAACCACAGGGAATTTAGAATTGAGGGTTTTTCCCGGAATTTACCGCAGCAGTACCGACTCCGACGAGCTTTTTTGGATGCCCATTCTCGTCGGAACTGCTGCTGGATTAAGCTTGATGCAGGGGTTTATGGGAATAAAAAGCAACCACAGGTTTCACAGCTGAATATTCTAAAGGTGGCGTGATATTGAACAGCGACAGATCCAATTCAACATCATAGGCGATATCGCTTAGCTTAGCGGTCTTCGTGCCCACGGTTTGTTCAATTTGGATAGGCAGTTTGGTTTCAACATCGGCACAAAGCCTGTCTTGTAATTCCACAAAATCATTGACGCCCTCCTCGATTTTTGGTACAGAGTTAGCCGAATCTGCCTGACTGCCCATGTTCTCGTAAAAGCGAGGGGCAGCTGGATTGTTATGGTCTCTTTTTTGGGAGAGGAACTATGAAAAAAAGGAATGTTTTTTGTTCTACGAGCTTATTGCTGCTCGTGCTGGTATCGGTAGTTTGCCTGTCCGGTCTGGCTTTAGCAGCCCAGGACAAGCAGAAAAAAACCGCCTCCGGGTCCTGCGGTGACGGCAAGCTGCGCATCATTGCATTCGGCGCCCATCCCGACGATGCTGAAATCGGCGCCGGCGGCGTGGCGATAAAGTGGGCTGCGAAGGGTCATCACGTCAAATTCGTCTCGACGACGCACGGCTGTGTCGGCCACTGGAAGATAGGCGGCGGAGAACTGGCTAAGCGGCGAGCAGCAGAGGTCCGCCATGCAGCAAAAATCTTAGGCATTGATGAAACAGAAGTATTGGATAATCACGACGGCGAGCTTGTGCCGAGCCTGGAAAACCGCAAGGAGCTCGTGCAGCTCATTCGACAATGGAAAGCGGACATTGTAATGTCGCATCGGCCGAACGACTATCATTCCGACCATCGCTATACGGGCGTCCTCGTGCAGGACACCGCCTTTCTGGCTGCAATTCCGTTTCAGTACACCAGTTCCAATGCACCGCCCATAGCCAGGAACCCTGTCATTCTGTTTTACGAAGACCGCTTTTTAAAGCCCTATCCCTTCCAGGCGGACGTGGTCGTTGCCATCGATGATGTCATTGAAAAGAAGCTGGAGGCCCTTTCTATTATCGACTCGCAGTTTGTCGAGGGAGGCTGCTGTGCGCCCAAGGAGGGTTTGATAAGGGCAATGATACCGAAAGACCAGGCGGAGCTGGAAGCCCGACGTGCTGAAGTTCGTACCTACTTTGCCCAGCGTTTTGAGCCTGTCGCCAATAAGTACCGGGACAAACTCATCGAGCTTTATGGCGAAGAGAAAGGCAAAAAGGTGCGCTATGCCGAAGCGTTCGAGCTGTGTGAATACGGCCGTCAGCCTTCAGCCGAAGAACTCAAACAGCTTTTTCCGTTCTTCGAACGCTAAGGTCTGACTCTAACTAAATACGCAAACACCAGGGGACCCAATACTTCTTTGAATCGCGCGTTTCTCATCCTCAACGAATTCGAACGGGTCTATTAGAATGTCATTCCTGCGAAGGCAGGAATCTATTAAAACGTCATTGCGAGGAACGAAGTGACGCGGCAATCTAAAATAAAACTTGCAACTTTGTCGTAAAAGAATAAAATCTGCGTAGTCGCCCCATAGGCTTGCCGAAGAGTGGGAAAAGAGAAAATAGAATCGTTTGGTTTAATATGATTACGGGGAAATATTATGAATTCGTTTATACCTATTGGTTCTCTAAAGCGTGATGAAATTTACAGTTTCATTGGAGGCTTTTTCGTCGCAGCGTTATGGCAGATATATTTTATAAATTTATCTAGCGATACAAGTATATCTAGTATTAATCTTATCGCAAATCCAATTTTTTTTGTCTATTGGTTATCTTTTACAGCATTGCTCTTTACAATTCAATCATTCATCATTTTTATTGCTATTTGCACAATTAAGTATTGGCTTAAAAATAAAAGTCAAATAGAAAGAAAAAAAATATTAAACTTACAAGATCCTGTTGAAGATTTCATAGCCATAGAGTTTGTCAATGAAATAAAACTCGCAGCTCATCTTGTTGGAATTATACTAACTTCGGTGCCCTTGTCATTGTTTCCCTTGTATAAACTTTTAAGCTCCTTTGCAGTACAAAAGATACCTTGTTTAATAGTAGTACTAATTGTATTGGCCTACATATGGTTATTATTCCTGTTTATTAAACTCTTAAAAATGTTTACCGTGATTCATCTTTTGAAAGTCGATGGTTCGTTAGAGATAATCGACCTAAATACATTTGCCCAAAAAAGGGCCGAATACATAGCTGAGGTTTTAAACAAACAAAGCAAGCAAAAGCTTCAAAATTATTTAGAACAACAAAAACATAGTGAATGAGATTGGGCGAGTCCGCCACAGGCGGATAAATATTGAAGAAGCAACGGGAACTTCTTATACAGAAAGAAACAGTCTGCCTTTCCCGTTTTATACAGACTGTATAATCATTGTTAGGTTACCCGAAAGCGATTTACGCGTTATACTCATTTAATATGAATCCTCAATGCATATCGCAAAAATTGAAAGAGTTATTGCCTATGCATCCACCAAAAAGGTACGAGCCAATTGGTGTTTGCATTTATTGTGGAAATACAAGTAATTTAAGTGATGAGCACATTATCCCCTTTGGGCTAGGCGGCCGAATGGAGCTCCCAAAATCAAGTTGTAAGTTATGTTCTGACAAAACTAGTCTTTTTGAAATGACTTGCTTACGCACTATGTACGGCCCACTACGTCAATTATACGCCCTACCAAGTCGTAGGAAGAAAAAACAACCCAAAAAGTTGCCACTTAAAGTTAAATACAAATCTACAGATAATTGGACAGAAGTTCTAGTGGACCAGGTCGATTACCCATTTCTGATAACTTTTCCGAAATTTTCTATGCCAAATTTGATCACCGGCGAGGAAACTCCAGATCGAAAAGGAGCCGCAACAAATAGATTGTGGATACGAGGCGCATCCGCTTACGAAGTGTTCTTTGACCATTTGCAGAGGTTAACTTTGGAATTACAAGTACACTCTATAATGCCAGAGTCGAAAGCACATATGGAAGAATTTTGCCAAATGCTTGCCAAAATTGGCTATTCTTACGCTGTAGCAGAGTTAGGATATGGTAAGTTCAAACCTCTGTTACTTAGCCATATCGTTGATAAAGAGTTGTCAAACTGTGCGAATTTTATAGGCAGCCTAGATAGAGATGAAGCGCCATCAAAAAATATTCACGAACTATCTATATATGAAGATAACCAAAGAAATTATATTATCGTTCGTATGCGTTTTCTTGCGATATTAGGCACGCCGACTTACCACGTTGTAGTAGGTCAGAAATAGAAAAACTAGGTGAATTAAAGGTATCCGCAAAACTTTTTTAACTTGTCAAAACTGAACTTTTAACTTTTACGCTGTGGCTTTTACTTCTTGTGCTCCGAAGCAAATTCGTTTTGCGAAGGAGTATCTACTTTTCACTTTTTACTTCCTTCCGCTCACCTGCTCTCCGTCAGGAGTCCCGAGGACTACTGTCTACTTTCTTTGAGCCGAAGGCTCAACAATTCACTTTACTTTTAACTCATTTTATGGTATAATATATGCCGAATTAACAAGATGTTAGTGAATGGTGAATACGGGAGGAGTTTACACTGAGCTTAGCTTGCCGTGAGCATAGTCGAACGGCCGAAGTGAGCAACGAGCGACGAGAAACGCCAGACCAGCGACCAGAAACTATTAATATTCGAAACAAACCCAATTTACTGAACCCTCGAATAAACACAGGTTCTGTTATAACAAAGGATTATGAAAATGCTCATCTCTGCGAACACCGCGAAAACAAACCCAATCAAACCCAATCAAAGCCAACCTGTAGTGAGCTTGTCGAACCTATTTCAAACTTTTTACTGCCTGACCAGGCATCACTGCATAACAAACGAAAAATCGCGGCCTTACATCTTGTAAATAGCCGCTGGAACGATTATTATGCTTATCGATTAAGAGACTGGAGAAAAAAATGGCTGTACTAAATTTGTGTAACTTGTGGGAAAGAAGGATATAGATGTTAAGAGAAAGTGATTTTCAAAACAGTTTTGGTATTCTAATGAAAGCAAGGGGTAATACCTTTGTGAAATATCAGATTACCGTTCTAAGGAGGTGCAAAATAGTATGAATCTTTTCAGTAACAAATCTTTTATAGCTGCAATTATTTTGACGCTTATGTTATTTGCATTTAGCGAAACTGCGGTTGCGCGTGAAGTAGAATTAAGCGCTGAGCAGCGGAAAATGATAAAGAAGGCCCATACATACGAGCAGGACGGATGGATATATTTTTATACAGAAGGCAATGCTTTTGAGCGCGGCTTTCAAAACGGTTATCTCTTAGCCAAGCACATCGATGAATCCATTGAGATTATTTCCTATTATCTTGAGAAGTCAACGGGAAAGAAATGGGATTTCTATCGAAAAGCCGCAGAAAAAATGTTTTTGATTAAACTGGAAAATGAATACATAGATGAAATCAATGGTATCGTTGCCGGGCTGAAAAAAGCAGGGATTACTAAGTATGACAGAATTGATATTACCGCTTACAATGGCTGGATTGAACTTGCATGGTATTATCTGCCGGAAACAAAGGCACACGGTTCATGCAGCGCTTTTATCGCAACGGGAAATGCCACACGTGACGGTAGAATTGTGGTTGGACATAACCTGTGGTATGAGTATATGTTCTGTCGCAAATGGAATGTTATTTTAGATGTGAATCCAACTGAAGGTCATCGGTTTATTACTCAGGCCTTCCCGGGCTGGATATTCGGAGGTACCGACTTTTGGATTAATGATGCCGGATTAATTGTGAGTGAGACAACTATGAGCGGCTTTTCTGGATTTGATCCCAATGGTATCCCGGAATTTCAAAGAATCAGAAAAGCGGTGCAGTACGCAAATTCGATAGATAGTTTTGTTGAGATTATGCTTGAAGGTAACAATGGCGGCTACGCTAATGACTGGCTTATCGGTGATATAAAGACAGGTGAAATAGCACGCTTCGAACTGGCTCTGAAGAACCCGCGTTTATGGCGAACATTTGACGGATATTACACCGGTTCCAATGTTGCACAGGACCCAAAGGTGCGCAAAGAAGAAGCCGGCGGTATGGATTACAATTTGATGAGCTCTTCGCCAAATGGACGGTGGGCTCGTTGGCAGCAGTTAATGCGTGAGAACTACGGCAAAATCGATCGCGATTTGGTAAAAAAACTATTGGCTGATCACTATGACAGTTATGAACACGCGTATAATCCCTCCAGTAGAACGCTCTGCGGACATGTAGAATACGACCCTCTTGGTTTGGAGGAATGGGGTTGGGGCCCATTTTATCCCGGCGGTGCTATCGATGCAAAGGTGACAGATTCAGAATGGGCTTCTCAAATGAAATTTTATGCCAAGTTCGGGCATTCGTGTGAAATCCCATTTCTGGCTGACCCTTTCCTTAAAGCCCATCCTGAATACGATTGGCAGAGGCCTTATTTGAAGGACCTTCCCAGTTATCCATGGACTGTCTTTAAGTCAAAAGACTACAGTTCTATGGTCGATATGGTGCATATGAAGCACATCAAGCCCAAAAAATAACAAATCGACTTTCAAAATCAGATGCAGTTTTTGTTAGAAGTTTCGAAGTCATTTTGGTCGTGAAAAGACAGAAATATTAAATAGAAGGAGCAGCTATGTTAGCCAGAGACCTCAACAATTTAGCGGGATTGCTGTTGGCTACGAACCGTCTAAATGAGGCCGAGCCTTTGTATCGTCGGGCGTTGAAGATAATGGAAGCATCGTTCGGCCCGGAGCATCCTTTGGCCGTGACGGCGCGGGAGAATCTGGAAATATTCCGAGACGAATACAGGAAGTGGAATTAAGGAGGGTTGAGATTGCTTTGTTGGGGGTAATTAATGGGAAAGAAGGATATAGATGTTAAGAGAAGCTGATTTTCAAAAAGCAGTTGAGTTGATAGATAAGGCTGGTGATATTTTGATAACTACCCATATCCGGCCGGACGGCGACGGTTGCGGGGCGATTGTGGCGTTAGACCAGGCCATATCGGCTATGGGTAAAAAGACAACGCAGTTGCTTCTTTCTGATATTCCCAAATGGTACCAGTTTCTTTTTGCCGAGAAGCCGAGGGTCCTTGGTCAGAATGTCACGAAGCAGGAGTTGCTGGAAGGGCGGTTGTGTGAGCCGGATTTGATTATCATTGTCGATACCGACAGTTATACGCAGCTTCCGGAGTTTGCCGAGTATTTAGAGCACAGCGATGCGCCGGTACTGGTAATCGACCATCACGTAAGCGGCGAAGGGATTGGCGATGTAGAGTTGACTGACAGCAGTGCGGCGGCTGCGGCTTTGATAGTTTTTGAATTGTTCGAATACGCCGGCTGGGCAATCACCGCCAAAATCGCTGAGAACCTTTTTGTGGCGATAGCTACCGATACGGGGTGGTTCAGATTCGGGAACGCCGACGCCAGGGCATACAGTACCTGTGGCCGGTTGATAGAAATCGGTGTTGAGCCTGATCGGCTTTATCGCGATTTGTATCAGAATTATTCAGCCAAGCGATTCAGGCTTATGGTTGCGATGCTGGATACCCTCGAGTTGCACTGTGAAGGCCGATACGCGACGCAATATTTACGACTTGGCGATTTTGAGCGGACAGGGGCGGTATACAACGATACCGAGGATTTGATTAACGAGTGCCAGAGGATGGGCACGGTCGAGGCGGCCGTTTTGTTTGTGGAAACCGAGGATGGCCGGGTGAAGCTGTCGCTGCGAAGCAGGGGGGCTATCGATGTTCGCGAGATTGCCCAGAGGTTCGGCGGAGGCGGCCATACAAGCGCTTCGGGGGCACATCTGCCCGGGCCTTTGGAGGATGCTCAGCGGATTGTTTTTGAACAAATCAAAGAACAATTTGCTCAACTCGATAGTAAGAAATAGAGGCGACGGAAAAAAAATGTTAAAAAAATGTAAAAAAGCTTGACGTTCTGCCGATGGCATAATATACTGCTGCCAGTTTCGGCTGTAATGTCAGCGATCTAAGGGAGATGGGTAGGTATAGAGTTTTGAAGGATATGATTAAACTTTGTAAGTTTTTGCTTTAATCTGTTGGACGAGACGGTTTGGTACTCTGGTATGAACCGCTGGCAGATAAAGCCGCGGTTTTTTTTTATTGCTCTTTTTTAAGTTTATATTTATAACCAAGCGCGGATAGGCGTTGGTGTACTCAGCGGCGGCCGGTCTTATGGGTTTCGGCGCACGTTAAATACTGTCGGACGTGCTGGATTGAATTGCGAAATCAGAGGCCTGTTATTTTGCGGGCTCGTAGCTCAGCTGGCTAGAGCGCACGCCTGATAAGCGTGAGGTCGGAAGTTCAAGTCTTCCCGGGCCCATTGCCTTTGGCTGTTAGCCAAAGGAAATTCTAAGCTCTAAGCACTAAATTCTAAACTTTAGGATTTAGATATTAGGATTTAGGGTTTCCCAAGAAGTGGTCCCGGGGACGTAGCTCAGCTGGGAGAGCGCCGGCTTTGCAAGCCGGAAGTCGTGGGTTCGAGTCCCATCGTCTCCAATCTTCGCTCGGAGCAAAAGCGACGAGTGAAGCGTGTCACGGCGTAGCGATAGCGAAGACGGGCAATGTCATGATATTGTTCAGTTGACTCCGAGCTTCGCCTTGGCAAGCCATTTTTATGGCATTAAAACGAAAAAGATAAGATGTTCTTTGAAAAGTTAATATGTGGATGCGTGGGGAAGTTTTTCTTCTTTCCGTAGAAAAACTTCTTACATGATCAAACCCTTTAGGATATACAGTCCGTAATTGGACTGATCCGAATCAAAACCAATCAATCATAGATTGATATGGTCAAGTTACTAAGGGTGTATGGGGGATGTCTAGGCGTCGAGAGGCGAAGAAGGACGTGGCTGGCTGCGATAAGCCCGGGGCAGGTGTCGAGCAACCGTTAATCCCGGGATCTCCGAATGGGGCAACCCGCCGTCACTGGGCAACCAGATGGCGGCATCCATGGCTGAATGCATAGGCCATGTGAGGCTAACGCAGGGAACTGAAACATCTAAGTACCTGCAGGAAAGGAAATCAACCGAGACTCCGTAAGTAGCGGCGAGCGAAAGCGGATATAGCCCAAACCAGAGAGCTTGCTCTTTGGGGTTGCGGGTACTGACAAGGAGTTACAAAGGCATCGTTAGCAAAACGGTCTGGAAAGTCCGACCGCAGAAGGTGAAAGTCCTGTATGCGAATGCGAGAGCCCTCCGTTATTGTCAGTATACCAGAGTAGCACGGAGCTCGTGGAACTCTGTGTGAAGCTGGGGGGTCCACCCTCCAAGGCTAAGTACTACTCGACGACCGATAGTGAAAAGTAGCGTGAGCAAACGATGAAAAGTACCCCTACTAGGGGAGTTAAAAGTACCTGAAACCATACACCTACAAGCTGTGGGAGCACTATGTCCCGCACCTATTTTGCCCACTCTGAAGGATATGTGTCGTGCATGTGTTAATTTGACATTTGCATCTCAATACTCTTTGGGATTGGTCAAAATAGGTGCGGGGAATGTGTGACCGCGTGCCTTTTGCATAATGAGCCGGCGAGTTACCGTTTGTGGCAAGGTTAAACAGTTAAGCTGTGTAGCCGTAGCGAAAGCGAGTCTTAATAGGGCGAATCAGTCGCAGGTGGTAGACGCGAAACCAGGTGATCTACCCATGGGCAGGTTGAAGGGAATGTAAAAGTTCCTGGAGGACCGAACGCACTAACGTTGAAAAGTTAGGCGATGACCTGTGGGGAGGAGTGAAAGTCTAATCAAACCTGGAGATATCTCGTTCTCTTCGAAATAGCTTTAGGGCTAGCCTTGAGCAACTACTTTACGGGGGTAGAGATACTGAATGGGGATAGGGGGCCACCAGCCTACCTACTCCAACCAAACTCCGAATACCGTAAAGACTATCTCAGGAGTCAGACTGTGGGGGATAACCTCCATGGTCGAAAGGGAAACAACCCAGACCGTTAGCTAAGGTCCCGAAGTTCTGCTAAGTTCATAAGGAAGTTGAATTGCTGAGACAGCCAGGATGTTGGCTTAGAAGCAGCCACCATTTAAAAAGTGCGTAATAGCTTACTGGTCGAGCAGTTTGGCGCCGATAATGACCGGGAATAAGCAGAACACCGAAGCTGCGGGTCCGCAGAGAGGTTCGCCTCGAAACGGGCGGTAGGAGAGCGTTGCTGTCAGCGCTGAAGCGGTACGGAAACGAGCCGTGGAGCGGCAGCAAGTGATTATGCCGGCATGAGTAACGATAAAACAGGTGAGAATCCTGTTCGCCGAAAGCCTAA
>SDBV01005818.1_pt1 | contig 17284 bp, 20 predicted proteins | sample 2277081 | NCBI WGS metagenome assembly SDBV01 (sample SAMN10402039, study PRJNA504765) | marine sediment metagenome | isolation source: marine sediment core GS10_PC15, 223 cmbsf | place: Arctic Ocean: Southern Knipovich Ridge | collected 2010 | reverse complement strand
ACAGCCCGGCCGGCGAATTTCGGCTGATGTTCCTGCTCGACACCAACGTCATCTCAGAACTCCGAAAGACCAAGGCCGGCAAGGCCAACCAGCGAGTTGTCGAGTGGGCGACCGACGTGTCGGGCGTACTCACTTTCGTATCAGTCGTGACTCTCCACGAACTCGAACACGGTGTACTGCTGGCCGAACGCAGCGACCCGGCCAAAGGTGAGGTCCTTCGGCAATGGCTAGACACGAGCGTGCTCTCGACGTTCGCCGAACGCACCATATCGATAGACGCATCGATCGCACGACGTGCGGCAGCACTCCATGTACCAAACCCCGCTCCCTACAGAGACGCCTTCATCGCAGCATCTGCCCTTGAACAAGAAATGACCGTCGTCACCAGGAACGTCGCAGACTTCGAGCGTTTCGACGACGTGCCGGTGATCAACCCCTGGAACTGATTCCAGACGGTCCGACGTCGATCGGGCAGCGATGCCCCCGGTGCCCGCCGACATCCCTCATCAGGACCATCAGGACCGTCGAACTCCGTCGACTCGCCGAGATGTCATTCGATTCTCCGGCCCCCCCGACAAATAGCTGACATCTCGGTCTGACACCGACACAATGCATGACATCTCGATCGATCGATGCTGTTGCTCAGCGGGATGACCAGTCTCGGGTCCGACGCGCCAACGATACGTCATAGCGGCGGCACGCCATTGACGCTCGACCCCCGACTCGAGTCGGGGGCTTGCCTTCGAGCTTCGATCAAATCACAAAGCCGTCTGGAATAGTCCGTGTTAGTCGTGGATCTGTGCGGCGATGATCGACTTCTCGATCTCGGCGACGGCCGCCTCACGTCCCTCCCAGCCGCGAGTGTTCACCGTTTTGTCCGGCTCGAGGTCTTTGTAGATCTTGAAAAAGTGCTCGATCTCTTGGACGAGGAACTTGTCGATGTCACCAAGATCCTGCACATCTGTGACGCGGGGATCTCTCGACGGAACGGCGATGATTTTCGCGTCGGGGCCGTTTTCGTCGGTCATCCAAAAGATCGCAAGCGGACGAACCATCATGTGGCAGCCGGGGAACGTCGCCTCTTCCGTCAAGACGAGAACGTCGAGCGGGTCACCATCCTCGCTCAGAGTGTTTGGAAAGAAGCCGTAGTCGGCCGGATAACGGGTCGCCGTGAACAGCATCCGGTCGAGCCATATCGCCCCGGTCGAATGGTCGACCTCGTACTTGTTCCGAGTTCCTCGAGGGATCTCGATTACTGCTTCGACCTCCACCGTGCACCTCCTGGAATAGGGTGTGAGCGCGCTCGCCCTGCTGCCAGACCTTACCGGTCGCCAGAACCTGTAGAGACGACCTGGCATACTCGCGTGGCGTATGAGCGATCGCTCTCGCGTGGATGGGACTCACCGACTACCTGCCGACGCGTTGGTGGGAGCGGATTCTCCACAAACAGACGACGAACCTGCTCGAGGGGCGGCTCGAGTTTCGTGCGAACACGGTCGTTACGTCGATCCCTTACAACATCGGTCTCGACCTCGACAGGCTCGAGGATTAGCCTCGTTCACCATGACTGACATGAAGCCGGTGAGCTACGAAGTAACCGACGGATATGAGCGCGCTCCCGCGCGTGCGATGCTCCGTGCGATCGGCATGACCGACGACGACTTCGACAAGCCGCAGGTCGCCATCGCCACTTCGTGGAACGAGGTGACGCCCTGCAACCTGAGTCTCGCCCGGCTCGCGCAAATCGCCAAGATCGGCGTCAAAGAGGCCGACGGATTTCCGATCGAGTTCACCACCATCGCGGTCTCCGACGGGATCTCGATGGGTCATGAAGGCATGCGGGCATCGCTCGTGAGTCGCGACTGGATTGCGGATTCGGTCGAGCTCGTCATGCACGCCGAACGCTTTGACGCAATGGTGACGTTCGCGGGTTGTGACAAGAGTTTGCCCGGCATGCTGATGGCAGCCGCACGGACGAACGTCCCGACCGTTTTTCTCTACGGCGGCACGACCCTGCCCGGCCGATACGAGGGTTCCGACATCAACATCCAAGATGTCTTCGAGGGGGTCGGGGCATGTTCTGCCGGGCTCATTACCGAGAACGAGCTCGGCGAGATCGAGCGGGCGGCGTGTCCGGGCGAAGGATCGTGTGCCGGGATGTTCACCGCGAACACAATGGCATCGGTGTCGGAGGCGCTCGGCATGTCATTGCCGGGCAGCGCGTCGCCGGCCGCGCCGAGCCTCGTTCGCGAAGAATTTGCCCAACGAAGCGGGCATGCCGTCGTCGAGTTGATCGCGAACGGGATTCGTCCACGTCAGATCATGACACGTGCCGCGTTCGAGAATGCGATCGCCGTCGTGAATGCCATCGGGGGGTCGACGAACGCCGTGTTGCATTTGCTCGCTATCGCGTACGACGCCGAAGTCGACCTCTCACTCGACGACTTCGACCGGATCGGGCGGATCGTCCCGCATATCGCAGACACGCGTCCGGCGGGGCGCTTCGTGATGACCGACATCGACCGAGTCGGTGGTATTCCAGTCGTCATGAAAGAACTCCTCGCCGCCGGCCTGATCGACGGCGGCTGCTTGACGGTAACCGGCAAGACCGTCGCCGAGAATCTCGAACAACTAGATCCAGCGGCGCCCGACGGTGAGGTCTTGCATCCGGTCACCGACCCGATTCACGCAGACGGCGGCCTCGCAGTGCTGCGAGGTTCACTTGCGCCCGACGGTGCGATCGTCAAGGTCGCCGGCCTGGTCGAAGACCATTTTCGTGGCCGTGCCCGAGTTTTTGACGGCGAACAATTAGCGATGGACGCCGTCACCGGCGGGCGGATCGAGCGCGGCGATGTGATCGTGATTCGCTACGAAGGCCCACGCGGCGGGCCGGGAATGCGTGAGAAACTCGCCGTTACCGCGGCGGTCAAGGGGGCGGGTCTCGGATCCGATGTCGCGCTGATCACAGACGGCCGTTTTTCGGGTGCGACGCACGGCCTCTGCATCGGCCATGTGGCGCCGGAAGCATGGGTAGGTGGGCCGATCGCGTTTGTCGAAGACGGCGACGAGATCGTTTTCGACGTCGAAACTCGGCGACTCGACGTGCTCGTCGACGAGGCGACACTTGCTTCGAGACGCGAGAATTGGAAGCGCCCCGCCGCTCGTTATACGAAGGGCGTACTCGCAAAATATGCGAAGCTCGTCGGGTCGGCGTCACATGGAGCCGTGACCGGTTGACGACGGTGGGCCCCAAATGACCGCCGAGCGTCAGGTAGCGCGCCGCGACGACATCCGCAACATTGCGATCATCGCCCACGTCGACCACGGCAAGACGACTCTCGTCGATGCGATGCTCTGGCAGTCCGGCGTATTTCGTGAGAACCAGAAGGTCGACAAGCGTGTGCTCGACTCACTCGATCTCGAGCGTGAGAAGGGCATCACGATCCTCGCGAAGAACACCGCAATCGACTACGACGGTGTCAAGATCAACATCATCGACACGCCGGGGCACGCCGATTTCGGCGGTGAGGTCGAGCGCGGTCTGTCGATGGTCGACGGCGTTGTGCTGCTCGTCGACGCGAGCGAGGGGCCGCTTCCTCAGACGCGGTTCGTCCTGCGCAAGTCGCTCGAGGCGAACCTGCCGACCGTGTTGGTCGTGAACAAGATAGACCGCGCCGATGCACGTATCTCCGAAGTTGTGGACGAAACATATGAGCTCTTCTTCGACCTCGACGCCGACGAAGATCAGATCGATTTCCCGATCGTTTACACGAATGCGAAGGCGGGTACCGCGACACTCGATCTCGGGGTCGTTGGCGTTGATCTCCGTCCGTTGTTCGACACGATCATCGAAGCCATCCCAGCACCCGAATACGAGCCGGGGCACCCCTTGCAGGCGCTTGTGACGAACCTCGATGCCGATCCATATGTCGGCCGGATCGCCCTTTGCCGGGTGCATGAGGGCACGATCAAAGAAGGCGCGACAGTTGCCTGGTGCCGCCACGACGGCCGGCAACAACGGGTCAAGATCAGCCAGCTCTATGTGACCGAAGGGCTCACCCGTCTACCGGCGAAGTCGGCGACCGCAGGCGATATCGCCGCGATCGCGGGCATTCCCGACATCATGATCGGCGACACGCTCGCCGACGCCGACGATCCGATTCCGTTGCCCGCGATCACCGTCGACGAACCGAGCCTGTCGATGACGATCGGTGTGAACACTTCGCCGTTCGCAGGTCGAGAAGGCACAAAATTGACGGCTCGACTAATTCGGGAGCGACTCGATCGCGAACTCATCGGCAACGTATCGATTCGTGTCTTTGCGACGGAACGTGCCGATACCTATGAGGTCCAGGGGCGAGGCGAACTCGCCCTCGCCGTCCTCGTCGAGACGTTACGCCGTGAGGGGTTTGAGCTCACGGTCGGAAAGCCGCAGGTCGTGACGAAAGAAATCGACGGCAAGCGCCACGAGCCGGTTGAACTCCTTGCCGTGGACGTTCCGGAGGAATACATGGGTGCGGTGACGACCATGATCGCCACGCGCAAGGGGCGGATGTCGAACATGGTCAACCATGGGACTGGATGGGTGCGCCTCGAATACCTCGTCCCGGCTCGTGGCCTGATCGGATTCCGCACCGAGTTCCTCACCGAGACCCGCGGAACGGGGATGCTTCACCACGTCTTCGATCGCTATGAGCCATGGTTCGGTGACATCCGGGTTCGCCCAACCGGGAGCCTTGTTGCCGACCGCCAGGGAGATGTCAGGACGTACGCGCTCGTCAACCTCCAGGAGCGCGGCACGTTGATTGTTTCACCCGGTGACCGCGTCTACGAGGGCATGATCGTCGGCGAGAATTCGCGGGGCGATGACATGGACGTGAACCCGACGAAGGAAAAGAAACAGACCAACATGCGAGCGTCGGGCAGCGATCACACGGTGCCACTCGTCCCGCCTCGAGCGCTGTCGCTGGACACGGCTCTCGAGTTCATCGCCGACGACGAATGCGTCGAGGTCACGCCACATGACATACGGCTCCGCAAGCTCGCGTTGACCCAGATCGAACGTGTGAAGCTCGTTCGGCGGCGCAAGCGTTCCTGAGAATCCGTAACGAGGACGCCGTGGTACGCGACGTCCAACGGTGTCACGATCCGAGATGTCGTCCTACAATGGTGTTCTCGCCGCCGGCTGGCAGTCGGCGGTCCACGCCCGCGGAAGGAGCCACGGTGACCGACCTGCCACAGTTCTCCGAAGAGGCCACCAATGACGAGTATCAAGAAGAAGCCGAGGCTCTGAGCGGTCCAACGACCGACCCCGGTGTAATCGAGTCGATCGTGGGCGAGACTATTGAGGGCGACGACACGGCGGTTGTGTACCCGACCGATCCCCACCACGGTTCTCTGCCTCACAACGGCGCCGACGGCACCGATGCCGAAGCGATCTTTGAAGACGAGAATCGTGAACTCGACAACCTCGAAGGCGAGATCTCGGAGCATCGATCGAGCCCGGCCGACCTCGTCGATCTTCACGACATACACGCCGAAGGCCACGGCTGATACCCCAAAAACGCTGGGGAGCAGATGTAGCTCAGCTACGTGCCCACTCGATGACCTCGCGCATACCGTCGACCGGGTCGACACCGAGTCGCATCCCGGTTTCGTTCGCCACTACCGTCACGATCATCTCGGCGGTCGGCTGCCACGCCGCGTATTCGAACCTACCATCGGGTGCGTAGACAACTCCTACACCCACGTCTATGCCGGAGATGTCGATCGGGTCGCCGCGAACGACCTCGCCCGGGCCCGTCGCGAAGACGACAGTCTCGTTGAGGTCGAGTGCGTCGGGCGAAGACGTCTCGACGATGTTGACGAATCCGTACGGAAGCGCGTTGCGGCCGATCGTCGCGCCCGTGTACGCGCTCACCATGTCTGCGAACCCGTATTCGGCGGAATGGTCGAATATCTCGCGTGTGCGCATCGGCGGCAACTTGCCGACCTTGTATCTGGCGATCAGCGGCGGTAGGTACCGGTCGGGGTCGTCTGTCGATAGCGGGGCGCCGTCGGCGTCGACGGGGCTTTCGGGGTGGCGGCCGCCACACGAGGCCGCTACCGCCGCCAGGGCGACTAGAACCGTAACCAAGAGAGCGCGCCGAAACGGCCGGTTTCGAGTCATGCGCGAGCGTATGCCCAAGCTCAGTCTGGCGGCGAGCCCAATTTGTCGGCACCTTGACTACTCTCGTCGAGATGTCGTCACAGACCGAATCGCAATCGAAACCGGCGCCTGACGTTCGGATCGAACGTCGTTCACGCGAGATCATCTGGAACTTCGTGCGGGGTTTCGGCATGGGATCGGCCGATATCATTCCGGGCGTTTCGGGCGGAACGATCGCGCTGATCGTCGGCATCTACGAGAGGCTGATCGCTGCCATCCAAACGGCAGCGCTCGTGGTCGCCGACGTGGTTCGGTTGCGTTGGCGAGACGCCGCGGATCGGTTTCGTTCCGTCGAATGGCGACTCATAGTCCCGCTATTCGCCGGCATCCTCGTCGCCGTTCTCACGCTTGCGCAGGCGATTGCGTTCTTGTTGGATAACTATGCGATTGAGACCGAGGCCGCATTTTTCGGACTTGTGCTGGCGTCGATCTCGGTACCGTGGATGCGCATCGACAAGCCGGGCGCCTTCCATGTCGCGGCGCTTGTCATTTTCGCGGCGGCGGCATTCTTTCTTTTGAGCTTTTCCGAAGTACAGCTCACATCGGTTCCTATCTGGGCGTACTTCGTCGGCGGCGCCGTCGCGATCTGCGCAATGATCCTGCCCGGTGTTTCAGGCGCATACCTGCTCGAGATCATGGGGCTGTACCGTGGTGTGCTCGATGCCGTGAACGACCGTGACATCGGTATTGTCGCAGCGGTCGGCGCCGGGGCGCTCATCGGGCTCGGGCTGTTCTCTCAAGTCCTGAACTGGGCGCTACAAAAGCATCATGACGCGACGATGGCAATCCTGACCGGTCTCATGCTCGGGTCGCTTCGAGCTCTCTGGCCTTGGAGCGACGAGGGCGCAGGACTGTCGGCTCCGCCTGCCGATGCCACGACGGCCGTTGCGATAGCGCTTGCAGTGGCGGCAGCCGCGTTCGTGATCTTGTTGATCAAGATCGGACGCAGCCGCGGCCAGAGCGACGAAATCGGCGCTGATAACGGCCAGAGTTGATCGGAGGTTCTGTCCAAGACCGGCCAAGAGTGCAGCTCGCCCGTAGCTGTTGACTCGCGGTATGGTGTTGGCGATCGCGTCCGCAACGGCCGGTGGTGATTGATGTCGGATGTAGTCCTTGTGCATGGCGGTAGCCGTGATGAGGGTGTTTGGGATGCGGTGAGTCCGAATCTCGAGGCTGCCGGCCACAGTGTGATCGCCCCGACTCTGGAAGACGCCGACGTCAGCAGTCTTGAAGCACACATTCAGACCGTATGTGGCTCGATACGCTCGAATGACCTCACTGATGTTGTCTTGGTGTCCCACAGTTACGGCGCCTTCCCCGCGACCGGTGCGTCGACCCGCGTGCCGGACCGAATTCAACAACTGGTCTATTTGGACACGGGCTATCCGCAAGTCGGAAAGTCGCTGTTCGACCGGGCTTCCGACGCGGGTCTGGACTTTCCCTCGTATGGCGCCGATCCTGATCCGCCGTTTGTTGCTCCGCTCGAGTTCGATACTGAGCTCTGGATGCGGTTCCCGAAGGTTTACGTACGGGCCTTGGAAAACCAGTTCAAGCCGATAACCCAGATATCGAGACAGCTCGTGATGGAGCACAAGGACGATTCGAACTGGACCTATCGCGAGATCGATTCTCCCCACAACATGATGCTGGAGAAGCCAGATGAGACCGCTGCTCTGCTAGTTGATGTGATCCCACTAAGCCAATCCGGTGCTCGGGATCGGTCAGTGGTCGGGCTGTCAGAAGTAGCCTCCGACCCGCCCATATCCGCGCCCAGATCACGCCAATCAACCAGTATCGACCGATTTCGGCCATCCGGTGTTATGGGACGCTGACATCGCGTGGGTCGACGTCTGGAACATTTGGAACATTCCGATTATCGAGAAGCCCCGGCGAGATCGAACGGTCGCACAATATGTAACATATCGTGTACCATATTGTCATGAAGGTGGATGGACGAAGAATAAATGTAAGCCTCGGTTCCGAACACGCGTTCAAACTCGAACGGTTGGCCGCACGGACTCACGTGAACGAAGGAACGCTCGCGAGATCTCTACTGAGTCGCGCGATCGATGACACAGACATTGATGCCGACAACATCGTCGCAGTGCTGGACTCGATCCCTGGCGCCTTCGAACAGGCGAGTAGCGCGCAAAACGACTATCGCGCCGGTAAGACGATCTCGGTCGGCGAGTTCCGCAAGACGTGACCACCGTCGTTGTCGCAGACTCTGCCAATCGAACATTGTCTGAATTGATCGTTTCTCACTCACTCCCAAGCGATACGCGGGACCGGGTTGCCGACTGCTTCGAGTTGTTGGCCGAGTTCCCCGAGTACGGACGTGCCCTGAAGGGAAAGTGGAAGGGCTATCGAGCGATCCTTGGCCCGTGGCGCTGGTTCATCATCATCTACAGCTTCTACGACGAAGCCGACACGGTCGTCATCTCCGGATTTTATGATGGTCGAGCGTTCCGGGCGAGTCCCACGTCGTAGACGGCCGGGTCAAGCACCTGCGCGGGAACGCCTGGATTCGCGTATTCGAATGGGCGGATCAGCCGCTCGATGTCACCCGAACACCGGCCCATCGCGGCCCGTGTCAACAGTAGTTGTCAGCCGCGTGCGCGGTTTTCTGACGGAAGTTCGGACACGTGGATTCGGAACGGCCGACCGACGCCGATGGCGGCCTCGATCACCCCACCGATGTCGCCCGTATGCACGTGGCAGCTGTATAGATCACCGTGGTCGCCGCCGGTGATGTCGATCGAGTCGCCGATCTCGAGCCAGCGAGCTTTCATCGGCTCGACGTCGTCGGCGCCGTCGAGCAGGAACGTCACCTCAAACCACTCGGTTGTCTCGTCGAGCGTGGTCGGGTCGTTCGCTCGGGCAGAATGACATGACATCTGTTGGACGGGACGTCCACTCGCGATCTCGAACAGGATTGCGAGACCGAATCCACCCGAGTCGACGACGCCGTGCTCTTTCAACACGGCGAGATAGTCGGGAGTGCTGAGCAGGCCGGCGTCTCCACCCTCGGCTGCCGATGCCCACACCGCGTCGATCGTCGAAGCGGCACTCTGTTCGGCACGCTCGGCGGCCATCCGAGCGACTGTGAGGATCGTGCCTTCTAGCGGCTCTTCGACTGCCGCATATGCCGACGCCGATGCGACCGATATCGCCTCGGTCAGATCTGGCGCCGCGACGTTGGAGGCCGTGGCGAGATGGCCGGTGAAGCCATGCAGCCACTGGCTGAGAATTATTCCGCTGTTTCCGCGAGCGGCCATCAGCGCCGAGCGTCGAATCTTTGCCGCTACGGCTGAAAGACCGCCGTCGAAATCTTGGATCGCTTCGACAACGCCGTCAATTGTGCCGCGCATGTTCGAGCCAGTGTCGTCGTCGGCAACCGGAAACACGTTCAGACGGTTGATCTCCGTTTCGTGTTCGGCGAGAGCCTTAGCGTACGACGTGAGCAGGGAACGGAGTTCGGCGGCCCCGAATCGATCATCCATCGCGCAACCAGACTAGCGGGCAACCACACTAGTCGCGATATGCCCCAGTCGGTCTGACCACGAATGCGTCGTTGCGCAGGAGTTCGGCGCTGTCGCTACAAACGCCCGAGTCGAGGAGTTCGTTGACCAAGGTCTTCCACACGGCGGCATATTGCGCGTCTGCAAGCTGTTCACCGTGGCCACCGTCGGCGATCGAGAGCAAATTGCGCGGAGCGCGTGCGGCCTCGTACAACTCGATGCTGTCCGACAGCGGGAAATACTTGTCTGCCGACCCGTAGACGACGGCGAGCGGCGTCGGCGAGACTGCGGAAGCGATCTGGGCGGGCGAAGCCGGCTTCGTCCAGGTCGGGAACACTCGGATCCCGTATTTGTTGAGGAGCTTGCGCCCCGCCGACGTCCGCGTGAGAAACATCGCGGCGATCGGAGCGGGCCGGCGGGGCACGCGCCAACGCGACGGACAACTGACCGAGATGACGGCGTCGATGTCGCGGTACAGCGCGGCGGCTCGCATCAGCGCCGCAGCGCCCATCGAGAATCCAATCCCGACTATTGGTGACCCTGGCGCCATGTCACGCATTGTCTGCACAACTGCTTCGACATCGAGGGCTTCGGCGTCGCCGAGCGTGCACATGCCGTCGCTGCTGCCGTGCCCACGAAAGTCGAACGTCGCTACGCCGAATGAGTCGGCCAGCGCGTCGTGAATCCCAGACATCGCCTTGTTCGTGTGGGTGCCGGTGAATCCGTGACAGATGACGGTCACCGGATCACCGGCGCGTGGCGGAGGGGTCACCTCGCCGCTAATGCAAGTGTCGTCGGTCGTGCGGGCCCAGAACTTGCGGCGCGCTCCGACTGCGACATCGTTGATCTCGTATGTTCTCGTCATTGCGACGTCCAGGATCGAGAGGTGAATCGGAGGTCAAACTCTTCGAACGATGTTATCAACATTTTGCGCCCGTTTATCGTGAGAATGGCGTCAGCTCGCTGCCGGCATGGGCTCAGTCGACGGTTCCGCGTTTGACGACCCACTCCGTTTCCTGATTGGTTACGGTGGCGATGGCGTCGAAATCGTCGTCGTAGTGGAGCACGATCAAACCAGAGCGCTCGGCGACCGCTGCGATCATGAGATCCGGCAATTTTGCCCGTTTGTGTTGCGACGTTGTGCCAAGAAGGACCAACACTTCTTGCGCGCGGTCCAAATCCGCTTGTTTGGTGTGAATGAATGGCAGGCCGGCTAGTTCGTCGACGACCTCTGCAATGGCCCGGGTTGCAGTTCCGCGTAGGATCTCCAGAGAAACGATCGAGCAGACGGCAACGCATCCGTCTTCGACCAGTGGATCGAGGCGGTCGGCGACCGGTTTCTTGGAGAGTCTCGCGTATGCAGATGTGTCGGCGAGGTAGGCAACCTTGTCGATCAGCTCCACGCGTCACGCCGTTTGTCATCGCTCAGGTCGATATCGGCTGCATTACGAAGACGTTCGAGCAGACGATTCCGTCGGTTTCGGTCGATGACATCTTGGAGTGCGGCATCTAGGGTGTCCTTGATCCCGCTTGTCCCAAGAATCTTGCGTGCACGTTCGATCCGTGAAGTGTCGTATTCGTACCTCGTCTGAGCTGTACCTGTGTTCATAGTACGAGTGTACACGTCATGGCGTGCCATGTGTACAGCATTCGTCGCCGACCGACAAATTATGGAGCAACCGGACCACGCGATATTCCCAAGAGTGCGCAGGTCGTCCGTCGCGGATCGGCGCCAGTGCCGGGTCGTATCCTACCGGGTCGTATCCTATTAAGATGACTTGACACGCTACGTCGCCGCCCCGAGTCGAATTGGTGATCCGTGACACAAATCAACCCGTGTACAGCGATCGTCGCCGACTCGGCCATCGGTGTTCGTCCCGACGAGGCGAAGGCGCTTGGGCTGGTGGTCGTGCCGTTCCAGCTCATCGTCGACGGCAAGGCGATTCGTGACGGCATCGACATGACATCCGAGGAATTCTTCACAAGACTCAACAGCTACGAGGAGTTGCCAACGACCTCCGCGCCTTCTCCCGGCGAGTACATGAACGCCTTCAGTGCCCTCTGGGATGCGGGCTCAGAGATTGTCGTAATCACCTGCGCAAAGACGATGACGGCATCGCACAAAGCAGCCTTGCTTGCGGCCCAAGACGCTGGTCAGACCACCATCGTCGTCGACAGTCGACAGGCGTCGGCGGGCGAACTCCTGGTTGCGACGGCCGCACTCGGCGCGTCGAGAGCAGACATGTCGGTGACCCAGATCGCAGACATAGCCGGTCAAGTTGCCGATCGAGTGCGCCTCTTGGGGATCATCGACACGTTTGAATTCCTCAAACGAAGCGGCCGTGTCAGCGCCCTCGAGGCATTCGCGGCCGGAGCGCTCGGTATCAAGCCGATCTTCGAGATGCGCGGCGGCGGCGCCGACTCGTACGCGAAGGCGCGTGGTCGTGACGGGGCACTGCGCCGGATCGTCGTCGATCTACACGCCGATGCCGAATCGCACGCGGGTGAAAGACTCCACCTTGGGTTGATGCACGCGGCTTGCCCCGACGACGCGGCTGCACTCGCCGACTCTCTGAGCGACCTCGAACCTGTCGAATCCGTCACCACCGAGTTCACGCCCGTCATGGGCGTTCATACCGGTCCCGGTCTCGTCGGCGTCGCATGGTGGTGGGAACCGGCTTCGGGTCTCGTCCCGGGTACGGGCTGAACTCCGCCGGATGGACAGCAGCGTGTGGCTCATCTTGTGGGCCGTCGGCGGTTTCGTCGTCGGTTCGTTCCCGCCGGCACTAGTCGTCGGCAAACTCTTCGGCGTAGACGTACTCAAAGACGGATCTCGAAATCCGGGCACTTCCAATGTCAACGCTCTCGCCGGGAAGTGGGCGGCCGCACTCACGTTCCTGGTCGACGCAGCCATCGGCTTCGGATCGGCCCTGATTCCACTCTGGGTTGGACTCGGCACGCCGGGGGCGGCCGTAGCGAGCGCCGCCGTCGTCGGTGGGCGGGCGTTTTCGCCTTTGCTGGCGTTCCGCGGCGGCCGCGCGCAAGTTCTCGTGCTGGCGGGTTCGATTGTCGTCGTCCCATATGCGGGTTTGATTCTGCTCGGGACGTTCGCGGTCGGAGCGGCGGTCCGCTCTCTCGCGTTGTTCGACTTCGTCGGACTGGCAACGCTCTGGATCTGGGCATGGATTCTCTACGGAGGCACAGCCGCGATCGGCTATGCAGTCGTCGTCGCCGTCATTACGGTCGTGCGGCGACTCATGGGCAGCCCAGACGACCGGCCCTTTAGTTACGTTCAGCGGTGCGTTTTCGATCGCGAGCGCATCCCGCCGGTCGCGGCCCCGCGCTCCGAGTCCGACCAATGACCACAGCGCTCGTGTTCGGGGCGGGTGGAGCTCGGGGCGCCTTCGAAATTGGCGCTGCCCAGTATCTGTTCGACGTGCTTGGAGTCGATCCTGAGATCGTCGCCGGAGCGTCGGTCGGATCGCTCATAGCGGCGAAGATCGCCGAGGGTCAGACGCGGGCCGAACGAGTTCGCGCTCTGATCGAGATGAAGGATTTTCTCAGTTCGTTGCACTCGTTCGACGAGTTCTTCGTGCCGCGGCCTTGGCTGCGTGAGTTCCGCGGGACGTCTGTCGGTCGTGAGGTCGAGCGCCGGTTCGTCGGCGGCGTGAACTCGGTAAGTCACGAGTCGTTCCTTTCGCACGTTGCAACGATCGGGCGCGGCATACTCAACACGTTGATTCATGATGCGCCACGACTGCACCGCGCCTTCGACGATCTCGTCGAAGACGGTTCGAGCTTGCTGTCGCTCGAACCGTTGCGTGCCCGACTCAGCGGTGACGATGGGGTGCCCGGCCTGCTCGACGGAGCCGCTATTGCCGAGTCGGGTGTCACGCTGCGAATGGCCGTCGTCTGTCTCGACTCTGGTGATCTGCGCTACGTCTCCGAAGATGGGCGTTTGCTCGACCGGAACGGAGTCGCGCTCGAAGATCACGACGCGGTCGACGTAATCGACGGAACGCTCGCATCTGCAGCGCAACCGCTGCTGTTCCCTCCTGTCGAACTCGACGGCGAGGCATATTCAGACGGCGGGATCGTAACGCTCGTGCCGCTCGAGATAGTGATCGCTGCCGGGGCGACAGAAGTCTTCGTGGTCGTCGCGACAGCGATCGAACTCACGCCGCCGCCGTCTCGAGGGTTCGCGCGGGCGAATCTCATCTCGCTGTACAGGCGAACCTCAAACGACATTCCGCTGTGGGAGAACCTGCGTCGCAGTCTGGATCCGCCGAATCGGGCCGATGCCGAGATCGTGACGATCGCTCCGACCGTCGACTTGATCGGAGTGACGCAGATCGATCCGGGCCTCATCGCGATCGCGTCTGACTATGGGTTCATGCGGGCGGCAGACGTTATCGCCGATCGTGGCGGAAGACTCGATTCGACGGCGGTCACAACGCTGGCGGATTCGATCGGTCTCCTGCGCAGGCGTGCGTGGGAATTCGAAGCAGAGGTGTTGGACGAATCGGTTGATGAGTCGATCCGGCGGTACGGTCTTGCCGCCCTGAAGTGGGCCGTTATGGCGACGGTCGACGCACGTTGCGAACTCGGGTTGGCGGTACCGGCAGGGGCACAAGATTGGCACCAGAAGTGGGAGCGAGGCGCGACGTACGCGCAGGCGATCGATCGGTCGGCGATCGACCTTGCAGAGGTCGTCGGCCATTTCGAGCCGTCGAACGTGATATTTCGCGAGTCGGGTGGTGCGAAGTCACAGAGCAGCGAGCCAAACAAGACATTTGTGTTGATCGGTGGCGCCGCCATCGAATTCGGTAATGAAGAGGTCGCGATCAGGCTCGGGTACCGCCCCGACATCGTCGAATTGCCCGCAGGGGCGCTAACCGGCCTGCCGAGACGTCCGGCTGGGGTCGCTATCCGCGCCGAGTCGGGTTCTGACATCCTGCTATGTGACTCGGGTGAGCTGTGCCGAACTCTGCCCGGCGAAGACCTCGGCATGCATGCTTGGATCGTGCCCGACGCGGTACTCGAGTCGATCGTCGAGTCGTGAGCGCCCCGCAGCGCCCCGAGACAACACGAAAATCGGCGACGCGCCGAGCGGTCGAAGTGGCTATCTCGATGGCGCTGATCGCGCTCTTGTTCGTGTTCGTGATCCCGCGGGTTTCCGACTCTGAATATTCCGACGTCTGGACCGAGATACGCGGCATCGACACGTTCGACATCATCGTGCTCGTCGTGGTCGCCCTCATCCAGATCGCGTCCTACGCACCCGTGCTCGTAGCGGTCTTGCCCGGCCTCAAGTACACCCAAGGCTTTGTCGTGAACCAGGCGACAACGGCTGTTTCGAACGTCGTCCCACTCGGCGGGGCGCTCGGTGTCGGTGCAACATACGGCATCTTGGCGTCGTGGGGCTTCTCGCTGTCGGCGATCACGCTGTCGATCCTCGTCACGGGCTTTTGGAACCTGTTCATGAAGTTGGGTTTTCCCGTCGTCGGTCTCGCGTTGGTGGTGTTCGACGGCACGGCTTCGGCCGGACTCCTCGGCGCAACGGCCGTCGGGCTCTTCGTGCTGATCGGAGCGATCGCAGTATTCGCGTTGATTTTGCGCAGCGCTGCACTCGCGGCATGGATCGGGCGCGTGTGTCAACGCGTTGCGTCGTTTTTCACGCGCCTTGTCGGCAAGCCGCCAATTAGCGGGATCGACGAAGCGCTCGTTGAGTTTCGCGCCGAGACGATCGATCTCATTCGTAAGCGCTGGGCATGGATCACCCTGTCGAGTTTTGTGTTCAACTTCTTGCTCTATGTCGTCCTGCTCATGGCGATACGCGCTTTCGGCGTCGGCAACGAACAGCTGAGTTGGATACAGATCTTCGCCGCATTTTCGTTTGGACGATTGCTTTCGACTCTCGCCATCACCCCGGGCGGCTTCGGCTTCGTCGAGGCAGGCATGCTCGGTTTGTTGACCGTTGGGTTCGCGGGACCGACTGCGCCAATCACAGCCGCCGTTCTGGTATTTCGGGCGCTCACGTTCTTTCTGCCGGTTCCGCTCGGCGCGATCAGCTACGGGGTCTGGGCGCTGAACCGGCGGTGGCGCACCGGCAATGCGCCGGACCGTCCGCAAGGGGCTACCACATGAGAATGCACGCCCCGCCTTCGTTGTGCGATCCGTGGCCGCGAGCCGATGTATGGGCCGGCGCTCGCGTCTACGGCAGCGGGGCGGATCGACGAGGCATCCCTGGGATGAGAGCACGGGAGACAGGCGCCGACGAGGCCGCATTATCGAGATCAGGGCAAAGGATATGGGTGCAGAGGAGTCAGCGAAGGATCCGTAGCGCCTGGTTCCGATTCAGTGGTACGACGACGACCACCGTCGGTAGTGCCTTTTCAGCAGGGCGCTGTGTTGGCACTGGCTCCCCTGCAGAACCACTTCAATAATAATCCGACTATTGCCGGTTGACCAGACCCAATCTCGAATCAGCCGTCCCGATGCTTACGCGCACGCTGCGAATCGGGCCTACCCGTCGCCGAGAACGAGCGGCCCGATCCGCGCCGTTTGAACGTCGAATGTCGCGTCCGTAACCGAACTAAGCCAGAACTCCGAGGGCACGACTTTCTTCGTAGCGGTCTCCACGCGGACGATGAGCCGCGTCGGACTTTGTCGAAGGAGGATGTAGTCGGCGTCGGCGGGTGCGGGTTCAAGCGTTCCAGGGGATGTTCAACATGTCGAACGCGACGAGGGGTACAAGGACCTCGGCGGCGGCCAGCGCGTCGGCAGCCGCGCCGCGCCGGATCCGAGCCGGGTGTCGCCCCAGTGGGTCTGGGCCTGGTCGCGATCGAGAATCTTCGGGCTCAGCGCGTCGGCGTGCGGGGCGGGGAACTTCTGGTCGAGGGCGTCGAGACGAGGGCCTGGCGCTTCGGCGGCAGGAAGATGTTGAGATCGACGTCGTCGGCGGCGCTGGGTTCGCTGTGACAGCCCGAGGCGATGATGGCGCAGAGGTCGTACGACAGCGAGGGGCAAACACTCGCGTGAAGTTCGATTCGCGACCGAGGGCGTCGTCTGCGAGGTCTCGTGTTTCGCGATCGGTGACGTCGGGCGCAACGGCGGAGGCGGGATGGGCGCCGACGCGAAACGCTGGAATCGAGCGGTCGACGCGTTCGGTGTCGCTGTCCCAGAACGATTCGCAGTCAGCGGAAGGGTTCCTGTTCCTTGCGCAAGCGGATTGGCAAGCTCGCGGTAGTCGTTCATTGTTGGTATCTATGAAGAAGATCGTGGTGATCATGGCGGTCGGCGGACTTCTGCTCGCCGCCTGCGCGTCGACATCGACAGACGAGACCGCCAAACAAGATGTCGCGGCCGAAGCCACGAAGTGCACAGCCGCCAACGTTCAGTGGCTGTCGAGACAAGGCGCCGACCTCTTCGACGCCAGCCTCATGGGCGCCAGCCTCATGGGCGCCAGCCTCATGGGCGCCAGCCTCATGGGCGCCAGCCTCATGGGCGCCAGCCTCATGGGCGCCAGCCTCATGGGCGCCAGCCTCATGGGCGC
>SDBV01005817.1_pt1 | contig 17286 bp, 30 predicted proteins | sample 2277081 | NCBI WGS metagenome assembly SDBV01 (sample SAMN10402039, study PRJNA504765) | marine sediment metagenome | isolation source: marine sediment core GS10_PC15, 223 cmbsf | place: Arctic Ocean: Southern Knipovich Ridge | collected 2010 | reverse complement strand
ATTCCATGGAATCCTTCCTTTTCTTGCACAGAAAACAGAACAGAACTTTCCTTTTCCTACTTTTATTGTGCTCAGAAACGTATTGAATTCTTTATTACATTTCTTACATTCTTTAATCATAAGTTCCTTAAATAATACATCACTATCTTAATATGTGAACAATCTCCGTAAGCAGGGCAATTACACTTTATCTTCCAATCCTTCCCATCCTGGAGGAGTTGGACTTTCCACACTTGGTTTGTCGTCTTTGACGGTACGAAAAAACGTATTTCCCGCTACTACCTGTTCTTTAATATCTTCTAATAACTTACGGATAGCTTGTAGCTCATAAATCATCTCTATAGCCGCATTCTGCTTGCCACTAGATTCTTCAGGTTGCGTTGTAGGGGGAGTTTGGGTGTTTTGGGTACTTTGTTTCCTTGAAGAACAATTATCGTTAGAACACACCCAAAAATCATTATAAGATTTCCCTGTTTTCTTTGATATTCCTGCGGGGATATGTTTTACAATGCTACTACATTGGTCGCAATCTCTTGTTTCTGGCATAAGTTTAAAGTTAATCCTCCTCATTTATTATATCTTTTATAAACCACTCCATGTGTTCTTTGTAAAAGAAATCTCTATTAGCTTTAAGTGTGTCTCTTGTGGCATTGCCCATATCTGCTTTTGCCATCTCTACTGAAGCATTTGTAGCATTAAACCATGCCATTTCTTTAAATCGTATCTGTTCTTCTTCCATTTTATTCATTCGGGCTTCTAAGTCATACTTCTTTACTTCTTCTGATGTGGGTTCTTCTGAGTATTTACAATCCTTATCCTTACATCCCCAGAACGCCTCATAACGGTTTCCTTTCTTTGAAATTCCTCCTGCTATATATTTTAAGTCTTCTCCACAATCTTTGCACTTTTTCATATTAGTAAATTCCATTATTATAACAAAACTCAAGATTCTCTAACTCATCATAATTACTTTTCTCATACTCATACCTTCGTTCTGTTGGTCCTTCTCCGTCATCTCTGCCACTAACAAAGTCTATATCTAACCCTTCTCTTTGTGCTCTAAATAGCTGACTACTCATACTCTGTTTTGGTATTAGTGCTTCACGTTGTGCTTTTAAGATAGCGTTATAGTGCATTTTATTTGTTGCCATAAAGTATATTAGGATCTTCACCTTCCGACATTTGCCCCTCTTTTGTATTTACTAAATCTTGTTCTTTTACCCATTTAGTTTTTCCTGTTTTCCAAGGTTTAAACAAATCTGTATAGTTATTATTATGACATGAAATTTGGTAGGCATACTCTGAGTCTGGATCTAACTCTGTAATAAGCCAAACTTTACCATCATGCCATATTTTTTCTCCCCATTTGTATTTCATTTTATTAATCCTGCTATTAAAGGAGCAAACCATAGAGCTGTTACAAAAGATGCTCCAAAGAAAAGGGCGGCGACTGCTTCTAAAGCTATGTATTTCTTTGAGGTTTTATTTAGTTTTGCTTCTTTGAATTTGGTCATACTCGTAAAATAAATTATATATCACCCTTAAAACCTGCTATATATACTATCGGCCCCATTACTACCAAAAATATTATTACAACTATTGTTTCTAATGTCATACCTTATATACCTTTTTTATTGCTATTTATTCGACTTTGTTTCCGTAATCTTTTCTTTGCCTCATTTGATTGCAAGCGGTGTTTTCTGCATCTAAAGAATCCACCCGTTTTTTTACCACATATAGGACACAATCCTTGTTCCTGTTTTTTTATTGCCCATTGTCTTTGTCTGCTTACCATACTTATATTTTATAATAGTCAACACCTCGTGTCAATAGGAATTATCCACAGCCCCCTATAATATCTCTAATACATCTTCAAGTCTTTGTTGTCGCTTTGATTTCTTTTCTTTCTTCATAGCTGTTTTTATCTTCTTCATACTTAGTTATTCTTATGTGTGTTGTTATTATTATCCATTCCAATACTTATCCCCCCATTGTTCTGCCATTGCATCAGCTATACCTTGATAAGTCTTACTCCTCGCTTTTGACCTTTCTTTTGGGGACAATTTCCAACTATCATCTAACCATTTATTGTATTTCTTTCCATTATGTATATTAAATTCACCTTTTTCAACTATATTTGTTGGCACAAGCATAGGAAGTCCTTTCAGACATAAACAAGTTCTTTTATTTTGTCTTTTAAAACAATTTTTGCTTCTCCCAATCCTATCATATCTGTCATGTTTATCTCTCCATAATCTTTTACACTTTTACCCAATTCTTCTAATATTTGTTGTACTTTAGAATCGTAGAAAGATTTGATCTGCTTGTGGTGTTTCTCTAACTCTCCACCTGCTATTGCTTGCCATCCATTAAATTTCTCATCAAACTCTTTGTGTATTTGTTCTTTGTTCATATATATCTAGGTGTTAGTAATTATATATACAGCCACTTTTACCAGTGTAGTGTACAACTGTATAACTAGTAAGAGTAGTGATCAGTATGCAGAAACAATCGTTTAGTTCCTTCTCCTTCTCCTACCAGTAAGAGGCGACTAAGAACCTTATTGTATCCGACACAAACTAGATGGGAGGTACAGAGTGGCCAACTGTTTTTACCTCCTTTCGCATCTGTGCCTGATAGCAACTTCTTTTAAAGACAAAGTTATTTATTCTCTGATTGCCTTAAAGCAGAGTCAAATGTTTCATTAAACAAAACGACACCCGAATAAACGGATGCCGAAATGTATGGTGGTTTCAAGGCCAATTTTCGCAAATATATTTAATTTTATTGACTCTGAAACCTCCATGCTTCTAGTTTATCTTAATTATGAAAACGTGTCAACCCCTAAAATAGGGCGACTATCCCTTGACAACAGGTACAGCTTTATGATAGAATAGAAGTAATGAAGTACTCTATTAAACAGTTCAAACAGGACTTTCCAACGGACGAAGCCTGTCTGGACTATATCTTCAAGCTCCGTTATCCCAAAGCACAGGGATATTACAAGGTCAAAGCGAGAAAGTGCTACTCGCATAAAACTACTAAACATCAGATACATCCTCTAGCAGATACTATCTTTCATAAATCCTCTACTTCTCTTGTAGATTGGTTCTTTGCTATCTATTTAATGTCAGCTTCCAAAAACGGAGTATCTGCAAAGGAGTTAGAACGCCACCTCGGCGTTACCTATAAGACAGCGTGGAGAATAGGTCATCAGATACGCTCTTTAATGGAGCAAGACACAAACCCTTTTAGCGGTGTTGTAGAAGCTGACGAAACATATATGGGCGGAGTAATGAAAGGGAAGCAAGGAGGTAAAGGGAAAACTCCTGTTATTGGTATTGTAAAACGTGGTGGCGGAGTGAAAGCAAAGAAAGTAGACGAGGTGAACACTGGTACTCTTATTAAGAACATTGCAGAAAATGTTGAGTTTGGCTCTCGCCTTATTTCAGATGAACACGCAGGATACAAAAAAGTCCCACAATTAGGACTTTCACATGATTACGTTACGCACTCTAAAAAGGAATACGGACGAGGTGATGTACATACAAACACCATTGAGGGGTTCTGGTCTCAAATGAAACGCTCTATTGACGGGACGTACCACGCTGTTTCTTCAAAGCACTTGCAGAAGTACGTGGACGAGTTTGCTTATCGCTACTCGTACCGCTCTGCTTCACAGCCTCTTTTCCTACGGATGCTTGCTTCTGTGGTTGGGCGGAGAGAAGAAGAAGGTGAAAGAATGATTTTTTCTCAGGTTCCTGTGGCATAAGTTTAGTTTAACAAATTGATTATATTTGACAAGAAGTCTTGATTAAGTGCTCTATTCCCCCCTCTCATGAAATCTTTAATTGCTTTGAGAAAGGAAGAGGAGGGAACAGAATACTTAAAGGCCCACCTAGTATCTTGAGAGACCTGTAACAGTAAACTCAAGGCCTATGATGGGCCTTATATGTTACAGGTCTTTTAGTTTGTCTTATGTACTCTGTTTGTATCTTATACTTACTGTATTGGGAAAGTCAAGGTTATCTCTTTGGTTCTTGTGGCAGCGTAGAAGTTCCAGATGTAGGTTTACTATTTAATCCCCCAATAAGAATATCAATTTTATCCTCTAAATCTTGATAAGTTGCAGCTTTGTTGTTCCATGACTCAATTAGAACAGTTACTGTGCCTACAAACATTGAAGCAAATCCAATAAAAAGCACAATAACCACACCAATCATTATATTCTCTATGTATTGAATCCGTTTAGGTTCTCCAGTAACTGGCTTCTGTCTTGGAATAGAAGAGTTTTGTGGAGGGGAAGAAATGGGAGTTGTATCTTGTTCTTTAGGGGTTATATCATTCATAAAGTTATCTTTCAAACATATTCGCTGAATACATTTTAACTTCACCCGTTAGTCCATTTAGAAAAACTTTCGTAGGATATCCGTGACTTGGGTTAAAGATATTCTTCCCTTGTGCAAAATCAAAACCAGTAACTACAAAATAACCACCTACTGCTGACCAAATCTGCGGTATCGGAGGTGGTGCAATTATAGTTCTTGCTCCTGATCTGTTGTAACTCTCTTCGTTGAGTTCAGCAATTTTATTAGCTATTAATGTACGATTTTCGATAGTTTTCTTTACTCTAACATACCTATATAGGTTATTGAAGTACAACTCCAAAAACCACCCCAATCTTTTTTTCACCTGTTGTAATGGGATACTCACCTAAAATAGTTTTGATATAACTTCCATATCTATTTATCTTGGTTAAAAATTACTATTGCACTAGGAAAGGGGGCTGGATTCTTTTGGTCATCAAACTTTAGCCTTCCTTTGATGAAACGTATCTCTGTGGCTTTCATACAATAATCATGCCACCATTGTGTATCTGTTCTACTGGGAACTAGAAATACAACTGTTTTTCCTCTCTTCCATTCTTCATACCCTTTCTTAACCCACTTTCCTACTTCTCTGCCATAGGGAGGATTTACAAAATTACATTTTCCCCAATCAGATTTCAAACCATCTCTTTTGGGTTTTACTGGACAAGGATCGTGGTCAAAATTAAACTCTGCATTCAATATCTGATAAACTGCTTTGGGAGTTTTCCAATCAAGTCTTTGCGATTGAAAGTGGACATTCATGTTATTTATCTTGGTTATTCAGAAGCTCTTCCACTTTTTTATTGATTTCCTTTATAATTCTATTCTCTCCTATGCGTTCGTAATAAAGATTTCCTTCAGCCATTTCTAATTCCATTTCATCGTATTCCTGTATCTTTAATCCTGATATATTTCTCCTTTCATAAACTCTTGATTGCTCTATAGATTCAGAGATATCTTTATTACAATGCGGACATTGTTTATTTTTCATATTTATTTCCTTTTCGGATATTAGCTATTTTCTCCATTGGTTGTAGATTATTCAAAGCCCAACATTTCTTAAACTCATTATCCTTTGCTGTTTTGTACTTGAATAAACTCTTTGGCTTAATGTGGTCAATCGCCCAATAACTACCGTAGTTTTCCCAAGACATATTTTCATCAAATAACAACTCTAAATGTTTAAACAAATCGTCCATTGTGTATCCGACCAATGCTTCCCATCTCCTACCTGCTTTTTTACCATTTAATGCATCCCGAATATTAGACGACAAACTTTGATTTACTTTTTCTCTTGGTGTCCTTTCTCTGCTCTGATATCTTTCTCTAGCTCTTACGGTACTCTTTTCTCTCATTCCCTCTACTCTATGATACTTTTCCCTTTCGTAAATAGCATGATTCTCTTTATTCTCTTGAGCATACGCCAACCTCTTTTCTTTATATTTTTCTGACCACTTCTTATCTAATACCTTTGCTTTCTCTGGGTTCCTTTGCCTCCATTCTCTCGCCCATCTTGCTTTGTCTGCCCTTACATCAAATAGCTTCTTTTTTAAAATGAAGGAAACTCTTGATTTCGATAAATTATGCTTATTTGCAATTCTTTGATGAGTCCAACCTGCTGCCCTATCAAGCTTCATACTCCTTTTCCTTTCTCTGTTCTTTTCTTTCTCCTTATTTCTTTCCGATATAAAAATCTCAAAATTCATAAACTAGCATGAAACCTTAAACTACGAATAAAGTCTTTGGATAATTTTTGAACGTGCCTATACTCCCATTTATCTATCTCTGATATAGGGGTTTTGTCAAACTTGGCTTCTTGGTGTTTAGTCCAAAGAAGTCCTTGTTCGGAAACGTCTTTGTCGTATATTTTTTTCATAGTTTTTTCTTCTTTAATATAATAGTTTTGGGTAGGAATTTTATACCACTCCCCGCTAACCATATAATAACTGATATAATTATATTAACTAAAGGTAGGGAAGAGAGAAAAATTAGAAACCACAAATAAGAATCCAACTCTAAATCAAACTTTCTTCGCCAATCATCTTGAAGCAAAAAGAAAGATATAATAACTGTACCAATATATATAAATATTATTTCCATAGTGCGGATATGAGGAATCGAACCTCATCAGCAGTCATTACCATGATCCGCTTATCCCCCGAAGAGGATACCGCCAAGAATGAACCGAGCGGAGGTTTCCCCAACTTCTCGTAGATTATGTGTCTAGCAACTAGGTTGGCTGTCCTTCTTTATTATAGCATACCAAGCGAAGCCTCCTAATAAGTTATTAACAGTTAGAAATCAATAGTTTCTAGCCAACCATCTCCCATATCATAATCAGGTTGCCAATCCCATCTTTCATAAACTTCATGATGCTTCTCTACGGCAATAAATTCATCATTAGAGATTTCTTTTGCTCTTTTAATAGCATCTTTTGAAGAATCAAAAGGTTCATGATGCTCTTTGCCAGAATCTCTCTCTTCAATAGTACAATGATAAACATAATATTTTATTCTGTTCATAATTCAGTATAACACACATCAAAACTATTGTCAAACAGGTTTTTATTGTTTTAAGCATAGAAGCCTGTGGAGAGGAGCTTTAAGTTTTTCCAATGTGGGGAATTTAAAACATAAGAAAAACCCCCGATTGTCGGGGGCAATTCCATCTATTGAGGAGCAGCTTCTGTGGCTACTTCTTCAGCAGGAGCTGCTTCAGGGACTGCTTCAGGGGCTGCTTCTTCCTCTTGGTTTAAAATTTCTGTGTTCATTTTTCTTTTCTACTTTACTTGTATCCTTTACGACCTTTTTATTCAGATTATAAAACTTAATATTGCAATCTTCACAATACGTATCTCTCATTGGTATTTTTTTAAAGCAGGAACATCTTTTCATCTCTGGTCAGCTTTATGGGTGACTTAAAACCATCGGCATAATAACATTCCCAATTAGAACACATAAATACACTCCATGCTGTCTGCTTTTCTCTGTCTCTTTTAGTATCCCAGAATACATCATGTTTACAATGGGGACAAATTATTAACCTCTTTTGGATCATTTACTCAGTCTTACGCTTTCCTACCCAGTTTATTCCTCCCGCTCTAACTCGTCCATACCATGCACTCACGGCTACTACAATACCTATGACAACTGTTATGGCGGTCTCATACTCTGAGGTTGTAAAATCTACTCCTAACCCTTCCTTCATAAAAGAAACGAAGAGGATTAAGATGGAATTGGTGGTTAAACTAAAGTTTCTCATTTCTTTTTATGCAAGCTATTCCTTAGTTTCTGCAACTGTAGCATTAAACCAAGTATTATAACTTGTAAATTTAGTTTTTTTAATTGTTTTAGCATACCGACCTTTGCTGGCGATAGCTCAATGGTTCCAGGTTTCTCTACAACTTCAGATTTCTCATTTAAACGATACCCTCGTACCCAAGTCATCATATTCTTACCTGGACACTTAGTGGCCCACTTCTCTTGATGTCCGAACACCTGATGTCGTTCTATCCCCCAGCGTTGCCTAATCCCTCCCAGAAGCCTCTCTAGTGCCTCTATTTGAGCCGTAGAGGGGTTTTCATGGTCAAAGCTACCCATAAGACATATTCCTACTGATTTCCTATTCCAGCCTCCTAAAGTGTGTGCTCCTTCCTCATCTTCTTTACGTGCTTGTAGGACTTCTCCATCACCTTTAATGACATATTGATACCCTATGTGCCAACCTAACTGACTTATAAAATTAGGCCAGCGTGTTTTGTGCCATTCATTCACCTGACTAAAACTTGTCCTATCACGGCTTGAAACAGTATGGTGGATTAAGATTACTTCAGGCCTATTGCTATTATTTGTCATAAGTGTATAATTATATTATATGGATTATATATGTATCATTTGCAAACAACAATTTCAACCTAAGAAAAAGGATGGGAAGTTTTGTGATAACTGTAGAAGAAAATATGGAACTCATATTGCTAGAACTTACAAAAATCTCACAAGAAGTATACCGCTAAAAATATGTGGACACTGCTCTAAAGAATTCTCTGCTTTCAATAAACATCAAAGATTTTGTAAAGAATGCAAAAAGATACCTAATATCGTCTATACTTATTGGAGAAAAGAAAATCCTGAAAGGTCTAAAGAAATTCAGAGGAATTATCGTTCTCGTAATGTAGAACTAGTTCGTAAAAGAACTAGGGAGAATCAGGTAAAACTTAATGATAAACTTCGTTTCGGTGGCTTTCGACTACAAGCACTTCAACGAGATAACTTTATCTGCCAAATATGTAATAAAGATGTTTCTAGTAAGAACATGGCTATTGTCCATCATATCAATCATATACGAACAGACAATAGACTAGATAACTTTCAAACTCTGTGTAAATCTTGCCATCCTAAACATCACTACAAAACAAGGAAGTTAGATTCTAAAAAACACTTCATTAGATAATTGCTTCAGGTTTCATATTATTTTCCCTTTAATTGTTTTTCTTCTCTGCCCTGCATCCACATCGCAATCTTGTGAATACCTACTACTACTAAAAATAAAAATGCTCCTAATCCTATTGCTAAAAGTAAATTCATAGTTTTTATTGATTCTCTCAAAACTGAATAGGGGGGATTTCTTATTAGTGGATATTTATGTGCAACTCTACTAACTGTAAGTATTCCCACAAATTATCTTCAAAAATCTTTGGAGTTATATCTTTTACGTCTAGATTATCTTCTACTCCATTAATCAATGACGGATGGAGAAACTCTGCAAAACAATCTTCGGTAATCTCTATCCCAGTTTCTTCAGCGTTTTGAACCGCTTTTTGAGCATGGTGTATAGCAAGCTCAAGTTGTTTCAGGTATCCTTGGAGTGCTTTATAACTACCTAAGGATGAAGTATTTTCGGGTAATGGTATTGTTATTTCCATATGTTTTTCTTTTAGTTACTTTTGTTTTACCCCCTATTCAGTTGTGAAAGAACCAATTACAGAACTAACCCTTTTTCTTTCTGCCAAACAAGATATTCTTCTAGATAATCTTTCAACTTTTCCACCTTTTGGATTTTTTTTTGTGCCACAGTCGGCACATGGGTAATCTCCTTGTTTCATAGTTTTTGTGAGGGAGCGTTTTATCACTCCCCCTACTTATTGGGCATCTAGTACCCTTCTCCGAAGATGCTGTTCCATGCATCTTGTCTGGTTTCGTACATCCCAGTTTCCACGAAGTTTTGCCAATGGTCGCATATTCCCCAGCCTTTGCCAGACAAACAGACTGAGCCTACTTCTGGGTGGTACGTTACCACGACCTCATCCTCAACTGCTTCTGCTCTCGGCATGAACGTACCTAGGAAGAAGGCTATAGCCAAAAGGCTAACTGCGGCTGCGTATTTTAACCAACGCATATGCACCTCCTATCGTTATCAATACCACAGACACTTTTGCGAAGAACTCAACGTCCTTTTTTGTTGTGGGGTTCAAAGCCTAACTCCTCTAACATATTAGGTAACAATGTGGTGTCTGTATAAAAGGCATACTCTGAGAGTTTTGTATCTACAAGTACGTCTGTTATGCGGACATCTTTTCGCTCAATCTTTAGCTGTCCTGTAAGAAGCCCATTCGCTACTTCAGAAGGCATCCATTGTTCGGTTGCATGTCGTCCCTGTACTATCAGTATACTTGTTCCTTTCAAGGTACTTACCTCCTTTCTATAATATCCCCCGCCCTGAACGAATGAATATGACCCCATTAGTTCAGGTCAGGAGAGACTATAAACTTTTCTCTATAAGAATTAGGACAATAGGAATGATAACTATAGAAAGCACTATCCCCATACCCACCATCATCCATCGCCAATTCTCCACGCTTCGTACTCTTCCATTGAGAGTCTTGAGGTGGTCTTTAATTTCTTTTATATCTTGTTTAAGCTCTGTGTCCATTATACCATATTTAGATTATCGTCAAATAAAAGTTATTAACAGTTATTTTATTTACCACCAAAATGATTGTGATGTTGTTGCTACTTTTTCTCCTCCTCTAGCTCTTTTAGTTGAGTAAGAGCACCATCTATCTTTAATGCTTCCATCTGCTTTTCTTGGAGTGCCTTCTGAAGCTGTCCTATTAGTTGTCCAACTCCTTGTAAATCTTCTGTTTTCTTTTTGATTCTTTCTTTTATAGTCATATTTTTAGTTAAACTTATATCTTAGTCGCCAATACGGAAACAGTCGAAGCTGATTGCTGCCACTGTTAAGTTGGTGATTCCATCAAGGTTCGCTACATAGACACCTAGAACATCACTATCTGCAAGAATATGTAGACCAGTGGCCGACACTGCTCCCAAGGTGGCTCCTCTTACTTCTCTATGGACAACCATGTTACCAGGATACTCTATCGTAACATCTCCTGTTGGTGAACCTGCATCAAAGTTACCATTTCCTGTAGTAGCTCCACCACTCAAATCTACAATTTCAAAAGTATTAGCAGTCTTATTGTCTACTATGAAGCTACCATTCGCTGCAGTATTACCGAGTACTCCTGCAATCTCAACCATGTCGCCATCCTCTAAACCATGAGCTGTTGAGGTAACGACAATCGGAGTTACTAAGTCATCAGTTACATCAGTAATATCCTTAGGAGTAGCAAGAGTAATCCCTAAACAAATAAGCATCTCTTTATCTGCTCCACCAGTTGCAGTTATAGAAGCATGAAAAGAAATCTCATATTCTCCACCCGCAATAGAAGAAAGGGTTAAATCATTAGTCGAGATAGAGCCGACTATATTTAACAAATCGTCTTCATTCCCCACCACCGTAAAAGATTCTATTTTAGTAAGAGCATTTTGAGTAGAAATCGTTACTTCAACAGTACTAACTCCATGAAACCAAATCTCTGAAAAAGCATCTCCATGAAGTAAATGTTCTGTTCCCGCTCCATCTTGGAAGAATAACTCATTGTTATTTTTAGTGTAAATCTTCCCGTAGTTTGTTGTCGCTGTTGGAGTTGTAGTTTCCTTTATACTTAAAACTCCTGCTTCTATTGTTAAAGTTTCATTTGGAGTTGCTGTCCCAATTCCTACATTCTGAGAAGCATCAATAAAAATAGCACTAGCGTTGTTAGTCTGAATGTTTAATGGGTCATTTGTAACAGTTCCCATAATTCCACCAACAGAAGAAGCAAAAAGAAATGTCTCAACATTATTTGTGCTGTCTCTAACTGATAAATTACTTGGTCCAGCTCTTGTTATTAATAAATCAGTTGCCGTTATATCAGACCCATCTGTTCCTGTTCCCACATGCAACAATTCTTGAGGACTCACATTCCCAATTCCCACCTTACTTGCAAACAGATGTTCTGTGTCGTTTTCTGTTTTTATATGAAGTCCAGAGTCTCCTGGTGATAGATCTAAACCCGCTAATCTAACTTGGTCAACTGCAGTTGCTCCCATTGTTCCTTGCTGTAGTACAAGTTCATCTGTAAAGGTTTCATCCCAAAACTTGGTAGAAGAACCTAGATCGTATGTTGAATCTTGCGGAATCCAAGAGTTCGCAACATTCTGTTCAAAACTAATACTTGCTACTTTTATAATCATTCCGTTGGAACTATTACTTCTTTGAAGATAAAATACTCTTTGAGGATTGTTAACGTCGGATGTGTCGTATACCGCCATAGCGTAACCAATGAGTCCCCTCCAATCTCCATATAGGGAAAATCCGTCCTGGTTTGCTACTTCATTTCCCGCATCAATAGCCAATCGTCCTTTAATAAAAGCTCCCCCTAGTGTCGCATCTGAAAGAGGGGTAGAAGGGGCTATACCTTCAATATTCCAAGTGGTGCTCAAAGAAATCTTGTCCACAAAATTATTTGCCCAAAATTTACTAGAACTTCCTAGATCATCAGTAGAATCTGTATCTGAAATTAAAGAAGTGTTTATGGCAACATTTGCTAAATTATCTAGAGCTTTCGATGCTCCTTCAGGACTTCCAGAAAGTATCGAAGCTGTTATGTTAACTCTTTTATTAAAGTCATCATTAGCTGCTGACCAACCAATACCCCCAGCTTGTTGGAAATTAATATCCGCATATCTAAATGACATCACAGAAGAATTAACATTTATCTGTGAAGGAGCTGTCCCTCCACGAGATAAAGAGTTCAATGTATCTTTACGAAATTTCTTTAAATCATCCTCTATACTAGTTATTTTCTTCTGGAATTCACCAACCTCTGCTTTGATTGCTTGCTCTCCTTTTCCTTCTAAGACTTTTATTAAACCTTTCAACTCGGTTTCAGATTTCACTATCTGAGAATGAAAGTCTGGTATCTCAATCTTGCGGTCAGAAAGTTTTTTAATATCATCTTTCAAGCTTATTATGTCTTCTGAGAAACTATCGTCATCTTTGTTAGCATTCAAAGAATCTAACATTTCTTTCTCTTTTCTAAAAAGCTCTATAATCTGTTCTTTCAACTCTCTTATCTTCTCTACCGTCTTTAAGTCAGACTTTTCCCTTAGTTTACTTGAAGCATTCTTAAAAGCCTTATGCAGTTTAACATCTTTAACTGACATTCCAACTAGCATCTTTTTTAGTTTGAGTTTATTCGCCATCTTCTTGTCAGAAAACTAATCCTCTTTAAGAGCCTCCTCAATACTCTCTTTTATGCTTGATACTTCTTCTTTTACCATATCTTTCATTTCCTTCCTTAACTCATCTATCTTTGTGTCTATTTCCTCTGTATTTGCCTCCTCTGGGGCTTTTTCTTCCTCAGCAGGCTTTTCTATCTCTTTCTCCTCTTGTGGGCTGTCAGGGGCTGTTTCTGGCTCTTCTTGGATTTCTTCTTGTTGAGGGAGGAGTTGATTGGAAAGTCTCGTAACTAAACCTAAGACTGCTTTAGATTCATTAGCATCTGTATTTAATTGGTCTTGATTTATTTCTTCTGGCATAATAGTATTATACTATTGATAACTTAATTTTATGGAATCTATAATAGGAGGTATAACTGTAGCAATATCTGTTTTAGTAGTCATGTTATTCATGTCTATTTACGGTTGAATATCTCTAAGTTTCTCTTGACCTTTTAATACTCCTTCTTCTGGAAGAGTAACTTTTGGACTTGACGGTGTTCCACCCCTTGGAGCTGGTAATGCTTTTGGGGTTTTCTGAATCTGTCTTAAAATATACTGTGCATCTTCTTTCGATGACTCTTTAAGAATCTTGTTCAAAAGTACCTTATCCTTTTCTAATCCTTGTAAAAGCATTTGCCTTGCTTTATCATTAAACCTCATTGCTCTTAATAATTGTGCCATTCTTTGTGCTCCAAAATGAGCAGCAATACCAGCTACAACTAGACCTCCTGGGCCTCCGACAGACAACCCAATTCCCGAAGCCCCTACTGTGCCTATATACCTTCCAACTTGACCTCCCAATATGCCCACATCGATAGGTTTGTTATTTAATACTTGGGCTGTTTTTTGCATTCTAAAAAGTTTCCCTATTTCTGCATTTACCTCTTTTGCAATCCCAGTTGGAAGTATATCATCAATTACGTTTCTTGCAGCATCAGCTATAGAATCAGAAGTATCTTGAACAAATTTTTCTCCTTTAAAGGATTTTGTCATTTGGTTCATTTCCTTACGAATCGCATTAACCTGTGAAGGTGTTAATGTCGAACCAAACTTTGTACGAAAAGACTCAAACACTGTGTCCATTTCGTTTAATGCTCTATTTAAAGTAGAAGCTGCTTGTGGAGATGATTGCAAACTCGCTTTTGATCGTTGCAAAAACCTATCCAAAGAAATTGCTTTATCTGGCATTTTTTCAAATATAGAATCTAAACCTTCTGCTAAAACTTGTCTGCGTTCTACCATATCTTCAATAGCTTCTTCAAAAATAGCCAGCCTCCCTTCTACTCTTGGCATATATCCATCTTCTGCTAATTCTCTTAAAAGAGTATCTTTTGTTACTTTCTCACCAGATCGAGAACGAATTACAATCTTATCGAGTGCATTTCTAATAGAAGAAGAGTTTTCTACAAAAGATTTCCGAAGAGCATCTGTAAGGTTATTTACTGCCATAACCCTACTTTCAGGCTTTATAAGTTGATGAGCTTGTCTTAAAGCATTAGATCCAAACCTATAGGTTGCTGCTGTTCCTGCTATACCAACTGGGAAAACTAAACCTACAGTTGCACCAAAGAAACCTGTGATTGCTGCTTCTTTTGCTATACCACCTATTCCTTTTTCTTCACTTATTCCCTTACCTGCGCCAAAAGTAGCACCTGCCTTAGCTCCTATACGAGCACCTTGTGACGCAATACCTCGTAATCCCAATTTAGCCAAACCTCCAACTCCTCCACCAATAGCTGTAGAACCAGTTTGAAGAACAGCACCTCCAACGCTCTTTAAGACATCTGTTGTGGAAGGAGCTCTTCTTTGTACAATAGCTCTTTCCTCTGGAGTAAGGTCTATCCCTGTAACAAATTTCCCAAGCAATGGAGTACTCGCAATGGTACTCCCTAAGAACTCTCCTATCTTCTCACCACCAGTAAAAGAAGTTATTGCACGCCCAACATCACTAGCTCGATCAATAAAGTCTTTTTTGGGTTCTTCCTTTTGAATAGGTTTTTGGAATCCCTGATTTTGTTGGTTTGGGGAAAAAAGTATTCTTGACATATTACAATGCTTCGTATTTATTAGCAACAAACTCTGGGGAAGTCATAGCTTCTATATTACCCGTTTGTATATTTCTCACAAGAAACTCCCCAAATCGTAATTGTGAACGCAAACCTTCTATGTCAGGTTCTCCTACAACTGTACCTCCTGGAACTGCCGCACCTGCTTCTCTTAACATATTTTCAGTGACTAATGCTCTATTTGCTTCTTTTTGTAGAAGTACACCTATTTTATCATTAGGCTGTGGAATGTATTGTTTTCTTGCACTATCAAACTCTGATTCTGCAATAGCGGCACCAGATTCTTTTCTTAATACAGCATTTATAAAATCTCTCTCTGCTTGTTCAAACTGTTGCCTATCCCCACTCTTTAAGAAGCTAGGAAGTTTACCAGTAATGAATCCAGGAGACCTAAGTCCTTTTTCTGAGAATTTTGTGATAATACCATCAGATGTTTTCATTCTTGAACCAAATCCTGCAGCTGTAAATTGAGTAGCTGTTGGTGCCTTTCCAGGAGCTTCCCCACCTTCTGCTACTATATTTCCTTGAGCATCATATCGAATCTGCCCTGGGCTAAGAGTAAAATCTCCGCCTCCTCCCGCAAGTTGTTTTCGTTTCAATGCTAGGTCTAACTCCCTTTCTTCTTGTCCAAATGCCAATCCTGCACTTTCTCTTTGAGCAGCTTGTTGTAATCCTCCCTGTGGCAATCCATAAGTCCTTTCAAGCAAACCTACTTCATAAGGACTCTCAAGAGAATCCACAATCCCATTCCACCCTATTGTATTAACAATTCTTTCTATACCAGCTATAGCGTTAGTCTTCATTCGTTGTTGCAAATCTGCTATTTGGAAACCAAAATTCATCATGGTGTCAAATCGTTGGTCTGCCGCTTGTCTATCCTGTACGGTCAAATTCATCATTGTATTAAGATACTTTTCTTTGGAATTTCGGGTTTCTAAAAGAGCATTATAATTTTTAATAAGTTGTTTGTTACGAGCATTTGTAAGAGCTAAAACCTGACTTTCAGTACCAAGACCCCCCGCAGCCGAAATTTCCTGTCGTATATCATCCTCCGCACCTTCGATAACCTGTTTCATATCTAAAAGCTCTGTATCTAACTCTTGAACACCAGATTCCTTTAATAAAGATTGATACTCTTCAACCAAACTGGCACGCTGGTTCTGCTCTCCCATGAATTGCTGAAAAGCCAACACCACCTGATTAAGAAATGGGTCTTGCGATATACAGCTCTGAATCTGGTCTGGCTCCTCTGCTTGAGGAGTAAACTCACCAATAATTTTAGCTGCTTCTTCAATCGTACCAGGAGCTTGTGCCCCTGCTTCTTTTGCTGCCTGAAATCCTGCTCGTGATCTCTCAGGGTCAAAAGTAGATACTCCACCTACACCTCCCACATTTTGAGCTACATCTGTTTGAGTAGGAATAACAACTGCACGAGAACCCTTAGCAGATTGTATCTTAGCATCAGCTTCAGAAAGTGGTTGTTCTTCTGCCTGTTCTACAGGTTGTTCTACGGGTTGAGCTTGCTGAATAGGCTGCGGAGCAGCTAATTGAGGAAACGCTACAGGAGGAGCTACAGGAGGAGCAGTTGGTACTCCATAAGCAGAAGTCCCAGATAAGGTGTTATATCCTGGTTGACCAGGTAATGGATCAAAGGCGGGTGTCCTTCCACCTCCAGTATTTCCAGTTGGATTATAAGCAGGAGTCCCAGATAAGGTGTTATATCCTGGTTGACCAGGTAATGGATCAGATCGTTGTGATTTCGCTATTTGTGATAATGTAGTCATATTAGTTATTTAGTGCGACAATACTACCGATTCCGTCCCTCCAACCTCCTACACTATAGATCATTGGCATATCGTCATCTGTGGCATAGTAACTCTGTCCTACCGAAGCAATTGATGACTTTGGTCTATTTGCAACCACTCCATTAAGAGTTACATATCTCTTATTAACCACAGAAAGTAAATCTGTGGGGCTATCGGTTATCTTTCTATCAGTAAAAGATTCTGTTTGCATGTACTCTTTAATAATACTAAGCACTGCGTTTTTATCTAATTCTGGCATTAACTTTTAACAATTTCATAATCTATCTCGACTTTTCTAAGCAACCAATTAGCTGTCCCTGCGTTTGTAATTCTCAAACCCAAAGCGTATGTTGGTTGTATATCTAATGAATATCTTATTAAATCATCTCCTGAAGCTACATTTCCACCCACTGTGAATGTCTTATTAGAATTGGTTATT
>SDBV01005816.1_pt1 | contig 17290 bp, 20 predicted proteins | sample 2277081 | NCBI WGS metagenome assembly SDBV01 (sample SAMN10402039, study PRJNA504765) | marine sediment metagenome | isolation source: marine sediment core GS10_PC15, 223 cmbsf | place: Arctic Ocean: Southern Knipovich Ridge | collected 2010 | reverse complement strand
TAAAATTCCTTATAATTCTATTGAGTTTAAGGAAGATTTGTTTTTAAAGGAAATAGATTATGTTTCATCAGGGGTTTTATTTATGGGAGAGGATAAAATAACTTTAAATGAGGATTCTCTTTTTATCTCTAATTATTTTGGTGAATTAGACATTAATGACGGTACTTTATTCCTTAGAGGGTTTGCTGAAGATATAAGAGTTAGTGGGAATATGAAAAAGATAAGTATTTCAAACTAATATTGGGTGTTTTATTTTCCAATTTCCCTCAATTTTGTCTTATTAATAAGTAGTAAATCAATTATCAAAAGCTTTAAAAAAGAACTTTTCGTTTTAATTTTACCTGAATTTAATAATTTAGGCTAATACAAAATGGCAGAAGAAGACGAAAACACAGAAGAAGAAGCTACTGAAAAAGATTCAGAAGCTACTGAAAAAGATTCAGAAGAAGTTAGTGAATCAGCAGAAAAACCTGCTGAAGAAACTGCTTCAGATGATTCAGAAGACGAGGAATAATTCCTCATTTTTTTACTAATTCTTTTTTTATTTTTTTTATGTGTCTAGCCGCTTGTAACTTAGATTGATATATCTGATAGGTATCTAATTTATGGGAATTTACCTTGATAGTTTTTGTTTTAGGAATAACTTTAAAACTCTCATATTTCTTAATAAATCATGGGAGGGGTAAAGATTGTTCTTGGCTTGTTGTTTTTTCTTTTAGTTGTGGGTTTGCTTATATTTTACTGGATTCTTCCTGGGGGGTTTGATTTGAGCTTTCAACCGGGTAATGCTAATTTTAGTGTTGATTATGGCTCTGAAGAAATGCAATTTTATAAGAATATGAGATTTCCTGAGCCAGAGGTTTCGTATAGAATTATGGATTGCCCCCTTCAAAAAGAAGATGAGATGGAATATGCTTTTGAGATTCTTGGTGGCTTGACGCTCTTGAATTTTTATCCTGTGCAATCAGATGAGGAGATTTCTGTAACTTGCCAGAGCGAGAACAAGATGGAGGGAGGATTATTTATTGCAGGTGAAGGAGGACCGACAAATATCACAGAGGCAGGGGAGTTTAGTGTGATTCATAAGGGAAAGATTTTGTTGATAAGGGAATCAAAATGTGAGAGGCCGAATATTGCATTGCATGAGTTATTGCATGTTCTTGGTTTTAAACATTCTTCGAATAAAAGAAATATAATGTATAATGTAAGTAAATGCAAGCAAGTTATTGGTGATGATATTCCAGAGCTGTTGAATAATTTGTACGCTTATCCGACTTACCCAGATTTGGTGTTCGAAGATGTTTCTGCAAAAATGGAAGCGAGGTTTCTTGATACAAATATTAGTGTAAGGAATAATGGACTTGCAGATGCTGGCAAGAGTGAAATAATTATTTATGTTGGGGGGAAAGAAATAAAGAGAGTTGACTTAGAGCCCTTGGAGATTGGATATGGAAGAATGATAATTCTTAAGAAAGTTTTTGTTTCATCGCTTGTTGTGGATAGTTTGGAATTCGAGATAGAATATGATGGCGCAGAATTGGAAAAAGAAAATAATAGAATAAAATTAAATATTGAGTAGACAAATTAGCCGTCTAAATCTAATTCGTCTATAGCGTTGGTGAGTTCGTCTTCTTGTTCGCTTTGTGAAGGATTTTCCTCCATTTTTTTAACCCCTGTTTTATATTTTTTTAGAGATGTTTTAGTTTTTAAATATTTCTATGGATTTGGAGTTACTTTGGAGTAATTAAAGTTAGTCGGGGAAAATTGAAAAAATAAAAAATTAGACTCGCTTTGTTCGTGATTGATTGCTCAAAATTCGGCTTTGCCAGAATTTTTCGTGGAAAAATTTAATTAGGAGAAATAATTTACGCGCGAAGTTCTTCTACCTCCTGTGACCTGCCAAGAAGAACTTGGTGGTGAATAAAATCTTTTTGGTAATCTTTAAAAAGTAAAAACGAGTTCTAAAATTACCCTCCATAGCTTAGTGGTAGAGCGGTTGGCTGTAGCCCGACATGTCCCAGTTCGATTCTGGGTGGAGGGATAATCTCAAAATTATATAATTTATAACCTCATATTATTTAAATGGTTTTTCTCTTTTTGTAATATGACAAAAGGAACATCATTGATAATGATGCAATGTATGTGAAAGTAAGAGAAAGCGGTTTAAGATTTGAAGCTTATTTTAATAGGAAGGGTTGCGACAATAATAATGAAAGAGGACATTTTGTTAAAGTAGATGAAGAAATTATGTGTTAGAGACCAGCTCCCGCCTTAAATATTGTTTTATCTGGTGTTCTCTTTGTTTAGAAGTATCTGGTGCAATTCTTCAAAAGCTTTAATGCCCTGTTACTTTCGACGTGGGCGTGCTTTCAATTTTGATTAAAGCCCTCCAAAAAATTCAAAGCACAAGCATAAACTTGATCATGATATCCGCCTTCTAAAACAGCAAAAGTTCTTTTTTCCAAGTTTCCGATTATTCTCCCAATTTCAGAATATCCTTCTTGACTAAATCTTAAATTTGAGATTTTATCTCCTTCCAATCCATCAAATCCTGCAGAAACTGCTATAATATCTGGATTAAATTTTTGCACATAATTTTGTACCCATTTGCCCCACTTAATAAGTTCATCATCACCGGATCCACTTTTAACAGGGTAATTAAAACAATTTTCCCTCCACCCCATTTCTCCTGAAAAGGGCCATTTCCCTTCTTCATGAATTGAAAAATATTGAACAGCTGGATCCCAAATAAAAGTTCTTTGTGTTCCATCTCCATGATGAGCATCAAAATCTAATATTGCAACTTTCGCTCCCTTTCTAACTAATCTCCTTGTAGCAATGGCTAGATTATTAAACAAGCAATAACCATCACCAAGATCTTTACTAGCGTGATGTCCTGGTGGGCGAGAAAGTGAAAATGATCCAGTTTCAGAGGCTTCAACAGCCATTCCTACTGCCAGGCAAGCACAATCATAACTTAATTTATTATTATTCATATATGCAAAAAAACTTTCGTTTTTAGATGCTTTTTTTACCATTTTGATATAGTGTGGATCGTGTATTAATTGAAGATATTTTTCTCCTTTAGTTTTAATTATTTGATCTGGGACATTTTTTTCAATAGATCTAAATCTATAAGCTCCCTCATCCTGGTTTAAAGGATTATGTTTTAAAACATGCCTACTAAAAAGAAATTCCATTTTATTCGTACTGAACTTTTTTTAATTTAGTTTTATTTGTATTAAAAATTTTTTTTGCAATTTTAGCAATTTTATTTAAATCTATTAGCTTTTTACAGCTCATTAAATCAATATTTAAATATTTTTTTTCAGGCCAAGAATGAAAAATAATATGTGATTCAGATAACACAAAAACTCTAGTAAAACCAAAAGGAGAAAAATTATGACCATTTTCCTTAATAATAGTCAATTTACATTTCTTTACAAATTTTTTAATTTTTGAGTCAATATCTTCAATCCTGTCTAATTTAAAAGGAACTTCAAATAATTCTAAAATTATATGATCCAAATAAGGTCTTTTTTCAATTATCTTAAACTCCCTGTTATATTAAGTAATTTATTTAATTTATTAATTCCTTTTTTAAAATTTATTTCATTATCAACGAAAAAATTCAAATAATTTATGATTTCTATAATTTGATAATTAATTTTAATATTCTCATAATTTTTAGGTAATTTTTTTATTGATTCATATCCTTCTTTAAATTCTTTTAAATTTCCAGAAAAGGTTTCTATTAATAATTCTGTTTTAGAAAAATCATATACTGAATCGGAGCTTTCTGCCCACTCCCAATCAATTATCCCGTTTATATGTCCTTCATTAACAATTGCTTGCCAAGGCCCAAAATCATTATGACAAAGAACTGCTTCATTACTGTCTTGAAAATTTTTAATTGCATTCAATATTTTAATCTCTTGATTCGGAGTTATCTTCTTCATCGAGACTAATTTCGACAACATCTCTTTCTTTTTTAATATTTTATTCTTTAGAGTTATTTTTTCAATACCATCATGAAAAATTATTCCTTGTTCTTCAAATTTAATTGAATGACTCTTTGCTAAATATTTTCCTAACTCAATAAATTGTTTTTTTACATTCTTAGACTCTAGAAATAATTTATTCAAATCTTTGTCACCTAATTTCTCAAGAATAAACCAATGTTCTGGAATAAATTTCCCAGTAATATCAAAATGTTCAACTTTTGGAACAGGAATATTATTTTTCTTTAATAAATCAAATAAATACATCTCTTTTTCAATTAACCACGGCTCTTCTTCTCCCTTTATGTCTATTTTGATTATCTTTTCAAAATCCCTAAATTTTAGATTAAAAACGGCGTTATTCTCACTTTTTAATTGCTGAATGATTGGAAATTCTCCATAATAATATTTTGCAATTTCTTTAATTTTCTCTTCATTCATTTTAAATAATCCTCCATTTTCTCATTTCTTCTCACATCTATGCTACAACAATGAATCCCATTACCAAATAGTTCTGAGTGTCTTAGCTTTATAGGAATTGGATCGTATCCTTCTTTATATAATCTTTCAGCAGTTTTTTTAGCTGAGTCTCTTATTAAAATTGTTTTTGAATCAAGAGATAAAATATTTATATCCATCCCTTTTGAAGATGACATTTGGTGATGACTTGAAGGATAATCAAATTGATTTTCTTCATCCATTATAGGTATTCTTTTCCACTTTTGAAGTCCTGGAGGAAGCAAGTTCCATTTAGAATGCATTTGTTCCCCATTATACAAGAGGGCTCCTGGAGACAAAGGCATAAATTGCCAGTCAATATGACTATCACATAATCTTATTGGGTGTACTCGAATATCTCCCAATTCTCTTTGAAGCCAATATAATCCCCACTCATGATTTTGAGTTCCAACATTCATTATTATATCTTTTCCAAATTTTAAACAATTAGCAGCATCAAAAGCAATTTCATAAATCCTCTCTAATTTTTCTATTGGTGTTATGGGTTTACCAAAATTATTTTGCCAATAAGAAAAATCAAGTTTGGATTCATCTAAAGAAGGCTTTGGGGCAGAAATCCATCTGGCTCCCCTTTTAAAATAATCTAAAAATAAATCTTGGAATAATAGTCCTTCAAAGTATCGTTTTCTATTTGTTGGAGGAGTTTCTATTATTGTATTTCCAACAATTAAAATAGAATCTCTTGGAGCATCACACCCCCATTCAATAGATTCAAAGTAAGGAGTTTTTATTGTTTTAGGATTTTTCACTCTTTTTGGTCGTTGTACTTTTATTCCTCTCTTTTCAAGTAATTTTTGTAAATTGTCTAAATCTTCTTTTCTTTCTTCAATATATTGTTCATGTATAACATATTTTTTATTTTTTTCTCTAAATTTTCCATCCCAATTTTCATAAATAAATCTAAAAACCAAATCATCTTTTTCTCTATGATATCCAACAGGATCTCCAATTATAATCTCCTCTAATTTCCCCCATTCTGTCCATACATTGACTGCATTCATTTTTTATCTCCTGTAATTGCAACTAGTTTTTTTAGTCTACTTTCATAAGAATGATTATCTCTTAAATTTTTTCTTACTTCTTCTGTAGCTTCCCTATAACGAAATTCATTATTATGCATATCTAGTAGTTTTTCTCTAGAATCTTCTTTCAAAAATAATTTTTTTGAGGCCTCTCCATAAATTTGTTTTCCGTATTCAAAATCAGATGTTAGAATAGGAATTGTTCCGGAAGCGAATGTCTCCAACATTCTCGGAGTAATCATTTGCATATAACTTAAAATTGGCCTAATTAAAATTGGAGAAAATCTACTTTTACTCAAAATTCGGGTAAATTCTCCAAACTTAGTAGTATACTCTTTAAGATCTATATCTTTTTGTCTAAAATAACTCATATCTGGTTTTGTGGCATCAGGCCAATATTTATCTGGAGTAGTCCAATTTTTTCCCCAAACAGAAATCTTTGGAAATTGAATCCTTAAACTATCAAAGTTATCTAAAAAATCTTGTAATTTTTTCATCCTATGCCAATTAGATCCTAAATATAATAAATCAAATTCTTTTTCTTCCCTGTCCCCTTCTGGTTCTTTGTATCCCCAAAACAGGAAAGGTTTAACATTTGGGTTAATTGGGACTAGTGTTGTTTGATAAATATCATCTGATATTGATTTAAAGGTATGTCTCCAATTTTCACCTGCTCTTTGTGAAGCATGATTAGAATCTCCTTCATGACTTAAAGTTTGATTGTATTTTCCATCAGCATCAATAACAATAGCTCTTTCTCTAGGCAAGATTGATAATAATTTTTCTAATTCTCCTGGATATTGGTCACGATCATAAAAGTTTCCATTATCAAAATAGAATACAAATAAGTCAACATCTTTGACGTTTTCAGGAGTTAGTGGATATTCTTCACCATCCATTTGTTCTCCTTCACCATCCCATTTCTCTGGTGGCCCGATTAAAGGTAGTTTATCTTTTGCTCTATTATCTACAAAACCAGAAACCACAAAATCAATTCCCATTTTTTTTGCGGCCACCGAATACTGATAAACTGTTTCAGCAACACCTATATTATAATAGATATCCGCGCATAAACATATTTTCATCTTAATTTAATTCTCCTAAAAATGTATCAATTCCAAATTTAATTCCTTTCAAATATTCAACTCTTGTAGCAAGAAATCTTGCTTCATATTCTCTAAAAACTTCTGAATCCAATTTTTTTTCTAATTCATTTAATGCTTTCCAATCCCATCTATTTTCTTCCATTTGTAATCTTAAAAAAGCATAAGCTTCGTTTAGATTGAAATTAAGATTTATTTGTTTTTTAAGAAAAATATCTGCAATGCCTTGATTATATGATTTCTCCATAAAATATTTAGTATTTGTTCTGTCCTCTGGAATTGTATGGGTTACTTTTATTTCCGGAACATATATTGCTCCTGGAGAAAAACTATTTTTAGACTTATTTAAAAATATAAATTCATCATTAGCTCTTAATCTTTCTTGATCTTTTCCTGTGTTAAATCCTTCTACAAAATTAAAAACATCTATTCTAAAAGTAAAATTTGCTCCAACAAGATATTCGTAATCCTCTATTTCACGAGATTTACTACCCCAATTCATTTCTGCAAGATAATTTCTAAATATCCCTTGCAACCATTTAGGTTCACAATCTCTAAATTTTAAATCCACTTTCCCCCCAATAACTCCTGCAGAAGGATATAATATATGTGATTTTTTAATTTCAGATATCCAATCTGGATTTGGAACACAGTCATCATCTATTAATGCAATAATACTTCCGTGGGCATTGTTACATCCAATATTTCTAGCTAAATTTGCTCCTGATTGGGATTCAAATAAATAATTTAAATCAAACTTTTCAGAAAAACTTTTGATATTTTGTTCAGCATTTTTAGATTTAACCCCATTTTCCACAACGATCACTTCAAAATTTTTGTCAATTTGTTTAGATAAACCTTCAAGCGTCTCTTCCAAGTATCTTGGTTTGTAAGTAGGAATCACTACACTTAATTTACTCATTTTTATAAAAATCCTCCAATATTTCTTTAAAAGTTGTGGATTTTAATTTAAAATAATCATTTGGATAATTCTGTAGGAATAAAATTATCTTCTTTTTCGATTCTTCTAAACTGGTAAAAAGATATTTTTCATCAAGAAAATCTGGATAACAATAGTCTTTTATTGCTAAAGGAATACACCCACATGAAATAGCTTCTCTTAGAGAATAACCAAATGTATCTTGTGTACCTAAAACAATTTTAGAATTTTCTAATTCTTGGTAAAACTCTTTTCCTGTAAGAGCGCCAATATTTGTAACATTCTTTAATGAGATTATTTCTTTAAAGAGTTTTTTCAATTTTTCATCTTCAGAAAATTCTCCAAATCCAGATATAGCAAAATTGACATAGGGTAATGATTTAATTAAATCTCTATAAAATTTTGGATTTTTTTCCCAGCTCCATCTATGCGGAATTATAACATCATATTTTTTGTCTTCTTCCAAATTACAATGAAAACTATTTGGATTAAACTCAAAAGAAAATGTTTTAATTTTATTACGGGCACTCTTTTCAAAAAAACTTGAAGTATAATTTGATGGAACATATATGGAATCCATTAAATCAATTAGCCCCTTATCAAAATTTTTCATCCAAGAACAATTTTCAAAATAGTCTCCTTTTACAAAACTTGCACCATGAAATAATGAACCAAATTTAACCTTTTTGCATTGCCCATCTAAAAAATACCTTAAAAGACCTAATCCCAATTGCATAAAATCAATAAATAGAATTTTATCTCCTTCTTCCAAGGAAGCTTTTAATTTATTTAAAACAACTAAATTATGATTCAAAAAAATTAAAGGGTCATCCAATTTCCCGTTTTTTAATTTTTTAATTTCGCCATCAAATTTAATTATCTTTACATCTATCTTCTGATTTAAAATTTCTTTTTCTAATTTTAAACTAATGTCTGTTAATGCAGATCCTTCATATAAGTCAGGGAATATCAGGTAATTAGTCATTTTGAATACCTCTTATATCTATCATAAATATTATCACATTTCTCGACGAATTTTTTTATTTCACTCAAATTTAATTTATCAATCTTTAAAACAAATAAACTTGAAGAGGAACTCATAATTTTTGATACATCAATATCTCCAAATTTTTTTAGTTGATTAGATAAGTCTATTGTTTCTCTATAATTATTAGGTAATGGATATTCATTAAATCCGTTAATTATTTCTGTTATATATATGCCCGAATTATTTAAAATTTTAAAAATTTCTGGCATTCCCCTTTTTCCAAGAAACATTTGATTTGCTATTAAGTAAACTTTATCTGAATTTTTAGTTAATCTTAAGCCATAATATAAAAATGTCAAAACTCCTCCAACTGTATAAGGAGGATCAGCAAAAAAAGTATCTATCTGGTCATTTTCTATTTCTAAATCTCTAAAATCTTTTTCAACAATTTTTATTTTAAAATTTTCTTTAATAGAAATTTTTTTTATTTTTTCGATAGTTCTTTTATCAAGCTCAAATACAACTGGAGTAAATGTAGTTCTTTTGGCAATCTCTAACGAAACTAAATCATCATCTCCCATTAAACCAACATTCATTTCTTCCACATAAGGAAAGTCTTCTATCAATTTTTGAACTCTTTTAATTCTTGATTCTACTGAACAAGGAAATTGGTTCAAAGAATCATTAGGAGCATCTGTAAAGAAATTTAATTCTCCATCACTTAATTTGTTTGGCTTAGGTAAATTTAAAACTGAGTATTTACTTTTTTCAACAATCTTTATACAACTTTCCTCAAGAAGTAAGGTAATTATTGGTTCAATATTATCTAAATCCAAATCAATATTTGAACATGTAAAATTTCTCATATCATCATTATTATAAACTAAAGCAACTATCCTACTAAAATCATAAATTGAAAGTTGGACATTGTTTTTCCAACCATCTATTTCATCTTGTTCTGCATCCACTAAATCTAAAGGAATTTTGTTCAAATATTTTTTATATAAATTCTTAATTGTTTTATTCAATCTAATCATTTTTTACTCCTTTCTAAAACAGGTTCGTTTTCTCCATCAGGTATTCCAAAGAGAACATTTATATTGAATGCGGAATAACCTTCCTTTTTCACAAGTTTATGAAATTGTTCATAGCCTAGATTTCCATTTCCCCATTCAACACCCAAATTAGGAACAGGATGATTAACATGTAAAACAGATAGATCTTGTAATAATTTAAATCCGAGGGGATCTTCCCTATAACAAGAATATGCTAAATAATCATCTTCTCCCCCATAGTCATTAAAATTTGAATTAAATCCATCTATTTTCTCAAAAAGATTTTTTTTTATAAAACCGAAATTGGCTAGAAAAGTAAATTCTTTTAAATCTCTATAACCTGATGTTCTATCTAACCCTTTGGGTAAAATAGCCCTTTTTTCATCCAAAATCCAATCAAAATCTCCTTCAGATATTGCTTGTCGATATATCTCAATTTCAGATTGAAATTGTGCCGGTGGATAAGTCCAAAATCTTTTTGCGCCATATCCATGTGAAAAACTTTCTCCACATTCAGCAATTTTTGAAAAATGATTTCTTCCACACATAAATGTATCTGCATCTAAAAATACTAATAAAGTTCCATTTGCAGCATAAACTCCATTATTTCTTGCCTGACCTCTTGAAAGATTACCTGTATGTATTGTTTTTACTTTATCTCCTTCCCATTTTTTACCATAAATTTGAGAACTCTCTGTAGAATTATTAACTAAAATAATCTCAAAGTCATCAAAATCTTGATTTAGAGACGCTTCTACGCAAGTTCTAACTATCCTTGGATCCTGGTCATGTGCTAAAATAATATTTGAGATTCTGCCCATTTTTGCTGTTATTATAGAGTGGTGGCTATTTATAAAAGTTATTATGTGTATCGGAACATAGATTTATAAAAAATAATAATTTAAGATATTTATGGAAATAGTGATAACGGGGGGAGCAGGCTTTATTGGATGTAATTCTGCAGAATATTACGCCAAAAGAAAAAATAAAGTAATAATTGTGGATAACCTTAGTAGAAAAGGTGGAAAACAGAATGTTAGATATTTGTTAAAAAAATACCCCCAAAATATAAAATTCATCAAATGTGATTTATCTAACAAAAAAGATATAAATAAAATATATAAATATCTTGGAACATGCAATTTAATATTACATCTTTCAGGCCAGGTTGCCGTTACAACCTCTATAACTAAACCCTATAAGGATTTTGAATCAAATCTCATAGGAACTTTAAATTTATTAGAACTACTAAGAAAGATAAAAAAATATGATAAAAAAAATCCGATATTGATTTATTCTTCCACAAACAAAGTATATGGGAATATGGAACAATTAAAAATAATTAAAAAAGAGGGGAGGTATGCTTATCAAAATTTATCTGAAGGTATAAATGAAAAACAAGGATTAGATTTTCATAGCCCTTACGGATGTTCAAAAGGATCTGCAGATCAATATGTTAGGGATTATTCAAGAATATATGGGCTAAATACTATTGTGATGAGACAATCTTGTATTTATGGAAGAAGACAATTTGGAGTTGAAGATCAGGGATGGGTAGCATGGTTTATAATTGCTAAAATTTTAGAAAAACAAATAACTATTTATGGAGATGGAAATCAGGTAAGGGATATACTTTGGATAGAAGATTTAATTAAAGCATATGATTTAGCAAGAAAGAATATTAAAAAAACTAAAGGACAAATTTATAATATTGGAGGTGGGCCAAAAAATACTTTATCCCTAAATGAATTAATTAATAATTTAAATGAAAATTCAACTAATAAAACAAAAGCATTTTATTCGAATTGGAGACAAGGAGATCAAAAAGTATGTATTTTAAATATATCTAAGGCTAAAAAAGATTTTGGGTGGGAACCAAAAATTTCTCCTCAAGAAGGGATAAAAAAATTATTTACTTGGGTCAATAAAAATAAAAAAGAAGTTTCAAAAATCTTTGAACATAATAACTAAATCATTAGCTTCTTGATAGTTATTTTTTAAATGAAATTTATGTGCTGCAGAATCTCTTTTAACCCACAACATTCCCGATGTAACCCCTTTTTCCTTAAGGTGCTTTTCTAAATATTCTGTTATTTTTTTTGCATATCCTTTACCTCTAACTTTTTCATCAAAAACAATCTCCTCCATAATCGCTTGAGGGCCAACTGACCAATAAGATAAACTAGATATTATGAACCCAACTATATTGTTATCTAAAAGGAAAACAAAACTATTATCCTTTCCAGCTTCAAATTTGTTTTTAATATATTTTAAAGCACTACCAGGAATAAATTCTTCATTATATGGTTCTTTTGAGTAAGCATCTTCCAAAAGTTCTGCACACCTAATCAAATCATCTTCTTGCATTAATCTTATTTTTTCTTCCATTGTTATTGAAAATATAAAATTACTTATAAATCTTTTCTGCTGAAACATTAGATTTAAAAGAACTATCTTTCTAAGTCTATTTTTTTAATATCAAGATCCTGATTAAATACATTATTTGCGGCTTTTTTTATTTTCATCTTCTATTAATGCTCCAAACTTCATTTAACTTTTTTACAGTTAATCTTTTTTCAACTTGTTTTAAGAAATATTCCATAACTTCTGGAGCAAAATGTTCTTTTAATTTTTCTAAATGTTTCCATACCTTACTTTTTATTTGTTTTTCAACTTTTTCTTTTTTGTTAGTAAGCTCAAATAAATCTATCAAAACAACATCTTCATTCAATATGCCAAAATTTGAATAAAATTTAAATGTTTTTTCATGAATCCCATATTTCCAAAGTTCAATAATAAAATCAATACTTTCATCCACTAATTTCTTAACTTCTTTCTTTTTTCCTTCTTCTAAAAGTTCATCAAATTTATTATCTAAAACTATTGCCCTTCTTTGTTTAATTTTTCCATCATTTAAAAAAATAGGAAAAGCTAATAATTTTTTCGGAATATTAGAAGATTTTATGATTTTAGTCGATTCTTTAATATTTAATAACATTTGTTCAACCCTTTTATCTAACTCCTCTTCTTTTCCAATTGAATCCAAATATCTCTTAACCGTTTTTGCAATCTCCTTTTTTGTTTTGAATGTTTTTATTACATAATCTTGTTTCATTTCTACCCAACATTGCCAACCCCCATATTTTTTCCTAGTAACTAAATAATTCATCCATTTTTTATCTCCTGAAATTAATTTTTGCTTATATTTTTTATAACCTAATATTTTCCATTCATCATAAAGTTCTTTCAATTTATTTTTTGGAAGCCATTTATTGATAAATGAATCAATTATATTTATTCCTCCCTTTTTTGTATGTCTTTGAATTTTTTCAATGTAACACATCCCCTTATCGCCAAAAAATTGCATAACTCCTAAAGCTAATATTACATCATAATCCTCTTTAATGCAATAATTTTCTAGGTCTTCTGCGAAGGCATTAATTTTATTTTTTCTTTTTTTGGCCTCTTGTTTTATTTTTCTAATAGCTATTTTAGAGATATCAACGCAAGTCACATCGAAACCTTTTTCTGCAAGTTTTAATGAAAGGCCACCTTCTCCACAACCCAAATCTAAAACCTTTCCTGATTTTTTATATTTTAAAATATCTTTTAGGATTTCTTTATCATACTTAAATTTAAATTGATAATCCTTTTGAGAATATCTTTTGTCAAAATAAGTTTTATCTGGAGTCATGTTAAGCTCCTTTTTATCCCATCATAAATCTTCTTTCTATTTTTATCATCCATTTCTACATTATACTCCTCTTTTTTTATCTCAACTATTTTAACTAATTCTAAAAGCGATTTTTCCTCTAAACTTTCTTTAAGAATAACTCCTTTCCAAGTCATTATTCTTTATCCCAATACGCTTTAATAAATCTTAAGGTTATTTTTGGAGAAACCATGAAATTGGGAGGTCTAAACTTATCCTTTTTGGGGTTTTGCCCACGATATTTAGAATTAGTCCTGCATCTTCGAGTAACGACTTCATTTTAAAAAGGACTTACTCCTTGGTAATTCAGATAAAAATAAGGGCGTTAAACTTATCCTAACCTCTCGGCGTGCGCGTAAAATCCCTAAAGAATCCAATTCTATTTTTCTGGGTGGAGGGATTCTTTCTATTAATTTTTCTTTTTTTCATTAAGTATTATTCCTAACTTTAAATTCTTCACTTTCAAATATTGTCTTGTATTTTTTCCCTTCAAAATCATATATAAAATGAATTTGCAAGGTGTAATCTCCAGGTTCTGTGAATTCATAAAGGGGCATACCGAGGTTAATCGAGATAGAAAGAAGTGATTTTAACGAACGAAATGGAACATTGTAAGTAACACCCTCATATTCTATGATTGTATTTGAAGTTTTTATTCTTAATTTGCCTTCACTATAAGCAAATTTCATAAAACCATTTTCTTCAAAGGTTACAGAAAAGAGTTTTTCAAATGGTTGGGTGTGGACTAATCTTTGAGTACCCAATTCATCTTTTTTTAAGAGCATCCATACTAATCCCCCTTGGCTTATTTTAATCGGAGAATCCTGGTCGTTTGCTTGAATTTTTCCAGAGTAAATTAATAGATCCCAAACCTTGTAAGGTTCATCTGGGAAATTTGTGTACACAAGTAGATGTTCTAAAGCAGTAGGAGTTCCTCCCTTAGCAAGTTCAACTGTGCTTTCAATTGTATTTGGAGGTGTTTCTTCAAGACTTGGTGCAGCTGAAATATTATTGCTTAGAAAACAGAAGTAAAAAGCTCCAAGCAAATACTTTAAACCATTCTTCATTTTATTTTTCTGTAGGTATTTTCTCCTTACCACGACTTTGCTCTACTCCCAAACTCGCACAGGTTTTTGATATCATTCTAGTTTCTCCTTACCACGACTTTGCTCGGCTACAAAGAAAGTCTTATTGGATTCGGCTTCATGGATTTCGCCTTCTTTTTCATAAATTGCGGTAGCTGTTGGGAGTGCGAATTTTCCGAGGACACCCACTCTTGAATAGATAATATATGAAAGTGTTCTCATTTCTCCTGCTTCGAGTTTTTCAAAGTCCCATGCAATTCTTCTGGTTTTCTCATCTATCCTTGTTGGTTTTTCTATTCCAAATCTTTCGTGGATTTTTACTAAGGGTGGAAGGCGGTCGATGATATTTACTCTTTCAATATATTTTTTGGCGTTAATAGTAAGGGAAACTTTGAGTGCGAATTCTCCGCCCTTGGCTCGTACAAATGAGACTCTTTTCCTAAGAACAAGATCTGTTTTTGAGAATTTTTTTGTGAGCACCACGATTGCGACTATTAGGAAGATAACTAATAGTGGAAAGAGCCAGTTTGTTCTTACGATTATTTCAAGTGTTTCTCCTGGGTTGATTTGTCTGTTCCAAGTGTAATAAACTTTGAATCCTTGTCTTTCCACAATCTCTGGAGAGGGAGAAAGGGTGGTGAAAAGTCTTGTGATAATATTTTTCTTTATGACTGTTTCAGATTCTGTAATCGTGTTACCTTCGTTTGATTTTTTTATGATATTTGTTCTTATAATAAATCCACGATCTTCTCTTGTTGTTGTTAAAATATCTTTCTCAGAGAATTTCATTATTCCTTCTGTAGTTGCTTCTTTCCCCTCGATTTTTATTTCTGCTTGAAGTGTGTAAAAACCAGCCATAATCTCATTGAAATCTTCTTTGTTTAGATTTACATCAAATGTTTTTCTTTCGTAGGGATTCAGGGAAATTGTTTCTTCGAATTCAAAGAAAGGGGATTTAAATTTTGTTGGTATATTCTCAAAATTGAAATTAACTTCGTTCTTAATATAAATTTGTAGTGAATTTGATTCTGGGTTGAATTCTCCTGAACCTACACTGAAGGCATCTTTTAAATCAATTATTTTTATAAGCAAGGGAAATTCCTGCTTGCTTTTGTTCTGGGCTTGAATAATTAAATTAAATGTAACTGCGCCTGTTTTTTTTAAATCCTCTCGCGGGTAAATTCCAAATTGGATTGTTTTTGTTTCGTCTTGCGCTATATTGATTTTTTCTGTTGGGTAGCTTTCTGCTCCGAAATAAGTGTAGAACAGAAAATTATCCCCTGCTTCATTGTTTGTTACCTGTAAATTAAAAACTGTTGGCCTTTCTAAATCAATAACCATAGTTTCACCTGAACTAGTTTTTTCAATGTCAAGATCTATGGCAAGAATGCTTGGAATTATTAACAATAGAGCTAATAAGCAAAATATTTTTCTCATAGGGAATTTAGAGGTGAATTCTATTTAAGGATTTCGGTAGAAAAATGTTATTTCTTTCCTTCTAAATCTAAGAATGCTTTTGTTTGATTGAGGAATTCGTCGCATTTGCTAATTATGTCGTCTTCGAATTCATCGATTCTTGCTGGAATTACCCACTTTTCATAGATGCTTCTCATGAATTTTTTTGTTGCTGTTCTTTGAAACTTTCCTTCATAATCTTTTACTAGGATTCCCTTGATTTTTAGTTCTACTTCTCCTTTGTTTGTTTTGAGTTTTGCATCACCATTTTGGATTTCTACTTCTGTTAATCCAAGTATATGAAATTCTATTTTTGCCTTTAATTTGAAATAATCTGTAAGTTTTCTAATTCCCTCCCATTTGATTTTTATTTCTTTCGCGTCTTCAGTAATCTTTTCTGAGTATTTTTTTTCTTCAATTAGAAGATTTGTTTCTTCTGTGAGCCAATCGTAGCAGAATAAGTAGAGTTCTTTGAATGAGAAAATTCCTTTGAATTTAATTTTGCTTGAAAATACAGTGTCTTCCTCTGGCATTCTTAAAAGAAGTAAATTTCATTTAAATATTCTTCGTTCAGAGAATTTTTATAACGTTATTTTAGGAGATTATGTTGCATTCATGCAGGATTCGCATAAGAGTTCCCCATTGACGACAAACAGGATGTCAAAATTTCCGCATTCTTCACAGGTTCCTGTTTTTCTTTTGCTTGCTTTTTTTAATCTTTTTAATTTTTCTGATTCTTCTCTGACTTTTGAGAGTTCGTCTAATTCTGGATAGAATTCTGGGTGGAAGTTTAAGATGTCTTTTGTTGTGATTATTCCTAGGAGTTCTCCATTATGGATTACAGGCAGTCTTTCGAATTTTACTGTTTTCATTTTTTCGATTGCTTGTTGGATTGTTGCAGTTGGTTTTATTGTTGCAAGTTTTTTCGGTGAAATTTCAATTGCTGTTATTTTTGATAAATCTTCTTTTGATTTTTTTATTAATGCCCAGAGAATATCTTCTTGGGAAATGAATCCCACTAGTCTTTTTTTGTCAACAAGGAGGATGCTTCCTACCCTTTGCCTAACCATTTTTTTGGCGCATTCTAGAAGGTTTGTACTAGGTTTTACTGTGATTGGTTCTCTTGTCATGACATCTGCAACTATCCTGTTAACCATGATTTAATAAGGGGGTTCAAATTTATAAGTTTTTATATAATGAGATTGCGTGCTTTGCGACTCCCGACCTCACTCGAATTTTTAATTTTACCTTCGGAATTATTTTTCGTGAAATCGCTCGGATTGATATAGTAATTAATTTAGATTCACTGTTGAGTTTAGTAAGGGAAAAAATGGTGAATGAAATGAGCGAGATGTAGGTGTGAAATATACTCGAGTATAATAATGTTTAAATAACTAAATCTTGATTTGA
>SDBV01005815.1_pt1 | contig 17290 bp, 38 predicted proteins | sample 2277081 | NCBI WGS metagenome assembly SDBV01 (sample SAMN10402039, study PRJNA504765) | marine sediment metagenome | isolation source: marine sediment core GS10_PC15, 223 cmbsf | place: Arctic Ocean: Southern Knipovich Ridge | collected 2010 | reverse complement strand
AAACTATCCTCCTGAGCGCCGTGTCAAGCTCTGGTGTTAAAATAGGCCGTAACCCCATTATATCTTTGTAATGGAAATCACCCTCTGGCATTGTCTCTATCCAGTTTTTAATATCAGGCCGAGCTATTGTTGTTGGCATAGTCTCCCTTCAGTAACATTTGCGACATTAACGACAATTACGACATTCAGGACATCTTGTCTAAAGTTAACAAAAAGTAACAAGAATTAACATTTAGGACAATTCCGACATCGAGCCTAAAATCCCCTGTTTTGCCCATTTTTGACCCCTTAAAAACCTTTTTTTAATTAAATCCTATAGAGAGAGAGTACCCCTCCCCTCCCCACCATAGTACTACTGAATAATATAATCATCTTTCTTCTTAAACGAATGACTATGAGAGGTCTTTTTAAGAAGATTTAGTTCGTGCTGTATATCTTCCATACGCCCTAAGAGATAAAAGTCTTGAACGGGTGGTAAGGGAGTGTGCTCTATTGGAAATCGTTCCCTCGGCTCGGAGTATAAACCTTCTCCTTGCCACCATAACTCGTGTTCACGGAAAGTTTCACTACATGGGTAATCGTAAAGCGGTTCGTTCATTTCTCACTCTTGAGGGCTTGCAGTAGTTTTGTCATTCCTACCACAAAATAACCGTAGACTTCAGGTGATTCTATTCCTCTGCTGTCTATGTCTTCTTTTATCTTTATTATTTCCTCACGCATCCTCTCCCTCTCAGCCTTCCTTATCGCTAACTCATCAAAGAGGGCAGCGATTTGCTTACTATACTGTGCCATGAAACCGATAACGCCTAGACATAATCCGTGTTTTTCTTTCTTACATTCGTTGCCATCGCTGCCGCATAAATCCGCACAATAGGCTTCCTGCAAGATTGTCTTTATAGCCTTCTCCCTACCAGGTCTATCCATCTTATATATCCTCCTTATACTTTGCCCTGCTGGGGCTTGGCTCAATTGGTGGTCAGTCATCTACGCCTTTAAAAAGCTCTTGACACCTGCCAATTTCATCGTTACACCCCAGCAGGGTGTCGTTGTTACCTGAGCCTACACACAACCAAGCCTATTTAGGAAGATTGCCCCTCCAACCACAACTACTCAGATACCCTCGGCTCAGGCTTCTTTACCAGCTAATGTTTCAGCCTTAACAATGTGGCTGCCTTGGGCTCGCGCACTCAGGTAGCTGGCATTTGCTGGCTCGGTTACGCCTACACACTTGTCACGTTCCGACTTACGGTAGCCACCACAGCAAGCCACTGTGTAGGGAGTATTGGCCGTCCCACAGTAGCGACACCAGTAATCTATTAAATTATTAAGGTGCTTACAGCCTATTGGCTAGTTCGTCTCGGATTATGCTTTGGCTTCTGCAAAGATTCTCCATAGCAGACTCAATGGTTGTAGAGATACGGTCAAGGGGATTAGTCTGAACACCTTGCCCCGCTGCCTTATCAGGCGGAAGTGGGACACCCAGAACTTCTTCCAGTGTTTTCCTAACATCTACTGATAGGGCATTGAGTTGCTCACTTAGAGCGGTTAGGTTGGCTACTTCTTTAACTTCTCCTGGTGTCATGGCGCTCCCCCTTTCTTTTAGATTATTAACTTATTTCCCCCTTCATATTCAAGTTTGGCTATCTTCTTTTCTAATAAAGCAACATATTGTTTCATTACTGTATCTGGTAAATGCGATTTTCTATTGGGTAGTAGTTCTAGGTTCTCTATGCGGTTATCATCCCTAACTCCGTTCTTATGGTGGACGATTTCCCAGGGTAGTAAGCACCTATTAAGATGCTTGGCCATTACTAATCGATGTTCTAAAACTCTATTGGAGTATTGGTGTGCCATTGGGAAAAAGAAATCATTTTTGTCAACATATATGTACGTATAGCCCATCCCGGATTTTTGTCTCCCACCCTTCCAACAGGGGTGGTTCGCTCCCCTGAAAATCTGGCGCATCCTTTCTTTAACTTCTTCACTTACTGGTGGTCTATGGGCGTGGTAGCAAACTTTGCATACTTTGTACAATGGTTCTCCTTTTACAATCCGCACCCATCGGGGCTTTTTACATTTACCGCAGGGATGCCATAAAAATTGAGCGTAACCATTAGCGTCTGTTTTTCCTAGCTCCTTGCCTTTTTTAATGTCACCTATTTGGGGCATATGTCACCTCCTAATACCATTATAGCATAAGTAAGCGACATAGACAAAAAAGCTACACCTCGCCATGAACGTACCTTAAGAACCAATTAGCTGTTTCAATCACTTCATTCTTTTCAATTTTCCCTGCTATCCAAACATCTTTGGAATAACTCAGAGCTACCGCACGGTCTTTCTTCATCTCTGCGCTTATACCCTTAACAGGTGTCTCAGGCACGGGAACAGTCTCAGCCCTTACTGATGCTGGCAGCTCACCCTCAACAGTCTCTATGTCCTGCACATAGGGATAGGCGACACCCTCCTTCATATAATCCTGCATGGTAAACTTTATCGCCACACCTTCCTGCAGGAGACCCCATTTAGCCTTTAACACCCCATCACGCCCACTCTTCACCTTTAAGATCTCACCTGTTCCCAGAGTTACCATCTTCCATGTCTGCTGTCCATACCCATCATCCTCTACGCTAGTGACCACACCTATGATGTCGTTAGCCATTACTTTTCCTCCTTACCAAAATTTCATTACAAATTGAACGATTGTATAGACAATTATTGTCGGCACTGCTAACACTAACAGGATGAGGATTAAAATGCCGCATAGGCTGGTGATGGCTTTTACCATGTCGCTATTATTTTTCTTCATCCCTTTCCTCCTTTTGTATTTGTTCCCACTCAAGGCATTCAGTATTACTTACGAAGAGACAGACATGCATATTACCAGGTCTATTCTCAGCAAATTTACAGAAATCTAGGTTCTCTTCTGCGTTCCCTTTAGTTACTATATGCGGGCATCTATCCATGCTTCACCTTCTGTATTATCATTGCAGTTAGTTTACTGATGTCCGTATCTTCGGGGTTACAGACAGCTTCATCAATCCATAATTTAATAGTCTTGTGAAGGTCATCTGCGTGAGTCTGTGTCATGTATATGAACCTCTCAGCCAGTATTCTTTGCTCATCTATAATATACTTCATGTTAGTTATTGGTGTTACCATCTTTTGCCTCCTACCATATTTTTAAAAGAAAGTGGATAATGACATAAATTGCTCCTGCGGTGATAGAAAGAGACACCAGCACAGAAATAATCCATGCAACTCTTGTAAATACTATCATTTACCCTCCATAAAAGATTTGAGCTTTATTTGGCTGTAGGCTTCTATCACCCTTAGCACCTCATAGTGTTCCTTTTCGCACCTATCACAGAGGCCAGCCCACTTATCATTGACGCAATATTGGTTATCCTCTGCCATTTTAGCCCCACACCTGTCACACGTTACTCTTATCACCTCTTACCTCCTTCAAATTTCTCTACATCCCCTATATCTACTATTATCCCCTTGTTGAAATAGTAGGGTTTAAGTTCTTTGTTCTTTAGCTTGCGGTATACCGTTGTGCGGTGCATCCCTAACTCCTTAGCAAGTTCGTTTACTGTCCTTATTGATATCAATATATTCTTCATACTACTCACTGTAGCACACTTTAATTAAAAAGTCAAGCCTTTTATAAGTTTATTTTTCTGAGGCTAAAGTTTGAGGATTTAGTTAGTTACATAGTAAGACATACACCCTACCCCTTAGATGCCCGTGTTATGGCTCTGAAGGGCAGAGAGTAGGGTTGTGGGGGCTACCAGTTATTCGTTTCCATAAGAAGTATTCCGTCTATCAGCTTATTACCTGTTCGGTTATTGTTTAAGAGCATATCTTGTATTTCTCTCTCTTTGCCGATAATAACTCGTCTGCATTCTGGAGAGATACCCCATGCTTTACCGTCAAGAAAATACACCTGCGAGCCTCGTGACCAATAGTCATTCCTTTCGGGTTGCATAGTAGCCCCCTTATTTAATATCCACCCAGTCCAGTTCAATGCCGAGATTATTAAAAAGGAATTCTGAGTTACCGTTTGCCATTCTGTCTAAATCCCCGTGCCCTATATCGCAAGTATACACTCTCTTTATGATTTCGTGGACTTCGTGCATGAGAGTTGTATCCCTGTCCTGTTTACCCAGTAAGGGGTCTATCTGTATTTCTTCCCTACGATGGTGAGCAACCCCGGATGCTCCGTCTTCAATTAACAAGCCTTCTTTATAACAAACCCTATATTTGTAAGCACCAATCTGTAATGGGTTGGGGACTTTAATTTTCATTTTTTATCTTCCTTTATTTCTGCGGTATTCTCACTAATTGTTCGTTTAGTAATACGTTCTCGGCTTCTAGCACAATGATTCGTTTTTCTAATCTGGCAATTCTTGTCTCTAGGATGGTGATTTGTTTGTGTCTATCATCTGAGACAAGTTGTAAATTCTCAATCCGATTGTCTTGTTTATCCTCGATGCTTCCCGCAGGGTATTTCGTATGCTTATGATGTACTATTTCCCACCGATGTAAGTTTCGACCTAAATGCTTCGCCATAACTAGGCGATGCTCAAAAATATAAGCATCCTTCATTGCCGTGGGATAGAAGAAATCATCGGGTAATAATTTTATAAGTGTATAGCCTTGGCTATCTGTTCTTTTGCCACCTTTCCACGCACGAGAGTTTTCCCCCCTGTGTTTCTTCACCCACCTTCTCATTGAACATTTCTTGCATAAGCGTTGATATAGTTGTTCCTTCACTTTCCAACGGGGTTTGCCACAGCCCTCACAGGGATAAAAGTACCGCTTATTCCACCCACCTAGCCCTAATTCCTTAGGTCTCCTCATTTCCCCAATCTTATACATTCCGTTGCTTTCCCATCCTGTATCGAACCATCTCTGAGGTTATAGGAATATCCCTGCCTCTTAATGCTTCACCCCATATCTCAGCTATCTTCATACACCCTTCTGCCAACATGGGAACGTCAAGCTTATACTCATACATTGTCAGATGCTTTCCCAGTAAGTCTGTATACTGCATAAATGTTTGATATCTTAGTTTCTTATACTTATCATCTGGTAGCCATTTATCTTCAGGGATTTCTTTCATACAATATCTCCAAGCCTAATTGTTGGGCTAGTTTCAAACGATAACTTTCATTAAAAACCATCCTTTCCCTCTAGTTTTTCCTTGCATCGTTCTATCGCTCGCTCAATTCCGTTAGTATAGTTATCATCAAAGTCAATGCCTAGCATTGAACAAAGTAACTGTGTCATAGCTTGCACATCCCCCAGTGAGGTTTTAAGTAACTTGAGATAAACATTTGCCATATCGGGGTAGTCCTCCATTCGCACCATGTCTCTGAGAACATCACCAGCCTCATAACAAATGACTCCCGCTATTTTCATGGGGGTCTCATTACCGTAGGCTTTATTGGACATTTCTACCAGTTGGCCTGCTAGTTCTTTATTCATTTACGTACTCCTATACTACAACCACCCCGGGCATGGCTCGTTTGTTAAGCCCCCTTATTTCAGCAACTATTTTATCGCATCTAGCAATCTCCGCCTCCGTGACATGGCGTCCCCTCACCCTAGCCTTATAACCTAAAAATTCCATTATCAATTCAGCTGGCTTTCGCTTGATTTGAAGACAGGGTATTATTAGTGGGAATAGTTGCCTTATATCATTCGGATTTAAAGTCCATTCCCATTGTTGCTTATGATAAGGAAAATCCTTGCGTGGTGACCTCTTCGCCAATCTTCCTATGCCAGTCCAATTTCTTAGCATTTTTAGCACATTACTATCAGTGTTAGTCACACGCATAGTGATATTATGGCTCCCGTGACCGCTAATACACTTATGTTTGTAGATTGACATACACCCCTCGCCATCAATGAAACCACACAAATAACCCAATTGAATCTTGCTTAACTTGTTCATACAATCATTATACCATAACAGGATAGTCATCGTCAAACTAGACAACTACTTTGACAGCTTGGTGGGGTTTGTCGGGCAGATTCTCCCAACACTGGGATTCTGGTGTGAGTAACTGTATCAATGGGGTTGTTAAATCAGTTGGCGGAAAACCTCCAGCCTCGCTATACCCACCCCACTTGAGATAAGCGTTAGTCTTTATTAACATCTTCCTGTGAGCCTTTACCCTGCCTATTCTAAATCCAGTTTCCACCCATTCTTTATCCTGCCTGGCCTTTTCAGGTCGTGTTCTGGGGTCAGGTAGTAAATAGACATCGGGCGCTACATTAACCACATGGTCATGGGACATCGCATAGAAGTCGGCATGTATCCACGTGGCGGTTCTCTCTACCTTGACAGCCTTTGCGCTCTTAGTCCTCGCACCTCCGTAGCCGTGTGTCTGATAGAACCAGAAAACATAGGGCTTCCCTTTTGTGCGGTTATTCCCATCACCAAATGAAATCTTATGTAGTAGCCCCTCTGCACGATATGGCACACCTAATGCTTTAGCAATATCCTTCGTAATATCTATCCCCGCTTCCCTATATATGCGGTCTTCGTGGTTGCCTGAAACAAACCCTAGGAACTTATGTCTGTAAGGATAAAGCCATTCTATTATCTGGTCTCTCTGGTCTTGGGGTGTGCCAACCTGTCTGAATATCTCACCCCTTGATGAACGTATAGTGGACTCACACAGGTCACCATTGCCAAATGAGAAAGCGTTATACTTCTCCAAAAACCCAAGTGTCCTCAGTAAATGAGATTGGGCAAACAGGTGATTCCCGTAATGAGCATCGGAAAGCGGGGGGATAAGCAGGTCGGTAAAAGAAGTATCGAGTTCATGTGCGTAGTAGATTAGTTCTCCAGATGTTATTATATCTTCCATAATCAAACTATATATTAAAACTTTACATTTGTCAACCCCCCCCTACTTGACTTTTATGTTTTGATGTGGTAAAGTTTAAGAAATGAATAAAGAACTGCTTCAAATAAAAAGGAGTAGATGATGAACCAGCAATTAGCAAAGAAACTTAGGAAGTATGCTCGTAAGGATGGGCAGGAATATCTACATGAGATTAAGTCGTGGAAGTTTGGAAACCGCCTGTCTTTTGCGTGGTGGTTACTGTTTGGCAAAGAACTGTAAGGTCACTAAGGTCACGGATTAAGGATTTATGAAACCAAAAAAAGTATGCCCCTTCCTAGAGAAGTATAAAATACCAGCGTCTCCCAAATTACATTTAGGGGGAAACTGGCGTTTAGAGGGGAAGGTGGACTTACCCCAGTGGATGCTTGATGCGTGCCTTAAATACTGCCCAGTATATGACGAGGCAAGCGGTATCGGGCATTGCATATTTGACCTTGCAGGTGTTGGTATCAATAGAGATGACAGGGAGAGGCTGGAGAAAGCTACCTTACCCTGCCCTCACTGTAAAGGACATGAACTACACGAACTGAACAGTGATGGGGATTGGGAGTTTCTTTGCGGGTTTGTAATGTATATGTTACCATATAGGAGGAAGAAATGAAACCAACAGATGAACAAACAAAAGAGCTCTGGGAGTGGTGTGGATGTCAGATAGTAGAAATAAGGGAGACTTCACACCTAAATTCTAAGTTAAAGATTGTCTTCCCCGATGGGATAACCTTTTTCGTTGATTCGTTACTTCAACTTGTAGACCTCAACAACCTATTCCAGTATGCTGTGCTGAAACTAGATATGCCAGTGATGTTAAGCACTTTTAATGGGGAGACTGAGGTTATACTACCCAGCTATTTCCCAGATGCAGAGGATTTAATGTCAGAGCCGCTATCAGTGACTGATAAAGACCCTGCCCTAGCTTTATTCTGGGCAATCTATAAGGTGCTATCTCAGCAGCTCTTCCTCAAACTTTTCAGCTTCTTCCCAATGATCGGGTTCTTCCCTGCGGTGTCTCATAAGTTCTAAGAATATCTTTTCAAGTCTTCTGTATTTCGCTTCAATCTTTAAGAGCCTTCTGTTTTCCAAAAGCTCTTCTTGTGTCATCTTGTGAAATAACTTATCGCTGCGATTACTGCCGCTCCTATGCCAGTCCCAATGGCTGCTGCACCTCCTATAATCCTATTACCCTTCTTTTCCACATCACGGAGACGCTTCTCATGCTGTGAAACTACCGCACAAACATCATAGATTTGCCGTGAGTTGAACTTTAGGAGTTCACGGTTGGTCATACCCTTAATATGGGCTTCAAATTCCAAGTCGTTCAGGAACTCATTCATGTCATTTCCTTTCTAAGAGAGTTTCACCTCTTGGAGAAATAAATTATAGGCATACTCTTTCTCTCTGCCGTTCAGTCTGTTTCGTTGCCATAACACACCACTCCAACCTAGAATAGTAACCAGTATAAACCCACCACCGCTCGCTATGATTGCCTGTGCTTCAGTCATTAGCAACCTCCTAGATAATCTATAACAAACCAGACTGCCACACCACCTGCTATCACCACGATTAGAACTTCAATCAGTAATTTTATAAACCATTTCATTCTATTACCTCTTTACCCAGACAATGAAAGCTGTTAGAGAAATCACTATAGAAAGGAAAAGAATACCCAGTTCAAACTGAGCTATTTTGATGTTGGGCTCCCTTATCAATATAGGAGAAATCCCAGATGCTAAATACCACATGTGATAGAAAACCCACCCAGTATTCCAGATGGCTATAGATAACGCCATGCTGATGATAAAACGTTTATACCCCAACATATTTCATAAAGAAGCCGATAAAAGTTACCTGATGAGCTGCACCGCCTATATTTGAGATACCCAAACCAACATAATCCCCAGCGGCCAAGCTGGTTAATATACCCGAGACATCAACTTCAAATATCTGATCGGCAGTTACGTTATAGGTTGTGGCTGCATCACTTTCACTATGCGTAGTAAAGGCTTCCCCTACCGCGCCATAGTCTGAGGTAATATCCCAATTGGCAGCACCTTGTGTATCTTCTGGGATGACCATGATAACAGCGGTAGTGATAGAGCTAAAATTATCAGGACAACGGAACGATACTCGACTTACATCAGCACCAGTCACACCATCCCCACCCGGGAAATCCCCTTTATTTGTGAGACCAGTACCAGTATCATCTTGAGTAATTGGAATATATATCTCTGATGCCCCATCCGCAATTGCCTTCACGGCAATCACATTATCTACAGCATCCTGATTCCAAATGGCAGCAGTTATTAAATCGCCAGTGCTTCTAGTTGATGGTGCTACATAAGCCATAATTCACCTCTAAAAGAATAATTTCGTGGTTTCACCAAGCTCAGATAAATTGGTTGTACCTAATGTCCAGAAAGCCCTATTGTCGGCATCACTGAGTTGCCATGTCGTTCTCCATCTTAATTCTCGTGCCCTATATGTATGTGTTATCCCCTCAATATGATAATCCTTATTTATCGATGCCTGGCTTAACACAAGAGTTATCCGGGTGCCTATATCGAAGGCAAGAATATCAGGATATAAATTGGAGGGATCCCTGTCAGGGAAGATAGTTATTGACTTTGCCCGGAGAATAGCATCCTCAAATATTGAGAGGTAATAATCAGCCAAATCCTTAGCAACCGCATCTGTCGTCATCAACAAATCTGATAATATTAGTGTGCGCTTCCCAACTTCAAAAGCCAGAATTGTCGTGATGCCGAGCTCAGATTTACCGGCAGTCCCTATTGACCAACCATCTCCTGCTGTCTCAGAACTTGCAACCTGTTCAGTCCCACCAGTTCTTGTGATTCTAACTTCCGTGAAGAGTAAATCATCATCAAGTGATAATTCGGCATCCATGTAGAGTTGGTTACCTGCGGCCGCATCGAAAGTTGCCTGGCTTGTATCAAAAGGAGATTTAAACCTTGCTGCACGGTCCTGAAATTGGACATCTCCATCACCGGCAATGAATACAATCCCGGCTTCAGTTTCCTGTACCTTGAATAAATGTGATTGACCTCTTAAATTTGATATAGCCCCAGTAGCTTGAAGCGTTGTTTGCCCTGCATCAATGTCTCTATCGCCTGATGGCCAACCTAGCTCATCAAGCACATTGTCGACTCGAGTACCACTTAACTCTTCTGCAAAGCCCGCGTTATTCATAGCGAATCGAGACAGATTCTTAATCAGGTCAGCCGCTAAGACGGTCATAATAGGACCGCCCGTTCCCGTCTGAGCCCGCCAACTTGGAAGCCATTTCGTTATGAAACCAGTAAAGAGATCACGAGTTGTACCACTAAAAGTAGCACGTATGTTAATCCGTTTAGTCGTCTTTACATTTGGGAAGTTAGAACCGCCTGAGTTGTCAGGCCAGTAATCACCCGAGGTGTTCTTTAGAACTACTTCCGCTATCCCGGACTCCATGCGGTCGAGAACATTCTTCCTACCCTTTACAGTCCTAACGGATATGACATCACTTGAAACATCTGTCCAGACAGGAGTTGCAGTGAAGGCATCACTATCAAATGCTATTCTAGTAGTAATTACTGGACGGGGGTGGCTTTCAACTTCAACATAGACTTGGGTGCAGTTGGATTTAGGAGTTGATGCCGATGTGCCAGATTTTAGACTAATTCCGATTTGGAGGGCATCTATATCTGCTCTTTTCCAGGGTAGTGAATCTGCTGGATTTGTAACAAATTCCGATGAAAATGATTGCCAAGAGCCTACTGGGGGAGTTTCTTCATCACCATCAGTTACCACGCCATTGGATTTAATCGAAACCTTTGCTTTTGCATCTGATGTAAAAAGAGAAGCACCGCATCTGAAAAATATTGTAATTTTACTTATTTGATCCGAGTCCGTAGATGTAGAGAGATTATAAAGGTCTCTATGAAAAACATTTCGAGTTTCAACAACATGTGTAGTTCCATCATCAGCCACTACATCATCAACGTCTTCCCAATGTGCTTCTCCCGCATCAGGAAATGGCGATTCAATATCTGTCTCATCCCCAGCAGCATTTGGCCTTAAGGTTTCTATAGTCATTAGTCAATCCCCGTTGTGACATTTCTATTTTGGACATCAACTAGAGAAGTTCTAACAACCTCACCTAGTTCTGATTCCCTTATTACAGAACCCTCGATATTATTCTGGATAATAATATTCGTAGGCTTTTCTCCTGGTCTCGGTGGCAGGAGAGGTGGAAGTAATTGCCCTGGTGCTATTGTGACTGATGGTGCTGGTCGTAACTTTTGTTCCAGTGCCTTAATGCCAAGAACAACACCAACGCCTAGAGCAAGCCCTGCCAATATCTTTGCTATACCAGCCGGCCCTGCTAGAACAGCTTGAAGGAATATAGCTGCCGTCCTCACGGCAATAATGATGTTTTTCAAAGCAGTGAACAATCTCAAGGCCGTGCCTATTGCCAGAAATATCGCACCACCAGCTAAGAATAGGCCAGCAAATTTCAGAAATGATCCTATTATTTCTGGGTTCTCATTGAATAAATCTATCGCAGGTTTTACTTTGGCTGTAATTACATCAACCAATTGAGTCAACTGGGGAATTAAAGTTTTTCCTACCGTTGCACCTAATCCTTTTAGGGAAGCATTGAGTCGTGTTTGTGCGTCAAGGAATTCTTCAGCAGCCGCCGCATCTTCCTCACTAAAGACTACACCGAGTCTTTGAGCTTCTTCCCTTAATGCTTTTATACTCTCTTCTGATTCAGCGAATAACGGTAAAAGTTTAGTGCCTGATTTTCCGAATATTTCCTGGGCAAGTGCTGCTTTGGTTGTTGCATTCTCTAAGTTACCCAATGCACCAGCGATGGTGAAGAATTGCTCCTCTGGTTTTTGAGCCTTCAATTCAGCTATATTGATACCGAGATCTCTGAAAGCCCTTTCATAAGTTTCAAGCCCTCTTTCAGCGTTAATGATGGCAAGTGACATCCTTTTTGTGGATTTTTCAATGTCACTCAATTCAGCCCCAGTAATTTGAGCTACAAACCGTAATTCGGAAAGGGCTTTAGTTCCAAACCCTGTCCGCTTGGCCATCTTAGCGACTTCATCACCAGCCTTAGCGAAGTTCTGAGTCATCTTAAATAGACCAGCAGCTACAGCGAGGCCAGCCCCAATCATGAGAAGCCCAGCCTTCTGAAAGCTCTTGCCCATTTTATCGGCGTTCTTACCGATTTTAGTTAACTTGGCAGACGCCTGATCTTTTGACTTTAATAATATTTGCAACTCAGCGGCACTAGCCATCAGTTAACTCCTTCCAAAACTTAACAAGGTCAGGTGGCATTTTGGTGACATCAGTTCTATGATACTCAAGTGCAGATTTAGCGGCTCTAGCTTCTAATATACCTATAACCAATACAGGGTCTTGCTTCAGAGCCTCAGTAGGTGTACAGTTAAAAGCCTCACATACCGAATCAATAAACGATTCGACAGTTGTTACGCCCTCTTCTAGGATTTCCTTTCTGAGGGCGCTGAGGCGTTTTTTCGTTCTTCCTTAGATTCGCCCTGAATGACATCGATTAGCCAGGCCACTTCTTCGCTGGTTAAACTCTCAATGAGCCTGCCATTCTGGTAGGGTTTAGGTAACTTTTTACTATCGAGGCCAGTCCAATCCCAATCTACAATTCTCTCTGCTATCTCTGCACAGAGATCACCTACTGAAGCACTATCAGAGGTATCAGCAACAAGATTCCTAATTCTCATCAATGCTGCATAATGGCGCATAGATTGAACTGGGATTATCCAGACGGATTCGCCCTTGTGAAGTGGGCATTCCTGATTATCGATTGTAACAACACAACTATCAGAAGGCACCTTTTTGGGCGGTATTTTCCATACCTTCTTTTTCTCGAACATATCTCCTCCTTCTCTAGTTACGGCGTGACATCCCTGGTTGGCTTGCCATTGGTCTGTAAGGTCGCTGAATAAGATACCGGCCCGGCCACATCAGCCGATATGGTATAGTTACTGACCAGAGCATTGCCTGTATAATTCGGGTCATTCGTGTTCGCAGTAGCACCTGTCGGCTGAAATACATAAGCTGCTTCACCTGAACCAATCTGCCCGAATAATGTGGCATCACCTTGTGAAGCTGCGGGGTCAAGGGCACCGCCTAGACTGAATGTACTGTTGGGTAATCCTTCAACAAATTCAGCGCCATCATCAGCAAATGCCGTAACCTCAGCAAGATTGTTGTCAACCGACATTTCAATTGTCTGAAGTTCATCCTCTAAGTCAACCGAATTATAAGAGAAATCTGCGTTTACACCTGCTAGTCTTGCCATGTTAATGCCTCCTTATTTATTATACTCCCTGTTCCTTGCCGACAACGACAAGGATTGTGACTGAAGTAAATCCAGAGAAAGTCGTTACATTCACTCTTTTCCAAGCTTCTGTGGCCGCGGTTGTTGTATCCCTTGCCACACCGACCGCAGCAAAGGTTTCTGTGAGCCCGCTTATTGTTGCGTAAGCATCCCCAGCACCATCATTTTGACTCTCCTGAATCTCTATAACGATTGTGCCAGCCCCCGAAACGGCTAACACTCGGTAAACTACAACAAACCTCTCCCCGGATGCTGTCGTACCGAGGTTCTGATTACTACTTGAGACCGCACCAGTTCCAGTTACAGCGCCATTTGCCAGCACAGTAGACCTAACTATTGGCCCGTTATTTTGCCATGACACATTGAGTAATATAGCTCCGGCAACATCTGCTGGCCTGGTTTGATTAGAGGTCTGTGCCTGCAATTCATACCCAATATTTGTAGCAGCAGCCGATGAGCCTGGATACAATCCAACAAAATGATTAGCCCCATCCCCAATGACAGACCACATCTGGTCATCATAGTCTCCTGAAGTCCCATCAAAGAATCCATTTAAAGTAGCCGTGCCATTATATTGACCTTCAACAAATTCAGCGCCATCATCGGCAAATGTAGTTATCTCTGGTAAATTATTATCGATAGCCATTTCAAGTTGATTAGTTCTACCAGAGAAATCAAACTCGTCAACATAAACTCGACTTGGTGCTCCTGCTGATCTAGTCATTTTGCCTCCGGGCTCTCACATTATCTGTTTTAATGCTTTCTCTGCGTTGTTTCCCAGTCTTCTCCCACCAATCCTTTATTTCATCGGCCTGCTTCTGTGACTTGAAACGAACGATACCACCATTTTTAAGTAGATTTTCCTCATGTAACCCGTCAGACACATCCGCATCCGTAATAAATATAACAGTCCCGGGTTCGACTTTAAGCCTTCCCCTGTTGAGAATCAGTTTGACTTTTGCTATATATTTTCTGTCTTTAGCCAAGGCACATCACCTCAAATTCCACTGATAAATAGGGTGTGCCATTCCAAGTAGTAAAGCCAACACCTGTTGAACCAATAACCCAGCTATCATCACAGCTACCATTCAAAGTCGTGTCATCCCGAATAACTTTCCTTACTGATTCACTTCCTGTCGGGTCGATATAATCAAGTATTTTATTCATCGCTGACGGTTGGTCTTGCTTTGTAATTAAAATCAAAACCCTCATCACAACATCAAAGGCATCACCACCTAATGCCACTAGATACCCAGTCGGTCCGGGTAAGATAACAGCACAAGGCGTGGTTGGAATCGTATCTGGCACTTGGTTGGGCGCAAAGATGGCACTGAGGCTGCTAATATTCCCCAGATTGACTTTAAGTCCCGTCCCTATTGCTTCAGTGCCCACTATTTACCCCATATCTTTTCAACTTTATTAGCAAGTTCAACCTCAACACCCTTTAAATCCAGTTTCTTTACTGCAAATGTGAATGGGCCAACACCGAGAACTCTCACAGCACCACCTTCAACATGCCGTGCCTCCATAGTTGATGTGCCGAATTCAATAAATGGTGCATAACTGACATTAGTTCCAACTGAGGCGCCACCACCACTGAAATCACTGAATATACTCGCTCTTAATCTCCCGGTCTGAACAGGGGTTGCTTTCCTGACTTCAGCTTCCAGTTTTAAAGTTGTTATCTTTAATTGTTCATCAACTGGACCACTGATTGTCTTTTTGGGATTAAGCTTACCCCTTAATTTCTCAAGCCCGATTACTTTAAGTGTAAACATTACAGATTCCGTTTCCTGTATTCATGGACAATCATAGCAATATCAGGATCAAGCCCGGCCAGAGTCTCTAATTGACCCAGTTCACCTGTTCCCGTAACATTCTGGAACGCCGTATCTTTCCGCTTCCACCATCTTGAAGCCTGCATATAGGTTGCTTCTGTTATTGTCTGAGGATAAATAAAAAGCGATGTTGAAGCCGTTGAATGAATGGCTGCTGTCGTACCATTCACTCCTCTTTCGGCTGTAAAAGTTAGAGCTGCTACAGCAGTACAAAATAGCTGCTCTGTGCCAGCGAGTATAGTATGCCCTGGTTTTATAACATCATCGGCACTGACGGTGATTGTAGTGCCTGTGGTAGTAGCTACAGTAATAGTCGGAGATAATAAATCCACTGGATTCGCCCTTTCACCATCTCCATATCCAAAGTCACCAGCTATCTGAACGCCTTCAAGTATTGATCCTGCGAAGCTGCCGAAACTACTGTTTGGGCTTATCTTGATATGTGTCTTTGGGAATTTATTGAGAGGATAAAGGATGAAGTCGGTTGAGGCCATAGTTTCTTCAAAAGTCGCGTCACCATCCTCATCTAGTTTTAAGGTATCTACTACAAGAAGGTCATCCACAAATAAAGGACTAGCTGAACCATCGAATGTTCTAGTTGTTTCGTTGACAAAGAAAAAGCGATTCGTCTCTCTGTCAATAATGCGGCTGGCAGCCTCAAGAAGTAAAAGAAGCTCAGTATCCGTACCAGTTGGGAATGTGACACCCGCTCCAAGATAAGCACTTCCTGTTAATGTAGTTAAATCGCCGTAAAGATTCATCAGCAACAGACTCCCATTCTTCGCCAGGTAATATCGCAGTCATTTCTAAGGTCACAGAAATCACAGTTAAGCTCTCGTCTGCCCTTTAATTGCTCACACCGTTCAATGGCTTCTCGTTCCTCATCAATCACTATCTGTTCATTCTGCTTTCTGATATCTAAAAGTTTCTCAAATCCAGCCATCCTTTACCTCTCAATTATCTCTCAATACAGTATCAAACCCTGCTGAAACATCCATGTTATTAGTTCCACTTATACTTTGTATTTTAATAATCCCAGGACCTTTAAATGTTTTTGGGCTAGTAAAGATTATAGATAATGCCGATGTCCCTACAGTTTGTAACCCAAACGTATGTAAAACATTGAAATTTGTTAATTCTGCATCAGGTTCAGGATTGACCATCAAACTCATGTCTATCAAACCTGTGGCCCCACCAGCTTTGTTCACATCCCCATATACTCTGCCAATAAAACAGGTCTGAGTAGAGGCAACACCCATAATAGACATCTGAGTTTGTCCTTGTCCCGCACGAATTTGTGCAGTAATCGTATTATCGGTTTGTGCGGTTGCTGTTATAACTCCAACATTACTACTTGTACCTCCTTTGGTCAAGACCTGAATCCGATGAATTATCACATAGTCGTTGGTTGTAGCAACATTGTTTGTGCCATTCATCGTAATAACTTCACTTGTTTCTTTTGTATCCCAATCCGGCAATCCAAAGAATCTAACCGTCCTTGCGCCTAATCCTCCTGATGCATCATCCCCTGAAGAGGATTTAAAATCATGTTTTCTTGCTTGAGTAGGAGCAACCCAAATGAGAGAAACATCACCGGTATGTCCACCATCCCAGATATCAGCAGTAATACCACTATCCACCTGAATATTACGGCCGAATTTATTGGTATGAGAGAAACCAAGTACATTGCCACCAGTAGTTTCAATATCGAAATCTGTAGGGTCACCCATTATCTTGGTCATTGGCTTAACCTTAAAACAATTGTGCCAGAAGTAAAATCGCCGGTCTTAGTACCAACGCGATACTGGACTTTATCTTCGGGCTCAAGTCCATATTCTTGTGTATTTGCAGTTCGGTTCGCCACATCAAACCATGTTGAACCACTATCAAATGATCTCTGAAGTGTGACTGTAGCAACCCATGTCCCACTTATAGACAGATTGAAATAACCATTAAGAATAGCGCCATCGGTGAATTGATTTTCTGCCGTCACACTCCTAAGAACAATCTTCCTTGCCATTTTCTCTCCTTAATATTGGCTTAAGAATGGGATGCAAGCCAGGATCACTGAAACGCTTATCCTTAGATAATAATAATTCTATATGTGATTTAATCTTAGCTAAAAAGTCTTTTATCATTTTAAATTA
>SDBV01005814.1_pt1 | contig 17292 bp, 14 predicted proteins | sample 2277081 | NCBI WGS metagenome assembly SDBV01 (sample SAMN10402039, study PRJNA504765) | marine sediment metagenome | isolation source: marine sediment core GS10_PC15, 223 cmbsf | place: Arctic Ocean: Southern Knipovich Ridge | collected 2010 | reverse complement strand
CCCTGGTTAGGATATAGTTTGCAGAAGGTAAGCCCAACTTCTCTCTTTTTTTACTCAAGGGATGATTTTTTAAAATCAAACGAGATTTCTCTAAAAACTTATTCAAAGTTTTTGCTGTAAATACTGCTTCAGGACTTTTATCAAGAGGTACAATCTTTCTTGCTGTTTTCCCTAATTTTCCATAAAAAGGATCTCCATCTGAAATATTAGGGCTTAAATTCTTCCCCCTCATTATAATCCCTACACGGTGTTCTGTGGCGCTCTTTAATAAAAATCTTACATTATCAATAACTATTCCATTTAAAGCTTTAATCAAGGCAGTCGGGTCTTTAATTCTCCCGGCTCTTCTGTCAACCATATTTAATTTTTCGTCAACGGTGGCAAAATTCCCCCTCAAGGCAACATCTCCTTTTTTTGTTTTCATTCCAGCGCCGGTTGCTGTAATAATTCCTCTTCTGATTTTATACGTCTCGGTGTTATAGCCAAACAAAGAGAAATGCCCCTCTTCAGAAGTTGGAGTGGCGCCGCGAAATTTAAGCTTTGCCAAACCGCAAACCCCATTTTCTGCCAACCAATCCAAATTGGGCGTCTTAGCCGATTCCAATGGTGTTTTGTTGTTTAATGCCTGTATAGGCCTATCTCCTAATCCGTCAATAATAATTAAAATAATTTTTCTCATTTTAATTCTTCCTCGATTTTTAATAATCTATTATATTTAGCAGCTCTTTCTGGTTTGGTTGGTCCGCCGGATTTGATAAAATCGGCTCCAACGCCAACTGCCAAATCAGCAATAAAATCATCAAGAGTATCCCCTCCCCTATGAGAAACCATAATTTTCCAATCAAATGATTTGGCTAATTTTACTGCTTCAAAAGTTTCAGTAACTGTTCCTATTTGATTAGGTTTAATAATTGCTCCATTGCAGGCCTTTTTATTTTTTGCCTCTTTCATTCTTTTAATGTTAGTAGTTAAAAGGTCATCTCCGATAATAATTATTTTGTCCCCTATTTTTTTAGTAATTTTCTGGAAACCGTCCCAGTCTTCTTCTTCAAAAGGGTCCTCAAGAGAAATAATTGGATATTTTTTTATTAAATCCTGATAAAAATCTAAATTATATTTATTTCTATCAAACTGAGAAGCCGCGCAATCAAGAGCAATTTTAATATCATATCCATGAGCCGCCTCACTGATTAGATCCAATGCCTCTTCGGCAGTAGAAATTTGCGGAGCAAACCCGCCCTCATATCCCATGCTTGAATCTACTAAAATATTACCGAGCTTTTGATGAATCTCTTTTGCCTGTTGAAACTTCATAATTATCATAAATTCCTGAAAATCAAGTTTATTCTTAGCATGAGCTCCTCCTTCAATAAGAAGAACCGATGGCACAGGCAAACCAGGTTCTGTTTTAGCTGTCTGAGAAATATATTTCCAAAGAGGAACATTTTTTACAGCTGCTCCGGCTCGGCAGACAGCAATTGAAACCGCTAAAATAGCATTAGCTCCTAATTTTGATTTATTTTCAGTAGCATCCAACTTAATCATTAATTCATCTATTTCTTTTTGTTTTCTCGGATCCTTGCCTTTCAGTTCTGGAGCAATAATCTCATTAACATTTTTAATTGCTTTTGCTGATTTTAATTCAACTGCTTCATGTTTTCCACGAGAAGCGCCGGAAGGAATAGAAGCAACAAAAACACCATTATTTGTTTCCAATTCAACTTCAACAGTTGGCTTCCCTCTGGAATCTAAAATTTCTTTAGCTTTTAAACTCTTTATCATTTTCCTATTTTTTCTTCTGAATATAGTTATGGGCGGCTAAGGCGGCCTTTGCTCCTTCGCCGCAAGCAGTAACAATTTGTTTAAATCTTCCAACATTCAAGTCCCCTGCGGCAAAAAGGCCTGGAGTTTTGGTATGACAGGTTTCAAATTCAACCTTTATTTCATCATTTTTATTAAAATCAACCAAACCCTTAACATATGAAGTTGCCGGCTGAGAACCTATTTCAACAAAAACACCTTTTACAGATAGGGTTTTTTCTTTCTTGGTTTTTCTATCTTTATAAATTATTGATTCAACGAACTTTTTCCCCTCAATTCTTTTCAGTTCAGCATTTTTTATAATCTCAACTATTCCGATTTTTTTCACTACATCCTGGTTCGCCTCAAATGCCTTAATATCAGATCCATATTCTAGAATATATATTTTCTTGGCAATTTTTGCTAAAAAAATAGCGGTTTCAAAACCAGCGTTTCCTCCGCCAATAATTGCCACTGTTTTATCTTTAAATATTGGTCCGTCGCAAACTGAACAATAACTTACTCCTTTTCCAATAAATTCTTTTCCGCCTGGAACTTCTAAGGGTCTGGGGTCAGCTCCTGAGGCAAGAATTACTGCTTTTGCCTGAAACTCTTTTTTGCTTTTAGTAGAAATCAAAAAATTATCGTTTGTTTTCTCAACCTTTCCTACCTCATCTATTTCAATGTTAATCTCCTGCGCCTTCAAATGGTCTTCCATTTTTTTGGTCAGTTCCGGTCCCAAAATTGACTCAAATCCAGGATAATTTTCAATAGCCACAGCTTTCTTTGCCACCTGTCCGCCAAAGCTTTTTGTTATTAAAAGCGTATTTAGATTTAGACGAGAGGCATAAATTCCAGCAGTAATTCCAGCCGGCCCCCCGCCGATAATAATTAAGTTGTATGTCATATTATTTTATTTTACACTATTTTTTTAAAAAAGAAAAAGGCCCTGCACATTATAAGACAAGGCCAAAACTATTTGTCTAAGCTAAAACTATTTGTTTAAGCTTTTGTCGCGCTTTTGCTTCCAAAGAAGTTCCAGAAGCTCTACGACAAACTAACATAGCTTCTGCTTGACTGATTGACATCTCTATCATATTAGAAACTGCTTTTCTTTTTCCTTGTTCAGATGAATCCCTACACCAGATTATTGCTTGATGGTTAAAAGTTTTTGCTAATTCTTTCATTCTCTTCAGAGACAGTCCTTTTAGCCAATCTTTATCAGCAACCTGATTAACATACATCCAATCATCAAAAGAAACTTCCACTGTTAATATTTTATTCTTAATTCTCTTTGAACCTGTTTGTTTATAAAGCCAAGCTAACTCATTAAGCTTATCAGCCGTTTCTTCCATATCTTTCAGAATTTCAGCTACTAGCGCCTTTTCTTCCTTAAATGCGTTATAGACCGCAAACTTTCTCCTAAAAGTATCTGCTCTTTTTTTCATTTCTGCAAATATTCGCCGCATATGGTGATGACGGCAAGAAGAAAAAAGTTTTCTATTAAATTCTTCCCAACGTTCAAAGGTAGCCTCTACTTCTTGCATTTTATCAAGGGCAATTTCTCGCACATCTCTATTGTGGCCACCCGTGAAGATTCTCTCCCAATCATCAAACGAACCTTTAGATTTTGATAATCTGTCTAAAAGTTCTATTATTCGCTCATCTTCGCCGCCTAATAGATTAATGCAATAATGTATATTGAAAGAAGTTTTTGCCGACGAGCACATAGTATCCAGCATCAAAAGTTTTAATTTTTCGTTGCTACTATCATCTACAAAAATCTCGCTAGCTTTCTCAAAAGTTAATCTTGCTGTTTCAATATTTTGCCAAGCTATATCCTTTATCTTACTTTCTGAAGAAGCCGATCTTAATACAACCGTCCATTGATAAGTATCAAATTTCTTTCTAATTGATTCTGGTGTCTCATCTTGAAAAATCATTACAGCTGTTTCAAGATCCGATCTTTCCCATGCTTGATTAAATCCGCTTTCTGCAACCTGTGTTTCCATATGACTATCTCCTAATTAAACTGTTAAAGTGCTATTCAATCTATCAATGCATATATTTTACAAATAATTACTTGTTTGTCAACCGCAAGACAAAAAAAGCTATTAAGCTGCCCGATAAAGCTGTTATTAATTGAGGCCAGATCATCATTGCAACTATTTTAGCAGGCAAAGCTCCTATAAAGAAATTAATGATAAATGAACTGGCTAAAAATAAGAATAAAAACTTTAAGAAACTAGCTAATATAACTGACAGCCAAAAGCTCTTTTTTCTTAGAAGACCGAAGCATAAAACTAAAATGGTATTACCAATAATAATAAAAGGAATCATTGGCAAAAGCGGTATTGGAAGCAAACCAACAGAGCCAGCAAACAAACTCGGCAAAAAGCCAACTAAAATACCAGCTGTTATTCCTAAATAAGCTGTTGAAATAAATAAAACAGCATTAACAATAGGGCCTGTAATGAACTGCTGTTTTAATAAAGGCGCAAAAATAGCAATAGCTAAAAAAATAGCAAATGCTCCTACCTTTACTAAAGCTTTTTTCTGAACTAAGTCAATTGAAATAGATTTTATTTTCATATTATTTTAACTAATTATTTTAATTGAACCTTTAGTTTTTTTATTATACGAAGTATGCAAAATTTTATGGGCTGTTTCTTTATCTTTATCAAAAAATTCTTTATAAACTTTTTTGACAATGGGATTTTCATGAGCCTTTCTATTCTTTTTCTTCTTATCTATTTGATAAAGACTTTTAGTCCTGCTGTCCCTTATTTTATTATCAATTGGCATTGGCTGGCCTCCGCCTCCAATACATCCGCCTGAACAAGCCATTACCTCAATGCAGGTATATCCTTTTCTTTTACCAGATTTAATTTCCTGTAAAAACTTTTTAGCCAAACCTAATCCATTAATTACGGCTATTTTTTTGCAATCTGAGCCAACCTTAACCTTTGCCTCTTTGATGCCTCGCATTCCCCTAACCTGCTTAAATTCAACATTTTTTAGTTTTTTATTAGTTAACTTTTCGTATGCGGTTCTAAAGGCTGATTCCATTACTCCGCCTGTGGCTCCGTAAATTATTCCTGCGCCGGACGGTCTGCCAAAAATATCGTCTGTTTTTTGCGCTTTTAACTTTGTAAAATCAATTTTACGCCTCATTAAAAGCCGGGCAAACTCTCTGGTAGTTAAAACACAATCTACCGGATTCATTCCAAAAACTTTTAACTCGGGCCTTGCAATCTCAAACTTTTTAGCAATGCAGGGCATAATAGAAACCACAAATATTTTCTTTGGATCAATTCCTTGTTTTTCTGCCCAATATGTTTTAATCAAACCGCCTAAAATTGTTTGCGGCGAACGGGTGGTTGAAATATTAGGAATAAATTCTGGAAATCTCTGTTCTAAAAACTTTACCCAGGAAGGACAACAGGAAGTTAAAACAGGAAGATTCTTGTTGCTTTTTATTCTTTCTACAACCTCTTCTGCTTCTGAAGTTGTTGTAAAATCAGCTCCAACGCAAGTATCAAAAACTTTATCAACCCCCAGTTTCTTTAAACCTGCGACTATCTTGCCTGTAACTACTTTTCCATAAGGCAAATTAAACTCTTCTCCAATGCTAGACCTAATCGCAGGAGCAAATTGAAAAACAACAATTTTATCTTTTTCTTTCAAGGGCCTCTCTATATCTTCAAACTCTCCAACTGCTTCAAAAGCGCCAACAGGACAATGAATAAGACATTGGCCGCAATAGATGCAATCTATGTCTTTCTTTTTTGAAGGAACCACCTGAAAGAGATGTCCTTTTTCTTTTATTTCTAAGAAGTCAACGCCTTGCTTTTGGCACATCTCAACACAATTTCTGCAATCAATGCATTTTGAACTATCAAATTGAATAGCATTGCCAAACTGATAAACCGGATATTCGGACTTTCTATCCTTAAATTTGTCTATTTTCACATTATATTTCTTAGACAGCTCCAATAAATCACACTTGCTATCCCAAACACAATCAGAACATTCTTCCTTATGCTGTGAAAACAATAATTCCAAATTAACCTTTCTCGTCTTTTTGATTTCAGGAGAATTAGTAATAACTTCCATATTGGAATATACTTTTGTTGAGCAGGAAGGGTAAAACCCTTTTTCTCCTTTAATTTGAACTACGCAAATTCTGCAAGAAGCCCTAACGCTCAAATCAGAATGATAACAAAGCGCGGGGATTTCAATTCCATTTTCTTCAGCTGCCTGCAGAATTGTTTTTCCCTCGTCAACCTTAATCTTTTTTCCATTAATAGAAATTTGTATTTTTTTCATTTAATTACTTTTTGAATTAAGGTTTTAAAAGGCACATAGGCATTCTTGCCCAAGGGACAAAGAGATGTTTTTTCTAAAACTAAAAATATATCATTTAAGGCCTGCCTATCAATTTTTTTCTTATTCACCATCTCGTCTATTCTATATATCCCCTCCCTGCAAGGAGTGCATTTATCGCAATTCTCCGCTAAAAAGAAACTTGTCCATTCTTTCATTAAAGCAATGGGGTCTGTTTTTTTAGCGTTAAAAACGACAATACAACCAATTCCTTGAACTTGTTTATTTAACTCTTTTTCAAGCAAAATCTCACCCATAGCGCCGCCGCCTGATTGCGCAAAAAAAACAAAATCAGGATAATTTCCTGTTTCTTTTAAAACCTGTTTAACTGTATAATTCTCCGGCAACTCATATACTCCCTGTTTTTTAACATCTCCTGTTATTGTATAAAAACGGGTTTTTTTGTACTCACCCCGGACAATCTTTCCTACGCAATAAAAAGTTTCGACATTGTTTACTAAAGTTGGACAGCCCCACAATCCTTTGCTTGAAGGAAAAGGAGGCTTTATTCTGGGTTCAGCTTTATTGCCCTCTATAACTTCACAAACAACTGTTTCTTCACCTCCTAAATAACCTCCTTTCTTTTTGATAAGTTCTATTGGAAGACCTTTGCTTAATCTTTTTAATTTATTGCCAAATTTCTGATAATAATCTTTTTTAAGATATAAAAAAGCTGAACTATTATCTATTGTTTTAAGCGCTGTTTTGATTCCATCAACAACTATTTCCGGATAATTCTCTAAAATAAACTTATCCTTATAACTCTTTGGTTCGCCCTCGGAACCATTGCAAATAATATACTTTTTACTTGCCTTGCAATTCTTAACTAATTCCCATTTTAAGGCAGTCGGAAAACCAGAACCGCTCCTTCCTAAAAGATTGTGTTTTTTTAACTCTAAAATAATATTCTTACTCATTAGAATTAATTATACCTAAAAAAGAGAAACAAAAAAAGCCCTGCAATTTCTTACAGGACAAAGTAATAAAAATCTTGGCTATCTTAAAACCTGAGGAATTGCCTCAATTAAATCAGTCGCCATTACTGATTCCCCCATTTTTTTAGAAGCCAATTCCCCGGCTAAATCATTAATCATAATACCGGCCTGAGCTGCCTCAAAGGGGTTTATCCCTCTTGCCAACAAAGCTCCGCAAACACCGGCTAAAGTATCCCCCATCCCGCCAACTGTCATTAAAGGAGAGCCTGCTTTTGCTGTAGCAACTTCTTCGCCATTAGAAATTATATCTATTTTCCCTTTTAATAAAATTGTGGTCTTGAGACGCGCTGCCTGCTCTTGAACTATTTTTATTTTCTCGTCATCGGAAAATTCAGCCACCTCTTTTCCTGTTAAAACATAAAATTCACGAACATGAGGAGTAATCAAACACTGCTTGCCAGATATTATTTCTGGCTTTTGTCCTAAAGCATTGATGGCATCAGCGTCAATAACCGCTGGAATTGAAACCTGAGAAAGATACTCCAAAATTGCGCTCTGGGTTTCTTCTGACCTTCCCATTCCCCCGCCAATTACCACTGCCGCCTTACCCCGAGCTGCGGCTTTGGCTGATTCGGTCATTGAAATCAAAATAGCTAAGTGCTCTTTGGTTAATTTTTTACCTTCTAGGGGGTAAGCTGCTAAATCAGGCGTGAAAGAAGCAATTATATCAGCCGCTCTTTTCGGAGCAATAATTCTAACCATATCTACTCCTGTTTTAAATGCAGCAAGAGCCGAGAAAGCCGGCGAGCCACTGTAAAATTCCGAGCCGCCGATAACCAATAACAAACCATAATCATATTTTCTGGCATCCTCGGGTCTTTTTTTATAAATGTTTTTTAAAATGGATTTATCAACTTTAATCATAATATCTTTTTTAAATATTCCTTCAATTCCGGACCAAATTTAGGGTGTTTTAATGAAAGATAAAGATGTGACTTTAACCATCTAAGCTTATCCCCGCATTCAAGCCACTCTCCTTCAAGTTCATATCCATAAATTACTTTCCCGTCTTTCAGCATCTGATTGTTAAAAACTTCAGCAAGAATAATTTCACCTTTTTTATTAGGTTTAGCTCTCTTTAAATAGTCAAAAACTTCAGGAGTTAAAATATATCTTCCCATGATTGCTAAATCCGAAGGAGCTGTTTCGAGAGAGGGTTTTTCTATAATTTTTTTAATTTTATAAAGACAATGGGCAATTTTTTCAACTCCAACTATTCCATAATGAGAAACCTTTTCCCTGGGAAGACGATGGAGAGCAACAATTGGTTTTTGGCAAGTTTTAAAAATATTGGCTAATTGTAAAATACTCGGGGTCTTTGCCTCAATAATATCATCCCCAAACATACAGGCCACAGGCTCTGATCCTGCCACCTTTGCCGCTTGTAAAATTGCGTGGCCATCTCCTAATGGCTTTTTCTGCAAAACATAAGAAAAAGAAATATCTTTGAAAAGTTCTTCTAAATTTTTAACCTCTGCCAAAATACTTTCTTTTTTTCTTTCTTTTAAGACTTTTTCAATTTTTAAAGAGGGTTTTAGATAATCTAAAACTTTTTTCTTCTCGGGGCTCAAAACAAAAATTATCTCTTGAATTCCCGATTTTTTTGCTTCGACAATAATATATTGGACCATCGGCACGTCCACCAATGGCCAAAGTTCTTTTGGTACTACTTTTGATAAAGGTAAAAATCTTGTAGATAAACCAGCAATTGGAATAATAGCTTTTTTTATTTCCATATAAACATCAGTGATCACTTTTTCTTCTTAAAATAGCCGGGGTTTCCCAAACTTTTTCCTGCTCCAGCAATTCTTTTTCTTCTTCCTCAATAACTTTTTTTAACTGGAGACCATTTCTTCTAATTTTTTGCTCGCTTCTCTCCTCTGTCAAAGATTGAACGCTCTTTATTTTTTCCCTAGACGGTCGTGGTGAAGAAGTAGAAACCTTAGGCTTTTTTTTAGGCTTAGGATTGCCAGCCTTCGGCTGGTCAGCCGTAGGCTGAGGATGAGATTTACCAGCCGAAGGCTGGTCAGCCACTGGCTGAGGCTTAGGTTTAGACTTATGGGTTTGCCCGGTCATTGAATCGGGTCGTTGAGTCATCCGACTCGATTTAATGACTCGAGGACCGGGTACCCTGTCGGATGACGGAGTGGGTTCTGGTTTTGGTTCTGGTTTTTTCTTTTTCTTTAATGATTGGGGTTTTTTTCGTATAATTTTCTTGGTTTTCTTTTTTTCTTTCTTTACCTTTTTTGTTGTTAAGAGAGCAACAGGTTCTCCTTGACTCTCGCCTCGTCTTCGCTGAGGCGAAGCGGACGGCAAGGCAATCTGAGGTTTCCTAACAATTGGAACTCTGGGTTTTGGAGCCTGCGGTGGTTTTAATAAAACCCCCTTTGTCCCACAACCTGTGGCTAATAAAGTTATCTTGATTTTGTCTTGGTATCGCGGGATTTGCGAAATTCCAAAAATAATTTTAGCATTTTTATTTACCGAATCAGAAATTATTTTTGATATCTGGGAAACTTCTGAAAGCTGAAGGGTCTTTCCGCCCACTACATTATATAAAATCCCTCTGGCTCCTTTAATGGTATAGGAATAAAGAGGGGTAGAAATTACTTTTTTAACAGCTTCTTCTTTTTTTGGTTCCTCAATTTTTATTGTATTTAGATAAGCTAAACGGCCGCGGCCGGACAAAATTGTTTGCAAATCAGCAAAATCAATATTGATTAAACCTGGCAAATAAATCATTTCAATTAATCCTTCCAGGTTTTCGGCTAATCTTTCATTGATTGCAGAAAGAGCGTCTTTCAAAGGAGTATCCTTGTCAATGATTTGGAAAATTCTTTCGTTGGGAATAATCGAAAAAATATTAAGATGAGATTTTATCTTTTCAAGCGACTCCCTGGCAATCTCCATTTTTTTCTCTCCTTCAAACCTAAATGGCATGGTAAAAATTCCATAAGTAAGACAATTCAATTTTTTTGAAATCTTGGCAAAGATAGGACCGGCTCCTGATCCTGTGCCCCCTCCTAAACAAATCACTATAATACAAAGATCCTGCCCCTCAAAAAGCTTTTCTATTCTCTCTTTCTCATTTTGGGCGGCTAACTCTCCGACTTCTGTATTCATTCCGGTTCCCAGACCATGTGTTAGATCCTGGCCAAATTGGAACCGCTTTACTTTTTTTATCCCTCTTAATGCTCGGGCATCGGTATTGGCTACAACAAAATCCGCCCTTTTTATCCTGGAAACAATTTCTGAAACAATTGAACCGCCTCCTCCACCGATTCCAATCACCCTGATTTTAGTTTTATGAATTGTCGGATCAGAAACAGGCGGCTTAACCTTTCTCCTTGGCTTAATCCTCTTTCTTGTCTTGGGCTTAGCCATAACTTTCTTTCTTGTCTTGGGCTTAGCCATAACTTTCTTTCTTGTTTTGGGCTTAGCCATAACTTTCTTTCTTGTCTTGGGCTTGGCCACGACTTTCTTTTTTTTCAGCGGCTTCGGTTTAGATGAACGGGAAACAGGTCTTCCCTTGGCAGACTTTTTAATTTTCTTCTTTGGTTTCTCCTTTTTAATTTTTTGTTTTCGCTTTTTCTTAGCCATCATGCTTTTATATTATATTACCTTAATTCTAAAAGCAATAGTTTACAGAGAGCTGTTCTCTGTTACTTCAATTCTTTTTCTATATCTTGGATTTCTTTACTAACAGATTCTTCGGTAGCCCTTAAGGTCTCTTTCAGTTCTTGGCAAGTTTCTTTTTCCTTTGGGTTAAATCCGGGCCGAGAATCCATTAACTCAATTCTCGTTTCTATTTCTTCTCTTAAAATACCGAGGCCGCGGTGAAGACTTTCTTTCGCCTCTTGAGTTTCTTTCTGAAGAACTTTTTTAGCTTTTCTCCCCCTCCGAACAAAATAAATAGCTATAATAACTCCCAAAATTAAAATTAAGGTCAAAAATAAAACTAAATTTCTGAAAGAAATCATAATTGGTCCTAATGATAAACCGCTAAACAATATTTCAATTTTATAGCTCTCTGATGGGTTACTTGCCACCCCTTTCTTATTTTTAGCTTGAGCTGATAAATAATAAGTGCCAGATTTAACTAATTCATTTATAAGTAAGGACCATTTCCCCTGGTTATTACTTGTGGTTTGCCAGGTTTTTATTTTTTTGCCATCTTTTTCTAAAGAAACTATAATTTCAACTTCTGGAAGAGAAGTTCCTTCTATATAAAATGTTTCTTCTCCAGAAATATAGGTCTCTGGGTAGATAGCAATCTGAGGGATTTCAATCAAAGCTGCTTTTTCTATAGAATAATCTGCTTCTTTAACAAAAGCCAAAATATTGGTTCCTTTTCCGTCATTGGCTAAAACCTGCCCTTGGTCCAGACCAAGAACAGCTGTTCCCTCTTGTTTAGCCCTAAAGTTTATAATAATTATATTTCCTGTTCCATTAAAACCAGGATGAGGCAGCCCTCCAGAAAATGATATCTCGCCAGTGGAATTGGAAAAAGTAGGTTCCTCTGGCCAAAGAGCGAATATAGAGTCCTCTTTTGAAATGCTTAACACTTCTAATTTATCAGACGGGAAATAAATAACAGTTCTGGCAGAGTTAATAGGAATACCAGCCGTATTCACCGATAATTCCACTGAAAAAGTGTCTCCGACTTCAAAACTTTCGCTTTCGGGCAAAAGGAAAAGAGAAGCCCCTTCGGCAAATGAAACAAGTGAGAAAAATAATATGGCGGTTGAAATTAAAATTATCGTTTTTTTCATATCTAAGTTTTTCCTAATCTTTTTTTAATATCTTCCCTATTTTTCTTTGTTTTATTCTTTATCTCTTTCAAAGCCCGTCTCTTGCCAGAAATATTTTTATATCTTCTCCTGCAAAAAAATATAAAAACTAAGATAAAAACAATCAAGAGTAAAAGAATCCAGGTCGCTTTCCACCAAGTAAGATAAATGTTGAAAATATGAATTCCTTCTTTTATAACATAAAATATCTTTCCTGGTTCAACAACTTCAATTTTTTGAGAAACCTCTTGCCAGTTTCCAGCTAAATCATAAGTCCTCACTATTATCTGGTATTCTCCAAGGTCAAGACGGGGTAATTTGTACGGACTAACCACCTCTACAAAAAATCCAGCTTCTGCTTTTTCTTTATTAAAATTAATAACTTTCAGTTCATAATGACTTAAACCGGAAAGAGCGTCGGTGGTAATGAAAGAAATTATTGGCTCCCGGGAAGTTATGGTTGGAGACATCAAAACCGGCTCAAAGACAAGGGTAAAATCTGCCGGCGAGGTAGTGTCTATTTGAACCAAATAATGGCTTGTTCCTCCCCAAATATCTCCCTTTTCAGCTTTTACATGAAAATACCAAAGTCCATCCTCAATATCGCTATAAGAAACCGAAGTATGGTCCCCTTCGGGGATGTTGTCTGGCACTCCCTGAAAGTCATTATCAATACTATAGCTAAAATTAGTTACTCCTTCTTCTTTCTCCCAGGAAAAGGTTGGATTGTTGTTTTTATACCATTTATTTTGGTCGGGATGGGTGGAAGAAAAAACTTTGGGACCTTCTGGCGGAGGAATAACAATCGTATATACTCCCCTTCCCAAGGAACTTAAAATATCAGTTCCTTTTCCATCGTCTAAAAGGATTTGGGAAGAATCCAAAAAAGAAACAGAGGTTTCTCCGGGAGCCACAGCTCTAAAAGTAATAGTAGAAACTAAACCAGCAGAAGTATTAATTCCCGGAGAAGGTATTCCCCCTTGAAAGGAAGCATTACCATTAGTGTTGGAATAGGTGGGCTGGGAAATCCAGACCGAAATAAATGATTTTCCAGCAGTTGGGCTGGCTATCTGAAGTTTTCTTGGGTCAAATTTTAAATCTACTTCCACGGCATTAACATCATTTCCTCCGGTATTCAGAAATATAGAAACATCAAAAGTACTGCCAAGATAAAAAGTACCAGAAACCGGAGAGAGATAAAGCGAAGCGCCGCCGGCAAAAGTCGGCATCGCAAAACAAACGCTAAACAATAACGCTAAACTAACGCTAAATAAAATAAGGATTCTTTTACTCATCTTTTTTATCTTCATTCTTATCGCCTTTTAATTTTTCAGCTAACCTTTCCGATTCTTTTTTTACCTCTTCTTCTAAGTCCCTTGTTTCACGAATTTTCTTTTCTAATTTCTTGACGTCTTCAATTTCTTTTTCCGCTTCAGCCACTTCTTTTTTCAAGCTCTTAGTTAAGTTCTTTCTTCTTAAAATACGCCGAGCCCCAAAGACCATCAAAATCAATACCAGCCCAACCAAAAAATAAATTAGCCACCAGGACAAAAATAAAACTCCAATTCGGACTCCTTTTTCGGTATAAGAAATAAAGGGGCTAAGAATAGTTAAAACTGATCTGCTTTCAGTAAAATTCCCTGCCTTATCATGGGCCTTTACTAAAATAGCATATTTTCCAGTCGATTTGAAGGGAACTTGATAGGGACTGACTACTTCCATAAAAAATGGATTGGCGCTGGCTTGAGGATCCGAGAGATCAATTACGCTGATTTCGTAATAATCAATTCCTGATGCTAAATCGTTAGCAGAAAAATAAGCAAAAAATCTCAGTCCAGTTATTCTTCCTATTCTTTCAATATAAACGCTAATCTCTTTAGGAGTAGTAATATCAATTTGGATAGGATAGTGGCTCACCCCTCCCCAAACATTATCTTTTTTAGCTTTAATATGAAAGTACCAAATTCCATCTCCAACATCATTAAAAGTAATTGAATTTTGGTCTCCTTCGGGAATATTGTCGGGAATTCCCTGAGGATCCTGATCTAAACTATAGCTAAAATCAGTAACCCCGTTTTCTTTTTCCCAATAAAAACCGGGGTTATTGTCCTTATACCAGGTGGTTAAGCTGGGATGAGTAGAAGAAAAAACTTTGGGACCCTCTGGCGGAGGAATTATCAGTATATACTCCCCGACCATAGTGGTCTTAAGAATATCTGTTCCCTTGCCGTCAGAAAGCAAAACTTGAGAGGATTCTAAAAAAGAAATAAGAGCTGTCCCCGAGGCTTTGGCTCGGAAAGTAATTGTTGAGACCAAACCAGCTGAAGTGTTAATCCCAGGGGAAGGCACACCTCCTTTAAAACTGACGATGCCCTCTTTGTTAGAATAAAAGGGCTGGTCAGCCCAGACTGAAATAAAGGAGCTGCCAGCAGTAGGAGAAGTTATCTGAAGGAGGTTAGGAGGAAATTTTAAATCTGCCTGAACAGCATTAATGCTATTCCCCTCAGTATTTACAAATATTGAGATATCAAAAGTACTTCCAACATAAAAAGTACCGCTTTTGGGAGAAAGATAAAGCAAAGCCCCTCTCTCTTCTGCTCCAAGAACACCCATTCCATAAAATAATCCAAAAATAAGAAACAAAATTGTTGGTAAAGTAAGTCTTTTATACATAATGCTATTTTATTTCTCCTTTTCCTCGCTCTCCTTCTCCTAATTTTTCCTCTAATTTTTCTTTTTTTTCTTCAAATTTTCCCTTTAGTTCTTTCATTTCTTTTTCTCTTTCTTCAATTTTTTTAATTTCAGCTAGTGCTTCTTCAATCTCTTTTATCCCTTTTTTAAATCCAAATTTTCCTTTTCTGAAAAGTAAAAAAATTAGGTATCCAACCCCTCCAATTAAAATAAATCCAATAAGATAAATTACTATCCAGGGAAAAAGAATTCCTTTAAATTGAATCCCTTTTCCTTCTATATAAGAAATGATAGGATTAATCAGTCGAAATTTAACTTCTCCTTCCTGCCAATTTCCTGCTTTATCAAAAGCTCGAACAATAACACTGTATTTTCCTGGCTCCTCATAAGGAATTTTAAAGGGGGAAACAGCTTCGGTAAAAAATGGTTGCTCCAACGGGGTTTTAGTAATATCTCTCAGGCTGATTTCGTAATAATCAATTCCTGAATGGAGATCTTCGGTTTCAAAATAGACAAAGTGAGAATAAGTATTAACTTTGGGGCTAAATTCTTGAGGTGGGCTGGTATCTATTTTTACTCCGGCATGACTAGTTTTTCCCCAGACACCTTCTTTTTTTGCTCGGAGATGAAAATACCAAATTCCGTCCAATACCTTAGCATAGGATTTAAAATTAATATCTCCTTCGGAAATATCATCGGGGTCCTCTTGAGGATTTTGAGAAAAACTAAAACTGAAATCAGTTACCCCTCTTTCTTTTTCCCAACTAAAAGATGGGTCATTATCTCTATGCCAAATATCAGAGTCAGGATGAGTAAAAGATAGAATTCTCGGTCCCTCAGGAGGAGGAATTAAGATTTCATAAAAACCTCCGATTATAGTGACAGAAATAGGAGTTCCTTTTCCATCATTGAGAAGAACCTTTGAAGATTCTAAAAATTCTACTTTAGCCAGGCCAGATGATTTAGCCCTAAAGGTAATAGTGGAGATTAGGCCGGCTGAAGTAGTAATTCCTCCTGGTATTCCTCCTCGAAAAGAAATAGTTCCTTTGATGTTAGAATAACTAGGAGAAGAAAGCCACTCAGAAACAAAAGATTCGCCAGTAGTGGGGCTGGTGATCTGTAGAATGTCAGGAGGAAATCTTAAATCAACCTCCGCTACATTAATTTCATTTCCTTTGGTATTTACATAAATAGATAGAGTAAAAGTACTTCCAACATAAAAAGTACCGCTTTTAGGAGAAAGATAAAGCGAAGCGCCCTGAGCCCATACTGGCATCACAAAACAAACGCTAAACAATAACGCTAAACTAACGCTAAATGAAATAAGGATTCTTTTACTCATCTTTTTTATCTTCTGAGGGCTTTATTATTTTGCCTAATTTACCCTTTAGCCGCCCCCATTCTTTTCTTCCTCTTTCTTCTAAAAGTCGTATCCTTGTTAACTTTTCTTTGGCCTTTCTTACATCTTCAATTTCTTTTTCTGCTTCTTTTATTTCCTTCTCAAGGTCAACTTCAGTCAACGCTGATTTTTTCTTTATTTTTCTAAATATTAAATATCCTGCTCCCAAAAAAATAATTCCTAAAAACAGGCCTACTAACCACCAGGGCAGAAATAATCCTCTAATTTGAACTCCTCCGCCTATCAGAATTAAATTAGGGCTAAAGACCCTTATTTGAATTTCTTCTTCTCGAAAGTTACCAGCTTTATCAAAAGCCCTTATAAACACCCTGTAAGTTCCCTTTTTTTCTGTGTTTAACTCAAATTGGCTGTCTGTGTGCATCCAGCTTGTCCAGATTACGTTTTTAGGGTCAGTATAATCTGCTATCTTAGCTCGATAATGATCAATTCCAGAAAGCGAATCCATAGGATGAAAAGAAATTGCCGCATAACCAGGGCCTAAGCTTAAAGTTTCTAAGTGGAGTTTAAATTCCGAGGGTGGAGTTTTATCAATCATTATTTTAAAATGACTGGTTCCACCCCAAACACTTTCTTTTTTTGCTTTTAAATGAAGATATTGAATTCCTTCCCCAATTTCTTTAAAAGAAATCGGGGTAGATTCAATATCAATAACATTATCCGGCTCTCCATAAGGGTCATCATTTAATTCGTAGCTATAACTCTCTGCCTTTTCTGTTTTATCCCAAGAGAAAGTGGGGTTGGGATTCCTATACCATTTGTTTTGGTCAGGATGAGTTTCAGAAAAAACTCTGGGACCAATTGGAGGAGAAGGAATAATATTATACACTCCCCTATTAACTGAACTAAGAACGTTCTCGCCCTTCTCAGCTGAAAGAACTTGAGAAGAATCAAGAAATTCCACAGTAGCTTCCCCGGAAGATATAGCTCTGAAAACTATAACCGTAATCAAACCTTCAGAGGCATTAATTCCCTTGCCGAGAAACCCTCCTTGTAGAGTTATAGTTCATTTTTGGTTTGAAAAACCCGGCGGGAGAATCCACTCTCCTACAGCAGAAATTCCTTTGGCTGGAGATCCGACACTTAGCCTTTCCGGGTCAAATTTTAAATCCACTTTTACAACATTAACATCATTTCGTCCTGTATTTAAAAATACAGACACCTCGATAGTATATTCTCAAGTACAAGAGAATGCTTGGGTAAAAATGCAAAA
>SDBV01005813.1_pt1 | contig 17293 bp, 25 predicted proteins | sample 2277081 | NCBI WGS metagenome assembly SDBV01 (sample SAMN10402039, study PRJNA504765) | marine sediment metagenome | isolation source: marine sediment core GS10_PC15, 223 cmbsf | place: Arctic Ocean: Southern Knipovich Ridge | collected 2010 | reverse complement strand
TTGTTGAGGTGTAAGTTTGTTTAAATGGTTTTGGGGTTTATAGATTCCTCGTAAATGTCCCCAAGGGTATTTTGAATAAAGCCGTTCAGGTACATGCGCCCCAGATATACTATAATAATTATGCCATAAATGATAGGCAATTCCATTTTTTTTCGTTACTCTATATAATTCTTTACAGAAATTATCAAGGTCAGTTATATGCTCAATCACAGCATTAGACACAGAAATGTCAATAAAAGAATCAGTAAAAGGCATCTTATCTCCATTGTAAGATTGTAAATTATATTTATTATGATCTATTGGTTTTTTCGATAATTTATGTAATTCTTTATAATATTTTCTATAGCGATATTTGTAAATAATTGTAGTAATTAACGCTTTAAAGATACTTTCTTTCAGGTGAGTTATTCTACTTTGAATGGTTTTAATAAATCCGTCTCTATAAAAAGTCCTTAGTATATCTAGTCCTACAACATAATTAGAAACATTGGAAAAGAGAATAACATCAGAATAATGATATCCACTACCTAGAATTAATATTTTTTTATTTATAAGAGAGTCTTTAATTAATGGAGTTATGTCTTTTTTGCTTTTTACAAACACATTAAAAAAATTATGTCTCGCATGTATTGAAGCATTGTAATCAAATAGACTTCTCAAACGATACATGCTCTGTATTTTTTTGATCATATCGTTTTTCAGCGTGTGCTTCATTTACGCCCTCCTACCGCGCGCGCGATGAGTAGATTAGCCATGCCGCCAAACAGCCCCACAAGAAATGCCACCAAGAATCCATCCAAAACCATCCCTCTATGTAACGGTGACCCATAGATGAAGTGTTCTATAGACAGTTTGATCTTTGTATAATAGAAACTCTAGTTTCTGGTTTTCCCCTTTCTCTGTTGCTATGAACGTAAATGCGCTTTCCCAAATCTCAGTATCTATCAAAAATATATATTCATCATATATCAAAGAGCCATTAAAATTGACTTCTAAACGATAAGTAACGTTTTCGTATTCATGATTCACGATGCCAATTATCACTTTTCCCTCATCTCCGATCATTAGCTCTGTAGGATAGTCGGATGCTTTTCCATTCGGGCCGAGAAGATAGAACTCAGTGAACAGTTCACCAGTTTTGGGTGTCATCACAAAATAGACCCATATGGCAGATGAACCTATTATAGATGCTATCAGAACGATAGATAAAACTTTATTCAGAACGCTTTGACCTAAATTAAACTTTAATAGCTTCTCAAATGGAACTCTGAATCTTTCTTCGGATAGCAACTTCAACCGTCTAATCCACGCAACAAGTGAAAGCGAAATCGTAAAGATTGAGAGAACAATCAATATGGGTGCTAGTCTGATCCCGAAGGGAGTATAATTCAACGCTAGACCGAATAATGGAACAATAGTGACACTCAATCCAAAGCTGAGTACCCCCCGTTCTATTCCACCTAAATCATCTTTTCTGGGAAATAATGCTGCAATTAGTGAATATCCGGGTAGAAAAATCGACAAAAGGAGACCTAGGACGATTCTTATTAGCGTATCGTTCAGAGTCGGAACTAAAACGAATAATATACATAGCAAAGTGAGCAGAATGGTAAGCAGAAGGTCAAGTTCCTTTAGTTTACGAGCAGGAGTATTTAAGGTAATGTCAAATCCAAGTGTACTTAATCGTTCTTTCTGAGGAATATTTCAATTTGATCTGATGAATATACCTCATTAAAGTTTGATTGATTAGCCCATTCTTTTTGAAATCCTGCTTGTGCTGATTTATATCTTTTTAGTGATGGGTCTATAATATAGACTTTACTTTGACGTTTTGATATAATAACATAATATTTGGACCCTTGAATAACTTCATCAAGGATTATTTCTGGATTTGAGACATTATAATAGCATCTATCTAAGACTTCTTCTACTATTCCCGCTGACCAATACCTTGAGTCAATCGTAGAAATTGCAGATTGATTAAAAAATACAAGTGCCGTTCCAAGTCTAAAATCAGAAAAAATATAGGAGTTTTTTGGAATATGCTCACCTGCAAATTTAATACCTGTAAATTCTTCTGGACTCATTAACCGATTCATCTCAGCATGATAAGATAAGTAACTTACAACAGATATAACTACTGCAAATACTAGTATAACCCTGATTACAGTTTTTAACTTGCCCTCAGTTTTTACTAAAAGATAAGCAGTTAACAACAAACTGATATAAGTTAATGACTCCAAAAATCTTGATATAACACCCATAAGACCATTCCAAATAAATAAACCACCCATAACTAAAGATTGTGCCATTAGATAGTAAAATAATATTTTTTCATATAGTTTAGGCTCTTCTCTCTTTATGATAGTCATATACCTCCAAAAGAAAACTAAGCAAATAAATAATATAATAATTGAGTATACAATTTGCATATAGCCGTATAGGGTACCAAACACCTTATAACCGATAAATTCAGGATTTACCTTTGAAATTAACGTTACCGATGGAAAATTCGATAAAATCTGAGGAAATAATTTAAATAAAATAGAAGGTTCTCTCAGCAACCTAGGATTATAATAAATAGCGGCCGTAAGGAATGCCACTATGCCGAAAATGATAATACTTATCATATATCGTTCATTCTTGTGCCTAAAAGTAAAAAGACCTATCATAATAAGATATAATAAAAAATAATATGACCATGTGTGATGATAATAAAAGAAAGGAAACAGTAAAAACATAAAAAGACTCAACCTTCGTGGATTTTTCTTTCTTTCATCAAAAATCATAAGGAGTAGAATAATAAGGAGAAGGAATAATAACTTTGCAATATTATTAAATCCAGCAACACCCTGACTTAATCCGAAAAGTGCTGGAGCTACTGGGAATATGGAAAAAAGAAATAATATGCAACAATCAATACCGTTAAATTTTCCTTCCTTTTTGTATAGATATTCGTAAAAATATAACGCCGTGAATGGTAAAACTAGTGTTCCAACCCATGAGAAAAGATAATGAAATTTTTCACTAATCGGAAAATCGGTTATGCCTGTGATTATATTAATCATCGCTGCAAAGAGCTTAGATATCATTTCAACATTAACACTATTTATAAGGCCAGATTGCCATGTTAAAACATATGATTTTTCAGGCAATTTACCATAATTGATTATGTACTTGCGTCCCCATCCTGCACCAGCATCCCATTGAGTAGGGACTGGCGAGTAATTTAATCTGGGATATAAATAAACCAGATTACCAAGAATTATAAATAATATTATTAACAGTAAAGTATGATGCTTTTGCATTTTAACTCCGTATCCATCAATCATTTAAACACTTCGACAACTTTTAACGCGTGCGCAACAGTATCCAAGGCTATTGAACTCCACATTGCAAATTGAATGGTTAAGATTACTTTGAGTAACTTGTTGAATTTCCAATCGTTCATTTGGAAAGGACTATTTATTTTTATAGTTGCACGCGTGCATACACGCGTAGTGTGCTTTCTGCCATTTTCAAAGTGTTGAACTCTGCCTCAATTAGCTTTCGTCCATTACGTCCCATCCTTCTGGATAGTTCGGAAGATGAAAGAAGTTTACGCATCGCTTTTTCCAGTTCATCTACACTATAGGGATCGACAAGTATGCCATTGTATCCCTCTTGAACCACTTCAGGAACGCCTCCCGTCCTCCCCGCAATCACGGGTTTATTGTACGTGGCAGCTTCCGCATAAACTAAGCCGAAACCCTCAAAGCGGCTACCCGGACGACTTACCATAACAAATATATCACACAAGGCATAATAGCGTGCGAGACTTTCATCCGATACTTTTCCAGCAAAGATCACGTTATTCTCCAGTGAAAGATTCTTGACATGGGCATTAAGGCGGTCTCGATCTGAACCAGTTCCAACGATTACATACTTCAAATTTGAAAAATCAGGAACAATCCGTGACAGAGCTTTCAGCACCGTGTCAATCCCTTTTTCTGGGATTAGTCGCGCCACGGTAAGAAAGATCGATCCTTTTGCACTCAATTCATACCTTTGCTTGGCGACCTTTTCTTTGCAAATAGGTTTGAACTTATCCAAGTCAATTCCGTTATGGACAACAAAAGCGCGGTCTGCGAGGGAAGGTAAAACGCGTATTAACTCTTGCTGGGTTGCTCTGCTCACACAAACAAGAGCTCGTGCTCTGGTAAATAATCTCCGAATAATAGGCGCGAATAACTTCCAGTTTAATTGATTACCTTTAATCTTGAGGTACTTTTTGATTTCTGATCCGTGAACTGTTATAAAGTAGTTTGGTGTTGGAAAAACCAACAGAGCAATAGAAGTAGCAAGATGTGCCGTCGCATCGGTCACGAATATAATAGGAGAGCGCAGTTGCATCCACGTTTTCACTAGATTGACGCTTCCCACCAAAACTTTGAGGTTTCCCCGTGGCAACCACATCCGTATCACAGTATATGGTTGTTTAGCGTCCCATTCAGTATATTCGTCGTCATAAGCAGGTGCTAAAACATAGACTTCGTGACCAAGGGCATAAAGTCCTTTTGCGAGACCTGCTGTATAAATGCCAGCCCCACCAGCATAAGGCGGGAATTCAAGGGTGAATAGGAGAATTTTCATACTTCCAACTTTAAGCGTGCGGATTATTAGAACGCAGTCGTTGAAGAACTTGGAGTGTAGTTATAGTTGCATCATACGCTTCTTCAGGGGCATATGGCATTTCCGTGTTCTCTAAGATACTTCGTATAAAAGAGGAAAGGAGATATTCATGACCTGATATCATTTTACCCGACATAACCCTAATTGCTGTTTTAGCTGTTGAATTCATAATCTGCATTACAGATTGAATGTTATCTGTTACTAGTTTTAGTTTTGTCTGTAGTGTGTTTTGATTTGGTATGAATCCTTGCATTAAAGGTCCTTGAGTGGTAAGGGCAAAATTGGAACCGTCATGGTTTATTATCAGTTTTTTTCCGTATACCCTTACAGAAAGAGGGGCTGTCCATCTTGGACTGTTAAATGATATGTGAATTGTGCCGTGCTTTCCTTCTGAATTAAACGTAGCGAATAGTTCATCATAAGGAACCCACTCATGCGACCCTCTTTTTGATACATATACATCTCTTACATTTAATTTCCCCATTAAGTTTCGTAAAATGTATATTGGATGTATCAAGTTTTCACCAAACCTATGTCCTGATAATGAATGAACCCAATGATTTCTATCAGATATCATATAATCGTTAGGGGTATGAAGCATTCTAAGGTCTATGCTTAAAACATCCACTTTCTTTTTTGCTATAATGGACTTTATGTTAAGTAAAGGAGTTCCAAAAAGAAAATTGTGAATAATGCACAGTTTTATTTTTTTCCTGTTTTGTTGATACGCCTTCATTATTTTCTCGCATTCCTCCACATTCGTCGCCATAGGTTTTTCAAGTACAACATTATGTCCTGTCCTCATTGCTTCTATACTTAAATTTGCGTGTGTAGACGGAGGAGTGCATATATCTATTATAGCGTCTGGTTCTTCCTCTAGTAACTCAGTAAAATCGGTATATGTGCGCTCTATCTTCCATTTTTCAGCGACTTTTTCGGCTTTTTCTTTATTGATATCATATACACCTACTAAGTTGGCGTTCTTTATTTTCTTCCAAATAGGTATATGCATTGCATTTGCTACATCTCCAGTTCCGATTATTATTACATCCTTGTTTCTCATATTTTTACACCGATTCTCCTATTATTTCCTTATAAACATCTAAGGACTTATTTGCCACACTATCCCAAGAGTAGGTCATGGCGTATTTTTTTGACTCTATACTCATCTGGTGTCTTATTTTATCATTCTCTAATAGGTAAATAGTTTTTTCAGCAATCTCAGTATTAGTTCTCTCCTTCAAGAATAACCCCGTTTTCCCTTCTTTCAGAAGATATTTTAATCCACCAATCTCGCTTGCAACTACGGGTACTCCTGATGCTTGTGCTTCAATGGTAACGAGGGGACACGCCTCATAATCTGATGGAATTATACACACATCTGCAATGTTCAGTGCTTGTAATTTTATTTCCTCTGGTGCATCTTCAATGAAAATAACGTTTTCAGTTATACCATGGTCTATAGCTAACTTTTTACAAGATGGCAATAACCCATAATCTTTACCTATCATTATTAAACAGGCTCTAGGAAATCGCTCTAAAACTAATTTAAAGGAAGCTACTAAAAGATCAGGTTTTTTATAATCTATAAAACGTCCGATAAATAGTACAACCTTATCAGGGTTTCCTATCGCTTCTCTTAATTCGCTACCATCTGGTAAGTCATTGAAGTATTCAAAATCAATGCCGTTAGAAATAATTCGGATTTTTTTATCAGGAACGCTCCAAAACTTGCGGTAATCTGCGGCGTAGTCTTTGTCAAAGGCGATAACTCTTGCTGCCCTCTTTAAGAGTTGTTTACCTATGGTTGCTCGGTAGAGCTTGTCGATTGTATGAGATACTGCCCCCATATAGTCAAGGTTTAATTTATCGTGACCTGTAAGGACAAACGGCGTTTTGCTCTTAATATGTGCTATGGCGGTAAATTCATTATGGCTAAATCTGAGACAGTGAGTATGCATTATGTCAAAGTTTTCAGCGTTATTTAGTAGCCATCTTAACATTTCAGGAGACCAGTAATAAGAGAATAACTGGAATTTCGATGGAAATCTAAGGATTCTAACTCCATTCCAAATCTCCTCCTCGGATAATGATGGTTTTACAGGTTGTGTAATTAGGGCTGGTTTTTGATAAGTGATACCATATCCGCAATCTTTTAGGTCCAAGGAGTTTAAAACAACAAGAGTAACTTCATGCCCCATCTCAACAAGTTTCTTCGATATCATTGCAGTAGCCAGTTCAACTCCGCCTCTGGCTGGCACCGTTCTCTGAGCGACTTGTAAAATTTTCAATTAAAGACCATCAATAATATTCTTTTCAATATTGTGAGACCATGTTTCACACTCAACTTCTTTTCTCCAATTCTAATGCGATACTCTATAGGAATTTCAACCACATTGAATCCCTTTATCTTATTTATGAAGTGGTTAATTTCACACTCGATGTCAAATCCCTCTGATTTAGGTCTCCAGTTTTTGATTATATCATAGCGGATTACTCTTAGACCTGTGCAGGGATCCTTAATGGTTATGCCGTTTAAGATAAGATGTGCGAATCTTAAGAAAAGATTTCCTAAATGATATATACACAGTTTCCTGCCTTCGGGCCGTCTTCCACATACCATCCCAACATCTGGATTCGACTCAAGTACATCGATCATCTCAGGAATATACTTAGCGGGATAAGTATAATCCGCATCTATCATAATCACATATTTATGATTTAACCCGCTAGACTCTAAGAATTCCAGTGCATCCTTTATAGCAGAACCCTTCCCCTTGCTTTTCTGAGTCAAAACCGTAGCACCCAGCTTCCTGGCGTTATCACCCGTGGAATCACCCGTAGGCCTATCAATAACGAGGATAAAGGGATCAAAAAACTCCCTAAGCTCATTAATAACAAGCTTTACGCCCTCCGGTTCTTCATACGCAGGTAGTAGAACTATCGAATCGTTAAGAACTGATTTCAAACTATTATTGACCTGAAATATATGAAAATTATAGGACTTCGAGGATTTTGAATGAGACTATGAGTGTGAAGGAGAGGAGGAGGGGCAGTATGCCGATGTTTAGGGTTCTCCCGAAGGTCTGGAGGGTCTTCCTGGTGTCGGCGGATACTATCTCCTTGGAGGCGAGGAGGAGGATAAGTAGAATGGTGGACAGTGCTCCCAGCATGACTCCGGCAGAGGAGGATGTGATTACAGTTACTGTGGTAGTTACTGTGGATATCATATCTTTACCACTCATTACCAATCTGTACCAAGCGTCTATATTAGGTTTAGGGATGGGGCTACTATGAAAAGGACGATATTGGTTATTCCGTGCGAGATCGAGACGCCCACTATATTTCCCGTCTTGAGAACCATAAACCCGTAGAACAGCCCTACAGAGAAAACGAAAACTAGGTCTGGCAAGGAGAACCAACCTATGTGGAGTGCGGCGAAAACCGCGGCCGCACCGATTAATCCTATCCTCTCTCCGAAAGCGTCTACCGCATTTTTCTGGATAAGCCCTCTGAAAACGAGTTCCTCAACGAACCCGGTTGAGAACCCCAGACCCAGGGCTAGAAGGACAAGATTCCAGAAAGACAGGCCGATACCAATAGGTTCAGGCCTCAAAAAGAAGTGATCAATAAACCCCAAGGGTATACCCGTCAACGCTATCGCTGCCACTTCCAGAGGCTTGCTGAACACGATACCAGCATCCATGAAACTGATACCCTGAACCCTCATCATAGCCACCGCAGCCACCAACACGGGCACGTTGACCACCATGAACCAGGCGTAACTCGGAAAATACGTCAGGGGTATCGAGAGGCTGATTATACGGATCAAAGGAGCGAGGGACAGTGTGAGGTAGAGTTTGCCCGTTTTCTCCCCGTATTTGAGGCTGGAGAGGACCAGGAGAGATATCAGAATTATCGCGTGGAGAACTAACCCGTAATTAGGATCAGCAAAGGAGGTTACGATTTCCGCGACGGCTATGGCTAGGATGTACGCGGTGAAAACTTGGCGGTCAACCCGTTGACTCACTTTTCGAGCCTCATGAAAACATAGTCCTGTAGCTTTTTGAAATTCTCCAAGGATAAGTGCTTATGAGCCTCGGATAGGATTTCACCGGCCTTACTCTGCCTCAGTTTGAAAGACGTATCTTTGAACGCGTCGTCCGTGAGAGCCTGATACGTTTTCAGAGGGTTGACTTTAGCCATGTCTTAGGGTTAGCTCTCTTCCTTGTGCGTGCGCTGTCGTTTATTCTAGATACCCCACCCGGAAGGTGCGTTAAAATCGAGAACTGTCAAGTACCTGGCGAAGCCCTTCTCCCTGGCCCACATCCCGGCTGCTTCGTGACCCCACTTTACAGCAAATGCCGATAGGTTCCAAGCTGTCTCCACTCCATAGGTTTCCATCCGTCTGGCGAAGGGGCTCTTCAACGCATTCTTGAGCTTTATGAGGATCTTTAGTAATATCGTCCCCACCTTTTCGTTGTGTATCTCGTCGAAGGCCTTCATCGTCAGGTACATGTAGCCCCGGTCCTCCCGGTCCAGAGCGGAGTATAGGACTCGGCGTCTCAGCGCCAGGTTCCACCATTTTCTGATATGCGTTCTTGTAAACATCAAGCTCGACTCTTGCGACTCCTCATAGGGTCCTTTTTCTCTGGTGGCTTATCGTCGGTTTCGAGCCGGTGCCATTCCTCCCTGATCATCTTGATGCAGGCCTCCCGTGCGAAGGCTCCGAGGCTAGGCCAGTAGCCTAGTTCGTCTATGAGTCGCTGCATCGACTCCGCAACTCCCCAGGGTAGGGAGACGGTTCTGTATCTTTTCTTACTGGCATTCATTGGGGAGGAACACCACAGCCCACCGGAATATGGTGAAGGTGTATAAGTAGTTATAGGTGACCGATATTTACATTTATAATGAAATAACCCCTTTTTCACGCAATGTGTAAACGTCACATAGAGAAGAGACGAAATCATCTAAAGCGAGAATAATAGCTCCTGAATACACATCAGAACCACAAAGCAATAACATGCTATGAATACCATTAGTTTATATATTTAGAAAGTTGACATAGTACCACCATGAGTGATATAGCATTCAACTTGGAACCAGTGGATGTGAAACCCCTTAGGAAATACAGAAAAGGCAGCAAGTATGACCCTCTATTAGAGGCCTTCATATCCGGCTCCCCTAAACTGGTGTCGGTCAACGTGGAGGGAAAGGACGCCAACTACCTCCGGACACAGCTGAACAAGAGGGTAGAAGCCAGAAACCTTCACAGCGTCAAAGTATCCGTAGTCAACAACGTCTGCTATCTAGAGAAAGAATAGACGTGGACACTCGACAACCCCTTTTTTTTAGATGATCATCAGAGGTGTATCCCTGAAAACCATGAAACTACCCTTTCTCTTAATCCACTTGACGCGTGCGCGTCCCCATTTAACTTTTACCGGGTAACCAACATAATGGATCGGTTATCATCGGAACATTAGAAAAACAACACATCCAGGGGTTTCCACCGTAATCCAAAATCCCCGGACTTTAACTTCCCCAGAACCGTCTCCTTATCCAACTGCTTAACGTCCATCTCGATCCAGCTGGACCTTAGCTGGCTCTGAACATGAAGATCATCAACAGCGTATTGGTTGCCATCGAAATAGCCCGTAATCTGCGATATACCGCTGTTGTATAGCTCAATCCCGCCAATGCCCTCTCGCTCGCATATCTCCTGGCATACTGAGGGACTGAGGCAACTAAGTCCAGGATGCGCGATCCACGAGACAGCAGAGGACCTGATCATTCCTGACATCCCTGGGCTGAAATCTGAAGGCTCCAGACAGATAACGTGAAGCCTAGGCGTAGTGATCTCCACACCCCGAAGAACCAGGAGATCACCCACCTCCTGGAGTTGGAGCGGATGTGGCACCGTCACCGTGTTATGATCGGTAATCGCGACTACATCATAACCCGCATCCTGGCATACTTTGAGGAGGCCGGACACGGTGAAATATCCGTCGCTCATCTGGCTATGGTTGTGTAGCGAAAGCTTGATTCTCATTGGTAATTATCACCATTTAAAACTTACTAAAGCATTACGGTAATGGTCACGGTGTTGAAATTCGGCAGAGCTTAAATCGTGAAAGAATTATAATTCAATGAATGGTCTTATCCCGAGAAGTCTTCGAAGATATGGTGGTCGGCTTCTTAGCTGGATTAGCCGTTGCAATAGGAGGTGCAGTAAAGGATGCCCCCTACGAAGGCTTTGACCTTCGAACCTTCCTCCGTAGCCCAGTTATCGGCGCACTGGAAGCCCCACTACTGGCCTACATCTTCCCGGATTCAAGTAACGCGCTAATCTTTCTTAGCACCATAGGATTTGAACGCCTCACAATTGAACTATACAAAATCTACAGAGCCCAGCAAGCAAAGTATATTCCCGGCAAATTCACATCCATCGGAGAATGGGGAAACCCCCACTGGTCCACGATCCCTCTGAGGGGAATCCCCGCCTTACCCCGCACCACAATATTGCCCAGCCTCTTCTCCTCAGGCGCGCGCACATTATGACTTAGAGATGATCCGATCTATCGTCCTTCTTCTCTGAATACACCAACCGAGCGGAGCCTTCCAGGGGAGGATCGAAGGTTATCTTACAGGCTTCCTCCAGGTAAAATCCTTTATCGTCCTTCCCGAATATTATCGTGTTACCGCATTCCCAGCAGGTTAACTCGAAGCGGGGGATCGGGGATTTTATGAACGGTAGGTAGAAACGCCTTCTCGGTTTCTCACTCATTAGCTTTCAATCTCTCCTATCAAATGGAAAGGGGGATAATCACAACTTAACATTTTCTTTATGTTTTAACAGGTACTCCATTACTGAATCGATAGTTTCCGGAGCCACAGCGAAAGTATCCCTTTTAGCATCCATTATCTCCAGGGCACAATTCAGACATAGAACAGGAAGCGTAGACCAGAGGCGTTCAACCTTCTTATCCACCCAGACTTCATCTCCACACTCAGAACAATCAAGTTTAACGCTTGGAATCGGGGGCTCCTTCATTTTCGTGGCCTTCAAAGCCACATAGAAATTCTGATCCTCAGGATATTTTCCCATCAGGCTTCAGACCTCCACCGCTTCAAAGTCCACCACCAGAACACCACTGAAGGAACGATCAAAGGAATTAGAGCATGTCGAAGAGTAATCTCCTCACGAAAAATGAAGAATACGATTATAGCAGTCAATCCACCTATCAATGGTAAATTAGGTCTTCTCAGCGACATTTCCTTTCAGCGCCTCGCCTAATTTTGCGTCGCCAGTGAGCGTCTGGAGCAACGTTTTATATGTATCACAGAGTTTCCCAAACTGACTAGCCACTTGAATAGATAGCGCCTGATCCGGGACTCCCACTATATCCCAGATTTCATTCAACAAACGATTAGACGCTTTTATATCATTATTCTCAAAGTTGATGATCGACCTCCGGACATACTCAGCTAGAAGTTCAGGCTCGATAGGATTCAGATTATTTTTCTCTAAAAAACGTAGGAATCCACCCGCAGTCCTACCTACGAACACTACTATCTTTGGGCCTTCTTCATCCATTATCTACAATCACCCGCCATTCCTTGTATAGCCAATCCAACCCCAATTTTTCAGCCAGAACCTTGTTCCCATCGTAGAGATCAGCCCCCGTAGCCTTGTCCTTGATAGCCACAACTTCATTATCAATCAGGTGAATGCAAGCCTCTCTGGTTCCATCCGGGGATTCGATAATGAGAAAACGATTATTGTGCATTGGATAAAGGGGAATCCAACCCACAAAGTCCTCGGGATACTTAGGGTCTATCATTCTTCTCCCTTCTTAGTACAGCTGTGAAAGGGGGCTCCCCAGGGTCAGGCCATAGCTCCTTAATTAGGGCGAGTGCCTCCTCCTCAGTTTTATCGGGGTCCATAATTTTGATAAAGATGAATCGTTCAAGTCGGTGAGCTTCGACGGACCTCAGATAGCCAATGATGTTCTTAACCTCAGCTTTGGTGAATCCTCTAAGGCTGATCAACACGTTATCAATTTTCATTTCAGGCGTATTGACTGTCAAGACAATCACCATTATCGAGCTAGGCTTCTCCGGTTAGTAACTTTACTTGTAATTGCTGGAGTCGAATAATCCGGAGAAGGGCTAATGGGATAACCTTGGCCCTTCCCGTTAACTCCTCGATGATCTCCTCAAGGCTCTCTATAATATCATCATTTGGATCAGCCTGAACATAAACAATCTGTATCGCCTGGGATGCGCTTATAGGACTTAAAATAATGTAGTTTTCATGGATAACCGTGACGTGGCCTTCGACTTCCTCACCGGGAATAAGCGAATCGAAATATTTACTATTCTGATCGAATAAAACAATAAGCCCCGTTTCCAGCCGACTGATAAGCTGTTCCCCTCTCCCCTCCATAATTGTAACTGTAATCTTATCCCCTAGATGTAACTGCGCCGAAACGCTACTCAAAACCCATCCCTCTCATGTGGACGATCATGTTCTCTCGATTCAATTCATATGTTATCATAGATTAACTCTTCCTCTTTTAGGCAATTCAACCGTACCCGCCCTCCCGAACGCAATAAGATAAATCGGAATCTTCTCTCTTGGAATACCCCTGTCCCGAAAAAACTTTTCAAGTTCCGCCATGAATTCCAAAGAAATCGGAGTAATCGTCGCTTCCACACCATTATTCAAAACAATGATATTACTATCATCCATTCCTAGGGTCCCTCCACGGGAAACTCGGGATAATGCTTTAGATCCTGCTGCCGTAGCCCCGTCTCAATGATATCTCTAAGGGGTACCCTGTGAGCTATCCCGGTCTCCGCATCAATCACCCGCTTGAAGTGACCGAACCGCTCCTCAAATCTGTGAATTAACTCCTCATGGCAATCATCAGAGCAAGTCACCTTATACCCCGAACCGAGAGGTGCTCCACATATCCCACACTTTGACACTTCAAAGTTAATGCCTAAACCATACAGGGTCATGGCTCATCAGACTCTTCCTCGGGCTTCTCCTTAGGGAAGAAAGTGATTGTATCCGCCCCCTCGATAAAGTACCCATGATCATCGTGACCTACATTGATCTTATGCCCGCAGTAACATTTTATCTCATATGGAGGAATCGGAGGCCCCATGAAAGCCACATATGCACGATCATCTGGAGGCTTAAACCCGACATCGAGTATTTTGTTCAGTGCCTCTAACGCCTCAACAGTGCCATATTGGAGGACAAGATTCATATTTTGAAGAGGGAAGGCCTGGGTACCTCCTAAGCTATCCTTGAAGAAGAATACCATCGTGTAGCCTCCTTCACGCAGTTCAAACCTCAACGTTTCTCACCACTATATGGGGATTATCCCCAAATAAAATTTATGTTCAACGCTGGATAATTGGATTTATGGGAAGGGTGCGTGAGGGTGCCGCGCGCGCGATCTAATTCGTTCAATATTGAACGAATAGACCTATTTCGACAAATATCTTGCCATGCCGCTGAGAAGGATGAAGGTGCTGAAGAAAGTGGCCCCGGCAAACTTCACAATATTGAAGACAAATGTGCTCGGGTCAGCTACTACATCAGCCCAGTTCAACACGGAGAGAAACGAGGTGAATATCTGGCCCACAGTTAAAATAATGGCGACCAGGGCAGCGTCCCGGTAGCTCATGTGTTCCTCGGTATCTGTTCCATAAGTAGGCCCAGGATTAACAGAGTGAACAACCTTCTTTTTCAACGGGTTAACATGAATACCCATCTAATCGCTCTCCGTTAGCTATAGTTTAGGACTACATTTTAAATTATTCATAATGGAAAAAACTAATAACCCCACAATTAATAATTAAATCGATGGTCCTCGTTAAAGTGAATCTAACACCCCCAGTGTCAGGAATCATGAGCAAGCTATTCTTGGTATTTGGAGAGGAATTATACCCTGTCATTGATTTACCCCCCTCTTCATCTGGAGTCATAAGCGCAGGTATAGGAATCGGCAGCCCTGAACTAGATTACGTTATTATCGTTCCCTCGCAGATCGTAGAGGAGGTTGAATATCGCGAAGTCAGGACTCGGACATTCAACCTACTTTCCGATGTCAACCTGAACTTGGCCCTTGATCCAGTGGGACCGCCAACACCTACCCCCAATGGAGACAATGGAATCAATGGCGAAATTATGACTCAGGCTGCACCTGCTCTCATCGGAGTAGCCGTGATATTCGCTGTGCTCAGATTAATATAGCCAACAGCAGCAGCCCGTTTCCTATAGCCAGGGGAACATCCATCTCCGATATCATCTGTCCATCCCCTGGACCCCCACCTGGAGGTGTACTGGGCTGGCCTCCTTGTCCGAAGAGACGCTGTCCATCCCGGTCATTAACCATGTGCTGAATTACCATGCTGGCGTAAGGATCAGTGCTTGAAGCCCAGAAATCGATCCACTTATTCCATACCGCTAGACTCCGCGCATGAGCCACGGAGGGAAGCGCGCCCTCAGAATGTGCGATAGCGATCTCATTGACTGCCTCGAAGAATCCGGGAGCATAGATATCCGTATCAGGAGGACCAGATGCGATCCAGGTCCAGTCAACATCGTAGCAGTGAACAGCGAGGGCTCCCTTGTTAGCCGTATCCGGACCCAAACGTATTCCGACGCTACAGCTTAGAAACAGAACGTTTCTACCGATAAGCTTCTCATTTCCGGTGCAGGTCCGCATCCATACGGCCTGATTCTGAAGAGTGAAAGTATCCGCATTTCCATGCCCCAGAAAGTAGCAGAAGATAGGGTCCTCCTCTTCGAGTATGGCGTCAGCATTCATCACGGTAGCCTGGGCTCCAGCCAGATCAGCTACGCGCATACGGGCTCTCATTGCTTCAGCTGCGAGGCCCATGTAATAGTGTCCATAGTCGGTTGCCGTGTCAAATTTTGGTCTTATGATTAGAGCTACGCCGGGGGTTGGCATTAGGCTTTTTGCATCCTTCTTGACATTTCGCCCAGGTATGATTGGTAGGACTTTAAGAGAGATAGGCCAATTGCGTCCCGCTGCCGGATGTGTGCTAGGGCATCCTGAACCGACAGGGATTCTCCGACCACTTTTCCCTGAGGGATAATGTAGGTGGTCGGGGTTTTCCCTGGTCCTCGCTCCATGCTCTTATAGTATCCTTCTACGAGAGACCAGTCCTGCTCAGGGGGATCTACCCCAATTACCGCTAGGGCGTTTATGACACCTTGAACGCTTTGTCCTCGCTGGAGCATTTCGAGGGCAATTCTCGGGGTGAGATATATGCCCTCAACTATGCCCATAGGTGAATTTGCCATAGCTGGGTTTTGAGCCAGAAAAGTTCTCAGTTTGTTTATCTTTTGTGGTACTGACATTATCTTCTACCTCGGTTACGGTAATCCACTCTTCGACTTCCTCCTCCAAATCCTGGTAGCACGATTATGGGCGCGCTAGGCCGTCTCATGAGGGATAATACGACTATCCCCGTGACTCCTAATGCTACCCACTTCCCGTATTTATTTATAATTTCTTCCCAATTAAAAGGTGTCTTAGGGTCCTCGGGAGGCTCTTCACTGTATTCCAGTATCAACCATACATCGAATAATACGGTAGATGTGAATCCAGGGAAAGATTCGAACTTTATGGTGATTGAAGCAGATTGCCCTACGAGACCCGTTAAAGGCACACTTCCACTTTTGGCCTCACCTTTAGTGAGACGCTCGGTGACAATATTCACTTCGTTGAAATCGATCTTTGCAACTTCAGCAATTGGTGTTCCCCCAATATATTGCACCGTGTAATCCAGTCTAGCTCCTTCAAGCAAAAGTGGAGAAATATCGATTATGGAATTAGTTCTCTTCTTCCATATATCCCAGCCCTCTGCTTTCAGCCTTACATTATCGAAAACGTGAACCCGTTTAACGACAGCGCCACCATTGGGAGGCTCATCACTGGCAACAGGAATAAAGAGATTTATCTGCTGATCATAGAACCATTTCCCAGCCTCTTCGTGCATAGCCCACAGCTTAATGTTGTAGGTGCCCTCACTGTTGAACCTGATATGTTTCTTAATCTCAATCATGTTACAGTTGGGAACGTCGCCAACTGAACTCGTTCGGACATAATTACCAGGAGAAATTTCGGTCTCTAATCCATTAGGGTCGATAAAGGTGAACGTACCGGGATTCCCACCGACATTCACCACTCCCCCCGCTATTATCCCAGGTTCACCCACATTATGAATAAGCATTCTTACAGGGTAAGAAACACCGACTCTAACAGGAGATACCGAAGGAGGAAACGTATATTCCTCTATCTTGGCTATTCCCGCGAAAGACCGGGGAACGGCCTCATTGAATGTTGACTCATACTGCCAGGGCGTTTCATAACTTGATAAAACGGACATTCTATCTTTCTCCTTTAATTTTACTATAAGCATAAATTATGCCGAGTCCAGCGAGAAACGCCAACCCTACAGTAATAAGCCCCTCAGCCCAAGGTTGAACAAGCGTTACGGGTTGTGCAGCTGCGGGTTGGACGGGTCCACTGACTTTCTTCCAGTATAGCTCCTCTTTTGGGATTGAGGGTTG
>SDBV01005812.1_pt1 | contig 17294 bp, 12 predicted proteins | sample 2277081 | NCBI WGS metagenome assembly SDBV01 (sample SAMN10402039, study PRJNA504765) | marine sediment metagenome | isolation source: marine sediment core GS10_PC15, 223 cmbsf | place: Arctic Ocean: Southern Knipovich Ridge | collected 2010 | reverse complement strand
TGGCAGGCAAGACATGCAATCTTTTCTTCCCCGTGTTTTGAACTCTTCCATGAATCGTAGTAGCTTTTCATCATGTGACATGAACCGCAAAATTCAGGCTGAGAAACATAATACTCCGACCCACTTATTGCTAAAGCAGCAAGGACTGCGATCACGGACGAGATTATCACGAGTGTTTTCTTTTTCATTATCTGACTCTTTTGTAATAAAGCGATTATATATATTATAAGGCAGGATTTCAATCATTTATTCTTTTTCCTCCTCCTCTGCGAGTAAGTCTATGGCGTCTTCGAAGATGGAAGGATAAAACCACGAAGGATGAATCGGAATAGAGAGCAGGCTTCGGACATGACAAAAAACGGCAGTTAATACACAGACACTAACTATGGAAAAACCGAAGGAAATAAGAAAAGTTTCATTTTCATATTCCCACCGGTTTTTCTGAAAATAAACACAATATCACTAATTTTTTTATGCCGGCTTAACTTCCTTCTGAGCCTCGGTTATATAACCGGATATATCTTCTGCTTCAATATCCACAAATTTCGCGGTAATTTTTGCCATTTCACTATAAAAAGACATATCGGCCTCATTAATAATTTTATCACAGAATTGTGGTACCCATTTACCGAGGTGGTCTTCCATAAACATCTTCTCAATCTTCAAATAATGAAGGGCATCTTTCACATTTTTAATACCCCATGCCTGTTTTTCCTTTTCAATGATCTTCTGCATCAGTTCGAGCTCCACGCTGATATGGTCAGGAATACTAGTGTCTGATTCTTTGTAATTTAAGCCGAGGGACTCGACGAATTTCTTCACTTCCACTGTAGACGCACCCCAGAGGCTTCCCCAGTCGCCGTCATCTCTTTCATATTGAACAGACTCATGAGGAGATATATGCCTGCCCGGGCCCAGGAACAGCCTTGTATACTCTATTGCAAGATTTTCAATAAGTTCTTCGTCCGAAACTGAAAAAAACTCATCTCCTAATTTAACCTCAAGGTCAGATAAGACCTCTTTAAAGCCGGGGGCTTTTATCTGGGCAAGCATCTCTGATGTCAGCTCTTTGCGATAGACCCTGGCCAGAAAACCATAGATGCTGCTCCTTTGCTGCGCCTGTTCAACTCTGTCTTTTAATTCTGCACCATTTTTCATTTTACGGGACTCCTCTCAAAACAACTCGTTAGATTTACTTCATTATCAACCATATAAATACGGAAAATTATTTCGGTTCAAAAAAAAGAGGCCCCTTTCCGCCCCTTCATAAGGAGCGGAAAGAGGGGCCTTTAAGGTTACGCTTTTCTTACCTGGACAACTGTGTCGTTCCAGCGCATGAATCCGCCGAGCCGGTCACCCCTGTTCGGGATTATCTGGTTCGGGTGCGATCCGTGCCATTTCCAGTGTATGTTCTTGTCATCAGGGTCACTTCTGGCATCAGGTACCTTATTCCCCGATGCGTACCTGCCGTACGCCCAGTGTCCCATGTGATGTGAAATGTGGATATGGCCCGGCTGTGCGTTCTCTGTCACGTGAGCAAATGTTTCCATCTCGCCGATAGAGGACTTGACCTTGATCTTGTCGCCGTTCTTGATCCCCCTGGACCCTGCATCTTTCGGGTTTATCCATGCATGGTTATTCGGGTAGATCTCTGTCAGCCACTTGTTGTTCTGGGTACGGGAATGGGAATGAACACAGACCTTGTAAGTGGTAAGGTGCATATCCTTTGAACCCATGTTCTTCTGGTTCGGTGCGGGAAACCACTCGGGAAGTGCATTATACCCTGCATCCTTAATTACCTGGGACCAGAGTTCCATGTAGCCTGACTTGTTGATCGCGTCGGGCTTGAATCCGGCAATGAGTTTGTCACCCATCTTTGTGGCTACATACCCCTTGAAGGCTTTCTTCGTCTTGAAGTAGCTGTCACCGGCTTTTGCACCGACTTTTCCTGGGTTCCAGTACACACCGGACTGCTCGTCATAGACCACACCATCTGCCTTGATCGCATCAGGAGATACTACTTTTTTGTAGCTGTAGAATGTTGCCTTGCCGTCGTTCCAGACACCGTGCTTTGCCATGTACTTCCAGCCGCCTGCCTCTTTTACCCCAGGGGTCTGGTCAACTGAACGCTTCACGTACTCTTCCTTTGTATCGAAGCCTACCTTAATGCCCAGGCGCTTGACAACTTCAATCATCACATCTCCCGTATCACGTGCCTCGCCAAGTGGTTTGACCAATGCCTGGCGAATGTAGTACTCACCGATCTGGGTCGGGTCGACCATGTCTTCCCAGTCATACCGCTCCAGATACGTGGCGTCCGGAAGTATCATGTCCGCATAGTGCGTGGAATCACCATAGGAAGTGTCGGCAGAAACAACAAAGGGGAGCAGCTTTTCATCTTTCAGAACTTTTACGTTTTCTGCATGGTTGCCGTTTGCGAAAGCAGGTGTATAGCAATACCACATGGCCAGCTCAAACGTGCCGGGACCTTTCGCCTTGATCCTGTCGAGCACCTGGTGGCTTGCGTGGTGCGTCGGGAACGGGTAGGACTCCGGCTCGCCTTTTGGAGCGCCGTCAAAGATATCCTTCACCTTCTTTGTCTTGCCCTTCGGGATCTTAATACCCTTCCAGCCTGCGCCGACAGCCTTGCAGTTGGTGCCGGGAGCGTCAACATTCCCTGTTATCGAGGAAAGGACCTGGCGTGCACGCTCACAGTCAGTCCCGTTATAGGTTGTGACAGTCCCCCTGTATGCCATCAGGACAGCAGGTTTTGTCGTCGCAAATTCAGTTGCGACCTCTTCGATCTTTGAGGCTGACACACCGCTGATCTTTGATGCCCACGCAGGGGTGTACTTTGCATAGTGCTTCTTAAGCGCCGCTATCTTGTTGGCTACCGAGTCATCGTGCTTTGATGTGCACTTGCAGTATTTCAGGAACTTCTCGCCTTCGCCTTTGTAAAGTCCCTTGTTCAGGACCACGTTCGTCATGGCGAGTATTACTGCCATGTCGGTCCCCTGTTTGATCGGTATGTACTCATCAGACTTTGCAGCCGTGTTCGACATCCTCACATCAAAGGTCACCATCTTTACGCCCCGGTCAACCTTTGCATGCATGACCCTGTGGGCAACTGACATATGGTTCGTGTGGGTCTCAAGGATGTTGCTTCCCATTATGAGCATGTACTTGGTGTTGTCAATGTCCCAGTTGTCAAAGTGTCCGCCCCATGTCATCTCCTGGGCAGTCCACTTGGCTGACTCGCATATACTGGTGTGATTGCCGATGGACCCTGTGCCGCAGGCTTTTATCATGCCGCCCATGATCTTGCTCGAGCTTGCCTTCGCCCTTCCATAATGGTACAGGAACTTCTCGGGGTGTCCTGCATCACGGAGCTTCTTGATCCTGCTTGTCAGCTCGCCAATCGCCTCGTCCCAGGAAATTCTCTTCCATTTTCCTGAACCGCGCGGCCCCGTTCTTTTCATCGGGTGTAGAATCCTGTCAGGGTCATAGACCGATGTGAGACCACCCTGTCCTCTGGCACAGATGTGTCCGTTTCCACGTATGGATTTCGGATTGCCTTCGAGTTTTACGAGCCTTCCGTCTTCCACAAATCCGATCATCGAGTCTCTGGAAACGCACTGCCAGCAAGCTGATGGAATCGCTTTCCGTTCCTTTTTGGTTGACGGCGAGAAATCCCTTCCAGTCTGCGTCTTTATATCTCCTGCAAGGGCGTTGGACTTAAGGCCCTCGCCGGCTGCAAGGACAGCGCCGCCCGCAACAGCGAATTTCATAAAGTTTCTTCGTGTTAACTTTGCCATTTTTTCCTCCTTTCGTTTAGTAACCACTAAATTATATTGTCGCGGAATTCTGCCAATCTCTTCTTCTGGTCCTTATGATCAAAAGAGTAATGGCCCAATACACCGTCCGGGTCAATATAAAATACGTGGGGCATTGTTTTTTCCTGATCCAAAAGTGTCGTCTTTTTCCGGTTTTTATCCAGCTTGAATTCCTTAATAAGCTTAGAAACCTTGCTGCCGGAATCGTTCATATCACCAAATGATCTCGCGCTGTGCGGGCAGGCCTGAACGCATGACGGCTCGACGCCGTTGTCAACACGATGTGTGCACGCAGTACATTTTCCGATACCAAAATCCTTTTCCCTGTCAGCTCTTTTCAGCTTAACGTTAGGATCGATGTATCGTGCACCGTACGGACAGGCATCTATGCACTTGTAGCATCCTATACAGAGACTCATGTCAATCAGGATCGCGCCATCAGGCCGTTTATACGTAGCGCCCGTTCTGTACCTTTCTTTACCAAGTTTCATTCTCTTACCGCTCTTGGCTTCAGGACATTTATCAACACAGGGCGGCACACCTTTGTCAGATTCACCGGCGCAATGGTTACAGAGTCTGGGGACAAAGGCCCTCCTGTTAGTAGGAAATGTTCCCCAGTCTACAGTTTTGATAACTGCATTCCACCTTCCGAGTGGAACATTAAATTCAGCCTTGCATGAGACTGTGCATGTTCTGCAGCCGACACACCTGCGGAGATCAATAACAAAAGCATAGCGGGGATTCCCTGCTGCCTCTGCTACCGAGACGGGCAATCCAGTTACTGCGGTTGCCGCTGCAACTGCTCCCCCCGTTTTAATCAAATCACGACGGGATATTTTATTCGTCTTGCTCATGGTTACCTCCTTTTCTAAATTTCTTTGATCTTATTATGCTGTACATCCTCAAACACCCCTCCCTTGCTTAGAGTTCTTTACTCTTGACTGAGTAAATCTATTGCATCCTCGAAGTTGTTCATGGCACTATCAAGGAGCATTATGGAATATTTTTTGTTATGGACACCTCCTCCGTATTCAACAATGCGCATATTCTCCCTGCCTGCTTCCAACATCCCCATTGCCTCTTTCAGTTTTTCCTTTGACACCTTGCCCTTTGCATTTTCAATGGCATTTATTGCCTCTTGTTCTACTTCCATGGCACCCTTTAACTCTCCATCTGTCTTTTCCTTCCACTCTTTTGCCATCCCTTCGTGTTTTTCAGTATGGCAGGCAGCGCATGCCTTGCCGGAACCACCCGCAACCTTTTCACCTTTTACAACCTTTTCCTGAAGATGACAGGCCAGGCAGTTGGTCTTAACACTAAACATCAGGCCGGGTATATTTGATATACCTGCTCTTTTTTCTCCAAGCAGAAGCATTTTCTGATATTTATGATGTTCAGGGTGGCATGTCTGGCACTCGTTCACTGCCGCTTCTATGAAATCTCCCTTTTTATGCTCAATAGGTTCATGGCAGTTAAAACAGCTGGCATTCTGGGCTGCAACATGTTTTTCATGCATCAGCTTCTTGTTTTTCAATTCCTTCATTACAGAATCCTCATTGTCATGGCAGTTAAGGCACTGCCCAGCCCTTACTGTTCCGGCACCCGTTATGAGCTGAAGATGACAGCTCTGGCACGGCACTTTTGCTTCTTCGATTGATTTGTGAGTGATCGGTTTTTCACTTTCATCCGCTCCTTCTTTCTTTTGCTTCTGAAGAGGCGCTGTGGGGACCTCGTGGCAGAGCGAACATTTGGCCCGCCCTTCGTTGAATTTGGCATTTTTGAAGTGGCAGAGAAAACATTTATCTTTGGAGACCTCAAAATGCTTCTTCTCTGTCTCGTGCTGATGACAGGTGGTGCAATGTATCTCCTGTCCTTCTATCATTTTTGTTTTATCGAAATGTGTTTTATGGACATAGGGGATAATCCTTTTTGTTTTGTCTTCCCTTTCAGATTCAATAAAATTGATCTTTTTCGTCCAGAACTCCCCCTCTTTCCCTTCACCGGTCGGCGGATGGCATTTGGCTGTTGTACAGCTCCGGTCGTCAAGCCTCGGTTTTCTCCTTACAATTGATTCGTCCATGTTCAGGATCGTTATCAGCCTGGACAGGGCCTCTAGTTCCGTCTTCATAAAATCAATGGCAGACTTATCGGATGTTTCCTTTTTGTCTTGTGGTATTTTTTTATGTTCGGGGATCTTGAATTTCAATTGATCCGGAGGATAGTGGCACTGAACACAGCCTATATCCTTATGTTTTGACTCTTTCCATGAGTGATATGCTTTTTTTATGACTCTGGGATAGGTCAATACATGGCAGTATCCGCAGAAAGACCTGGATTTAACATCCGGAAATGCTGTCCGGGAATCTGCGGGGCTTGCCTTTTCTTCTGAAAATGAATATGCAGCAGACAAAAGCACAATTAAAACAACCGGGATAAATAATATTGTCTTTTTCATTTTTTTAAGCTCTTCCTCTTATGTTCTGATGAATTCACCATTATTTATCTATTCGCAGATTACTTGCGATGCACTGAAAAAGGTACCGGCATATCTGCTTTTTTCACGGCGTCAAGAAACTCAACAAGACCCGCTAATGGAGTATCTTTATGGTGATGACAGCCGCTGCAGGAATTAGGCTTTTTATCAACTCCCCCTGCCTTTATACTCTCTTCAGGGGAAATAAACTTGAAACTGTGGAGGTGTTCATGTCCTGTTGTCTTCGGCATATGGCAGGCAACACAACTGCCGTACGTATGGATTCTATGCGCTGCTTTTTGTTTAAGTGTCGTGTGGCAGCCTTTACACATGTTGTTCGCCGGCGCCTTGGTCTGGGACTTGTTCGGAGACTTATGCAGGCCTTCCTGGTGAACACCGTGGCATGTTGAACATATGATGCCTGCTTCAGCGTGCGAGCTCTTCTGCCACTCATTGTACTGCTGATGGTGTTTCTTCTCTTCTGCGGATTCATTAATATAATAGAGATAGAGAGGTCTGCCGACCTTATAACCATATGGAAAAGTATACCGCTCCGGGAAGTCTTCCCTGTGAGGGTAAATTTTCTTGGTGCTTGATCCCCAGTTATGGCACTGGCCGCAAACGCTTGCACGGAGCCTCCATGGCAGCTTTGCAGGGTTGATAATAGTCTCCTTTTCTTTGTCGAACAGTACTCTTGCCGCGGTAATATGGTCGCTGCCCGGGCCATGGCATGCCTCACACCCAATGCCGAGATCAACCATAGTCGTGTCAAAGGTATCAGTTGCATTATCATAATTTATTTTCATACCCGTTGCATGACAACTTCCGCATTTAAACTGCCAGATCCTTTGCCCATCGCTCCAGTATTTGCCATTTCCGGGATAATTTTTTTCGAGGCCGTTAAGGTCTTCCCAGGCCGTCTTCCCGACATCCCATTCAACCGGGAGAACATGCATTTCACCGTTAGGGAATTTGGTTATATAGTTCTGGTCCCTGTTGATGCCGATAACGTGACTGATTTCGTAATCATGGAACTCCCAGTCAGGGCCGATAGTATTTATGTAAAATTTGCCGTCTTTTCTAATCATGGTTGTCGTGACTTCTTTGCTTGCAAGTTTTGGAGCATCACCTGCAACCTTCACGTTCAGTTTATTATTCAATTCAAAATCCCCGATAATAGTGAGCTCAGTGGCTGTCTGCACAAATTTGGAATGTAATGTATGTTTCCAGGAATCATGTTCTTTCCAGTGGCAGGACTTGCACTTTTCCGAACCGACATAGTCGGGGTTGCCGAGTGTTGGCAGTCCCGCTGCTTCAGCTCCTTTTATTATTTTTTCTTCATGTGAGGAACAGCCTGACATCACTATAAAAAGGAATATAGCCATAATTCCCCACATACCTGATTTAAATAAAATATTTTTCATGTCCTTACCTCCGTATATAAATCAATCGGTCTGTTCATAATATTCAAATCACTTCAATCACCACTTATATGGGCTCCCTCTTCCATCGGGATTATCTTGGTAAGCACTGCATAAAGCAACAGTATCAGAGCCACAAGTCCTATAAACGATGCAATCTCGGGATATGTCGGGACGTATTGAAGCTCACCCAGATCAGGGTATAAAGGGATCAGCTGTCCTATAGATATCAGGTTAATTCGATATGCCCCGATAGCTATGACCACTATAGTCGTTGAAATAAAAAGTCTCCCCGGAGTTCTTCCCTTTTTAAAAGCAACCATTGTGGTAGCTATAAACAACCCCCCCATATTCATCAGAAAGAGAGGGCCGTATCTGCCTGTCAATAAATGCCATGTTTCCAGCCCCTCCTCTGTTGCACTGTACCAGAGTATCAGATAGTCGAAGACATCGAGGAATACGGTCCCTATCAGGAAGAAGAAGAGAAGCGATCCCATGTGATCGTAAGTTTTCACACTGAGAATTTCTCTTTTTTGTATTTTTGAAGTAATTAAGGTAACCAGTATTACTAAAGCAAATCCGGATGCAAGGGCAGAGAGCACGAAATGCACAGGCAGCAAGGGTGTATTCCACATTTCCCTGGCCTTTACAACGCCAAAGATCGTTCCTGTAAATGAATGCACAACAATAAGGGCGTAAGGGACCGCAGCAATACCCAGGAATTTTGCCATTTTTCTGGCCTTCTCATTTGTTTTATCGAGTGTCATTTTTACTGTGTAGTAAAGCTCAGCCGACAACAGCGCCATAAATCCCATGTAACTGGATGAGGAAATAAAGAACATTGAGGTTTCGTTTCTGAGTAGAAAAGGGATCTTCATCGCCCTGAATGGATTTCCCACATCCAGCATGACGCATTGCGTGGCAGCGAATATCATCAGCAGGGCCACAATAATTGCGCGCGTTCCGATCGGATGATAGTCTTCACGTCCAAAGCCGTGAATCATGAGGCCGACCATGGTCGCGCCTGCGCTCAGGCCGATAAAGTAAGCCAGTCCTGATATGAATATCCCCCACGGCACCATGTCGCTCATACCGCTAACTACATGTCCAACCGATAAAAAAGTCAACGAATTCGATAAGCCTCCTGCGGCTACGATCATCAACACTCCACAATAAATATAAAAGGGCTTACCGGGTCCTTTCATGTCTTCTCTGATAAACGCCAGTAAGTCCTTTATTTTCGCTATCATTTCTTCAGCCCTCTTATGTCCGGTGAAATAGTAATTGGTTCATACCACCTCATGGGTTTCTCTTTAGGGCGGGTCAGGTACCATATATTCGGCCCTGTATTCAGCCCTTCTTTAAGGCGGAAATTGCTCTCGGTTGAGAGTATTTTTGCAATATCGCTGTCAGGGTCGTTAAGGTTTCCGAATGTCCTGGCCCTGTTGGGGCATGCCTCAACACACCTGGTAGTCTTTCTCCTTCGTGTCCTGTGTACACAAAAAGTGCATTTTTCAACAACGCCATGATTGCGTACCGACACCAGCGGATTTATTCTGTCAGGATGTATCTCAGGCTTCGACCAGTTGAATCTCCGTGCGTTATAGGGGCATGCAGCCATGCAGTACCTGCACCCGATACATTTGTTGTAATCCATCATGACTATTCCGTCATCAGTCTTGTATGTTGCTTTTGTCGGGCAGACTTTAGCGCACGGTGGCTCTTCACAGTGGTTGCACTGGACCGGCATATACATCTTGTCTTTTCGGAGCTTGGTGTACAGCAGTCCACTGCGCCCGTTATTTTCTCCGCCATGTCCACTAACACGTTTAAGATCGGACATTACCTGGCCGGGTTTATATTTAGTTTCGAAGACCATTATATATGGAGGGTTGATAGCGTCAGGAACATTGTTTTCCAGTTTGCAGGCATATGAACACCGCCTGCAGCCGATGCACAATCCCAGATCTATCACCATACCGAACCTGACACCGGGAATAGGCGGCGGTGTCTCGATACCTTCTCCAATAGTCCCTTTTATTCCTTCTGTCAGTGTGTGAGTTATTGCTTCGATCATGCTGCCGAATGCCTCTACCTGACTTGGGAGGAGCGCCCCGACACCTGATATGGCGGCAAGTTTAATTATCTCTCTTCGATTTAGCTTACGCATAAGATAACTGTCTTTACAGCAACTACCTTAATTCTTTAAAACTGTTTTTTTTGTTGTTTAGGTCTTAATGAACGTTATAATCTATGCAATTTAAATACCCGCCTCTTGATTAAAGCAGGGGAGTGTCAAATATTCAAATAAAACAGGTGGTTAAAAAAATGCGGCAATATATGCCGGTTATTTCCTGAGCATTATATCGTTACAATCCGGTAACAATTTATTATTTTTCTTTTTCGGGGCTTTAATGGAGAGATTGTCTATTAAATCAAAGAGTTTCAGATTTTTCCAGCTGGGCCACCGTTACCATTTGGTAACATTTATTTCCAATATTCGTGATAATAGAGTGCTTAAAGAGATGTTATATTACGATTTTCAATATTATTATAAAGAAAGATGATAAAGAACTATCATGAATGGCAGATACAGCATAAAAATGTTACGGAACGGTAACAAACGTGTTTACCGTAGGGGCTACCCGGTGGGTCGCCCCGGATTTGCTCGATGAATAACAATTTTCACTCATCTGTTTACATTATCGTCGTAAAGTTCACGTCTTTCGGGGGCGAGGCACCGCCTGGCCCCTACGTGTCCGCGCTTTTATATATTGTACTGTTTAACTTTCTCCCACAGGGATTTTCTGCTTATACCAAGGACCTCTGCGGCCCTCGTCTTGTTTCCCTTTGTTGTTTTCAAAATTTTCATTATATGTGACTTCTCTGCGTCTGCCGATACGTCAGAAAGAGTAATAATCGGAGTTTCATGTTTTTGATTTTTTATCAGATGTGAAGGAAGGTCATTCCGGGTAACAGTATTCTTCGTTGCAAGCGCAACACATCTTTCCACAATATTTTCAAGTTCCCGTATATTTCCCGGGAAGTCATAATCCATAAGGGTGACAATCGCGTCAGAGCTGAATTTAATTCTTTTGCCGAATCTGCAATTATAACATTCAAGAAAATGGTCCACGAGTAAAGGAATGTCATCACCGCGTTCCCTGAGAGCAGGTATATGGACAGGGATAACATTCAGCCTGTAAAAAAGATCTTCCCGAAATCTGCCTTTTTTTACATCTTCCTCAATATCCCTGTTGGTTGCCGCAATAATCCTTACATCCACTTCCAGTGCCTCTGTACCACCCAGTCTTTCAAAAGACCCGTCCTGCAGAATTCTGAGAAGTCTTACCTGAACAGATGCCGGAAGGTCGCCTATCTCATCAAGAAATATAGTACCCCTGTCAGCACGCTCAAACCTGCCGGGTTTCAGCTTGTGGGCACCGGTAAATGCCCCTTTTTCATATCCAAAGAGTTCACTCTCTACAAGATTTTCCGGAAAGGCCGCGCAATTGACCTTTATTAATGGTTCATTCCTGCGCTTACCCTGATAGTGTATTGTTGAAGCGACCAGTTCTTTTCCTGTCCCGCTCTCTCCAAGAATGAGGACTGTTGAATCTGTCAGTGATACCTTTTCTATGAGTTCAAAGATCTTTTCCAACTCCTCACTTTCACCTATAATATTCTCACGGCAATAGCAATAAGAGAGGTTCCTTTTCAGCCTGATGTTCTCTTCCCTCAGGTCCTTAATCTCGAGCGCCCGTTTTATTAACAGATTGAACTCATCCAGTGAAAAAGGCTTGGTTATATAATCAAAGGCCCCGAGCTTCATGGCTTCCACTGCGTCCTTTATAGTGCCGAAAGCCGTCATAACGATTACCGGGACATTTTCGTTTATCTCCTTTATCATTTGAAGAACTTCAATCCCCTTTATATCGGGCAGACGCACATCTGTTACGACCATAGAGAATTCCTCCTCCTTAAATGCGCTTACACCGTCAAAACCTCTTTCATAAGCGTGGGAGAGATAACCATTTTCATTCAGAGAGTCCTCAAGGGTGACTCTCATGATCTCATCATCCTCTATGATCAATATCCTGTCTTTCATATCATCCGTTTCCGCTGAACATTACTGTAAAAGTTGAACCTTTATCTTTTTCACTGCGGACATATATCTCACCATCATAATTATTAACAATCTCATAAATCAACCACAGCCCGAGCCCCGTACCCTCACCCGGCTGTTTTGTCGTGTAAAAGGGATCGAATATATTATGAAGGTTTTCCTCATCAATGCCTTCCCCGGTGTCAGAAACCTCAAGTACTACTTTTGAATTATCTCTAAAAGCACTTACATTAAGTATGCCCCCGTCTTTCATTGACTGTACTGCGTTTATCATCAGGTTTATCATAACCTGCTGCAGATCACGGGGGTCCATTACAACATACGTGTTGTCTTCAACATTTTCGCTGTAGCTGATATTATTCTTTTTCATCTTATATTCAATAAACCCATAGGTATCTTTCAGCGCTTTTCCAATCTCTACCACGTCCGGTTTCCTGTCTTCCTTCCTTGACATCCACAATAATTTTCCAACGGTATTTTCTATTCTGTCAAGTCCGTCTCTAAAGAGTTTAAAATAACGTTTTCTGAATTCTTCGCTTTCTCCCTTTTGTTCAAGCATCTGAAGACAGTTAAACATACCTCCAAGGGGATTATTGATCTCATGTGCGACACCGGAAGCAAGAATCCCGACAGAGGCAAGTTTTTGAGACATGAGGAGTTTCTCATGCGTCTTCTTTAATTCAATGTTTGCCTCCCGTATACGGTCTATCATACGATTGAAGCTCTGTCCGAGCAGAACAATCTCATCACTGCCTTTTATATCAACCTTAACGTCAAGGACATCTCCGCCGGTTTCTTCTATTGTCCCTACAAACTGAAGGAGTTCTTCGTGGGTCTGCTTCAGTTCAAAATTTGATTTCCGTATCCGCTCTATCATCCTGTTGAAACTCTGACCGAGGAGGGCAATTTCGTCGCTGCCTTTTGCCGCTGCCTTGACATCGAGCATATCTCCGCCCGCCTCTTCCATCGTCTTTGCAAGATCGGTTATCGGCCGTATAAAGAGCCTGTTCAGGAGTATAATGATGCCGAAACCCGCAATAAGCAGAACAAATGTAACCGCAATTACATTAATAATAGCAGCCCTTATTTCACGGTCCAGGCTCTCAAGCGATATTGCAAACTTAAGTGTTCCCCACCTCTTTTTCCCAATCTGGAGCGGTGCGGCAAAGTCAAGGGCATCATGCCCCCTTGTATCATCATAAAATGTCTGGACTACAGTAGAATCCGAGCGGAGGGCCTTAACAGTTATGGGATCGTAATAAACCTTGCCGTATTCATTAAAATCATTATGAGATATTATCCTGCCGTCTGCGTCAAGCACGGCCATATACAGCAGATCAATATCTTTTTTCCCGAATATTTCCGTAACATAATTGTCGATTAACCCCCCTTCTTCAACGAGGCCCAGTTTTTCGTAAATAAGATCATTCATTACCGGTATGGCAAGTGTTTCCGCAAGAATTCTTCCCTGCCTCTCAATTTCACGGTGCATAATACCGTGCTCCCTTGTGGTAATCATGATCCCCAGGATAACCATTAAAATAATAACCGCAATGAGTGTAATAAGAATAAATTTCGTCTGCAGTGAACGATTTTTCAAAAAAGATAATGTCATAACTTAATTTTCGGATGACACCCCGCGCCGCAGGTTGTCGGTATCTTATTGATAATCTTTCTGATATGCTCATAGTCAAAATCCTCTGCCTCGACAAATCCTCCCCTCAACTCAGGGTCAACTTTTTTCAGAATTTCTCTGCCGCTTTCTGTTTTATTCATATTCAGAAGACTTTTTTTGACCATTTCGACAACAGCATATGGAGTTTTAGGCCCGACAACAACAGGGCCTGTAGGTATCGGCCCTGATTTTGATATGATCTTTAAACCAAGGGGCAGATATTTTTCTGCCACTGACTCCCTCACTGCGCCGGCATCATATTTCCCCTTTAAAACCCATTTCACTACAGAGTCATGGGTGTTAAAATTGTCATAATCATTCAGTTCCTGCAGGTGGATCCCCTTTTCTGCGAGCAGCAACCGCGGGATCAGGTTGCCGGAAGTTGACTCAAACGCAGCAAATGCAAAGTTTTTGCCCTTTAAATCCGGCAATCCATTTACAGCCTGATTATCTTTTGCTACTATGACACCTCTGAAATGCGTGTCTCCTTTTTCAGTAACGCTCTTTAAAATAGAGACCGCGCCATACTTTGCATGCGCATTAAGGTAAGTCAGGGCCCCGAGAAAAGCTATATCAATATCGCCGTTGCCCAATGCATCAACGGTATCATCATAGGTCTTCTTTAAAACAAGCTCAAACGTATAAGGTGTATTCTCCGAAAGATAATCAATAAGCGGCTGGTACTTCTCATAGGCAATCCTCGGGTTGTCCCTTGGAAGGACACCAAAATATACAAGGTTCTCATCTACAGGATCAACATCTTCCGGTGCATTAAATAATGATACAAATGACTCCATCATTCTCACAGAATCATAATCACTGTCAGACCCTTTGACAAACTTATCTATCAGCATCGCAGAAAGTACCTTCTTCCCCTTTTTATCCCGGTGCATATTGACCAATATCTCTTTAATCTTTTCCTTAAAAAACGTTGATACATAGGGTGTTGTGACCATCGGAGGAATTCCAAAATCATGAGATTTCTCTATAATACGTGTCTGTTTAACATAGGGGGACCCTTTCCGGGACATGTACTTATAAATAAGGTTTTCAACTGAGGCACCGTCAACTACTTTTTTGGCTACCAGCTCGACAGATTTGTTATGACTGTAGCTGTATATGTACTTTTTAAAAAAGTCTTCAGGTCTGCTCCCTTTCTTTGCAAGACGATAGGCAGTATAGAGTCTTCCGGAGTTGGATTTCGGATCAGTAAATGCAAAGGTTCTGCCCTTTAAATCATCAAAACTTTTTATATCACTGTCTTTATGGACAATAATAAAAGAGTTATAAAAGACACGGCCTTCCACCTGCGGTACCACGAGCAGTTCTGCCCCGAATTTTCTTCTGTCTTCCACATAAGGGGCTGAACAGATAAAGGCCGCATCCACATCTCCTTTTTCGAGCAGCCTGTCCATTTCATCATAGGTCTTTTTGTATACCAGCTCAACAGGCATATTGAGTTTTTCTGCTATATAATCAATAATTTCCTGGTAATACATGACTGTACCAACAGGGGTAATCATTGAGACAACACCGATTTTGATAGGCTCTTGATTATTTTGGCTATAAAGAGGCGTCAGGAAAAAAAGAATACTTAATAATACAAGGAATATTACCGGAAATACTGCCCTTCGCATAATTACATCTTATAACATTATTAAATATTAGTCTAATGTTTCAAAAAGTGCTAACCATTCAGTTCCGGGTTACAATAATTATTTAAGCGTGTCATTCCCGCATTCTTTTGCCCGTTCTCCGTAGAACTTCGAAGGATGAAAGCGGGAATCCAGTGTTCTGCCCTCTGGATTCCCGATTAAGGACTTCGGGAATGACAACCCAAAAAGTCTTCTATCACCAATAACTGAAGGGCGGACAATAGTTATTTTTTTTAGTATAATATGAACCAGTCAAAATATATATATCAGTTTTTTAAACAGGAAAAAATTAATAATGCCAATGGACAAAAAGCATAAGATGGACTTTGAAAAACTGCTCGACATATCCGTAAAAATACACGGGCACCTTTGTCCCGGACAGGTCCTCGGGGTCAGGATGAGTATGCTCGGTCTCAGTTTAATTGGAATAGATGATCCCAAAGGTAAAGATAGAAAAAACCTTATAGTCTATGTGGAAATAGACCGGTGCGCAACCGATGCAGTCCAGTCCGTCACAGGCTGCAGCCCGGGCAAAAGATCGTTGAAGCTGCTTGACTACGGGAAGATGGCCGCAACCTTTGTAAACCTCAAAGAAGATAAAGCCGTAAGACTTCTTGCAAAAAATGAATCAAAAAATAAGGCCAAAAACTATTTCCCTGAAATTGAGGACAAATACAAATGCCAGCTGGAAGCCTACAAAGTAATGCCTGATGAAGAACTCTTTGAGTGGAAAGAAGTAAAAGTCGAGATACCCGAAGAAGACATGCCCGGCAGGCCGATACGCAGGGTCAAATGCGAAAAATGCGGGGAGCATGTCCAGGACAACAGAGATCTGAATGTTGAAGGCAAGCTTATGTGCAAGGCATGCGCGGGAGAAGCGTATTATAAATTAATGTAGGGGCTCCCCTTGTGAATGACATAAAAAAAAATCATTCTGCAATCAAATCACTTTTCAGTTGGCTCAGGAATTTCATTGAAAAATTTATCCCCGGCAAGCAGGACGTGACCGGAAAGGATGTTGAAAGAGTTGAGAGTTCGTCAAGGCTGCTTCAGATTTCTGAATTCAAGTTCTTCCAGCTTGCATATTCCCGATGGTACGGCAGCGGCATATCCGAGAAAAACATGGAACACATCTTCGCAGATTATATGCTGAAAGATGAGGTGCCTCACTGGGCGCGCCATTTAGCGCGCCAGGTATTATCCCGATATTTTCAGGGGCTTCTTGAGCCGTATGAATATAACATTGAATGTATCCTTCCTCCTCATAAATTTAAAGATTCCAAAGTTTTCATCACTATATTCATGATACTCATATACCTGATTTTCTATCTCATTTTGTCAGGCTATATTACTTTCCGGTGATCCCTCTGTTTGATTTAAGAAGTACAGGGTTGTTTTGAAAGATGAACGTCGAACATCGAACATCGAACGTCCAACGTCGAATGAAAAACAAACATCCAATTACCACCATTCAATCCCTATTTCTGTTTCTTTTTAGCCCTTTTTATACTCGTAACGAAAATCTTAATTAATTCTTCTGTTTCTTCATCTTTTCCATTTAACATTCGATGTTGGACGTTCGATGTTCGATGTTCATTTTTTTCAGTAAACCTTCCACAGTCCCCCTGCACAATAATAACTTAGCGCTTATGGGGTCTGCACCTACAATTTCCGCTCTTTTATTCTTTTACACTGTAGTAAAATAATCATATGTGTTTACTGCTATGCGCCCATAAAACGCATCCTCAATACCCCCTCATTATCGCGGCAAACCGTGATGAGTTCCATAACCGTCCTGCGTCGGAAGCGCAATACTGGAATGATGCCCCGTCAATGCTGGCTGGAAAGGACCTTCAGGCAGGCGGCACATGGCTGGGCATTACAAAGAACGGCCGGATAGCCGCTGTCACAAACTATCACGAAAAGACACTGCAGCCCCTCCCCCCGAAATCCCGCGGAGCTCTTGTTTCTGATTTTCTCCGCTCAGATAGATCTCCAGAGGAATATGCTGAGTATTTGATCAGCAGCGGCCGTGAGTATCAGGGATTCACTCTTGTTTTTGGAACAGTAGATGCTCTCTTCCATTATTCCAACAGATCAAATAAATATGA
>SDBV01005811.1_pt1 | contig 17297 bp, 15 predicted proteins | sample 2277081 | NCBI WGS metagenome assembly SDBV01 (sample SAMN10402039, study PRJNA504765) | marine sediment metagenome | isolation source: marine sediment core GS10_PC15, 223 cmbsf | place: Arctic Ocean: Southern Knipovich Ridge | collected 2010 | reverse complement strand
GGAAGGGGACCCACCAGTCGACCGGGCCGGCGCTCGTCACGTTGAAGTTGGTATGAAAGCCCGGCGGCATGATGCCCACTACAGTGGCGTCCTCACCGTTGATCATGAGTCGCTTCCCAATGATCTCTGGGTCGGCGCCAAATCGCTGTCGCCAAAATCCGTCGGCTAGAATCACCACACCGTCACGACCATCGATCCCTTCGTCCTCGGCAAAAGTCCGGCCCAGCGCCGCGTTTACGCCGAGTACTTCGAACAGGTTCACAGTCGTGAAGGCGCCGCTGTATCTCTCGGTCCGGCCGTCGGCGGTGAGCGTCCACAGCAGGTTTTGTTCACCGGTGCTCAGCCCGGCGACACCCGTGAAGATCTCTGTCTCTTCATTCCAGTCTATGAGCTCTGCCGGCGAGACGCGCATCTCGTTCTCGCCCGCTCCGGGGAACTGGTTCCATACGAAGACGAGGCGGTCGGCGTCGGCGTAGGGAAGCGGCCGCAGGAGAACTCCGTTGACGATGCTGAACATGGCGCTGTTGGCGCCGATACCCAGCGCCAGCGTCAGTACGACGATGATGGCGAAGCCTGGCTTCCGGCTCAGACCTCGGAGCGCATGGCGCAGGTCGGCCTTAAGGTCGCTCACAACAGGACCTCTCCCTGTTTTAGGTCGGCTTCCTCGATCCCACCCAGTTGGCGGGGCTCGAGCGGCGGTCTCAAGGGGCTAAACGGGGCTCGGCTCCGAAAGGTAACGCAGGCTGAGGAGCGGGCCGCCCCAGACGCGGGGGCGGGGGATTGACCTTATACTTAAGTATAGGGTGTATACTGTACCGTGATCCAAGAGAAGTGCGGGCAATAGCGGCTGTCTGACCCCATACTTCCTGGCGGGATGGCGCTTGATCGAGAGGGTATACGGTGAGTGAGATTAGGAAACCGACTCTGGAGGAAGCAGGCCGCGTTCGGGCGTCGAGCCGTGTCGGCGGACCCGAATTCGAACTGGTGGTACTGGGTGGCGGATCGGCAGGCTTCGCGGCCGCGATCAAAGCGGCGGATCTGGGCGGACGCGTCGCGATGATCAATTCGGGAACGCTGGGAGGCACGTGCGTCAACGTGGGCTGTGTTCCGTCGAAGACGCTGATCCGAGCCGCCGAAGCGAACCACCGCAGAGTTCATCACCGTTTCGCCGGTATTCCGGCAACCGATGCTGCGCCCGACTGGGAAGCGATCCGAGCTCAAAAGGACGAGCTGGTCAGCGAGCTGCGACAGCACAAGTACCGTGATGTGATGTCATCCTATGATTCGATCACGCTCTTCGAGGACAGGGGGACGCTGGTAGAGGGACCGGCGGTGAGCTTGAGCGACGGAAGCGTCATCAGGGCCACGAAGCTGGTGGTGACGACCGGCGCCTCGCCGTGGGCTGATTCGATTCCCGGGCTACAGGATGCAGGCTTTCTAACCAGCACGACGGCGATGGAGTTGAAGGCGCTGCCGGGATCGCTCGTCGTCATCGGGTCCGGTTTTGTCGGTCTGGAACTAGGCCAGATGTTCGCGCGCCTGGGAGTCGAGGTGACGATTCTGAGCCGCCGACCCGTGATTCTACCGCGAGAGGATCCCTCCATCGGCGAAGCTCTGGCCGGCTATCTGGAGGTGGAAGGGCTGACGATCCACACCGGGGCGGCGGTGAAGCGTGTGGAACGGGACGGGAAGTACAGCGTGCACTTTGAGCGCGACGGCGAGCAGAGCAGCGTCTCGGCCGAGCAGCTCTTGGTGGCCACGGGGAGGCGCGCGAACACTCAGGGCTTCGGTCTGGCAGAAGCTGGCGTGGAGATCGGCGCGAAAGGGGAGATCGTCGTCGACGAGTATCTGGCCACGACCAACCCCGATATCTACGCGGCGGGAGATGTGACCGGCGTTCCGATGTATGTGTATGAAGCGGCCTATGCGGGCAGCCTGGCGGCAGCAAACGCATTGGACAGGAACGCGGAACGCTATGACCTGACGGCGTTGCCCAGCGTGACCTTCACCGATCCAGCCGTCGCTTCGGTGGGGCTCACGGAGGTGAAGGCACGAGAGAAGGGCTTGGAGCCCTTGTCTACGGTGCTCTTGCTCGAGCACGTGCCGCGTGCGCTGGCGGCACGAGATACGCGCGGCTTCGTGAAGTTGGTAGCGGACGCGAAGAGCCGCCGCCTACTCGGTGCACACATCCTGGCGGCCGAAGCGGGGGAAATGATCATGGAGCCGGCGCTGGCGATAAAGTTCGGGCTGACGATCGAAGATATCGCTTCCGCTTTCCACCCCTATCTCACGCTATCAGAGGCGATCAAGCTTGCCGCCCAAACCTTCGACAAAGATGTGGCCAAGCTCTCTTGTTGCGCGCCCTGAAGGACGCGTCCATGCCTCTTACTCGATGACGAAGGAACTAAGGATGCGAACCCTGCGCATCGGCCAAGTGGCGGAAAGTGCGGGAGTCAACGTGCAGACTCTCCGCTACTACGAGCGTCGAAGCCTGATCCCGCGACCTGATCGAACCCGAGCGGGTTACCGACTCTATCCCGAGGAGACCGTTCGACTCGTACGCTTTATCAAGCGAGCCCAGGAACTCGGGTTCGCTCTGGCCGAGATCGAGCAACTGTTGTTACTGCGTGGTGACCATGACTCCAGCTGCGACGAAGTGCGAGCTCTGGCGACGGTGAAGATCGAATCGATCGAAGAGAAGATCGGGCACCTGTCGGCGTTGAGGGATGCCCTCGAGATCCTGGTGCAGAGCTGCTTGAGGGACGACGGCCACAGGGAATGTCCCCTGCTCGAATCGATCGGTAGCGCGGGATCGTATGGCCAGAATCGTGACTGACAGGGTCATCCCGCCGAGCGCCGAGATCGAGTTCCGAGCCTCGCGGGCCGGTGGGCCGGGCGGCCAACACGTGAACCGTCGAGAAACTCGCATCGAAGCGCGCTGGAATGTGCTGGAGAGCGCGTCTATATCGGAAGCAGAGCGGGCGCGGATTCTGGCAAAGCTCGGTGCCCGCATAGGCAAGGACGGCGTCCTGCGCGTGGTGGCTGAAGCGGAGCGCAGCCAGTACCGAAACAAGGAGCTCGCAACATCGCGATTGCAGGAGCTGGTCGCTGCGGCGTTGGAGGTGCCCAAGCAGCGCAAGCCGACCCGGCCGTCACGATCGGCCAGGGAGGAGCGGCTGCGGGAGAAAAAGCTCCGCGGAGAGATCAAAGCGCTGCGCAAGAAGCCGCCAGCGGACGAGTGAAAGAGCCGTTAGGGCCAGATCCCGCGCTCGAGCGTCACACGCGCCACGCGCGAAATGGCGAGTACGTAGGCGGCAGTGCGCAGGTCCACAGGCTCGAGAGGGTCTCCATCGAGACCTCTCTCTTTCCTCTCAGCGTCCAGTTCTTCTAGTGATTCATTGATGTCACGCTGTTTGTCGATGACGCCATCAGTAGCGCGCACCATTTTCTTGAGGAGCTTGCTGTTGACTTCATCCAGGTCCCACTGTTCGTTCTCGATGTTCTGGACCCATTCGTAGTAGCTAACGGTAACGCCGCCGGCATTGGCGAGTATGTCGGGGAGGATCGGGATGCCCTTCGAGCCGAGGATGCGATCGGCGTTCGGAGTCGTTGGACCGTTCGCCGCCTCCACCACAAAGCGTGCCTGGACCGAGCCTGCGTTGTCTGCCCTGATCTGATTCTCCAGCGCGGCCGGGATGAGGATGTCGCATGGCAGAACGAGGAGCTCTTGATTGGTCACATTCTCCGTCCCGTGCATGCCGACGACCGAGCCGGTCTTTTCTTTTTGTTCGATAGCGGCTTCGGGTTGGAGTCCTTCGGGCTGATAGATACCACCGCGGGAATCACTGACTGCGATGACCCGTGCGCCGGCCTCGGCGAAAAGTTGTGCGGCGACGGAGCCGGCGTTTCCGAAACCCTGGACGACGACTGTCGCCCCCTCTAGCGACGTGAGACCATCGACGATTCCTCGCTCGATCGCCCGTCGTGCCGAGAACAGGCAGCCACGCGCTGTGGCTTCGCGGCGGCCCAGCGATCCGCCCATGTCCACCGGTTTACCGGTGACGACCCCCAGGTTGTTCTGCCCCCGGTGCATCATCTCATACGTGTCGTAGATCCATGCCATCGTCTCGGCGTTGGTGTTCACATCCGGCGCTGGTATGTCGGTGTGCGGTCCAATGGAGTCGCCAAGCTCGGCGATGAATCGTCGCGTGATCTTCCGCAGGTCTGCCTTGGTCAGCCGCTTCGGGTTACAAACCACGCCGCCCTTCGCGCCACCAAACGGGACATCGAGCACGGCGCACTTCCAGGTCATCCAGGAGGCGAGGGCTCGAACTTCATCGGCGGTCACATCAGGGTGATAACGAATTCCCCCTTTCCCAGGCCCTCGTACCCGGTTATGGACGACGCGGTAACCGACGAAGTTCCTCACAACCCCCTGCTGGGTCTCGATGGGGAACTCAAGTGTTACCAGCGTGTTGGGCCGTTTCAGGAACTCTACCAAACCGGCCTTAAGGTCGGGCATGTACCGAGCCGCGGCGTCAAACTGCTGCTGGGCGATATGGTAGGGGTTCAGGTCCTCTTTCGCCCTGACGCCCCCTGGGGCGGGCCGCGCCTTCGTCTTGACCATGATCTAATCCCTCAGTGAGTTGCTGGTTGGATGGTGGCTCGGGAATCGTAGCCACGCGGCCGCCCCCGGGCTAGTCGCCGCCGGAATGGGCCGCGCCGCGCCTCGTGCTCCTTGCAGCCGTTTTGCGCCCCCGATCGCGGCCTCGATCCTGCGAACCAAAAGGTGGCGCCGCCGTAACCGTCATCCATATCCATTCGACTCGGGTGCCGGTTGATCAAGGGGCAGTTTCCGTGCCTCAGCAGGCGGCATGAGAGGAGAGGCGCCATGAGGAAGAGCTACTTTCACCGCGGCGGCGCGGAGTCGCTACTGGGAGTGACGATCCCCGACCGGCTCGCCGATATCGTGGCAAAGTTTCCCAAGCGTGAGGCGGTTGTGTCGGTGGCTCAGGGCGTCCGGCTGGCCAGCAGCGCTCGCCGCCGTGACGGACCGGCTCGAAATCGATGATCCGATCAACATTCAGTATACTTCAGGCACCACAGGTTTTCCCAAAGCGGTCGTTCTGACTCACCACAACATTCTCAACAACGGGTACTTCTGCGCACGTGCGATGCACTTCACGGCGGAGGACCGTCTCTGCGTACCCGTTCCATTCTATCACTGCTTTGGCATGGTCATCTCCAATCTGATGTCGATGTCAGTAGGCGCCTGCATAGTCATCCCGAGCGAGTATTTCGACCTGCTAGCGGTGTTGGAGGCTGTCCAGACCGAGCGCTGCACGGCTATCCATCGCGTACCCACCATGTTCATCGCCGAGCTCGAGCATCCGCGTTTCGCCGAGTTCGATCTGCGCAGTCTGCGCACGGGAATCATCGCGGGTGCCGCGAGTCCACCGGAATTGCTCAAGCGAGTGATGAACGAGATGCATTGTTCGGAGATCCTGATAGGGTATGGACAGACTGAAGCGTCGCCTGTGACGAACCTTACGAATCGCGATGACACCCTCCAGCGCCGTCTGGAGACCGTCGGTCCTAGTTTGCCCCACCAGGAGAGCAAGATCGTCGATGTCGAAACCGGTGCGACGAAGGCCATCGGGGAGCAAGGCGAGATCTGCTTTCGCGGTTACCACGTGATGAAGCGCTACTACAGAGACCCTGAGGCGACGAAAACGACCATCGATGAAGATGGATGGCTTCATTCGGGTGACTTGGGGACGATGGACAGCGATGGCTACATCCGTATCACTGGCCGGTTAAAAGATATGATCATACGTGGTGGAGAGAATATTTATCCACGCGAGATCGAAGACTTTATCTACATGCATCCCAAGGTAGCTGAGGTCGCTGTGTTCGACGTTCCGCATGAGTTTCTTGGTGAAGAGGTAGTGGCCTGGATTCAGCTTCACTCTGGAGAGAGTGCGACCGAGGAAGAAATTCAGGAGTACTGTAGGGGCAAGATCGCCCATTTCAAGATCCCCAAACACATCAAGTTCGTCGACGAGTTTCCAATGACCGTGACAGGAAAGCTCAAGAAGTTCGTGATGAGGGAACGGGCGACCCGCGAGCTGCGGAGGGAGAAAGCAGCGGCTCCCGCTTCGAGTGACGAGATGAAGGCAAAATGACTGAATTCTCGGTAAATTGCGAACATTCGAGGGTAGTGTCAGGAGGCCGGGTCGCATAACCTCCGATGTCTGATCGACTTAGTCCACGAAACGCTCTGGCATGCGAAGTGCAAAACCTCAGCCCGGAAGCCGCTGGGTTCCATCCCCCGCCACCCGTCCGCGACCTATCGCTAGTTTGTTCGACAGGGCGACCAGCCTGAGAGGGAATCCAAACGATGTCCCAGATCGACAAGTTCATCGAGGCGCTGCACAAGTATAGATCAGAAAATCTCGAGGTTATGGCAGGAGCGCAGGTGACGCTCGGTGTGAAGGGCTCGCAGCGAGCGGTGACGGCGCAGCCGGTAACGGCTGAACAGGTGGAGCGGCTGGTGAACGAGATCATGCCGCAGGCGGGTGAAGGGGTCACCAACGGGCCGCAGGGAGAGAGTTTCACCTACAAGGCGCCGTCGGGCGTCGTGACGGTCAACGTCACGAGACCGAACGGCTCGCTGCGGATCTTGATCAAGCCGCTGGAGGAGGCTGCGGCGGGCTTGGCCATGAACGGCGACAGCGAAATGGCGGCGGTCCAGTCGCCAGGTGGGAATGCTGGGGCGCCTGTCTCCGTCGGTGGGGACTCGGCCGCTCTAGGGCGCATCGAAGGGCTCTTCCGGATGATGGTCGAGGAAGGATGTTCCGATCTTCATCTATCGACCGGGTCACCTCCGCTGTTCAGGAAAGATGGAGATATCGTCTCTCTAACCGACGAGGCGGCGTTAACGTCAGACGAGACCCGTTCCCTGTTGTCATCTATCACGCCGCCTGACAAGCGCGCGGAGTTCGATGAGAGGAACGATACGGACTTCGCCTACGAGATCCCCGATCTGGCGCGCTTCCGCTGCAACCTCTTCATGGACCACAAGGGCATGGGTGGAGTTTTCAGGGTGATCCCAGCCGAGATCATAACAGTGGAAGACCTGGGACTCTCGCCACAGATCATCGATCTCTGCTTTCTGAGCAAGGGCCTCGTTTTGGTGACCGGCCCCACTGGCTCGGGAAAATCGACGACGCTAGCGGCACTGATCGACCATATCAACTGCAATCGGACCGATCATATCCTCACAATCGAAGACCCAATCGAGTTCGTCCACCATAACAAGAAGTGTCTTATCAATCAGCGCGAAGTTGGCGTTCATACAAATGGCTTTAAGGTGGCGCTGCGGGCAGCGCTGCGCGAGGATCCTGACGTCGTCCTTGTCGGAGAGCTGCGAGACCTGGAGACGATGGCGATCGCCATCGAGACGGCAGAGACGGGCCACCTCGTTTTTGGAACGCTCCACACCAATACGGCCGCATCGACTGTCGATCGCATCATCGACCAGTTTCCCGCCGATCGGCAGGCGCAGATTCGAGCGATGCTTGCAGAAAGCCTCAAGGGCGTCATCTCACAGACCCTGCTGAAGAAAAAGGGTGGCGGACGTGTGGCAGCCCTGGAGTTTCTATACGTGAACTCCGCCGTGTCCAATCTGATTCGTGAAGGCAAAACATTTCAGATTCCGTCCATCATGCAAACCAATAAAGCCGCCGGGATGAAGATGCTCAACGTTGCCTTGCTCGAGTTGGTTCAGGCTGGGCAGGTGGAGGCCAAGGAGGCACTTCTAAAGAGTGTAGATAGAGCCGATCTTGAGACTCAGCTCTCTCGTGCCGGAGTGCGCTGAACGCAGCGCTCACCGCCGAGCATAAGGGCGCAAAGCCGGCCGCGGCCGGTGAAGTTATCTTCCATACGTTTTCACCTTCCCTTACTTGCAAAGCGCAAATAAGTGACGCCCTCCGCAAGATTTTGAATGACCCCCAGGGCGCCAGTCGCTGAGACCCCCTTGAATCACTAGGTTTCTTCTCGTTCCGGTTCTTGGCACGGATGTGGCCACGCATCCCCGGCACACCCCGGACTATATCCAGGACGGAACGGAGATGCGCACGCTGAGAACTGCAGTTGCCTACATTGGTCTACTGGTCGTGAGCGCCGGGCAGGTCGTGGCGCAGGGATCGAATCCACGCGAGGGGCTCTGGTGGGGGCTGGGGTTCAGCTACGGTTGGACTCATGTGCGCTGCGATATCTGCGTAGCGAACCGGGGTGCGGGGATCTCGCTCACGGGCCGCGTGGGAGGGACGATTAGCCAGAGCGTTCTTCTGGGCGCGGAGGCGAACGGCTGGACGACGAGGGAAGAGGATGTGAATGAGTTCCTCGGCTCGTTCGGCGCGGCGTTGAGTTGGTATCCAGCGAGCGACGGCGCATTCTACCTGAAGTTCGGTTTCGCGTATGTCAGTTACAGGATCGATGATCCCGAGAACAGATTGACATCGAGTGGGTTCGGCCCCCAGCTCGGTGCCGGGTACGAGGTACGCTTCTCCCGGAGCTTTTCGATTCAACCGTACATCAATTCCATCATCACGATACCGAACGGTGAGCTCGACATCAATGGCAATCGGCAGGCGACGGGTGTAAGCATGTCGCTGCTGCAGCTCGGGCTTGGGGTAACGTGGCATTGAGGAGTTCGGTTATGGGCAGACCAACGCAGTTCATACGGGGCGCAGGTTCTTTGATCTTACCGTTCGTGATCCTCACGGCATGCGATGATGGCGCCGAACAGCTCTTCGGTGGCGGCGACGCACAAGGCTTCAGCGTTGCCTACGACAAGTGGCAACCGGGCCTAGACGATAGTTGCACACGAGAGATACACAACAGCTATTCGGTGGTCGGGCCCGATGGCCTCGTGTACCCGACATGGCACCCACCGATGGATGCAGCGAGCGGCTGTACGTTTGGGCATGAGCACGGCCGCGATCCGCGTGGCTCGAACCTCTATAAAGAAGTCGGCGACATTCCTTTCGGATATGCCCTGCCTGCCGATCACGTTGGCTATAAGATCGAGTGGGAGAACGATATTGACTTCCGTTTTGACGGAAGTGCCGCTTCTTCTCTGCTCTCGGTAAGGTGTGATGTGCTGGTCGAACTGCACCAGGGATCTCACGGCGCGGGTGCGTTTCGCATCAACACTCATGAGCTGGTTTATCACGCCGACTGTTCGGATGGTACGGAGCTGCACATCACACTTATCTCGGCTATCGGTGACCCCGGCTCGTTCGTGGCGTCTTGCGATCGCGATAGAACGATCGTCGCGGGTCCACCGCCGGAGGGTGCTCCCGATGGTGGCGGAGTCCGCCTCATTCCCGACCGCCAGTGCATCGAGGAATTCCTACTCGTACCCGATGGTGAGCGGTCAAACTTCAACAGCGGGGTGCGAGAGAGCTGGCAGGTCTCCGACCGGATAAAAACAGAGGAGGGGAAGACGCTAGTCTCGTTCAATCCATATTTCCAGGTGCTATTCCCGGCGCGCTACTACGACCCCAGCGCTCCCAACGGGCTGGCACGGACGATCGACGCTTGCTTCGAAGTAGAACCCAATGGCGAAAGAGCGAATGGTGGGGCTTGTGAGGAATCGACTGCCGAAGGATCCATCACCAGTCTGGCGTTCGACGACCTTCGATCGGCCTTCAACGGAGCGAACCGCTTCGTCGACGTCAACAGCATACGGATCTCGAACGCAGATGGGCCCAGGGTCTGGTACACCGACAAGTTCGGCAAGCACGCGCGCACCGAGCCGTTCGAAGGCTCGATCAGGCAAATCATCGCTACTATCGACAACGATCGGGCCGATGATCCGTCCGGGCCCGCCATCGGTCGAAAGCGCGACTACGGAGAAGGCCAGGCTGTCCATGCACCGAACTGATTAAGCAGCCGCGCCGTTGGCCTCCCACCATGTAGCCGTCGTCGGCGCAGGAATCTTCGGTGTGACAGCCGCTCTCGAGCTCCGGGCGCGCGGTCACCGCGTCAGCCTCATGGATCCCGGACCGCTTCCTCATCCCCTCGCAGCCAGCACTGACATCAGCAAAGTGATCCGAATGGAGTATGGACCGGACGAGGATTACATGGCACTCGCAGAGGATTCACGAAACGGGTGGCTCGCTTGGAATGAAGCTTGGAAGGCGGATCGGATTGGCTCTCTTTACCACGAGACCGGTGTGCTGATGGTTTGCAAGGCGCCTATGGATCCTGGTGGCTTTGAGTTTGAGAGCTGGCGCATGCTGAAGAGGCGGGGGCACGAGCCGGAGCGAATGGATACCAAGACGATTGCCCGGCGATTCCCGGCGTGGAGTACGGGTCATTATGTCGATGGCTTCTTTCACCGCGCAGGTGGCTATGCCGAGAGCGGTCGCGTTGTGGAGCAGCTCCTGCGGAGAGCGGAGAGGGAGGGAGTGGTGCTTCATCCCAGTCGCAAGATCGTCGCTCTCCTCGAAGATGGCGGTAGGGTGTCGGGAGTGCGTGATGCAGATGGTGGGGAGGTCCATGTCGACGAGGTACTCGTAGCTGCCGGCGCCTGGACAGGTAAGCTGGTGCCGGAACTGGCAGGCTGCATCAAGATTACCGGTCACCCGGTCTTTCATCTCCAGCCACGTGATCCCAAGCTTTTCGAGGCGGAGCGATTCCCGACCTTCACCGCTGATGTGGCGCGAACAGGTTTTTACGGTTTCCCGCTGGCCGCCGGCGGCGTGATCAAGGTGGCCAATCACGGTCAGGGGAAGAGGATCGACCCGGATGCTTCGCGGTCTGTGACGGAGCGCGACGAAAAGCGAATGCGGGCTTTCGTACGAGAAACGTTCCCCGCTCTGGAGGATGCGCCCGTGGTCTTCACGCGTCTCTGCCTCTATGCCGATACCGCGGATGAGGACTTCTGGATTGCGCGCCATCCTGACCGCGCGGGGCTCACGGTGGCGAGCGGCGACAGCGGCCACGGGTTCAAGTTTGCTCCGCTGCTCGGCACCATCATCGCCGATGCCATGGAAGGCGTGCAGAGCACCCTACTCGACAAGTTCCGCTGGCGTCCCGAGATCAGGATGGAGCGGGGGCGTGAGGCCGCCCGGTGTCACAGCGAGATGAACGAGGAGGCGTGAATGGGTGGCCGACCGCTCTACAGATACTGCTGAAACAGCAACATACCCACCAGGCCGAGACTCACCAGGATACCGACCGGGGCCCGGCGCCCGTGCTCGTAGGCTTCGGGTAACAGCTCGAGAAGTACCATCAGAACCATGGCGCCGGCGGCGAACCCGAGGGCGTAGGGCAGCGCAGGCCTGAACGTCTCTACGAAAAGGAACGCCGGGACGGCCATCAGCGGCTGGGGCAGTGAGGATACGATGCTCCAACCGGCGCAGGCAGCGACGCTCATACCACGCGGCCTCAGCACCGCGCCGATCGCCAAGCCCTCCGGAATGTTGTGAACGGCGATGGCGACGGTGACGAAGGTGGCCAGGGCGATACCGCCAGCAAACGCTGCCCCGACCGCGACACCTTCTGCGAACGAGTGAACCGCCATGACGATCACGATGAGAGCGACCTTCTGGGCACTCAGCCCGCGTAGCGAGCCGAACTCGAGCTGTCGCCCTTCCAAGATCTTTCCCGTGGTCAGTATGAACAAGATGCCGAGGTTGGCGCCCACGAACGGCTGCCAGCTGGCATGCTGCATCCCCTCTGCCAGCAGGCCAAAGCTGGCGCCCAGCATCAACCCCGATGCGATCGCGTTGGAATAAGCAACGCTCGCCCGCGATACAGAGCGCAAGAAGAGGAAAGGTATCACGCCCAAGCCGGTGGCAAGCGCCGTGATACTGGCAAAGGCGAAGACGAGGACAGCCAGCTTCATGGTCGGGTCACCGGCCTGAGCGAACGCTATCACGGCAGCAATACCCGCAGCAGCACAACCACACTCATCGCAATCGAGGCAACGATCGCGATCCCTGTCTGATGTGCTGCCTTGTAAGCTTCAGGTAGGAGCTCTACCAGCGTCAGGTAGATCAGCGCGCCGACCGCGAAACCCAACACCCAGGGGAGAAGCGATGGGGCCGCCGAAAGGATCGCGAACGTAGCCACCGCCAGGAGTACCTGGCTGGCGTTCGTCAGCACCGCCAGAACCGCCGCCCGACCGGCGCCGATCCCGCGCGGAATCAGCACTGCCGAGAGTGCCATGGCCTCCGCGATGTTGTGCACCGCCAGCGCCAGCGCCAGGAAGATGCCCAACCGAAGCTCTATCACCATGCCGATTCCGATGGCTACACCCTCTGACGCTGAGTGGAGACTATTGACGATCAGAATTTTGTAGCCGTAGTCGGACGAGGTTCCTTCCGTGAGGTTGAGATCCAGATCGGCCGTTCCGGCGAAGGAGTGCGAGCCGAAAACGAAGAAGATCCCCAGTACGGCGCCGGACGCTCCCGCTAGCGGCATCCCGTACTCTATACCCTCCAGCATCAGGATAAAGGCGGCTCCCAACATCAAGCCCGCCGCCAAAGCATTAGCCCAGCCGAGCCAGGCGGATGGGTAACGCCGCCGGACCACGATCGGGGCCGGTCCCAGCGCCGCTGACAGGGCGGCGATGGAAGAGAAGAGCAGTGTGGTTAGAGTTCCGTTCACTTGGGATCGGGGCTCAAGATTGCGGAAAACTAGTGCCGCGGGGGGCGCCGGGGAACGGAGCTGGCCCAGCCGCCGCCGGGCCGGCCGCCAGCGGGCGGATGAGAAGGCTGGCGCTCTGCCTCGTAAGTGCTAGATTGGCAAGACTTTCCAATACTCAGCACGCTGGAGCCACCGGTCGAGTCGGGTCACCTTGTTTCCATTTTATCTCCGGCTAGATTTCATGGGCCTACCATCCGGCATACATACACACGGAGACCTAACCCCTGGCGTCCCCTGGTGGAAACCCACGAGTGGAGAACTTTTGGGCATGTTCGAGAATCGGCTTCGCGCTAGCAGGCGAACCTCGCATCCAGCGGTTCTGCTCATCATCGGATCGATTGTGCTCTCCAGCTGCCAACCCGAGTCGCTTACGGCGCCGGAGGACGACAGGCGTCTGACCAACGTCCTCGCGCTTCAGCCGCCGCCGCCGGGCTCCGAACCCAACAAGGCAGTGCAGATGAACGGTCTAGATGCCCTGGTGAGTCTCGATCCGAAGCCTATCGGGACGCCTGCCAGCGTGACGGTCGAGGCCTGGATCAGGTTATCGGAGACGGGAAGGCTGCAGTTCATCGTAACCGATGCGACCGACGACTTCAACGAGGGGTTCTCGCTACTGATCGATGATGGGAACCGAGTGCTCTGGGTAGTGGCGAAAAGCCAAAGCGATAAATCATTTCTGCTAGGTACGACGGCGCTGCAACCGGAAATCTGGTACCATGTGGCCGGTGTGTACGATGCTGACAACTCCGTTTCGCGGATCTACGTCAACGGCGTGGAAGATGCCAGTGCTGACTATGACGCAGGGATCACTTATTCAGGCGGCCCGAGTCTTCTGCTCGGAGCACAGGTCAAATTCTTTAACCGCCAGGGGCGATTCTTCAACGGGGCGATCGATGAGGTTCGCATTTGGAACTTCGCTCGCAGCGGAGATGAGATCGCGGCCGAAAAAGACTTCGAGATCGAACCCGACCTGCAAGGTCTGTTGGGCTATTGGCGCCTGAACGAAGGTGATGGCACGACCACGGCGGACCTGACGTCAGCCGGCGAGGATGGCGTTCTGCAGGGTGGGGCGACCTGGGTCGATGCGACCTGGCGGCAATCGCGCCTGATGGAAGTCGGCATCGACATCATGCCCTTTAGGAAGCACAACCGGATCGGACGCCATCGGCGCAAGATCTCCGTGGCGATCCTCTCCACGCCTGACTTCAACGCGCCCTGGGACATCGACCGGGCCAGCCTCACGTTCGGCGTCACGGGCGATGAAGAATCGCTCCTGTTCAAGTTCCGCCATGGCCAGCGAAAACCGCGGTGCTGGTCATTCGACGTGAACCGGGATGGTCTAAGAGACCTGTTCTGTCGTTTCAAACGTGCAGCGACAGGATTGGAGCCTGGGGATACCGAAGCGATCCTCAAAGGTGAAACAATGGATGGCGTGGCCATAATCGGTCGCGACGCCGTCGTCATCAGAGAGCACAGGCACAGAAAGCATCACTGACTGCCGTCCTCCCCCGGACAGACGGCCGGTGGCATTCGGATGTCCAGGGCGACATCAAAACGAGTATCCGATATCTATTTCCACGCGAGGAAGTCGATCCAGTTCAGTTTCCGAGAGCGTTAGCCTCAACTGGCCGAACGGGGTAACGACACCCGAAGTTACCCCATACCCGTGAATATATGACCCAAAGTCGACGGTCCACTCGTCGAAGGTGTTTCCCGAGTTCCATGCCGCCTGCAAGAAGAGGTCGGAAACGGGCTGGAAGAACAGAGCGGCGCGTAAAATCTGCAGGTACGGTCCTCGTCGCTCTTGCACGCTCAAACCATAGAACGGGAACTGTCGATCGTCGAAAAGGAAGTACTGGTTCGCCCCGCCCATGACGAATTCGTAATGGAAAGGCAGATCGTCGCCGTTGCTAACGCCCAGGACGCCCCCTACATGCACGGTCAGCCACGGCGCAGTAGGAATGTAGAAGTTGGCGTTCACCATCTGTTGCGAGAATGTCAACCCGCTCCCGATCGAGCGGTCCGCCCATTCGCTCTTGCCTACGAACCAAACGCCCCGCATCGGGAAGCGGACCTGATCCCGCGAGTCGGCCGCCAGCATCCCGGCGATCGTGTAGAACAGGTCATCCTCTTCGAACCCCTCTCCCGCTACTGCCGACTCGGTTTCCGCGTATTCTGCCTTGAAGCGGGCGCCGAATGCTGCCGAATTGCCCAGACCTACACCGGCGAACAGCGACAGGTCGAAGGCGTCCGTCTGCCGTCGCCACGCGCCTCCCATCTTGGAAGATATCGATCGGCGTCCGGTCGAATTCGATTCGCGCGGCGAGGCTGAGCGGAGGTACGAGGTCGGCGACACGATAGAAGTAGGCGCCCAGCTGGACTTGGCTGCCGAGCCGGATGCGGAACTTGAGCGTTGAGCCAAAGCGCAACAGATCGGTCAAGCTTGCTGAGAGGAGGAGCGACGCCTGGTACTGACTGTCGTAACGATAGCTGAACGCGATGTCGTCGCGTCTCCCCTCCTCCAGAATCACGATCAACTTCACGCTTGCCGATTCTTCTCGCTGGGTGGAATCGAGGCGGTAACGCACGGTGACGAACAAGCCGGTCCCGTAAAGGCGAGCGATTGCGTCCCGGATATCGCCAGGGGAAAGCCAACCCGGCATGCGAAGATTCAGTGTTCGCCGGACGACGGATGGTGATGACTTGACTGCACCCTCAAGCTCGACCCCAGCCACGAAAACGGAATCGATCGCCGGCGAAGAGTGTGACACCCGCCCCCGCCCCGTTCGCGTGCCAACGAGGCTGCGAATCGCCGCTAAAGCCTCGGTGGCGGCCCTTCTTCCACGCTCAATCCACTCTTCCGCTTCGTCAAATTGGCGCGAGGAAAGGCCGGTGATATCGGGCCTGATGAGGACATCGCAGAGCTCTCGTTGAAGCCGATTCGATTCCTCGCTCCTGAACGAGATGGTCTGGTTGAATACGTCGATCAGCGAGCGGATGCTGTCCGCTGTAGCGAGTGGGGCCGAGACATCGCTGCAGACGAGCACGTCGGCTCCCAAAGCTTGGGCATCCTGGGCCGGAAGATTCCGCGCGATGCCCCCGTCAACCAGCAGGCGCCCGTCGATCTTGACGGGGAGAAAAACGCCGGGCAGAGCGATACTGGCTCTCAGTGCGTCCGGAAGAAAGCCGCTGCTGATCGGAACCGCATCGCCGTTCTCGATATCGGTCGCGACGGCGACGAAAGGGATGGGAAACTCGGCGAAATCGTGAAGCGAGTGAACCGACCAGGTAAGCCGCGTTAGCAGCTCGGAGATGCGTTGCCCGTTAATCAGCCCGGCGGGTAGCGCAGGGCGATGATCTCTGATCGGCAGCGTGATGAGATTGGCGTCTGCGAACTTCTTGCTCAGCATTGGGATGTCGCGGCGTGCGACATCGTCGGAGAAAAGCGTACGCCAATCCAGCGAGCGAACAAGACTGTCGAGCATCTGGGTGGAGTACCCAATGGCGTAGAGTCCGCCGATCAGGCTCCCCATGCTCGTGCCGGAAACGATATCAGCTTGAATCCCCGCTTCTTCGAGGACCTCGATGACGCCGATATGCGCGAACGCTTTCGCGCTGCCGCCGCTGAGGACGAATCCTACCTTGACGGAGTCGAGGCGCTGTAGAGGGCCGGCCTGCACATCCTGTGGCGACGCCATCATCGATGCCGCGGCGAAGAGCTCTAGTATCATCGATCGATCGTAGGTCTTTGGGCTGCTGGCTCGCTTGGGCGATACACTCGCTCGCGTGGAATCTCTGAATGGTCGAGTGCTCGTAGCTCCACAGAGCGAGGACGACCGTCAGATCGGTGAGCTCACGGTTCCGGAGTGGACGCCGGAGATGCAGCAGCGAGCGAACGAGAGGGCTTAGACTTCGAGCAGGATGCGCTCAGGATCTTCGATCAATTCCTTTATCCGCACCAGGAAAGTGACGGCTTCGCGTCCATCGACGATACGGTGGTCGTAACTCACCGCCACGTACATCATCGGCCGGATGACGACCTTTCCCTCGAGCGCGACCGGACGCTCTTCGATCTTATGTAGGCCCAGGATGCCGGATTGGGGTGGATTGATGATCGGTGTTGATAGCAACGAGCCGTAAACGCCGCCATTCGATATCGTGAACGTCCCCCCTTGCAGTTCGTCTAGCGTCAGCTGATTGGCCTGCGCTCGTGCCGCCAGGTCGGCGATGGCGAGTTCTACTTGCGCGAAGCTCAGGCGGTCGGCATCCCTGAGAATCGGAACCACGAGCCCCTTACCACCACCCACGGCGATGCCGATGTCATAATAGTCGCGATAGACGATGTCGGTGCCACGAACTTCGGCATTTAGTTGTGGAACCGTCTTCAGTGCTTCTATCGTAGCCTTAACGAAGAACGACATGAAACCCAGTTTCACGTCGTACCTCTCGAGGAATTTCTCTTTGAACTTCCGGCGGAGCGCGATCACCCTCGACATATCGATCTCGTTGAAGGTCGTGAGAATCGCCGCCTCATGCTGCGATCGAACCAATCGCTCTGCGACGCGCCGCCGCAG
>SDBV01005810.1_pt1 | contig 17297 bp, 29 predicted proteins | sample 2277081 | NCBI WGS metagenome assembly SDBV01 (sample SAMN10402039, study PRJNA504765) | marine sediment metagenome | isolation source: marine sediment core GS10_PC15, 223 cmbsf | place: Arctic Ocean: Southern Knipovich Ridge | collected 2010 | reverse complement strand
ACCACCATTGACGAGCGGGTGGACTACGTCCACAACCAGCTTGTCGGCGTCCAGCTTGGAGTGAACCAACTCCTGGAAAAGGAGGAAATGCCCACCATGGCCCAGGTTACCAGAGAAGTCGTGCTAAGAGATACCTTCCAGCCGCTAACCGGTGCCAGGGTATGGAAGCCCTCACCGCTTACCGGGAAGATAGTGCAGATAGTCCCCCACTGGCCTGACGGATCAGACGCCCTTGTCGACGTCGCCTTCGGCCACGGCGATACCTGGGTGATGCCATCGGAGACAGACACCTACATTGCCCTCAACGACGCCACGCCGGTGCTGACCATGAGCGAGGAGGTGCACAGCGGCGAGGAGCTCTGGATGATAGTCAGGAACACCGACGGGGTAAACGCGCACGCAATAAGCATTGTCATCACCGTTATAGGAGTACCCTAATGCCAACAGGACCATCGTTTACCGTTGAGCAGAGAGGAATAGGTAAGCCTGATTACAGTATGAGCCCCTCAGTCTACGGGGCTTCTGTAAGCACTGAGAACCCGCTTCCTGTTGATATTACCCCTGGGACTAAAGCGGCCACCACTGTGCTTGATGAGGCCTCAATAGCTTTAGCTACTACCACCGTCCTGGGTGATTGCACAGCCATTGACCTGAGCGGTGGACCAGCCACCCTGGCCTTAACCGTAGAAGCCACCTACAACGCTGGCGCCACCCAGGGTATCAAAATCCACGTCAGAACTTCCCCTGATGGCACAGATTTCGACACGATTGACTGGGATTCTTGGTCACCCTCTTTTACCGCTGGAGCAACAATTAGGCAGACCAAACATTATGATGTGAGCCCCTACGCAGTCAAAGTTTTAGTGGAAAATCTGGATGGAGCTCAAGCGGTGACTGGAGTAAAAGTTATCGCTACTGGTCCCTGATGAGGTTAAAGTATGACATACGGCAAAAGACCTCCGCTAGACGAACAAAAATCCCTCTGGGAAGCCACCATCGCTGTCGAGGGTGTTACCACCGGCGCTGGTGAAGGCACCGGTCTGAGCCTTATAGACGCTGGTTTAGCCGGGGCTGGTGCCAACTCCTTCGTCAGTATGCTGGTGGTGATACACCCAGGCGAGAGCAGTGTTGACAGCAGGGATGCCACCGCCTTCAACGATGGGACTGGGGAGGTCACAGTCGCCTCTGCTTTCAAAGACGGGCAGGTTGCCGCTGGTGTCGCATACAAGATTATCACCTTCCGATTTGTCCCCGCCGAGGTGGCGGCCATTCAAGCTGATATTGGTGATGCCTCCGCATCAGCCCTGGGCAGTCTCTATGCTATCCTCGGCGATCCAGCTCAGACCTTCCTAGCTATGATTGGCTATGAGGGGGCTCTTTCCCTGGCAAATAAGCTCACAGCAGCTAGAGCAGCTCTTATTGACCAGATAACCGCTGCCAGAATGCAAGAATTGGACGGGGCTAATATCCCAGCAGATGTTGATACATTGCTTACCCGTTTATCAGCTATCCGGGCCGGTTACCTGGACAATTTATCGGCTGGGGCTGTAGCTTTAGCCGCAAATTGGACAGCAGCTCTTGCCACAGCTTTAGGAAATTATACCGCTGCCCGAGCGGGCTACCTGGACGAGTTGGCAGCGGCCAATCTTCCCACAGATATCGCGGCTCTTAACACACTCTTGAGTGACGGGACTTATGGATTAGCTGCCTTGGAGGCGTTGGTCGACGATTTGGAAACCCGGCTGACAGCTGCCCGGGCTGGTTACCTGGACGAACTCGACTTTGACCTTCAGGGTACGTTGGCCACTATCGCTGCTTACATTGATGCTGAAGTGGCCAGTGTTCTAGGCCTCGTCGATTCAGCGGAATCAGTTGGCCCATACTCCTACCTCGATGCCGGCGGTGAGCAGGACGTCGTTGAAGACACGGCTACAACGCGCCGACGGATCTGTCTGGAGTTCAGCAACCGCAACATGACCCAAACGGGCACCTTTATAATTTACAAGATGACCGACGGCGCTAACTATGACATCTGGGATACAATTCCCGTAACCGTGGCCGCCGGCGACGATAGAGCCTGGGATGCGGAGTTTACCACTAACCAGGCCTGGAAGCTGACCTACGAGGAAGACATCAACGAAGGCGCCGCCAGGGCTATCCCCTATAATGTGATTACCCAGGTGATAGAGTAGAGGTGATGGTAAATGGGTAGAGTAGGCGTCGGCAATATGAAGAAGAGGATCTATGACGCCGATAATGACGGTCGTATAGAGAAAGATGCCCTTGAAATCACCCTCAATAAGCTCCTCAAAGGCGCAGGTGCTGGCTCTGACCCGACTGAGATAGACGTGCCTGCCGGCGGTGGTGCTGCTATCTATGGTGATGGCTCGGATGGTGATGTCACCATAAACGCTGATACTGATTTAACCCGTGATATGTTCTACGATAACCTCACCATCGATGCTACCTTTACCCTATCCACTAAAGGTTTTCGTGTGTTCGTTAAGGGAACGCTTACCAATAACGGTATCATAGAAAATGATGGTAGTGTTGGTGGTGCTGGAAGTAATAGTGCGGGGGGAACTGCTGGTGCTGGTGCTGTTGTCGGTTCAATAGGTGCTGGTAAAAATGGTAATGCTGGTGGTTTTTATACTAACGCTTACCAAATTTCAGGCGGTGGTGGTGGTGGTGGTGGTGGTGCAATAATAATTTCTGCCAAAACCATAGTAAATGGCTCAGGAATAATTAGAGCTAACGGTGGTGTCGGTGGTGCTGGTGCAACTTTTGGAAGCCCTGCGGGGGGCGGGCAATCTAGTGGCGGTGCTGGCGGTGCTACCAGTTTAGCTGCCACAAAAGGTGGTTATAAATCACTGGTAGCGGCAACTATCTTGTATCAAATGGATGGCACTATACTAGATGGTGGCGGTGGCGGTGGTGGTGGTGCCGCTAAAAGTGATGCTGGTAGTGCGGGTGTTAGTTCAACCTCAAGTATAGGCGGTAATGGTGGTGCTGGTGGTGATGCCGCAGTTGATAATGGCGCAGGTGGCGGCGGCGGCGGCGGCGGCGGTATTCTAGTTTTAATCTATAACAGTCTTACTACTGGAACTGAAACCGCTGGCGGGGGTGTTGGTGGTAATGGTGCTTTTAGTGGTGATAATGGTGTAACTGGTAGTAATGGCAGTGTTATTAAAATAGCTAACAGTTAATTATAAGATAGCGAGTCAGGAGTGAAGATATGAGTAAATTCCGTGTCAAGGTAGAGCACCTGCCAACTGTCGAGCTGCATGAGATTTCAGCAGCAGACCTGCAGGTAAAAATCATGAAAGCTATGCCCCAGCTCTACAAAGTAAAGCTGGATGACCGTAATTACTTCTACGTCAGCTGGGAAGACTGGGGCAAGATATTCAACCAGGTGCAGTCAGGATTGCCCGGCTATAAAGAGGATAAGTTTGACTGTGAAAATTTTGCTGACCTGGTTAAAGTCAGAGTAGCGGAGCGGTTTGGGGTGAACACCTGTGCCCGCGCAGATGGCTGGAGTTATCTCGGGCGTCATGCCTGGAATATCTTTTTCGATGGCGATAGCTTCTACCAGCTTGAGTCACAGAAGGCAGGTGACATTACCGATATCGATGATGTCAGATATGTGCCCGACGAGATTGTAATAGGATAGGAGGTCTGAAGTGGAACAACTAATCATTGAGGTTATCACCGGACCGGCGATAATCGCCCTGGTGGCGCTCATGGGTGTTAACGTGACCCTCTCGATTATCGCTGCCATCGCCAGGGGAGAGTTCTCCTTCCGTAACCTGGGCGGTTTCGTTGGCACGCGGGTTGTACCGCTGATCGCCTACATCGTTGTCGCTTTGCTGGCGGAAGTGCTTAGCGACTGGACACCGGCCGCTCTGGCCGTTTATGCTGGCCTGATCGCTCTTTACGGCGCCGGGATCGCCGCCGCCATTAAGTCCCTCACCGGGGTTAGCATACCAAACATCTTCACGGAAAAGAGGGAAGGGGACAACCATGAGTAAGCTGCTGATCCCCGGGATAGTATTGATGTCAGCCGGCGCAGTCGGGCTAATTTTTGCCGTGGTCATGGAGATACAGACGAGAGAGCCGGCATATTTCCTTGTAATGAAAATCACGGCCGGCCTGTTCGGCATTGGGGGTCCGCTTTTTGGCTGGGCGGTGGCCGGAGTAAAGTGAAATGCCAAGATATAAACTAGAAGACTGGTGGCCTACTTCTCCTTTAGTAGGTCCCCCACTGCCGAAGTGGCTTGGCATCTTCTGGCCCTGGTACACACCACCAGGTGCCGAATTCAGGGTCAGTAACTTGGTGATATCCCCCACCGAAGTGCAGGTTGGATACCCGGTTAGCATATCCTGCCTGGTAGCCAATATCGGTGCTGAGGCAGGCGATTACACAGTAAGACTGGGAGGTGATTTTGTGACTGAGCAGACAGTAACCTTACAGCCGGGCGAATCAAAGCCCGTATCCTTTGAGGTGACCCCAACGGTGGCCAAGACCTATTCAGTGTCGGTGAATGGGTTAAGCGGCACCTTTAAGGCAGTTACAGTGCCGGTCGCCGATATCAGAGTGGAGAATTTAATCATCACTCCCAGCGAAGTGATGGTCGGGGAGCCGGTGTCAATTAGCGTCGTCGCAAAGAATTACGGAACCGCGGCAGGCTCGAAAACAATCGTCATCACGGTCAGCTAGCTGAAGGAGAATCATGGCAGAGCAAGTAGTCGAACTCCAACCAGGCGAGAGCAAACTGGTCTCCTTTGAAGCTGTCCCCACCGAGGCAAGGACATACCAGGTTACAGTAGATGGTCTAACGGGAGGCTTCAAGGCAGTAGCCGCTGCTGTCGCTCTTCCTTTCACCTTCAGCAACGTCTCTGTATCCACCAGGACTTGTCCTGTGGCCACAGCTTGGAAAACACCAACTTTTACCTGTGATGTCGTTAATAACAACCTGGACTCGGTAACTCATACCCTGAACATGAAATATCGACGTTTTAGTGTAAAGAGAAAAACATGGTATGGCCCGTTTGAGGAAAGAGAGGGATTAATTGAGTTGACCCTTGCTCCTGGCGAATCATATCTATATAAATTCGAGGGGTACCACGAGCAATGGGATGACCCTGGTGATTGGGAATGCGACCCCCAAATGGGCTCTACTTATGATTGGGAGTTCTGGCTGGAAGATGAGCTGGGCAACAAATCCGGGATAGCCACGGCAAGAACTTAAGGAGGAGTCTCGGCCTTGAAAACGCTTAATCCGGCACCCAAGTTTTTAATTTACGCAGTCTTCCGGGCACTGAGGCATCCCAAGAAGCCGATAACCTATTTCTATTGCACTAAGTGCAAAATCCGGTTCCCAGCTTCATCAAGGGCCTGCCCGAAGTGTGGCGATAAGGTAGAGAGCAGCCCGGACCCCAAGAAGGAGTCGCCGGTACCCTGGTGGGGAAGTGTCGTGGTTATCATACTTGGCATCATCTGCTGGGTCTTAGGTGCTGCAGTGCCAATACCAGGGTTAGATGAGGCAGGAAGGGCGCTCGTTTACATTCCTTTAGGGGGATTATTCGGAATGTCGCTGCGCCCTTAGCTCACCAGCAAAGCGGTGGCACGCCCCACAATATTGATTCTTGATGTCGTCAGGACCGTAGCTCACAGCACGGCAGTAGGGGCATTGATAACTCCGTTCAATCCCTCTAATAGTTTCCAGGTCTCGTATATGGGCATTCACCTTGTAGAAAAGAGGGTCGTGATATTTATAGTAGAAATCGCTAAGGTCACATAGTGCCCAATGAGCTTTTAACTCAAGCTGCTCTCTATCCGATTTCCCCTCGAGTACCTTTTCCCTGGTCACCTCACTCATGGCAGCTCCTCCCGCTTTGGCTTGACCAGCTCAATTACCGGAGCATTCTTCAGCTCAATTAGCTCCTCTGGGGTGGCCTCGGCAACGGTAATGGTCACCCCTTCACACAGGCCCAGGACTTTATCGCCCAACTGCACTAGCCGCGGTCCTAAATTAAGCGAGATACTAACATTTATCTGCATTGTATTCACCTACTGTTTACTCGATCTTTCGGCAGCCAACTCTTTTTCTAATAGAATTATCTGCACTTCGTATTCTACGCCTCGACCACATACCTCCCATAATCTCTTGCCGGCCATGAAGCCAAAGCCCAGCTGGTCTTTCGGCTCGAGCTGCTCAAATATAGTGCCCAACATATCATCGGGTCCAGTGGCACGTTTCCTCGGAATCATGCCGATGATAGCCAGCTTTAATATCACATGAAATACTGCCCTGAGTCTCTTGGCTGCCTCTTCCTGCGTCCAACTCCCGATAACGGTTATGAAGAAGTCACCCTTGCTGGTCTTCACAAGCCACATCCAACTTTTCATTTCGTCCATTCTGAGCGCCTCCTTTCCACAGTAACCGCTTACAATGAATTAGCCTCTGCTATTGTATTGTGATACTGTTTATTTCACTGCTTGCCCTACAAGTTCTAATAGAGAATGACTGCCTACATCGAGTTCATAGCCTGAAGGTAGCAACATCAGATCTACTGGCCACATTTCCAGTGCTGTAACCTTATCCTTGTCAGGGCCGCGACACTCGATAGTATCAAAGTTCTCATACTCGAGCTTCTTTCCCCTTTTATTCCTGCGGCTTACATGAATGTATGCACCTATGTCCTCAGCCCATTTCGACATCCCTGAGCGGTTTTTCGATAAAGCTATATAGATATCCAAGAAAGCCCATCCACCTGGGTTAATTCCAGCTACAGCAATACCTGGCACAGCTTGGTTTTTACCTTTATACAAAACTGGCTTCATGTGGAAGCTCCAAGCCCAGGCTAGATACTTCAGTCTGATATGGTCTTTGCCGTCACATGTTACCTTCCCAGTGCCTTGGCACTTCGGGCAGGTCTTGAACATTACTAAAGCATTAATCCTAACTGTCATCTTCCCCTCTTTGGAGGGGCAGGGTCATGGCAAGGGCTTTGAAAGCCGCTCTGCTCAAAGGCCACCAAGATATATCTCCCTTCGACCTTTATCCTTGCTCTCCTGCCCCATGCTTCCTAATTAAATAAACATTGAATGCTGGCCATCATCATAGACCGCGATAAAGGCTTTCAAGCGTATACAAGATTCAGCCCAAGTTAACCGTGCTCTCTCGGCTTTCTCAAGCAGTTCCTCTATTTGTTGATGAAGAGCCTTTTGTAACTTGTCCTTTTCCACACTCACTTCACTCACTTCATCCCTCTCGCCTCGCAAATCACATCGTAGGCATTTTGCAGGCGCTTAAACTTATTCGTATCCCCCCCTTTATCCGGGTGGTAGACCGTGGCCTTTCTCCGGTAGATATCCTTTATCAGCACATCAGGGTCATCGGGGCTTGTCCCCAGGATGCCGTAGGCATCCATGAGGTCATCATGGGCCTTTATTTCGGGAGTAGCCCGCACCAGCTCTGTGGTGGATGACAGTCCGGCGTACGATACCCCCTGCTGCTCCGCAATCCGCAGTCTATCCAGGAGAAGGAAGCATTGGCGGAGATTTATTTCCTTGCGCGGGAAAGCATAGCATTCCAGGTGTTGCCACCTATCAGCCCGGAAGTAATTAACAATCATCCCGGGGCCGCGGTACCCCCTGTCCACCTTCTCCTTTGGTATTGCCTCGAATAGGTCAATGTCCCATTTGCGAAAGCAGTCCCTCAGGTCAGCCAATGTCCTGTCGATTGGCGGCGCTTTGAATACTCCCATTTATCTCTCACCTCCTTTCCAGTGTGGCCAGCTCCGTTGTCTTAGTGCCCTGGACTTGAGTAACTAGCTCCATCAGGCAGCGCAGAGTCCTTCTAGCCTGATCCCTACCGATATTCTCCCTGGCGGCGATAAACATGGCCAGAATCTCATAGACGTCCAGGTCCTTGCGTCGTAGCACCGAGAAAATTTTATTTACCGCCGTCTTAGTCACCCCCGCCCTGGATGCCACAATGACAGCTACATCTTCCTGTTTTAGCCCGAGCTTGCCTAATGCCTCAGAAGCAGCGTTGATATGCTCGGCAGCCACCGCCAGCTTTTGCTGTGTCTCATATATGCCCTCCAGGAACTTGACCATCTCATCAGATAAGGTAACCTTAACTTCAGCCATATTCTCCTCCTCGAGTCTCTTTATCTCATCCAGCCAACGGCGGACCACACCACTACTATCTTGCCCCCGAGCTACCTAATCCGCTCTTCCCTACTCACCCGGTGGCCCCCTCTCAAGACCAAGCCAAGCATGCAGCACCGCCCGGACATAGCTGACATGAAACTTCTGCCGCTCGGCCGCTTCCCTGAATGCCTGGCCGATATAGTCAAGCGGGCAGCCACCCGCCGAGGATAATTCTCTAGCTAGGTCACGCAGTTGGGCTGACTCCTTGGCAACTGGCTCGCGGAGGATAACTGTATCTGGGGCTTCCGCTGGAACTCTGCCCCACTCTCTTTTGAAGCAAGTGGTTAATGTGTGTAAAATCTCAATTTCATCTGTTGATAAACCGGTAAGTGAGGGTGAGGGTAATTCCTCACCTGAGTCCTCAGGTGAATTTCCTCTTCCTCTTCTCTTTCTCTTTATAGTTTCTTTTATATTTTCTTTAGGAAGGTGTGGAAACCCTTTTGACGAGTGCTCACCTGAGCGCTCACCTGAGGACTCACCTGAGGAGTTTATACTGCTCACCTGAGTGCCGTTATTGTCCTCACCTGAGTGCTCACCTGAGACGGGCCAGTTGCGGGTAACGACCTCTTTTGCGCCCCTCTTATAGCGTAGATGGTCTTTCCACCCCTCCGGCGGTTGATAATCTGAAGGCCATGCCCACTGCATCTTCTGGTTGGCATACCACCAGTCAAGCATCTGGATGGCCGTGGACTTTGGGGTGGAGTAGCAAAGTATGAGCTTGTTATCCTGGAGCTCCTGGAGCAGGTCAGGGATATCCTGCTTGGTGATGTGGTCTATATTGGGGCAGACAGCGTATTTAATCTCTTCGAAGTCACCACAAAGCCGGCCCTGGTCATCTGCATTGGACCACATTAGGGGAAAGAGGCCGATGGCCTTTAATGACAGGCGCCCGTATCGCCTGTCGGTAGAGTAGCTCTGGGGAAACATTCTCCCCCGGGCAACGGCTCGCCTCATACTGGCTCCTTATTCGGATCTGGATGGCGTCGGCAGCACAGCCATTCCGCCGGTCCTTGAGCTTCCCTCAGCCAGAAGTCAGTGGAGCCACAGATGTGGCACTTCCTAGGTTTCTTTGGCGACATTATTTGACTGCCTGTCTTTCCTAAAGTAAAGCCTGCTGCTGTTTTTCCACCCTACTATTTATCTCGTTGACAAACTCCTGTGCCTGCTCCCGGGTAAGCCTTTTAATAACATCCTCCAGGGTGCCTGCTGGGCTAACCCTGTATTGACTTACCAAGAAGGTTTTGCAGGTATCGCCAGCCCATTTAATCGCGTTTAATGATTCCTTTAGCCAAGTAAGGTCGATACTGAGTCCTTCCTGTTCTTCGATAATGGGCTCGGTGCTTGGCGCAGTCTCTGGTTTCTTTGCCTGTGCCCTAGCCTTGGGCTGCTGAGTAGGGGTGGCCACTCCTGCCTTTTCGCCGGCTACCTTACTGGTTTTCTTATCCCCTTCGTGTTCGGGCTCGATAATAACCCGGTACTCCGCCTCAATAATCTGCTGGACCTCCTTGACATCTTTAGCTCGTTCCATCCAGGCGGCGGTGATCTCCTTCATCTTAGCCTTGGCCTCAGGAAAGGTCTCTCGCACCCAGCGCTTTATGGCGCGGACTCTGGCTTGATTGCCTGGCAGGTCGCGGGCTGGCGTGGAGAGCTCATATTCCTTGCCATCCCTGTCCTTCTTCTTGCTCTCAGAAGTCTTGTACCAACCATAGGTGGCCACGTCGTCCTGATCCTTGCGGTGACCTACGGCGACCCAGACATAGGCTTCGGGGTCTTTGCATAGGTCAGCCTTTATCTCCTTGGCGATCTCCTTGACTTCGGTGTATGGCTTTTCCTTGTAGGCATCCTGCGTCTGTAGATATTCTTCGAGGCGCATGGTGCGAGGGGGTCCCGCCCACTCATCAGGGCAGGCCCGAGCAGCCAGCGAAAGCCAGCCGTCCTCACTAATGAGGGGTTGCACTACTATCTTCTTGGTGCCATCCTTAGCCGTTGTTTTGAAGGAAACCGGGAATATCTCCCCCAGTAAGGGGTCAAGATCCAAACGCACGCAGTCCCACAAAAATAGAGCCGCCGATGGCTCATCCATATCCGCCCTGGGGAAGCGGGTCTGAATCATGGAGAGGGCTACCTCAACCGGCTGCCCCCCAGGGAGAATCATTTTCTTCTCTATCCTGTCCCTGATGGCGGGGTGGATATCCTCACCGCGGCGCATAGCCTGGGTATATGTCTCCCTCTCAACATAGCCGTGGTGGTCCGGGTGGTGGGGACACCAAATCTCAAGGTTGCCTGTTTCGGGATTAGTCCTGATAGTGAGTTCGCCGCCACACTGGGCGCACACTTGGGTTGCTACAATGTTTTTCAGTTCTTCATATTCCACTTTTTTACCCCCCTTTCTCAGTCCTCGGTCTCGCCTGGTAGCAGGAGATCGGGGTTAGTCACCCTGCCGGCGCGCCAGGCCTCCAGGCGTTTAGTGGCTTCGATGCCTATCTTGATAGCATCCTGCGAGTCAGTCTGGTCTGGGGCATTATAGTCGTAAGCTACGAGTGATTGAATTTCGATAGCCTTTTCCAGTTTCATGGGCACCCCCTTTCTCCAAGATAATAGGTATTATTTTTGCCTGCCCTGGGTGCAGGTTTCGCCAAATCTTCTGACAGGACCACGGTTGAGTTGAGATTCACCAAAGGAATGCCATTGCTCAACGCCATGTTTGTCCCACAGCCCCAGAGTGCAACGTACGCTAGGGTAGTTTTCCTCCCTTAATACTTTGGGGGCACTAAGAAACTCACAATTGCAACACTTCATATTTATCCATCCTCATTTTCTATAGCCCCGGCATCCGGCTTCCCTGGGTGGACCTCGTTCGCCTATGGCCGTCAGGGTTGTATTTCAGCATCAGCTGTATGACGCGGTGGACCTCTTCCGCAGTCGGTTTCGTCATTAGCTGCCAGACTCCCCGGGCCTTCCGGACGTCCCCTATCCCATAGTCATAGACGCGTTGGCCGATGATGGCCGCCATGTCCTTGGGGCAATTCTCTGACCGGGTAAGGAAACCCTGGCAGACCGCGAGGAATTCCTCGCGGGAGTAAGTGGGGAAATGAATGTGCAGGGCGAACCGGGATAGAAACTCCGGCGGCATCTTAGCTGTACTATTGCAGGCGGCAATCAACATCGTGTTTAGCTTGATGCCTCGGGTCCTTTGGCTTTTGGTCTCCAGGATCTCGCCGCTTTCCATAAGCCCCAGTAGCACCGAATATACGTCATTGTGCATTTTGTCAGCCTCGTCCAGCAGGAGCACCGACGGCTGATGTGTGAACAGGGCCTCAGACAATCCGGAGGCGGACGTGCGGGAGCCAAAGGCGATATAGGCCCCGGGTACCGCCGATCGAACTCCCTCCAGTATTATCGACTTGGCGCAGGCCGGCGGCCCCTCCAGAAGGAAGTTGATCCGCTGACGAGATTCCACCGCCTTGGCGATGGCATCTTTGATATCCTCAAACCCGACCACCAAGTCCATAGCACTCTTTACGTCGGCCGCCGGTATCCTGGTGAACTCTTGCTCCATGGTCGTTGCCCAAACAAATTTATCCCCCTTCTCGCTCAGCTTATACATCGTCATGATGGAATTCTTCACGGCAATGACAACGAAACCTTCATCTATGAGGCGCCTCATATCTTCTCTCGAGGCGCCGACGGTATAGTGCTCCCAGCATCGCTGATGAGGCGGACGCCGGTTCCTGGTGTCATGTTCGTGCTCATAGGCCCGCCGCAGGATCTCCATATCACTGGCCAAGGTGTTGCCTCCTGCAAAATAAAGGAGATGTTCGCCCTGGACTCCACTCCCATTCCAAGACTCGGTAAATCTTTACCGCTCTTTTTGCGAAGTCAGGAACCATCTTTTCCAGATTACGCTTAATTTGACTAAGATCCATGATTCTCCTTTCTAAAGTAGACCTCTACTGTAAAACATCTTTATTGCTCTATAGGTTCAATCCGACAATCGGCGATGGCTACCGGTATGCCGGGTATATCGTCCCACTCGACCCAATATATGCACTCTATATCTCCATTCATGCCCTTTTTGGCCAGATCGATAACAAGCTCAGCCCGCTGGCTGCCTGTTAATGGTCCCAAAGCGCCAACTATGGTGCCCAATGCGCCATCTCCATGGGTATCCCCAGGTTTACTGCATATCTTTCTGACCCTTGTCCCTCTGGGCCATCGTCCCTCATCTTTTCCAACCAAAACTTCCATATTCTTCCCACAATACTGGTGGCAGCAACAAACGGTATGCACTACCTTTTAGATTGAGAGCTTGATAACTACGCTTGGGGGGGTATCGACCTTGTGCTCTACACCATCGAGGTACTTGCTTACTATCCGAATACCGTCATCGTGGCTATAGATAGCAGCAACAAATTCGCCATCCTTCCAAGCCTCAACCATCGGCTTTCTGGTTCCCGTGTGAGTGCCTATACGAAACTCCACTTTTCCGTTACCTCCTTTCTACCTGGTAGCGGGGGTTGGATTCGAACCAACGTAAAAAGGCTTATGAGGCCTCTGAGTATCCTCTACTCTACCCCGCGACTCCGCTACCGGGAAGTATTTATTCTCGCACTCTTCACAGATACTATGAGAATCACCCTCTACGCCCTTACCATCTTTCTCGTCCATACCCTTACCACACCAAGCGCAAATAATGTTCATTTCAACTACATTGCGATAATTGGCTGCCTATCAGGGTGATGGTCTGGCCAGTAGACCTCCGGCTCCTCCAGCTCGCCTATAGGTACCCGGTAGTAATGGGCATGCCCATCCTCTCCCTTTATTCCAGCCATGGCGTACTTAATCTCTTGCTTCTCTTCCAGGCACCGGTCACAAACAATGGCAGCGGCCAAGGGGTAGTCCTTCGACTCGGGGACCAGGAAGTTCATAAAGGAGAGATATGGCCACCTGGCCAGCTTCCTGAGCTGTACCAGGTTGATGTGAGACCCACCGTCTCTGATAGTGTGCCCCTCGCTGGCACAACATAGACAGTCCCAGAGCTTATCGCTGTCTTGTTTCATGCCTAATTACCCTCTACCTCGAAGCTATACGGCGGTCTAATTATGATGTTGCCGTCTCGGTCGGTGATCTTGAGCATACCGCCCGGCAGGACCTCCTTCACCACGCCGCACTCTTTCTCAATATCCTTCTTGATGGCCACCAGCTGGTCAAAGATATCTTTCATATCTGCTTGGATACCATCTTTCTCGATCAGGCCAAACAGCATGCCGCAGGTTAAAACGTCCGCCTTGAGGCTATAGAGTCTTTCACTGGCCACTTTCTTCTCCCTCCTTTTCCTAGGATGCTCCTAAATGGCGAAGGTCAATTACAATCTTCCCATTCTTCGTTGAGACCCTGGCACCCATATCCTTCATAGCCTGGACAAAGCCAGGGATATCTGGTAACTTGTCGGTCTTAATTGTCTTGGATAGCACAGTGATTTTAGGCATGGTCCTTGTCCCCATCGCTTGCTGCTCCGACTGCCTCCCTTCCAGCTACTATTGCCTCTGCCTCTTTCACAACCTGGCTGCTGTCATTGCTGAACAAGCTTCCCTGGGCAGCAGAAGCCACCACCTTGAGCGGGGTACAGCGCTGGTGGTTCCGTGCCATGCGCTTGGGGTTATTCTGGATATAACGAAGCGTCGATTTGAAGTCTCGGTGACCCATGATGTCCTGCAGGACCTTTGGGTCGCAGCCCTCTGCAGCGGCGTAATTTGTGGCGAAGGTGTGGCGGAAGGTATGGGGGGAGCTACGTCGGCCACTTATGCCCGCTCTCTGGCACAGGTGCCGCACCAGCTTGTAAATACCCTCGTAGGTCAGCGGGCCGCGCTTACCCTGAAAGACGAGGCTTGAGCCGTTGGACAGAGCTGCCAGACGTCGATAGGTGATCTCACTGATCGGGACGATTCGCTCGCCAGTCTTACCCTGGAGGGTGACAAAGCCCGGGGTAATGTCATCCCAGGTCAGGTTGACGCACTCCCCGGCCCGAGGGCCAACGTCCAGAAGGAGGGTAAGCAGGGCAGATTCCCTGGGGGTAAGCGAAAGACTGAAGAGGGTGAAAAGCTCCTGGTCGGTGAATGTCCTCATTGCCTTGCGTGTTAGCTTCGGGGGTCTGACCAGGAGCATTAGGTCGGGGGTTCTCTTGTGCAAGAGATGCAAATGCTTGTAGAAGATTCTGACGGTGCGGAAGCGGGCGTTGACTGTCTCCGGAGTCCCGCCCAGATTGTTCAGCCATGACTGGATAGCCTGAGAGGTTTGCGGTAGGTCGGGGAAGAACCGCCGGAAGAGCTCCAGGTGCTTGCGGTATTCTTTCTGTGACCTGGGGCGCAGTCCCCCCCGGCTGATCATGAACTCCTCGATAGCTTGTAGGGTTTTCATGGCACCTCCCTTTGGGCAGTTAATGCTTCATTTGCTGTCCAATCCCTGACCTTTTTTGGGGCAAAATCAGAGGTAGCATACCATTCAAAAAGACGGGAAGGAGGCTAGATTTTGATTCTGTGACGTCGGTCGCTGGGGAATAGCCAGGGCATTCTCCGGATATCGCTTAAATCCTTAATCGGCATGCTTTGAGCCCTCCTCTCGGTCCTGTCCGCAGTAAGGACAATAATTCCAGGTGGGGTCTACCGGGTTATTGCAATTGGCGCATAAAGCGGCATCGCAGGTTGTCGCCTGCTGTCGAACTGGGGCACCACAAAGATGGCAAAATTTTGGGGCATGGTCGCTGCTAGGCCATGGGTCCGGTAGTGGGGAGTGCCCGTTGGAGCACCATCGATCCATAACTTCCCTTGTTTCCACCTTGAACATTGTTAATCTCCTTGACCAGGAAAACTTTAAGTGGTAGAAATACTCATCCAAGGGCACTGGCATGCCCCACTCTACCTGGGCGATTGGCTTGACTGTTCCAGCGGCGTGTCGGTCAAAAATAACTCCGCTTCCGGCTTGCCAAGCTTGAAGCAGATCCGTTCAATAAAGGAGCGGCTCAAGGGATACCTGCCGGTAGCGACGCGGCACAAGTATCCCTTGGAAAAGCCGGTTACCTCTGCCAGCCAATCGCGCCTGTATGTGATGAACACTGGTTGCTGCAGCCCCATGATTCGCCTCCCTGGCACTGAGTACTCAGTGCCCCATATTCACTCTGGAAAACCTATTGTAAATCAGTCTCAACAACTTGTCAAGGGGGGCTTCCAAAGGTGATTACTACGGGGCTTGACATTATATCCACAGGGAATGATATAATACTCCTAAATTAGGCTAAAAATAGAAAGGAGATTTTATGAAAGGCGAAACTGGCCAAGGGGGTTTGGGCCAGTGGTTGAGAGAGAGGTGCCAAAAGGAGGGTTTATCACTGAGAGCGGCGGGTCAAAAGTCCGACCTGAGTCACTCCACTATTCGAGACATTGTAAACGGTACTGCACCTACTCCAGAGACGATCAGGAAGCTGGCTCGTGCCTTCAATGGCGACCATCAACACACAATGGAGGCGCTGGAGGACAGGCTGCTCGTCCTCGCCGGTCATAGAACCGAGCGGGAAGAAAAAGAGATTAGCGAGCCAATGGCGCGACTCCTGGATATCGTCAGCGACTTCGGTGAGCCACAGATGAAGGTGATGACCCGCTTTGCTGACTTCCTGGCGGATATGGAGGCGGGAAAGTGATAGGGTCACCAAAGTCGCTCACCGCCACCGTTCATATCAGGTTTCACTATGCCGAACCGGTGACAAAACCGCTCGTCGAGGGTGAGACAGAACTGCTTGGGAAGGTGCTTGAGCACGCTGCCGACCTCAACCCGGTTCTGCAGGAGCTCCTGATCAAGTTCGCCAACCATCTGAAGGAACAATCAAATGGACAAACTAGCCGATGAAGCGGGCAGAGCCCTGCCGGGTGGTCTCCCAACCTCCTTTTCTTACAGCAGAGTTCCGCCCTGAAGGTAATTGTATGGCTAGACTGCCAATTTGTCAATGTAGGTATACAAATTAATGAAGGGGGTGATAACCAAGGCTAAACAAAAAGACTCTTGTTGAGTCCCTGCTTTTTCAAATGTTAATGCAAGTTGTCAAAAGGTATAAACATATTGTCAAGATGTCACTACAGATTGCAAAGCTAAAAAGGAGGAAAATAGAGGCCACCAATCATTTCATGCGGGAGTAACTCAGCCGGAAGAGTACCTGCCTTCCAAGTATCTCAGTTAAATGGCTAATTTCTGCTCTTGAAAATGAGTAAACGACTCTAGCTGAGTCCCTGGTTTTGAGCTGTTACCCCCTGTGGACATGTTGGTCATGGGGTCTACAGGTTAGAATTGCCGGCAACTGCCGCACCGGAAAATATAAGGTGGTCTCCCAAAATGAGCCATGGAAATCGAACTACTAGGAGAAAAGACCCTATCCCTATCTGACCTCACCACCAGATTCCTGCACTCACGGCGCCGCCTCTCCCATCGCACCGTCGAGTACTACCACATGGTCCTCACCAACCTGGAGTGGTACGCCCGCGCCAACGACTGGCCCCGGCCAGAGCTGATCACCCGAAGGCATATCCGCGACTTCCTGGACTACGTGGCCACCGAGAGCTGCCGCTGGCCCGAGGCGCGGCGCTCAGGCAACAAGAGGGCAGCTCCGGCCACCGTCCACCACTACGGCAAGGTGGCCAAGACCTTCTTCAACTGGACCGAGGAGGAAGAGTACCTGGACCTGAACCCTACGCAGCGCCTCAAACTGGGGTCTCCGCAGTACAAGGAGGTCGAGCCCTACAGCGACGACGATGTCCGGGCCATGGTTGATCTGTGCGAGGCCGATGCCGGCCGCCGCTACCGCTACCTGGGCATCCGCAACAAGGCCATCATCTCCCTCTTTGTGGCCGCCGGCCTGCGGCTGGAGGAGCTCAGCGACATAAGCCTGTCCCAGCTCCACCCCAGGCTGGAGCATGTCCGGGTGATGGGCAAGGGGGCTAAGATGAGGGTGGTGCCGATCACCGGGGAGGCAAGGAAGGCCCTGAAGCGCTACCTCGGGATCAGACCCCCGGGCGGCGACGTGCTGTGGAAG
>SDBV01005809.1_pt1 | contig 17297 bp, 14 predicted proteins | sample 2277081 | NCBI WGS metagenome assembly SDBV01 (sample SAMN10402039, study PRJNA504765) | marine sediment metagenome | isolation source: marine sediment core GS10_PC15, 223 cmbsf | place: Arctic Ocean: Southern Knipovich Ridge | collected 2010 | reverse complement strand
ATCATTGGGAGCAGATGAAGGCACGCTACAATATTGATGCCCCAGGGAGATTTCCTGAAAACTTTGCCGAACGAAGCCGGCTAGCTAAAGATCGTGACTGGATATTGAAAATTGCTTTTCCCGGTCCTTTTTGGAAGCTACGCGACTGGTGCGGTTTCGAGGGGCTTTGCATGATGATGGTCGAACAACCTGAACTGGTAGACGAAATGGCTGAGTTCTGGATGAATTTCGTCTCATCGATGCTGGGACGGATCCTGCAACACGTTATTCCAGACATCATATACCTTTTTGAGGACATGGCTTATAAGGCCAAATCGATGATTTCCCCGGCGATGACCCGCCGCTTTTGTGTCCCGAGTTGGAGGCTGTGGAGCAAACAAGTTCGCCAGGCCGGTTGCCCAATAGTCGATATGGACAGCGACGGGTATATTGGGGAACTGATTCCGTTGTGGATAGAGTCGGGTTTCAACGTTTGTGAACCTATTGAGGTCGCCGCTCACTGTAATATCAATGAGTTCCGCAAGCAGTTCCGCCACAAGATAGCCTACCGAGGCGGCGTGGACAAACGGTGCATAGCCAAGGGCGGCCAGGTTATTCGTGACGAGCTGAAGCGAATCGAGCCGGTCGTCAAGGATGGCGGTTTTATACCCAGTTGCGATCACGCCATACCGAGTGATGTGTCTTGGGCGGACTTTCTGGACTATTCCCGGTTGCTTGCGGAAATGACCGGCTGGTTATGATGGATGTGATTGAGGATATTGGTGTGTCTGATGCGGAATGGCGAGAGGGCGTGGGGGCGACGGAGACGGCCAGCTCCCATCTGCCCTAAACACTCGGATGAAGGCCCTTTCGGGCGCAATTCCGGTCCGACGGAGGGCAGATGGAGCCCGAAAGGATCTCAAGTCGCCACTAGAGCCGTTGACAGACCTCCGAGATTAAGAGATACTGACGATTGACGTCCTCACACGGATTCGCTTGTTTGATATAAACTGGAGTTGTGTGATAGATCGAGTAGCGACAATTGAATAGTTGACTCGCCCGCAGTGGGCGGGTGGCGCTAAACTTTTTGACCTCTTTACCGTAAGCACAAAATTATCTGTCAGAGGACGTCATGTAAGTCGGCGTCTCTTTTCCCGCATACAACAGGATTGTGGCTCTGCCTGCATGTGTTTCTGACGGGCCTAGTTGAGCAGGGAGCAGCGGAAAATGGAAACAATTGATTGGACTATTGTCGCGGTTTGCATGATCGCTTTGAGCGTATTTACCCTCCACGCGGTCCGCTACATGAAGGGGGTATCGGACTTTCTTTCAGCCGGGCGGTCTGCGGGACGCTTCATACAAGGTTACGCCCATGGCATGTCGGCCGTCGGGGCCATAAGCCTTGTCGCCAGTTTCGAGATGTATTACAGCTCCGGTTTCTCTCCGATGTGGTGGCCGATGATGTTTATACCCGTAGGTATTTTCATAACATTATCGGGCTGGGTGTACTATCGTTTCAGAGAAACCCGCTGTATGACAATGGCGCAGTTTTTTGAAGTCCGCTATAGTAAAAGTTTACGAATCTATGCGGGGCTGATTATCTGGTTATCCGGGATTATCAATTTCGGGATTTTCCCAGCGGTGGCTTGCCGCTTCATCGTTCACTTCTGCGGTCTGCCCGAGACGTTCCTTTTAATGGGATATGACATCCCTACCTTTGCCCCCATCATGGTTATAACCCTGGGGATTGCGGTGACCTACACAAATCTGGGCGGACAGGTAACGGTAATGGTAACCGACTGCGTACAGGGTGTATTCTGCGGAATTCTCTTCCTTGTCATAGGTGCGTTTCTTCTGTACATGTTCTCCTGGGGCGACATCTCCGATGCCCTTAAACAGGCCCCAACAGACCGAGCCCAAAAAGAGGCGGCGGAGCAGGTCGAAAAGGCCCAAGTCGCTTATGATAAGGCGGTGGCCTCGAAGATCGGGGCAGCGGTCCTGGAGGAAAAAAAGATCGCCCTCGACAAAGCGCACAAAACCCAGGGTGAGGATGAGATTAAGAAGGTGGCCGAGAAAAAGTCCATGCTGAACCCCGCCAATACTTCCGGGGCGGATTTTAGCGTTTTGTTCTTCCTTATATTACTCTTCGACAATTTTTATGGCTATCTGTCATGGCAGGGATCGCAGGCATATTTCTCTTCGAGCCTGAATCCCCACGAACAAAAAATGGCACGGTTTATCTCACCATGGATTGCGCTGCCAAGAACACTGTTCTTTGTCCTCATGCCTGTTTGCGCACTTGCTTTCATGACATTGCCCCAATACGCCGACCAGGCCGCCTCCGCCCAGCAGGTGCTATCCACAATAGACAATCCCGTAATCGCAAAACAGATAACAGTCCCTGTCGCGATGGAGAGGATCTTTCCTATATGCGTAAAGGGTCTTTTCTGTGCTGTGATTATATTCTTTCTCATCACCACGCAGGATACTTATCTCCACTCGTGGGGGAGTATCTTCATCCAGGACGTGGTCCTCCCGTTTCGCAAGAAGGCGGTTACTCCGAAACAACAGATTCGCCTTCTGCGGTGGTCCATCTTCGGAGTGGCTGTGTTCGCGTTCATATTCAGTCTCCTCTTTCAGCAGAAAGAATATGTGTTTATGTTCTTTGCGATCACCGGCGCTATCGTGTCGGGCGCCGGGGCGATGATCGTCGGGGGATTATATTTCAAGAGGGGCACCACCGCCGGCGCATGGGTGGCGATGACGATCGGATGGTTCCTGGCGGTGGGACGCATCGTCATTCAACAAATCGAACCATTGTTTGAGAATGTCACCAATCGCGGTATGATCCTGCAGGCGATGGACTGGCTGAACAGCATCAACAGCCAATATATCTGGTTCTGGATCATGATTTCGTGTCTGGGGGGTTATTTGCTTGTATCACTTCTTACCTGCCGCCAACCCTTCAACATGCAGAGAATGCTGCACAGGGGAAAGTACGACACCACAAAGGATCACGTCAAGGCAAAGGATGCATCGAAGTCTTTATGGGTAAAGGTTGTCGGGATTACCGACGAATTTACCTTGAAAGACAGGATATTAGCGGTTGTTACTGTGGGCTGGAATCTCGGGTGGTTCGTGTTATTTATCATCGGTACAGTAGCTATGTTCACAATCGAGATTTCCAATAATACATGGTCTCGATTCTGGCAGGTCTGGTGCTGGATCCATTTTTTGGTTGGCATCCCTTTTATGTTGTGGTTTGCCCGAGGTGCCATTCGCGACATAAGACGCTTGTTCGCATATTTGGCCACAGCCAAGCGCGACATAAGAGACGACGGGAGGGTGATGGACCACCGCAGTGTCGTTGATGAAGACGTGGAGTGACGCTTCTTGCAGTCTTACCTTCTTTACAAGGCCCCAGAACATCCGGCGGGTTGCAATACTGCTCTGCAGGAACCAGCGTTTTGCTTGGCGGGGCCGTCGGCTTCATAGAGGGAGGAACAGGCCGAAAGCGTGTTGAATGTAACAAATAGGACAGACGGCTGTTGTGCATGGCTGTCGTGCATACTATAATCCCGATGGAGTCGAAAGATAGTTACCCCGAGCAGTGGGAATAGCAGTTTGCTAGATCACCTGCCGGAAGAGTAGGCCGCACAACTGGGGCAGGATACGCCATGAGATTGTAGCTTGATAAACATGAGGCCCGCCCTGAAAATAGGCGGGGAAAACATTGTCTATTATATGTTGGGCTTTCAAGGAGGTACACGGATGCAGGACATGAATGCTATAAATCTATTTGGCTACAAGCGGTCTGATAAGCGGATCGGGTTTCGCAACAACGTGATTGTGATCCCGCTTTCCGGGTGCCAGGTTGAGATCGCGAGGCGCATCGCGTCTAGCGTACCGGAGGCAACCTGTTTTGGGCAGATACATGGCTGCGACTTCGCAGGAGCGGACTTTGAACTTCTCGGAACATTTCTCGAGCACTTAGCCACGCACCCGAACATAGGCGGCGTACTTTTCCTGGCAATGGGTTGCGCCGCGACCTTATCACTTCAACTGCCGCGAAAGGTGAAGGAGAGCGGGAGATTAGTGAAGACGCTGAACACGCAGAACGCAGGCACGACTAACACAGTCGAGGTCGGGTGCAGAATCGTTCTGGAAATGGTGGACCGTCTCGGAAGGACCGAGCGCAAGCCGGTGTCTTTCGAGGCGCTTGTAGTTGGGACTAAATGCGGAGCTTCCGATGGTATTTCTCTCAAGTACTGCCACCCCGTCGTCGGCCGGGCCTGCGACATATTGGTGGAGAAGGGAGCTACAGTAGTGCTTTCTGAGGACTGCGAACTCGTGGCCGCAGCATCCATCCTTGCCGAGCGCGCGGAGAAGCCTGAAGTGGGTATGAAGATTCGCAAGATGGCCGATCAGGTTAACGACGGATGGAAGGCTCGCTATGGCTACACGTTGGAGAAAGCCTCTTTGAAGAGCCAGTCCCGGGAGGAATGGCTTGAGCAGTCCCTGGCACATGCTGCCAAGGCTGGCACCACTCCCATCAAGGATTTCTTTGAAATGGAGGAGATAGTCCGTGGTCCTGGGCTTGTTATTCTGAATGCCCCCAACACCGATCTCGAGAATGTTACGGCGCTTGCGGCTGCCGGTTGTAACGTGACGATTTTCACGACCGGACGGGGGACCCCCGTTGGCTCGCCGACGAGCATCACAGTGAAGGTGACCGCCACGCAGAGGACCTTTGACCGAATGCAGGAGAACATCGACGTGTGTGTTGCCCGAGTTGTTGATGGGACGGCATCGATAGATGAGGCTGCCGAGCAGGTCGTGCAGGCCGTTGTGGACGCTGCTAACGGAAAGCAGACGAAGGCGGAGAAATTGGGGCACTGGGAAGTGGCGATGCCCATCCGCGGAGTCACATACTGACCGCTCTCCACGGATAGAAGGAGTTGCCCAACAACTGCTTCGACTGGACGTGGTCCTAACACTTCAGTCATAGGTAACTACAGTATCATCGGTCGTGCCTTAGTCCGGTAAAAGCCACGCAAGCGGATAAGGAACTAGGACGATCGTCTAATCGCAGAAACGTCTCTCAAGGGCATCCTGGGAGTTTTTAACCTCTTTTGCCTCGTCCTTGGCCTTCCGAAGGGTTTTACCGTTCTCAGCAGCTATGATCACCTTGGCAATAAGGTTAACGCGATCTTTCATTAATGTCAGGGTATTCCTCAGCAACTCGGCCCGATCGTAAGTCGCCCTTTCTTGCCAAGGTACATAAGCACGTTGAGAGGTCTCGATGACCTTGAGAGTGCCAGAGCATGAAGAGTGAGGCCAGGTGCCTGTAACCCGAGTCAAATCAGCAGGGCATCGCTGTTCGTAGGTTTCGCTACAGTCGGCTAAAACTCATTTTCCATCTATGTAGTTATTCCCTTTGGTCGGAGCCATAAGCGCCTTCCTTCATTTTCCCGCTTGCTGTAAACTGATTTTACCGCCGGTAACCTAAGGGAGCCCCTCCGTCTGGACAGATTGCTTGACCGGTGATAAAGGCTGCTTCCTCAGAGGCCAAGAACGCGCAGACTTCCCCAATTTCCTCAATCGTGGCCATGCGACCTAACAAATGCCAGCTATCCACAAATTCCAAGGCAGCCTTTGGATCGTATTGTGTATCAGCCCACTCCTTCATCAAGGGAGTGAGAACGCCTGCCGGGCATACGGCATTGACACGGATGCCATCCGGAGCCAAGTCCATGGCCAGGGCCTTGGTCAGGCCGACCTGACCTGCCTTGGTCGAGACATAACTTGGAGCGGCCGCTTGGCCGATCAGCCCCACTTCGCTTGACATATTGATGATGTTTCCACGGGTTTTCCGCAGGTATGGCACAGAAAATTTGCAACCCATGAACGTGCTTGTCAGGTTCAACCGAAGCAGGCTTTCGTAGTCAGCGACACTAATCTCATCAATGGTCATCGTCGGGGGGTGCCAGCCGGCATTGTTAACAATGCAGTCCAATCGCCCGAACTTGTCAGCCATACCGTCGATAAGGTTTTTCATATCCTTCTCGCTGGTTACATCACAACGAATGAAAATTGCGGTGTGGCCATCTTTGACGAGAGCCTGCTCAGCAGCCTTTCCAGCTTCTTCACCTCTGGCAGCCATAATCACCGTGCAACCATACTTGGCAAATATCTTGGCACAACCAAAACCAATGCCTTTCGAACCGCCAGTAACAATGGCAACCTTTTCCTTTAGTTTCCCGTTCATTTCGTTTTCTCCAATCGATATATGCGTTCCGCTGTATTCCCAAAGATCGCATCTATTTCTAAACTGCTGTATCCCTCCAGGCACCGGTTTAACGCCTCGACGACCTGATCATAACTGCCTGCCAGCAAACATACAGGCCAGTCACTGCCAAACATACATCGCTCCGGACCAAATGAATCCACCACATGTTTGACATAAGGTCGAAGGTCTTTAGGCTTCCAGTGCTCATGGTCCGCCTCAGTAATCATGCCCGAAAGTTTGCAGGAGACGTTGTGGCAACCGGCTAACCCCTTGATTCCGTTGGCCCAATCGTCCCATTGCCCCTCGGCGATGGCGGGTTTGGCAATATGATCGACCACAAGCGGAAGGCCATCCAGAATCTTCGCCACCTTCAACGAAACTCCCAGATGCTTAGGCCGTATGAAAAGCTCATAAGGAATGTTTCTTTTAGCCAGTTCTCCCAGCCCACGCATTACTTCATCACGAATAAGCCATTGGTCATCCACCTCATCATGAACTTGATGCCGTACGCCAACAAATCTGGGATGCGTGCCCAACTCATCCAATACCTCGCCAACATCCCTACTGGTCAGATCGACCCATCCAATCACACCTCGGATAAACGATTTCTCCTCAGCTAACTGCAGGAACCATTTTGTCTCATCGAGCGAACTGACGGTTTGGACTAGTACACTCCCGTCAAGATGATAGTTCAGAAGGTTAGGCTCAAGATCATCCGGTCCATAGTCCGCTTGCAAGATTCCTAATTTCGGTCCCAACCAGACATAGTCAAACATACCAAGTTGCCAAAAGTGTTGATGGGCATCAATTCGCACGGTAAGGATCCTTCGATTTGTGTTCGTGTTGTCCAGATAAACTTTCAACTCACAACGGGATCAGTCGTGATGAAAAACTTCTTCCATCGTAGCCCACCATTCACCCTTTTGGCGAGTCTTTAAAGGCTCCTGGCATGGACTACAGATTTCCCACCACTTTTGCGTGGTCGGGTCAGCTGCCATTTTGGCCATGTCAGCCTTGTAGTCATCTCCGACGTACTCGAAGTAGCTGAAAAGCCACCCATCTTTATGATAGATGGAATAATTTTGCATGTTGCATTCTGTAATCATCTTCAGGACATCCGGCCAGACTTCAGCGTGAAGCCGCTTGTATTCTTCAAATTTTTCGGGCCTGACTTTCAGTACCATACCGTAACGTTCCATGATCAATCTCCTATAACTCTTGTCTCATCAATCTCATTAACCGTTTTGACAGATAGTCAGATCAACTTTAGTCATGTATTTACTTTGCTTATTTGACAAGCTTTCAGTTCATCAACAGTCCTCCGTTGACATCTAAAATTTCGCAGGTGATATAACGGGCTTCGCTTGAGGCCAAAAACACGACGGCATTGGCAACATCTTCCGGGGTGGCATATTCTTTCCAGGGAATCGCTTCTGCAAATTTCTTATTGATTTCTTCGTCCCAGTCAGCAGTCAGTTCTGTAGTTGTCGGCCGAGCAGGAGCTACAGCGCTGACCCTAATCCTGAATGGAGCCCCTTGTTGAGTCAGGGACTTGGTGAAGCAGATGCCCCCCCCTCCCCTGGACGCTGAATAATGTGCATCTGCAACCGCCCCACCTGTTTTGCCAGCAACAGAAGCGATGTTAATAATGCAACCACGGACCCTTTCTTTAATCAACGCAAAGGCTTCTCGGCAAGTCAGTAAGGTTCCGCGAAGATTAACGGCCATGATCCGGTCCCACTCATCAGCTTGAATATCCAAAATCAGAATCATCCTGCAAATACCAACGGCGTTGACCAGAATATCAATCACTCCAAATTCACCGACTGTTTTTTCAAAAAGTTCCTTAACTGATTTCTCGCAAGTAACGTTTGTTTCAACGGCCAATGTCTTAGCTCCATATTCGCGATTCGCGGTCCTTTCAGACAGTTGCTCCTACTTTTCGATATTCGTGTCGGCGATCACGACATGGTCACGATCCTTGCATAAGGCCATGCAATTAGCCCTGCCAATTCCCTGCGCCACCCCCCCGATTACAATGGCTGTTCACCCGCCGAAATTCCGGCTAAGGTGGTGCCTTTGCCTTGAAGCTAACGTTAACTAACATCCAATGGCCCCGGTTGCCGATGTACCCGTACCAAACCAGGTAGTACACGGAGCCTTCCTTCTGACTTGGTCCCACCTTGAGTTTCAGGTGGAACGGGGTGGTGGTCAAATCGGGATTGAATCCCTGACTAACTTCCCGACCCCTTCCCCCGATCAACTCTGCCATGTTCGTCAGGCCTATTACGCCGCTGTTGCCACGCGGGCCGAACTCGGGCGCCGCGTGGCATGTGTACAGCACCAGCCTGTGGAGATAGTGGTTGCTATCAACGACGCCTGTGGGGACGGCAGAGGTGATGCTGATGGTGTCCGATTCGCCGACAAACACCTCCTTAGGGGTCACATCCATTGTGAATTCAAGGGTCTTTTCGGGACGGCCGACGCGGACACTGAAATACCGCCTCCCCGGTTTGGGCGACGCGATCATAAAATAAGCTGTGAACTGGCGGGCCGTCTTGTCAGGGTTACGCACAGTGGATAGCCTTAGCCCTGGTGTCCGGTCAGGCGAGGTGGGGGCTTTTGCTGTCTCGAAAAGATCCACTCGGTCGATGAAGCAACCGTTTTTACCGGCTACCACATCTCCAAGCACTCGCGTGTTGACCTTCACCAGCATAATATCGCCAGTGGTCATAGTCTTGGGTGCGTCAACTTTGAGTTCAATAACGCCCTTACTCGAAGAAGTTTTCTTAGCAGGGGGTGAAGCCTCGCGAGTCTCGACCTTGTGTTCCAATCCGGCCGTCGGACGCACATTCACCGTCACCACCGGTGTTATCGGGAAGGCGGGTGTCGGCCCGCCGATCCATAACCTCCACTTACCGGGATTGCTTGACATATTGACCCGGCTGAGGTCCGGACCGATATGTCCCCGGTAGAAGATCCATCCAACATCCGTTTTCCAGGGGGGCACCAGCAAATCATCCCGCTTCACTGCAGATTTCCACCGCCAACTGCCCACAACTTCCGGTTCAGCTACGGGCTTGATTCGCCTTATAAGCTCCCAGATTCTGAACGCCGCATAACTGCCGTCCTGGCGGGGCATCCTGAGATTGTCACCAGGGGCACTGATGTAGATGGCTGCATTAGTTAGTCGGCACTTGCGCATGTCCCAGCTTACGTCAAAGGTATCACCCGGGTTGATAGTCAGCACCTGGGGATCACCGGTCCATGGTTCGTCATTGACACGACTCACGTAAAACTTTCCCGCCGTTGAGACGACCGTCAGCCTCTCCAACCCCTTTGTATGATCGGTCTTACCATCAACCAGCCTAAGGTTGTACCGCCCCGGGCTCAGCTTGCTCGTTTCGATCCCCTCGATGTATAGGTTGCCCATCATCCATTTGCCCTTGGTGTAGGGGTCGGTCAGGCTGTAATCAACCTCCCCGGTGTTTGCGTTGACAAAGTCCAGATGGTCGGATGGGTTCCCCTTATCCGCGGGGTTCTCAGGCGTCCAGCAGAGCCTTATCGGTAAGCCCTTGACTTGACTGGAGGGATAGACCTCCAACGGCTGAGGAGGATTCAGCGCCGTGTACCCCTCACCGAGCAGAATCTTTCCCGCGGCCTTGGTCGCATCGCCAGTCGTATTGATGGTAATGGTTTCTTCCTCGTCCGGCTTAAGCAGCGCCACCGAGGTGGCGCCCATCTTCCGGCCATCGGCTTTGTGCACGGCTGCAACTTTCACATCGTGTGCGGTCATGCCCCCGATATTGCGCACAGTAAGGGAGAGGGAATCACCGTCTGCCCGGGCTCTTTCCTTGAAGACCACAACCGGTGAGATGAAGTACTTGTAGCAAAGCTCATCATTCTTCCTGGCGATGTCTCTGCGAGAGTATCCATAGAATCCAACGCCGGGCATCTCAGGTCCGCGGAGGCGAAGATACCGCACCTCCCGCTCGATTTCCTCGGCCGTGGAAAGCTCTCCCGGTGTGAACACCACGCCGAGAGCGATGATCCATTTGTCCAGCAGACCCCACTTTCGTGCACCATCGATGTTGTTGTTCAGGCGGGAGCGGTACGTATGATGCCCGCTGACGTTTAAATAAACCTCGGTGAGCACCAGATCGGCGAAACGAAAGGCCTTGCTGTACGCCTCGCTGGCCCCGCCAGCCAGCCAAGGAACGATGATTCTTCCTTCACGTTTCTGATAGATTCGCTTCAAGGCCTCGACAGCCCCGGGATGGGGCGTGCCCCACTCGTCCATCCCAATCCCATCACGGTTAGGGCCCTTCAACGCCTCTGTCCAGTCTTTCTCGAACTTCTCGACGCCCACCTCGCCGGACTGATGCGGGCCAGTACATGAGGAAAGAGCCAGGCGGCCTCGAATCTTTCCCAGAAAATAACTGAAGCTCTCCCGCCCTCCCGCACTGGTGTACAGATTGGCGTATTTCAAACGCTCATTGTCAACAGGGTGGAAATTCGCGAAATACAGCTGCCTATTCACGACGGGAATGATCTCGCTTCGTTGTGATTCCTCCAGCCCTTGTCCGGAGGCGATCACCGTAATGTTGTGAGGCTCGGTCTGTGTGGGTTTCCACCGGATGGATGCGACCCTCGCAGCCCCCGCAGGCAGATTCTCGATGACGGCTTCCCCGAGCACCTTCTGCTCCGGAGCAGTCTGGCGGAATTTGACTTTCACCCCCTTGGCGGGCCTTTCGCCGGGGTTACGGATAATGGCTCGAAGCTTGACCTCCTTTCCTGTGACTGGCGGGAAGCAGGAAGGATAAATGCCACCGATAACAGGGGCGTCTGCTTTCTTCTCGCCGTAGATGTAGATATCTCGAATCCACAGGCCGCCCTTGGGCGGGGTGGCATGAATGCGGACGTAACGAGCCGGAAGTGCAAGATTAGCGGCCATCAGGGTCTTCGCGCCGCGATACCAATCGCCCACAATGACCAAACATTCTTCGGGGACTCTGCGCCACGTCTTCCCGTCCAGCGAAGTGGCCATCCGCCACGAAGCAGTCTCACCGCCCCGAAGCACGACAATGCCGCTGACCAATCGCTCGGTCGTCAAGTCTATTGCTATCTCAACATTTTCCCCCTTTGACCACGTGATGGTAGTGCTTTTTCCATCATCTACCAGGCCGTCCGCCTCTTTCTGCGTTTTTCCTGTAACCGTGACCTTGACGCGAGGCTCCGTAAGGAGGTAATTAACGTCGTAATTACCGGTCAACTGAACACCGTCGATGCAATACCGGTTCCAGTCGATCTGGTCAGCATGACAGGCCGCATTGCCGACAAACAAGGCCAGTGCCACGGCAGCTACGGCACGAAATCGATACGTGATTCGATGATCTGCCTTTTTCATGATAACGCTCCTTGCTTCAAAGTCAGTGGATTAAAAGCTGAAACCTGCATTCCTACGGCTGCACGACAATCTGCTTTTCGGCGTAGCCGTCCAGAAGGGTGAACTTCTTCGACGGTTCGATCTGGACTTCCAGGGAATAATGGCCTGCCTTTTCAGGGTTCCACTTCATCTCGACGATTCGTCGATTCATCTGGACTGAAGCGGGAAGGTCCCCCAGCGGCACGCTGATGCCATGCACGTCTCTCCACTCGATATCGGGAGTGTGTTTCTCTTTCGTACCTTTGAAAGGCTTGCTGCGTTTGACCTCAACGCTGCCGCAGCCGATCTGCGGGATTTTAGCCTGTCCGATCAGGCGGCGCTGCCGCGTATCCAGGTCTCGCGCGAAAAGCCGGACCTTCACGTCTCTTGCCTCCATCCCGCCTATATTGTGGACGCGGATCCGAACCGCGACCTCCTGCCCTGCGCGGGGGTCGTAGCTTGAAGGCCATATCCATTCAGGCCGGATGGTGACCACCGGCATGATGTAGTACTTCAGGCACAATTGGTCCAGGAACTCGTCCAGCCCCCCCAAGGCTTCGCTCCACTTGTCATTACCCCCCCAAAATGAGATGCCTGGCATCTCCGGCCCGTGTCGCTTGATGTAGCGTACCTGGTCCTCGATCTGCTCCTTGGCCATGCCGCCGTGATTGGGGCCGACGCCAAGGCACATGATCGAGGCGACTGAACTTCCAACCAGGTCGATGGAGTCGGTGTGCCGGGACATCGATATTCGCTGATCAAAGTAGTCGTAGAACGAGTGGGTGTGAAACGCCTTGGTAACCCAGTTCTCGTAGCATTCCAGTAGGACGATCGCCTTGGCGTTGCGATAGGCCGAGGCCATATCGGGAAGAAGCGACCCAGCGTTCCAGATCCACAGCTGCATTTTCGGATACTTCTTGCGCATGGCCAGGAGTATCGCACTCCATCTGCGAGCCAACTCCCGAGCCTCTGGACCCGGATACGAACCGATCTCATCGATGATGATACCGTCATAACCCTCAGCCAGTATCTTGTCGAGATTCTCGATATAACGCTTTCGCTGGGCTTCCTCATCTTCCTTCAGGTCAAGTTTGCCACCATACCACTTGAGACGAATCGAGCCGCGTCGGTTCCAGTACTGCAGCAAGCTGTCGTCGGTCGTTGATGACATGGTCAGGTACCTTAGGTTCTTGATGTTCGAGCCCCATTTGTTGAAGTAGAGCTCCCGAAACACCACGGGGAAGTCCCACGTAGCGGTGTTGTTCTTTTTGTCGGACTCGGCGATCCTGTTGTCGGGGTCGACCCTCACGGAGAACTTGTAGAAGCCAGTCCCGCCGGGCGTCCACTTGACCGAAGCCTGGGTTGCATTGCCCGCCTCAACGTTGACAATATCGCTTCCGACGTTTACCACTTTTCCCTCTGGGAGGGTAACAGAGAACGCGACGCTCACGTTCCTCGCCGGGTCCTTACCCGCGTTCCTGACCTTGGCCCGCAGTTCGATCTCCTTTCCCTTCACCGGGATACATTTCGAGAGGGTCAAATCAGACTCTCCGACCGGCTTGGTGGTTACAGCCAGGTCCGTCGCAGCCGAGAGGCTGGTTGCGGCCACAAGGGAAAGTGAAAAGACAAGGCATATTCTACGTCGTCGAGTCGGGTTCATGAATTTGCTCTCTTTCTTTAGCCGACATTTTCTGTATGAACCGGGATTTTCCATCTATTAAAGTGGGGTGTCAACTCTGATTTGTTATGTTTTTTATGCCATCCATCCATAAAGCTCCAAGATGCTGCATCCACAATTACATTCTCACTTGCGCTGCTTCCAGGTTCGTTCACCCATCTATTCGAGATCTTGAGCCTCATGTCATCCTGCAAGCCGCGGCGCCCCACACAGATGAAAGACCTGTCAGGTCATGGGAAATCCAGGGGTCGCCGCCAGCGTTCTTGAAATCCTGGAAGACCATCGTATCTGCTTTTCAAGCACTTATTTTCTGCTCCTCGGGACGGCGAAGACGCCAATACATTGTTCGCGAGCTGACATGCCTCTCGGCTATCCCCGTGTCAGTTCTCGTAGAACCAGAGGTCGGGACGTCCCCAATCCCCGCGGCTCCACGGGAGGAAAGTGGTCGGGACATTTCGCAGCTTAGGATTTATGATCTTAATCATCCCCGGAAACTTGGTGGTACCGATCGTCCAGAGGTTGTCCGCGGCGATGTCGGTAACCACCTTGAACCATTTTTCCTGTTCTTTGGGATCGAGTGTGCTTCTGGCCTTGTCGAATGCTTCCAAAGCCCGGAGCATATCAGGAACGGGCTTGATACCCCTCTTTCCTCCGGTTTGATACCAGTTAACCCACTCAGGCGCCCAGAAGCTCAACTGCCTTACAGCCACGAGGTGATTCGCGTCCCCCGCCAGAAATATGCCGTCGTTGGTACCCCATGAATGCATGGTCAAAGCAGCACCGTGGTCGTTGCCATCTCTCTTTTCGATCAAGAACCCGAAGTCAATAATCCTGAAGTTGGCCTTCAGGCCTATGTCCTTCAAATTTTCCATCACAATCTCAGCAATTGCGGGAAGGCTCGTTTCGGGTCCCGCTACGAAGGTGATTTCCAGCTTCCCGCCGTCCGGACGGAGGCGGTAACCATTCGCATCTTTCTTGTCGAGCCCCATTTCGTCCAACAGCTTCCCAGCCTTGACAGGATCGTATTTTAGAGCGGTGTGCGCCAAACGTTCGTTGTAGAACCTACTCGTCTCGTACGGCGCTACCTGCCATGGTTCCGCAAGCCCTAACCAGACGAGTTCATTTATCGTCTCCCGGTTGATGGCGTGGGAGACGGCAAATCGGAATCGCTTGTCCAGGAATATCTTTCGCATGGAAAGATTCTTGTGGGTAAGATTGAATTCCACCGCAAGCGCATTGATAGCTGTGCTGGCCCAGCGGAAGACTTTGATTCTTCCTGCCTTCTCCGCCTGTTTGAAGGTGCTGTACGAGATGATGTCCCCAATGTTTGCATAGTCCAGTTCGCCCGTGAGGGCCTTGAGCTTTACGACTTCCGGGTTTCCCGTAAGGGTATAACGCATCTCATTGATATAGGGCAGCTGGTTTCCCGCTCTATCCACAGCCCAGTAGTAAGGATTACGTTTAAATATGACAGGATTCTTTGGTGGAGCCTGGGTCAGGACCCAGGGCTCCAGTGAAGGCTTGTCTGGATTTGTTCTCCCGTGGAGGTCGGCCTTGTCCAAAAACATTTGACTCCATGATGGGAATCCCGATTTCTTCGCCAACTCATTTGCCCTTGTTCCCCCGATGTATTTGGCATGAAACTGTTTCAGGTAGTGCTTTGGGTAACGGGTCGGCCACCAATGGGTATTTGTGTTGACTTCCAGGAGATAAGGTTTCTTTGCCTGTATTCGAAGCGTATGATCATCGACTTTTTCGAATTTTATAACTTCATCCCCCGACATTAGTTGAGGTCTAATGCTCGGATTTACCGCTTGATTCAGCAGGACATCCTCATACCAGAACATAATGTCATCCACCGTGTAGGGGTGACCGTCCGACCATTTCAGGCCCTTCCTCAAATGTATGATCCATTCGCGTCCCTGGTCCTTCATCTCGTAGCTCTTGGCGAGATTGGGATATGAACCTATTGTGTGAGAATGTTTTGCCTGTATGAGCGTGGTAGTAGCATGCATACCAACAGTTTTGGTCGGGTCCCACGTGGCGCGTCGCAGAACACCGCCGTACCTGCCGATTTTACCCTCCTTTGAGCTCCAGTGGGCAACAAACGGTTCTTTAGGCAGCCTCTGTTCAACCGGCGGTAGTTTGCCCGCCTTGACCAACGCTACCAGCTCCGGTGCTTCATTGTATTTCCCGGCGACTGCATTGCCATAGAGCTTTAATATAGTAATGGTGATTCCGAGCATAAACATCCAGGATTTCATCATCAACACCTCTACTTTGGGAACATCGTAGCCTTCGAAACCTACCGGCGGGACTTATCGTTTAGGTAGTCCCTCATGATGTTGGCATGGAATAACATAAAATCTGGCTATTTTCGGGCCTTTCTGCCGATGGGATATACAAACACACCCCACTTTCGGCAAGGAAAATGCCCATATCTACGCCCAAAGCCATAAACTCCATGGCGTTTCCGTCCGTGTCAATCGCGACCAATTCTGCACCATTAGAAAAGGCGCATTGGCCGACTTTGTGATAGTATTCGTTTCAAAATTGCTCGAAATGCTCCGGCGACAACAGCATACCGTGGTTGTAACAAATGTCCTCACCGGTCGATACGATCTCCGGTTTCAGCCTTTCGATCAAAGGAAAGACATATTGCCTGGTCATCTTGAGTCCGGTCTGAATGATGTCTTGCACTAACTCCGGATTCTCGTACAAGGCGATGCTAGCCGCCTCGATTCCCATAAGTGGAGATAAACCAAATATTTATAACATCCCACTTTCTTAAGGTTTATACATCCTCGGTGAAAAAACTGCCTTGAAAGAGCCAAAATCGGCCTACAATTATAAACTATTCAGACTGCTGACGAAACTCCAAAACTTCTCCATCAGGGCCGCTAAAATACGCTACCCATACACCGGGTCGAAACTCAACCAGCTCACCAAGCAACTCAACGCCTCTTTCCTGGAGGTCTTGGAGATGCCTGTGAATGTGATTGACTTCAAAACCAATATGTGAAATCCCATGACCACGCTGACACATATCCTTGGTGATATTCTCGCCTAGCGGTTTGGCATACTCAAAGAGCTCAAGAATTGTCGCACCCAATTGCAAATGCATTATCTTACATTTTGCCCCGGGAATTCCTATCACCCTGCCAATCCGGTCGTCTTGAATATCAAGTTCCATTAGAACTTTCATGCCCAGAAAATCCCTGTAAAATTCCAGAGAACGCTGCATATTACTTACGCTTAGTCCTATATGATTGAAGCTTTTAATCATGTCTCATCCGGTGCACATCAGCGATCTCCAGCATCGGTGCTGGGCCGAGCGCCGCAACAGCGTCCTGAGATCAACTTTGGACGCTTATAAACGTAGGAAACGTATGCCAACATCATGAGGGACTACCATCGTTTATATTATGTCCATTTTGCGTGCGAGTTTTACCCTTAAGATTTCATGTTCTTGATCCGCTGACGTTCGGCCATGCCTGCGCTCATCTCTCTGAACGGCTGCCATGACGGATGTAGATATGGCATGTCGCCTTCTGGAAAGAGGATGTAGTCCGAGCGGCTGACAATATAGGCACGGATACGCGCGAGCGGCGCGTCGTCAATGCTGTAATCCACAATGTATATCTCGCCGGACGGAAGTTGCACCCAGCCCGGGTACCCGCAATCACCATAAACCCCACGCTCAGGCGCGATGATTAACGTGCGGCCTGCATAGTATGTGGTCATGGTCTTGGAGCGAACCTCACCGGTTTCAGCAGCGATCCGACCCGGGATGTCCTCAGGCATGGGGCGACGCTCAACGCGATCACCAAGTTCTTCGAACTTCGCGTTCTCCTGGGTCATAACGTGCATGGCTAACCCTTCATTCGGCAAACTATAACGGTAGGTGATGCAGACCTCCCCCGAGG
>SDBV01005808.1_pt1 | contig 17301 bp, 14 predicted proteins | sample 2277081 | NCBI WGS metagenome assembly SDBV01 (sample SAMN10402039, study PRJNA504765) | marine sediment metagenome | isolation source: marine sediment core GS10_PC15, 223 cmbsf | place: Arctic Ocean: Southern Knipovich Ridge | collected 2010 | reverse complement strand
AGCAGGAAAAACGACCACGACAACCTTGGTTGGTTTAATGGCACAAGCCGCGAAAGATGAGTCAAATACCAGCTCAGTTGAACTAAGCCTGAATACTACTAAAGATCAAGATAGATCAAGAGGTTTATTTTCGGGTTCGAAGGTGTGGGTAGGTGGAAATATTGGGTCACCATTACTTTCTATGGTGGATGAAATGAAACCAACTGATTTGGCAGTGATGGAGCTATCGAGCTTTCAATTGGAGGTTATGCAGGAGTCCCCCGAAATTGCCGCGATTCTCAATATCACTCCAAATCATCTTGATCGCCATGAGACAATGCAGGCTTATTTTGATGCTAAAGCGAGGATTCTTGATTTCCAAACGTCTCATGACGTTGCTATTCTTAACCGGGACGATCCAGCTACCTGGAGTATGCAGGAGAAAGTCCATGGGCGCCTGGTAACATTTGGGATTCGGAAATCTTCCGAGATGCATGAAAGTGTGTATTTTGACCGTGATCTTAATTCCATTCTGATCCATACACCATCGGCGGTAGATAGGGATGATATCTGTGTGATTCAACGTGATGATATCCCGCTGTTAGGTGAACACAACCTGCTCAATGTGCTGGGCGCCTGCGCGATCGCTTTGGCAGCTGGACTTTCAGTGAGTGCGATGGCCTCAGGTGTGAAAAGATTTACTGGTATCCCACACCGATTAGAGTTTGTTCGCTCTTGGGGTGGCGGAGATTGGTATAACGATTCGATTGCCACCGCGCCGGAACGTGCTGTCGCAGCAATTAATTCATTTTCCAAACCGATGATTTTGCTCGCTGGTGGCAAAGATAAAAACTTGCCGTGGGATAGGTTTGCTTCACTGGTATGCCAGCGGGTCAAACACTTGATTTTATTCGGCGAGGCTGCTGGAATAATATCTGATGCCCTGACCAGTTATGAGAAAGATTCGGAGACTACGGTCACCTACTGTTTAGGTTTGAAAGAAGCAGTTATGGTTGCTGCGAACAAAGTTTCTGATGGGGAAGTTGTCTTGCTATCCCCTGGAGGAACAAGTTTTGATGAGTTTCACGATTTTGAAGATCGTGGGGAGGCATTTAAGAAATGGGTGATGGAGCTCCCATGAGTATCAGCCGAGATATGCCCAATTCCCGGAAAAATAGCCAGTCTACCTGGAGACCTTTACATCTGGGCGTAGATATTTGGTTGATACTTGCGGCATTTACTTTATTAATTTTCGGCTTGCTCATGGTTTATTCAGCCAGTACTGATTACTCATTGGTTGTGCTTGAAGAAGCTCCGAGCTATATGTTCAAACGGCAGCTTGTTTTTGCCATGGGGGGCTTAGTTTTGGCTGCCATATTAACATGGCTTGATTACCATGTTTATAAGAAGTTGGCAATTCCAATCATCCTCGTGACCATAATCGGCCTGGCAAGCGTCCTGGTGGTAAACGAGGTGATCAACAATGCTGCCCGCACGATATTTCAGGGTTCGGGCCAACCTTCTGAGGCAGCGAAGCTTGCGGTGGTAATATACCTGGCGGTCTGGTTGTATGCTCGGAGAGAGCAATTGAGCAGTGTGAGTTTTGGGCTCTTGCCATTGAGCATAATCCTCGGTGTGCTTGGGGGTTTGATCTTGCTGCAACCTGACCTCAGCGCGACAGCAACAATTTTTATTATTGGCGGGATGATGTTCTTCCTGGCGGGAGGTGATATCCGCCAAATTATCCTCTTTCTAGTGGTTGGCATTATTGTTGGCTGGCTAGTTTTCCGATTTCATCCAACAGGCAACCAGCGTTTAACCGAGTATATGATCAGCATCAGAGATCTGACCCAGGCACCGTTGCATCTCTCACGCGCGTTAGAAGCATTGGTTAAAGGCAGCTGGTTTGGGGTTGGGATTGGCCGTGCTGATACGAAACTGACCGGTTTGCCGGTGCCACCAACAGACAGCATTTTTGCAGTTATTGGAGAAGAGGTCGGTATATTGGGTGCTTCCATGGTGATTATCCTCAATGTAATCTTGTTGTGGCGTGGGCTGAAAATCGCACAATTTGCCCCAGATGGTTTGGGAAGACTGATGGCAGCCGGACTCAGTATCTGGTTGGCATTAGAAGCATTTATTAATATGGCTGTGATCGTCGGTTTGGTGCCTTTTGCTGGCAACGCATTACCATTTATCAGCTATGGCGGTTCCAGCTTACTGGTCTCTTTGGCGGCAATCGGTATTCTATTAAACATTTCCCGGGTCTCATCCCGCAACCGGGAAAAGGAAGAGAGGTCCTTAAATGCGGTTATTGATTTGCGCCGGCGGGACAGGCGGTGGGGTGTATCCAGCTCTCGCCGTGCTAAAGGCGCTACGGGACGGTGAGAAAAGTACGTGGAAATCAAAAGAGACGGAACAGCAATTTTTGCCATCTGCTGGCGATTTGGAAGTGCTCTGGGTTGGAGGAGAAGGTGGAATCGAGGTTGATTTATTGAGCAAGGAGAAGATCGCTTTCACGACCATACCCGCGGCTGGTGTTCATGGTGTTGGACTGAGAGCATTACCAGGCAATTTATGGCAGATATTCAGAGGTTTTTTTGCAGCACGGCGAATTATCAAGGACTTTCACCCAGAGGGGATGTTTTTCACTGGTGGTTATCTTGCGGTACCAGTTGCCTATGCTGGGCGTACGATTTTCCCGAGACGTTTTAGACCGAGGATTTCAGTGTATGTACCGGATATTGAACCAGGATTGGCATTGCGAACGATTGCTCGTTTATCTGACCAGATCGCTCTGACTGTTGAGGACTCTATGAATTATTTTGAGTTTCGATCCAATTTGCATGTAACCGGCTATCCAGTCCGGCAGAATTTACAAATTTCCAACCGAGTGGATGCAAGGCAGAAGTTCAACCTATCACGGGATTTGACTACCTTACTGGTCTTCGGTGGGAGTAAAGGGGCGCGTTCGATCAATCGGGCTCTAATCAGGGCATTGCCAGAATTGTTGATCGATATGCAGGTGATCCATATCAGTGGACATCTGGACTGGCAAGAAGTTGAAGCTGCGAAAGAAAATTTGCCTGTCGAGCTGGAATCCCGATACCATGTATACCCATATCTATACCAGGATATGGGTGCCGCGCTCAGTATTGCCGACCTTGTCGTTTCAAGATCTGGAGCTTCAGTTCTAGGTGAGTTTCCACTGTTTGGATTACCGGCGATATTGATTCCATACCCGTACGCCTGGCGTTATCAAGAGGTAAACGCTCGCTATATCGAGAAAAGAGGTGCGGCAGTAGTCCTACAAGATGGTGACCTTAATCTGCATCTGTTGACCACAATTCGCGACCTGGTGAATGATCAAAGTCGACGAGAACGTATGGGTCAGTCGATGCTGTCTTTGGCAACTCCTCAAGCAGCCGATTCGATCGCGGAAATTATACGCGGGTTGGTCTCCATACCTAGCCCGGGAAGGATTTAATCCATGGTTAGTCTGACTGTACTATTCTGGCTCTTCGTCGTCCTCTTTGCCATCATTGGGGCGATGCGAGGCTGGGCTAAGGAGATTTTGGTCACCTTCAGTGTGTTATTAGCAATTTTTATTATAGTTTTAATGGAGACTTATCTGCCATTATTATCACCCGATTCAAGCATCAATCAATCGACACGCTTTTGGTTTCAAACCGGGATCATTGGATTACTGGTGTTTTTTGGTTACCAGACACCAAACCTGAGGTCATTGGCTGGACCTCGCTTTGCCAGGGACCGTGTCCAAGATGTTCTTCTGGGACTGATCTTGGGTGCTGTAAATGGTTATTTGATCGTGGGTTCAATTTGGTTTTATATGGCTGATGCGGGATATCCATTTCTACCATATTTTATTCCACCAGACCCAAATACAGAGTTGGGTGTAGCCGCTTTAAATTTGCTCGAAAAATTGCCACCTGTTTATTTAGTTCCACCTTGGGTCTATTTTGCTGTGGCAGTGGCATTTCTGTTCGTTGTGGTGGTGATTATCTAATGACACACGTTCATCTGATCGGAATTGGCGGAAGTGGTTTATCGGCGATTGCCCGTTTATTGATCGAACGCGGATATACCGTCAGCGGATCCGACCAAGAATTATCTCCCCTGGCGCGTGAAGTCCAGGACCTGGGTGCGAAAGTGAGCGTTGGACATCGAGAAGACCAGGTGCTTGGAGCTGATCAGGTCATTCGTTCTTCAGCTATCCCTGAGGATAATGTCGAAGTAATTGCTGCAATGGCGGCCGGAATTCCGGTCTATAAACGTTCCGATTATCTCGGTAAGTTAATCGAGGACCGCATTGGTATCGCTGTCGCTGGAACCCATGGTAAGACAACCACCACAGCCATGATCAGCTGGATGTTAACTGCTCTCAACCATGATCCATCCTATATTATCGGTGGTATCTCGAAGAATTTGGGGGTTAATGCCCATGCAGGCAAGGGGCGAGCTTTTGTGATAGAAGCAGATGAATACGATTACATGTTCCTTGGCTTGCAGCCTCAAATTGCAGTTGTGACCAATATCGAATACGACCACCCGGATTGTTTTCCAACTACTGAAGATTTTTTCCAGGCTTTTGTTGATTTTGCACACCAGCTGCCTGGCGAGGGGACCCTGATTTTGTGTTCAGACGATGTTGGGTCTTTGAAACTATTAGATATGGCAAGTGAGTTTAACTGCAAAACTTTCTCATATGGCCTGCATAGGAGAGAGAACCAAACCCCTTCAGATTATCTTGTGAGCAATTTATCACTGACTCAAGAGGGATTCTATAAATTTGAGGCCTTCTTTGAAAATGAGCTTCTTGCTCCGGTATCACTGAATATTCCTGGGATTCATAATGTTAGCAATGCTTTGGCAACTTTAGCTGTCGCTCATCAAATGAAAATTCCAATTACTAACGCGGCTCAGGTTCTGAGTGAATTTCAAGGTACGATGAGACGCTTTGAGTTGCGCGGAGAAATTTCGGGGATTGCAATCATCGATGATTACGCCCACCACCCAACTGAAATCCGAGCGACTTTGGCTGCAGCCCGAAATCGATACCCTGGTCGTCAATTGTGGGCGGTCTGGCAGCCGCACACGTATTCAAGAACGGAGACTCTATTTGAAGATTTTTTGACTGCTTTCCGCGAAGCAGATCATGTCCTGGTAACTGAGATCTATGCCTCGAGAGAGCCTGTCAATACGGAGTTTTCTTCTCTCCAGGTGGTACAGTCCATGGATCACCCCGATGTACGTTTCCTGGCGAGTAATCATCAGGTCACAAAATATCTGGTCAATAATCTACAGAACGGAGACGTTTTGCTGGTTCTCTCCGCAGGAGATGCATACAAGATCAGCGAAAGCGTGGTTGATTTACTGTCTGTAAATGGGAATGCCAAGAATGGTTGAAATGCTTATGACATGGGCTTCAGGTGAGAGCAGTCAATCGATAAGGCAGCCTCATCCTGGATTGAAATCCACTAAGTTAAGTGAGATCACACCCAAAGAGAAATTACGTCATATTCGCATATCTCAAAAAGATCTCCAGAAAATCATTACCTGTTTGGAAGAACTGTGAGAGATCAATTCGTTGTCCATCCAGTGGACAGAGGTACACGAGTAGCATTTATGTCTTATCCATTTGATGCGAATGCCATGAGAAATAAGTTTGGCGATCAATTTGATACCAATGTTTCCCTTGCTCGTTATACATCAGCGCGTGTCGGGGGGTTGGCTGATGGGCTGCTGATCGCAGAATCGATAGATGATCTGGTATCTATGGTCAGTTACCTCTGGGAAGAGGAAATTCCGTTTGTTGTGCTGGGCGGTGGTTCTAATGTTTTGGTGAGTGACGCGGGGGTGAATGGTCTTGTGCTCCTTAATAAGGCACGGCAGGTGATGTTTGATGTCGAAAGTGAGCCACCGACAGTTTGGGCTGCCTCCGGCTCCAATTTTGGTGTCATCGCCCGGCAGGCTGCAAGCCGTGGTTTGACCGGCTTGGAATGGGCATCCGGAATCCCAGGCACGATCGGTGGTGCAATAATCGGGAATGCTGGAGCTCACGGTGGAGACGTGGCCGGGAATCTTCTCCTGGCAGAAATCTTGCATCGTGAAATCGAGGACAAAAAGTCCAAAAATGGCAGCCCACCCAAGAGAGTGATACGGCGTGAGGATTGGCTGGCAGACCAATTTGAGTTCAGCTATCGTTCGAGTTGCATTAAGGAAAAGGTGATTGGGGTAATCGACGCAGAGGAAGTGGGTTTACCGGGGCAGTCGGAAATAAAACAGCCTGAAGTCATTTTCTTAGCTGCATTACTCCGGCTCGCTCAAAGTACAAAAGAGGTCGTAGAAGCGCGACTCGATGAATTGGTCGCTCAAAGACGTCTAACTCAACCATCTGGTGCCAGTATGGGCTCCATGTTCAAGAACCCTGAAGGGGATTATGCTGGGAGATTGATAGAGCAAGCAGGATTGAAGGGAACTTGCGTTGGTGATGCAGCGATCAGCTCACTGCATGCGAATTTCTTTATCAATTATGGTAATGCTTCTGCAACTGACGTTTGGGATTTGATTAATCTTTCACGCAGCGTTGTAGCAAGTAAATTTGGAGTCAATCTAGAATTGGAGATCGAGCTAATTGGATCATGGGAAGTAAAGTGGAATCGATGAGTGAGAAGAAATTACGCGTAGGCATTTTATTTGGAGGTCGCTCAGGCGAACACGAGATCTCGCTTCTCTCGGCGCACGCTATACTTTCAGCCTTGAGCCCGGCCGAGTATGAGGTGATCCAAATCGGCATCACCCATGATGGTTTATGGCTCGTTGGTGAGGATACCTTGGATAAGTTTAGTTCCGGGACCCAACTGAACGGGTTGAGCCCCGCGACGATATTTGCTGACCCATCACGCCAAGGGTTATATATCTTCCAGGGCTCAGATCGGGAAGAAATAATTGAACTATTAACCCAGCTTGACGTTGTCTTCCCGATATTGCATGGGACTTATGGAGAGGACGGAACGATACAAGGATTGTTTGAGCTCGCTGAAATTGCTTATGTTGGAGCAGGAGTCTTGGGCTCATCAGTCGGAATGGACAAAGGTATCTTCCGAGACATTATGCGAGCCAACGATATTCCTCAGGTGGACACGATTATTGTCTTCAGAAGGGATGTCGAGAACTCACTGGATGAAGTTATTGTTCATGCTGAAGCGCTAGCTCATTACCCGTTGTTTACTAAACCAGCAAATCTTGGCTCATCTGTCGGGATTACAAAATGTATGAATCGCTCAGATTTGATGGAAGGTTTAATAGATGCTGCCAGGTATGACCGTCGTATTCTGGTGGAAAAGGGTATTCATGCTAGGGAGATCGAGGTCAGTGTGCTTGGCAATGATGATCCTATCGCTTCAGTTCCGGGTGAGGTGATCCCATCTGCTGATTTTTATTCTTACGCAGCGAAATACATCGATGATCGATCAGAATTATTGATACCTGCACCAATCCCGTTTGAAATCTCCCAGCAGGTCAGAAATATTGCAGTGCGTGCTTATCGAGCGGTCGACTGTGCAGGAATGGCAAGAGTGGATTTCCTGTTAGATAAAGATACTGGTGAATTATTTTTAAACGAACTAAATACAATCCCAGGCTTTACCAAGATTAGTATGTATCCAAAGCTTTGGGAAGCCAGTGGTCTAACATTTAAGGATTTGGTTAAACGTTTAATAGAACTGGCCATGGAACGAAGATTAGATCGGGATCGAACAGAGTGGCGCTACCAAAGGTGAAATTTGCATGACGGCAAGGGATAAACTAACACGATCAGAATTATTGCGAGAAAAGAGGGAAAGTCGATCGCGGAAGAGTTCCTCTAAATCAGCGCGCCGATCTCAGAACAAAACCAGCGCGAATTTACCACCAGTGTTGGTACGTGGTGGGGTTGCTGCATCCGTTTCGCATAACCGCCGGAAAAATAAAAATAGTCGCCGCCGCTTTGATATCGCCCTCGATGGTCAGGGTGCCGAAATGAGGTTGCCTTCGGTGCCTTTGGTCGGAATAGGTTGGCGTTTGTTATCAGCTTTAATGGTTGGCGCACTTGGCTTCATGATTTATACCCTATGGTACTCTCCGTTTTTCAGAGTCGAGACAATCGATGTGACTGGAATAGTGCGACTGACAAATGCAGAGATCAATATCGTAGCTGATGCGATTGGGAAGTCAATTATCTTGGTAAACCCGGCAGACCTCGAGCAAAAATTCCAGGAAGCTTTTCCAGAGCTGGTGAATATATCAGTGGAGACCGAATTCCCGAAAAAAGTGGTGGTCAATTTGGTTGAGCGGCATCCAGTTTTGGCCTGGCAGCAAGATGGACAGACATTCTGGGTAGATGAGAGAGGTGTTGCATTTCCTCCTCATGGTGAAGGGGGTCCTGGTATTACTGTTCAGGGAAGCGATTTGTTAACAGTTGCTCCATCTGGGAGCGAAATGATTGAAGAGGGTGAAGTTTCATTACCATTACTTCCGGTAGATTTAGTAAACGCCATTCTCACCATCAGCCCTGAAGCACCTGAGAACACTCCGATTGTTTATGACAGCCAGCATGGACTTGGGTGGTTGGATCCGCGGGGTTGGCAAGTATATTTCGGCAGCAGTGATGAGGATATGGCTCTCAAATTAAAAGTTTATTCGAAAACTTATAAAAGGTTGAAAAAAGCAGGTATACGACCTGCATTAATCAGCGTAGAGCATGTCCACGCACCATATTATCGCCTGGAGCGGTAAAAAATGGACGAACCGATTATCGTCGGAATTGATATTGGCACAACAAAGATTTGTACGCTTGTAGGACGAGTTGAGGAAGACGGCATCCTGCGTATTCTTGGTGTGGGCATAGAACCTTCTAAAGGAATGCGTAAAGGCATTCCTGTGGATGTCGGAGCCGTAACGCAGGCTATCTCCCGTTCAATAGAAAAAGCTGAACGCACATCGGGTATGGAGATCACCTCTGCACTAGTCAGCTTGGCCGGATCGCAGGTCTCATCAGTCAACAGCCGTGGTGTTGTCGGTGTTTCTGGTCGTACGATTGGCGAGGATGATGTAATCAGATCGATGGAGGCTGCCCGAGCAGTTGCTATACCTCATAACAGGGAGATCATTCATGTTATCCAACGTGGTTTTACAGTGGATGGGCAGCCTGGCATCCGCATGCCGTTGGGCATGTATGGATACCGCCTTGAAGTAGAGACACACATTATCACTGTCGCAGCATCCGCTGTGGAAAACCTGAGAAATTGTGTACTCCAAGCTGGAGCAAATACCAGTCAGTTTGTATTGAATCCTCTGGCATCGGCGGAGGTCGTACTCTCAGAGACGGAACGTGAGATGGGAGTGGTTGTGTGTGATGTCGGCGGTGGAACAACCGATATGGCGATCTTCATTGAGGGAGATGTTTGGCATACGATGGTCCTTGGTGTGGGTGGGGACCTATTAACATCGGACATCGCGCATGGATTACGCCTGCCAATTCCCCAGGCAGAGGAGATCAAGAAACAACATGGTCATGCAGTCGAAACTGAGGTCGAAGAAAACGAAGAATTTTATGTGCGACCATTCGGAGAGGAAAAGCCCCTCCAGATTCACCGTAGAGAGCTGGCCCTGATCATCGAAGCTCGAGTGGAAGAGATCTTTAGTCTAGTTTTACAGGAGATAAAACGATCAGGCTATGATGGATTGCTGCCAGCTGGCATGGTCCTGACAGGAGGATCGAGCAGCATTCCAGGCATCCGATCTATCGGGTCCCAAGTGTTGGGTTTACCGGTCAGGATCGCAAAGCCGGAAAATCTAGTTGGTATGACCGATCAATTATATTCACCTGCTTATTCAACAAGTGTTGGTCTGTTGAATTGGCAAATGTTGATGACTGAGATCGGCGGGGAATCCTCTCAAACAATAGCCAGTTCACATGGAGGAGGTTTCGATTGGGAATATGTCAAAAATCTAATACGTCGATTGTTTCCATAAATGTATTTATATCGTCTACCTGGAAAAACGCCTCACTTTTTACTGGTATTCAGAAAATATCATAAACCACATGATTCGAAGGAGGAGTAACGTATGAACGCAATGATCAACCCACCCAATCAAGTTGAATCCTTTGCCAATATCAAAGTTGTTGGTGTTGGAGGAGGTGGATGCAACGCAGTCGACCGGATGATCGAGGAAGGGTTACAAGGAGTCGAGTTTATCGCCATCAATACTGATGCACAGGCATTAATGCTTTCCAAAGCGCCAGTGCGAGTACGGATCGGGGATAAATTGACCCGTGGATTAGGCTCGGGCGGTGATCCGGAGATCGGTCGCAAAGCTGCTGAAGAGTCAGCTGAAGAAATGTATGATGTCCTTAGAGGCGCGGATATGGTATTCATCACTGGTGGAATGGGTGGTGGTACAGGCACCGGCGCATGTTCAATCGTGGCCCAAATCTCCGGGGAGGTTGGCTCTCTTACAATAGGTGTTGTTACGCGTCCTTTTTCCTTTGAAGGTTCCCGCCGCATTCAATCCGCTGAAAGTGGCATCAACGAGCTTAAAGAATATGCCGATACCCTGATCGTGATTCCGAATGATCGCTTATTACAAATAGTCGACAAACGGGCGAACCTTCACGATGCTTTTAAAATGGCAGATGATGTCCTGAGGCAGGGTGTGCAAGGTATTTCGGAACTGATAACTGTGCCAGGCTTGATTAATCTCGATTTCGCTGATGTACGTACAATCATGTCCGAAGGTGGAGCAGCCCTTATGGCAGTCGGTAATGCAAAGGGTGAAGAACGAGCTCGCGAAGCAGCTGAGAAAGCGATTTCCAGTGAATTATTGGATATCACGATTGATGGTGCACGCGGTATTCTGTTCAATGTCACCGGTGGTCCAGATTTGACCCTCTTCGAAGTCAACCAGGCCGCCGCGATTATCAAGGAGACCGCTCACCCAGATGTCAACCTGATCTTTGGAGCAGTAATTGATCCTTCCTTGAGTGATGAATTGCGCATAACCGTGATCGCGACCGGTTTTGAACGCGCTGGAATCCCCCGACGCCTCTTGGAAAAACCAGGTACAGGTCGTGAAAACATACCTTCTCAGGTTTTAGAAAACAGCGAGGTTGCAGCTAACACCGGCAGACCAGGTGACTTCCAGCCGCGCACCTTTAATACTGAGGATTTGGATATCCCAACCTTCTTAAGAAATCGCACCCGCTAGCCAATTTTGTTGGTTTGGGTATCGATGGCTAAAGATGAGGTGAATTATCGCTATTGAAACGCGAATCTTATCTCGCATTTCCAGCAAGTCTTGTTTGCGTATCGTAAGATGAACATTTTTATTGGGAATCTCTGGCTCGAATCATGATACCTCCATCCCCTTCCCGGGATTGCCTTCCCCTGGGAGGGGGATGAGTGAGGTTACCCCTTTGTGATTTATTTAAGGTAAGATTTGCCTTAATTTACTTGCAAATTGAACCCAGGTATGCTAGAATACTTGCCCAGCTAGTGCTACATGTAGGGGTGGTTCCAATAATACCCCCATATATGGCGGCTACATTTGTTCTAAAAAGTGGGTCGTGATGCGTTGTCCTTATTGTCAAAGTGAAGAATCTCGCGTAGTGGATACCTCTCATGATGCGCGAGGCGGAATTCGCCGCAGGCGGGAGTGCAGTAATTGTAATCAACGTTTCAGCACTCACGAAAGAGCGATCCTGGCAAATCCTTTCCTTATCAAGCAAGATGGAACTCGGGAAGAATTCGATCAAGACAAGTTGATTGGTGGCATTCGCATTGCTTGTGCCAAAAGACCTGTCTCACCAGCAGAAATCGAACGCTTAGTTGGAGAAATTGAATCTGCCCTTCAGGCGATGGGACGTGCGGAAGTGTCCTCAAGGGTTGTTGGGGATATGGTAATCGCCGGATTGAAGGAGATGGATCAAGTTGCTTATATCCGGTATGCTATTGTTTATCTCGGACTGGATGATTTAAGATCGATCCGGGACGAAATTGATCACTTACTTGAAATCTAATCTAAATTCTGAGGTCTTCTTTTTCACTCCTTAGTGAATGTTGTTTTTAGGATCGGTAAACCAGGCAGGAGGTATCGTAATGTTGAGAGAAGGGCAAGAAAAAGTTGCCAAATCAGGTATGCTGCCGACTCCACCACTACCAGCAGATCTAAATAAGGTTGAACTGACTGAGAACGCTGATCAAGTTTTTACTCGCCGTTATGTCCGCCGAGACGGAAATGGTGAACCGCTAGAATCTATAGAAGAAACATTTTGGCGTGTGGCTTACCATGTAGCTAAGGCAGAGGCGGATTGGGGTAATGATTTTGAAGCAACAGCCAGGAGTTTTTATGAGCTCCTATCTAGCGGACGTTTTTTTCCCAACTCACCAACATTCACTGGTGCTGGCACTCCACTAGGGCAATTAGCCGCCTGTTTTGTTCTGCCTGTATCGGATGATATGGGTAGGAATTCCGCCGGCATATTTCAAACTTTGCGTGATGCTGCCTTAATCCAACAAACCGGTGGTGGAAATGGGTTTTCATTCTCACGTTTACGACCAAAAGGTACATTAGTAAAAACTTCCGCCGGTCAAGCAACGGGTCCAGTTGGGTTTTTGCGCGTCTACGACAAGGCATTCGGAGAAATCGCCCAGGGGGGTACCAGGAGAGGTGCCAACATGGGTGTTCTGCGTGTAGATCACCCGGATATCGAAGACTTCATCACATGTAAAACAGACGAGGATGCTATCACAAATTTCAACATCTCAGTCGGTATCACCGATGCTTTTATGGAAGCGGTGATAGAGGATCGAGAATGGGAATTATTATTCCCTGATGTGTCTTCGAAAAAATACAAAGAATTCAATGGCACCATCGAGCAAGCCGAAGAATATGGCATTGCCGTCGAGGTCAAAAAGCGAATCCCAGCCAGGGATTTGTTCGAGAAAATCGTTCGTCAGGCACATCACAATGGAGAACCTGGAGTTCTTTTTCTTGATGCTGCCAACCGCTCCAACCCGGTCCCTCATTTGTACATGATAGAAGCGACCAACCCATGCGGAGAACAGTGGTTAGGACCCTATGAAAATTGCTGTTTAGGGTCTGTGAATCTTGCTCAACATACCGGACCAGGTGGTTCAGTTGATTGGAAAAGCCTTCGCCAGAGTGTGGAATTGGCGACAAGGTTTCTTGATGATGTCGTTCAAACAAACTCTTATGTACCGGCTGTTCCCCAACTTCAACTGGCTGCCTTCCGTGCCCGTCGAATCGGTCTTGGCATCATGGGATTGGCTGACCTGATGTATCATGTTGGTGTCAGGTACGGTTCTGAATCTGGACAGGAATTTTCTGCACAGGTGATGGAATTTATTCGTTTTCACACCATGTTAACCAGTATTGAGCTAGCTAAGATACGCGGTTCATTCGAAGCAATTGAAGGATCAATATATGATCCGGAAAACCTGGTTTGGCAACCCCCCATTCCTTTGCAAGATTATCAAGGAGATTGGAATCGACCCGCGATTAATTGGAGTGATGTGGTAGGTGGAATCCGGAAACACGGAATTCGAAACGCCGCACAGACTACTGTCGCCCCGACAGGGACCATTGCCACAGTTGCTGGCTGTGAAGGGTATGGATGTGAACCGGTATTCGCCTTAGCTTATATTCGCCATGTAAATGACAACGGGAGAGACCTGCAATTGCAGTATACGAGCCCGCTATTCAACCAGGCTTTGATTGAAGCGGGATTGGATGAGCAAATCAGAGCATCGATAATTGACCAGGTGATGGAAATCGGGACCTGTCAGGATATCACAATGATCCCGCAGAAAATTCGCGATGCATTTGTTGTTTCCCAAGATATCACTGCTGAGGAGCATGTTCGCATGCAAGCCGCGATGCAGGCTTTTGTCGATAATAGCTTATCCAAGACGATTAATTTTCCCGAGATAACAACTGAAGAAGATATTGCCAAAGTTTACAGGTTGGCCTGGGAATTGGGGTGTAAAGGTATTACTGTATACGTGACTGGTTCTCGACAGAAAGTTGTACTGGAAACACACGCAGTCGCCAAAGAGAAACAAAATCTGAGATTGGAACCTGTGAAAAGCGATCCGAGCGAGAAGAGCAATTGGAAGAAGGCAAAAAAGCCGCGTCCACGAAGACTGTCAGGAAACACAATCTATGTGGAGACTCCATTAGGGAAGACTTTCGTAACGGTCAACGAGAATGGAGGCCATCAACCGTTCGAGGTATTTGTAAACACCGCCAAGGCAGGATCAGAAACTGCGGCAGTATCAGAAGCTATCGGGCGCCTGATATCTTATATCTTGAGGATGGTTTCCCCAATTACTCCCCGTGAACGTCTGGTCGAAATCTGGCGGCAGTTGTCAGGTATTGGTGGGGGGAGACCATTGGGATTTGGGCCAAATCGTGTTCGATCACTGCCAGATGGAGTCGCACAGGCGCTTGAGGAGTACTTGAAGAACTCAGATTCGAGCGAGACAATTTTTGATGAAGATGGGAATGGCTTCTATCCCGCCTCGGATCTTAATCCAGAACAAACTAAATTTCGGATTGGAGATTTGTGCCCTGAGTGTGGTGAAGCAGCGGTGGTCTATGAAGAGGGTTGTCGCAAATGCTATGCATGTGCATATAGCGAATGTTAGGTTCTAATAATGAAGTAATCTAATCATTTAGTGAATAGCCGCTGCTGTTGAAATCTTACCTCGAAAATTAAGTTACCGGAACCATTATGGCTAAACGACTGATCGTTGTTGCTGGTAATATCGGAGCTGGGAAAACCTCCTTGACGGAACGGCTTGGAGCTCGTTTAGGTTGGGAGGCAGCATTTGAATCTGTGTCGGACAACCCGTATTTACCTGATTTCTATGCCGATATGCGGTCCTGGTCATTCCATTTACAGATTTTCTTTTTAGGACACCGGGCTGAACAGTATCTCAATCTTGCCAGATCATCGCAGTCGGCGATATTAGACCGCAGCATTTACGAAGATGCGTTCATCTTTGCACGTGCATTGCACCATTTGGGTAACCTTAATGAGCGAGATTACCTGGCTTATCGGCGTGTATTCGATCTATTAGTGTCTACTCTCCCCGCGCCTAATCTTTTAATTTACCTGAAAGCCCCTGTTTCGGTTTTAATTGAGCGAATACGTCGTCGCGGACGGAATATCGAGAGCAGCATCAGCGCGGAGTACTTGAGCTTACTGGATTCATTTTATGATGACTGGATGACCTCCTTTGACATTTGCCCGGTGCTTACGATCCACACCGGTGAATTGGGGCGGGAGATCCCGTTAGATTTTGTTCATAATCCCCAACATTTGGGTATTGTCGTTGAGCGTATACAGGATATATTGGCTGGGAAAGAAGATGTTGTCTTCCCCCCCTGATATCTATACCAACCTTCGATAAATAAAAAGGACCAGGGTTCTTTCTCCTGGTCCTTAACAGTTTTCGTGAAGATATGGCTGGCAACTTGAAATCTTTAAGCGAAATTCCGCATAATATATACCGCTATTGTATCGAGAATTAATCCAAGTAAGAAAAGTAACCCAAATCGACGGTTGTGCACGAAAGCAGCCGCGACGAAATAATTCGGCCACACATCCGGATAATCATCCGGCTTCTCATTCGGTTTGGGATTTCGAAATAAGGGGATAATCTGCTGTAATACCGGGATAGAGAATAAGACGATCAGCATCAATGGTGTAAAAAAGCCGGTAATTATTAGATACACCACCAGCATGTATTGTAGAAAGATCATCCCCAATGCAGTGTAACGAGAGAGTTTCTCGCCCAGGAGCACAGGTAAGGTATGGATACCGCGTTCCTTGTCCATGTCGATCTTGTCGATGTGTTTACCGAAAATCACACCAGTTACGCCTAAGGCATAGGGGAGACTGGCCAGGATCACATTCCATTCCCACGTGCCAGTGATCACATAATAGCCACCGCCAATCATCAACGGACCCCAAACGATTAGCACGGCTATTTCTCCAAGTCCGATATACTTTAACGGCCAGGTATAGAACAGGACGAAAAAGGCTCCTAGAGCCAATAAAATCCAGGTTAAACCGCCTTGTAGGAGGATCAGGGCTAAACCTGCAGCTAATGCGATGATACCGCTAACGGCTGCATAGGTTAGCAGCTGCCTGGTGGTCATCAAGCCATGAACTAAACATTGTGGCCCATATTGGGAGCGATAATAATTGTCATCGTCTACGCCCCTTTTATAATCTGTATAATCATTCAGCAGGTTGTTTGTGGCGTGGGCCATGATTAGGCCGATTGTCAGAAGCAACCATCGCCCCAGGTTGAACGAACCATCATGGATGGCCAGGATTCCTGAGATTGCAGCTGAGATAAAGGTCATTATCAATACAGCTGCGCGGGTTGATATCAACCATTTGGATATTACATCCAACTGCTCCCATTCCTCAAAGCTGATGCGGGGAATTATTTGCAGTGCTTTACGCCACATAGATACATTCATTCTGAATTCAACTCCAAATAAGAAGATTTATATAACTTGAGGTTAATTCGATTAATACTTGATTGACAATACTGTGGGAGAAAATTTTCTTAAATATTCTTAATCACATCCCCTATGGATTGGCAAACATAGTCTACCTGCTCTTCAGTCATGACACTCGAAAACGGAATCGCTAAACTTCGTTTGCCGAGGTCTTCTGTGATCGGGAAATCCCCAGCCTGGTAGCCAAAGCGAGTTACCATATAAGGTTGTTGATGGATGGGGATGAAATACGGTCGCGCGGGTACCCCGAGTTTTCCTAATTTCTGGGCGATATCGTCGCGATTTAATTCTTTTGAAAATCGAATAACATAAACGAACCAGCTCATCCGAGTCGTGTTTGTTGTTATAGTAGGTACCTCGATACCTGGAATTCTCGCCAATCTTTCTGAGTACCAGGAAGCCACCTTCGTCCTTTTTTCAATCATGCTGTCGAGCCGAGATGCTTGTACTTCTCCAAGTGCGGCACTCATTTCATCTAAGCGGTAGTTGTATCCCAGGTGTGTGTGCTGCAACCATGTATCTCCTGGGGAGCGGCCCTGGTTTCTCAATGCTCCCATCATATCCGCAGCCTGGTCATCGTCTGTGATGATCACGGCTCCCTCTCCAGTGGTCATCTGCTTATTTGGATAAAAAGCAAAAACCCCGAAATCTCCAAGTGTGCCGGCTTTTTGTCCTTTGTATTCAGCGCCCAGTGCTTCACAT